>Ga0268299_1002541_pt1 | contig 21185 bp, 16 predicted proteins | sample NOBtaG_FD_193484 | JGI IMG/M metagenome (GOLD analysis project Ga0268299, IMG submission 193484) | Activated sludge microbial communities from bioreactor in Nijmegen, Gelderland, Netherland - NOB reactor | ecosystem: Engineered > Bioreactor > Aerobic > Activated sludge | place: Netherlands... | reverse complement strand
GCTACCAGAACAACACAGGCAACAAATCAAAAAAAGATACCCCAAAAAACGGAGAGCTTCGGTACGGTGAATTATGGCGCAACGGTTCTGCTTGGGTACGGTTTTAATTTGACGCAACACGTTTTCGAAAATTTCTAATGGGGTGAATCGAATCAAATTGAGATGGTGCACTTTGCACTTATGATGTGACGAGCGCCCCACCACTCGCCGCGCGCCCCACCACTCGCCGCGCCGCGCCTGTGATTAGCTGTCGTATTTATAGCGAATGATTACATCGCAGCTATAACGCATTTTCCCGACCGGTCGCGTGATGACTTGAATCATTTTTCTATTCTGCCAGGCAGCAACCGTATTCGCATTGCTCATCGCATTGTCGAGTTTCCAGCCTGATTGCTGCAGCGCTGCGGAATACCAGTCTTTAACCTGGTCTGCGGTTTCCAGTGCTTTCAATTCGAGCGTCAAGCTCGCTCCGCCTTTTGCATTCGGAAATCTCGTGCCGGTGATGAAGGTCATTCTGCCCGTATATTGCGGCACCCCGGGTAATTCGACCATTTGCGCCAGACGATCTGATTGCAGTTCATAGTGGCTTTGCTCGGTCCTTTGCGGGCCTTTTAGCGAAGACTGAGGGACCATCGGCCGCCCGTATGATGCCGCCTTCGCGTACGCTTGCGTATGTTTTTGCGCCTTTATCTGAGCTTGCGTCTGCACTTGAGCCGGAGTGGCAATTTGCGGGCGCGGTTGCGCATAAGACTGCGGCGCCTGATCGCCGGCTTGTGCGCCAGCCGCAACCGGCATCATGACGCTCAAAACCCCGACAGACAAAGTTGCAAATTTGATCTTCGTCATAGCTGTGTTCCTCATTAGTTGCCGCCGCCTGCGCCGCCGTCACCACCACCACCGCTCGGCGCCGGTTCAATTTGGCTGCGGAATTCGAGATGAGCCAACAAGTTATTGAAACCGGAAGACGGTGTGAAGATAGCTTCTTCGCGTCCCAAGCCGAAGGTCGATGGATTCGGCATCTCGGAAAAGACAACATTTCTGAATCCGGAGTCTCCTGGAGGATTGACGCTGGTTCCGATAGTTTGGAACGAGCTTGAGATAATGGTCGGCAAACCATCCGGCACTGTATTCGGTACCAGCCACGGCGGTGCTGCTTCCGTCAATACGAGCTGCTTGTTGAGCATGTAGATATAGAGCCGCTGCCCCATATTTACAGTCCGGCTCGAGAGCAGTGCATTGATTTCGCCCTCGGTTGCCTCCGGTTTGATTTCTCTGATTCTTTGACGAACGAGAGCCAGAATGCCACGGTCGGAACCGCTGCCGTTGCCTACTTGAGCAAGAAGTTGCGCGATTGTCCCGGCGCTCGAAAATACGGGAGCGGAACCGGCGGGCAATGGTGATGGTTGTTCGTACTGGAATATTCTCATGCCTGTGAAGCCTGCCGGCACCGAGATTTGACCTCCTTGCGGGAAAAGCCCGTTGACGTTGGCACGCAATTGCTCAACAGCCGTCAGTTCCGTGCGCGTTCCAGGAATGGTGTCGTTGGCGCCGTATGCCTGGCGGAATGCGTTTTCCAGCGATTGGCATCCGGCGTTCGCTCCCGCCCCGTCCAGGCTGGTGTAATCGCATTGCGCAGGATATCCGTTTCCACCCAAAGATGTGATTCCGTGTGGGTTTCCGAACAAACCCTCGGTGGGTGGTTGCGGTCCGGTTTTGTCCGAATTGTTGTAGTCTGCCCACTGCTGGATGCGCGACATGTTGGTGGAGAACGCGCCGTTGTTGGCGACAAACACGCCGGAGAACAGTTCGTTGTTCAGCATGGTCGCCGGGTTGGGCAGGGAAGTTTGATCCCAACTGCCGGACGGGTTGTTGATGACTAGATATCCGCGCGGGATGGAAGCAGTGAATTTGGAATTGAGCGCGCCGACGATGGAGCACGAGAGGGCGCGCAGGAAGTCCTGACTGTGATTTTCTTTTGCCGTTCCTGCCGACTGGAATGAATTGGGTGGCAGCTCATGTCCTGAAATTGGCTGCGGCGTGCCGTTGTGAAAGTCGGTTGTCGAAACTAAGTGGGGGCGCTGATTGGGGAAAACGGGCACACCGGCGATGGTGCCTATGCCCGGGACGGTGACCGGTTGATAGCCGGAGATGTAGCCGAAGCCGGTTGCATCCTTGCTGCCGATGCTGAAGGTTTGAGCCGGTGCCGTCGTATTGAAAGGAAGAATGGTGGGATCGAGGTAAACGTTGGTGGACTCGCCTTTCTTGAGATATGCCGATTTGAACTCCGGTATTCTGGCTGCCGGCGAGTATTTGCCCAGCATGCGAACCATGTTTGCGCTTGCCAGCCTGTCGAAATTGCCTTGATGCGCAAAACCATCGCAAAGCGCTTCGTTTAAGCGGCTGCCGATGCTGTCTCTGTTCGTTTGCAGCGCCGCGATGAGCAGGCGCGCATGTTCGCGCGATTCAGGCGTTCCTTGCGCCTGCGCGTTGATGGCAACCAGAAGCACCTGACCGACAAGACGGTTGTAGGTCAGCAGATTGACCTGACCGGTGCTGTCCACCAGTCCGGCAAAATTGTTGTTTTCCATGCCGTGTTGAAGTTCGACATAGGGCGATTTGATGGCGATCTTTGCCACATTGAGGTTGCCTGACTCAGTGGCATTCTGCAGTTCGCGCATGCCGCCGAGCGTTTTTATCAATGTGAAAAAACCAATGCCGATGATTGTAATAGCCAGGAATAGAACGCTCGTGAGAGCGAACATGCTGCCTTTCCGGGACCTGATTGAGCGCATGGGACAAAACCTCCGAACCATCACGGTGCGAAGATCTTATTTCTCAATACGTAAAAGGTGCGTGAAGTAAAGCTTTCACCGAGGCTTCAAATGCAGAAATAGCCGGGTTTTTGCCCGGCTGTCGTGCGGAAAACCACACTGAAAATGCGTTTCATGTATTGCCGTTCTGTTTTTAAGTTTGATGGAGATATCGATTAAATATCGCCTTTGCGGCGCTTGCATTTTCCGGCTTTGAGGCAGAATATAATGCCAGATGGCAGGCGCTCTGCTTGGAAGTCCCCCTTGAACCATTCAATCGATTTTCCAATTTCGAATTCACCGTTGCTTCTGGCGATGAATTCTCCTGTCCTGCACGAATTTATTTCCTATCTTGCACAAAAGAAGAACGAGCAAGAGGCAAACCCTGACGCCCATTTGACCATCGAGTTGAATCGCGAGTTCGTCCAGCGCGTGCGCGAGGCATTTCGCCAGGATATTCTCGACGGCGAAAGGCGCTTGCATTTGCTTACAAATTTGCTGGCGATGATTATGCTCGAGGGCGAATTCGAGCTGCACAGCAATGTCATCGGCTTTCTTCCGGGCGAGGATAATCGGCAGTTCCTCATTCGCGAGAGAATCAATCGCGAAACTCTCTATTCGGTAACGGACATCGATCTCGGCAATATGATGATCGACAATTTCCGCTATCAAAAAGACCGTTCGTGGGTGCCTTTGCACCTCGCCGCCAATTTCGTCGAATACATTCCGCTCTCGCGTCCTATTACCGGCGTCAATCGTCTAACCAGCCGGGTGAAAGCTGAAGAAGAGTTGTCCAACAAGGTTGCCGATGAGATCTTTATGCTCGATGAGCTGGTCGCGCGCGACAAACAACTGCGGCAGTACAGCAAATTCGTCAAAGACATTTTCGGCATCAAGATCGTTTGCGAGGACGAAGTGACTTGTCTTGCCGTTCATGAGACATTGAAGAACCTCATGGTGGGCGACATCAATGATTCCATGGCAAAGCGACTGGCCGACAGCGGTGTGCCCATTGTTGAGGAATGCTCGCATCCTCTGCTGGCGTTTATCGAGACAAAAGACTATCTCACTTGCGATCCCAGCAAGATGAAACGCACCGGCTGGAGGGCGATTAAGAGCGTTGTCGAATGGAATGATTGTTTGTTCGAGATTCAAATTCAGCCGCTCGGAAATTACTATTTGGAGCTCGATCACATGGCTGGTCCGTCGCACCGGTCTTTCAAATTTACTCGCGATACCTTAAGAGACGAAGTGGCGAAGCGAATTCCCCTTTACGGGCTGTATCGAGAGCTGCTTACTATGCTGTTCAAGGAATCGAATGTTTCTTTCGAGTCCAACAATGTGTCGGTCGTCATCAAATAGATTCGCTTGCGCCTGAAGTGCTATCTTCGACGAATTAATGTTTTCAAGCGCAAATTCCACAACTTTTCCACGAAATTTTGTCAGAGTAGATATGCGAGGCGTGTAAGCGTTCGCTGTCCGATCCCGAGTAAATACGCATCAAGAGGGCGCTTTCAGCGTCCGTATTGAACCGCGTTTCAAAATCTAAATTAGTTTTGCCTGCTGAGAAGCATGCGGGCGAAGTCTTCGCGCACGCGCAGACCTTCATTCTGCAAGCCTCTCGAGCGGCCGGCATCGCCCTGTTTGCATGTTTCAGCAGCGCAAGTTTGTGCTGCTCGGGTTTCATCATGTCTAAATTTCCTCAGTTCGACAACGCCAAGATCATGATTGCAGCAAGCGTGCGGCACTGTCGGTTCACTCTGGAAGATTTGCCGGTTGGACAAATAATTGTTGATGAGAATTTGCAGATGAGAGCGATAGATGTTTCGAGTGCGAATATCTTTGGCATTGAAACCGCTGCCAGTGGACACTTGAGCCGGTTTATTTCCCCGCATGGCAAACAGCTTCCGCAAAAACTCTCTCCTGCAGTTTTTGGTGATCTAGGCGAGTTCTACTTTCTTGCAAAGGATGCGCAGGTGCTTTGCGCCCGAGTGGTGTGCGTTCCCGGGCATCACCCTCATACGTTTTTGCTGAGCATCGTTTTTTCATCCGGCAAATGATGCATTGGTGTTGAACTGCCGGGCTCTGGCACGCTTAACCCCAAGTCATGATGATAATTGCATCGCTATTGCTCCGGATACAACTAATGCTATACCCAGTGCGCGGATGATATTGAGTTTCTCTTTCAAAAACGTGAGAGCGAAAACGTACATCACAAGCGGGTATCCGGCGGTCATAGTGATTACATAGCTGGCTGTGGATGTGGTCAGCGCTAATATATATGCGATATTACCGGCGGTGACGCCGGCGGCGGACAGCCAGGAAAATTTCCAGGCTCCGGGTGCGCGAAAAGCTGTCACGTAGCCATATTTCTTGCATGAGAAAATGACGAAAATTATCAGTATGGTTTTCCACGCTGCTTGGGCGAAGTATGTTTCGAGCGGGCGCCCATGGTTCAGCGCCAATTTTTCAAAAATGCCGAGCAGTCCCCAGAGAAGCGTCGAACCGGCAACGCATGCGATTAAAATAAGCTTGTCCCGCTCACTGAGCTTTTTTTGTTCTTCGGCTCCCGACCAGCCCACAAGCGCCACTCCGACGCTCACCAGAGCGGCCGCAGTCAGTGAAGACAGTTTGAACGGCTCGCCTGTAAGAGGCGTGGAGAGCAATTGCCCGATGATCGGATAACCTGCTGTAATGCCGAGCACCCACGACGCCTGCGTCTTGCTCATGGCGTAATAGTAGAGCAGAAATGCCACCATCGCCGCCACCGCGTTCAGACCCTCCCAGAGCAAAACTCCCGGCGCAATATGCCAGTCTGCGTAGATCCAGGGAATGGCAATCCACAGAATGAGAGTGACGACGGCCAGGAAGAGGTGAAAGGTGACAAACACCGCTTTCGGGTCCGCGGACTCTACGGCTTTCTTATCGAAAATGCCCGCCACACCCCAGGTGAGAAGGGTCACCCCGGTCCAGAAAAGTGACATATTCAATAGTTGCGCTCAGCTTCTTTCCGGCTCGAGAGCATCTTGTCTTTGAGCAATTCGTCAGTAACCAGGTTTGTAAGCTTCACTGCGCCTGTGTCCTTGAGGTGCACGTGGTCTGCGAAGTCTGCCTTGGTGAAGGTTGGGTTCTTGCTCAAATCAAGGGTTTTGACGCCGTAGCGTTTGGCTATGGCCAGAGCGTCGGCTGGAATGCGCTTCTTCAGAGTCGGCGGAACTTTAGCATCGTACCCTTCACCGACCGGCAAAAATACGACTACCAGCTCAATTGAGTTTTGACGGCAAAGCTTTACCAGTTTTTCAAAAAAGACAAGCTCGTTGGCATAGCGCTTTTCTTGCGGTCTGGAATCAACTTGGAACGCCGCCAGTTGCGCGGGTTGATCCCCTGCAGTATTTTGCGCCGAATTCGCCTGTGCTGCTTGATAAATTGTGGACTTGCGATTGAGCAGCTTGCAGACCTTTTCAGTGAGCCAGTTTCTGTTCTCCGTGCGTGACTTGTAAGTGTAAGACAGAGCGGATGATATCGAATCAACGCAAAATTGCAGGCGCTCCGGGTCGCTCAGAAATCTGGCATCGGCAAAAGTAAGGCTGATGGCTGTGACAAGGTCAGAGCTTCGTATGGCGTCGATTGCGCTCACGACTGGCTTCGGCAAGAGTGAATTCTTATTTTCCGGGTGCACTGATGCAAGTGTTTGATACACCGGAGTGGCGCAAAGCTGGGGCATGTTCGCATCGAACAGGTCGCGCGACACGGTTTCGTATATCAGTATTTTGGGTTTCTTATCGAACTCGATCGCTTTGCTCACCAGCATCCAGGCGTCGGATGCCATTGCGCCTGCTGTTGCCAGTGTCCTGCAATTCAGATCTTGCCCGCTTTTCTGCCTCAATTGTTTTTGCAAAAAAAGGGCGTCCGTGTATTCGTTTTTGTCTTTGCTGTCGAGTTTTTTCAACGTTTCATCAGCGCAAAATGACGCGCACAGTGCGACGGAAGAGCCGACAACAAGCACATCAGGTTTATCGGGCGAATGCATGAATTGCTTGTACATCGGCATCGAGAATTGAGGACGCTTCTCCTCAAACGCGACTCTAGCACCAACATCCGCAATCAGCAGCGATGCTGCGCACCAGGCGCAAATCTGCACGGCAAGGGCTTTTCTTGCGGAAATTCCGGAAGGCGATCCTTTTTTATTTTGCAATTCTCTCGATTCTTGCGCCATGTGCGATGCCTAAAACTGGAAGTAGATGAAGGGAGTGGAATTGTCCGGCAGAAAAGTAATGATTGTGAGGATAACGGCAGCTATATACAAGCCTTTCAGCGGCCCGGGGGTGCGGGCAATCCAGCCGGACTCGCGCGCTTTGCCGATGATTGGCGTGCAAAACAAAAGCAGGGCAATCATGAACAATGCAATCGGCACAGAAACCGGCAGTTCCGGTTTCAGGAGCAGGAAATGCCCGGCTTCAGCATGTGTCATGAGCGGCGAAAGCAAAACCATTTTCTTGACCATGCTGAAGGCAGCGCCGATGTCGCCTATGCGGAAAAAGACCCAACCGATGCAAACACAGTGGAAGGTCAATATCATCGAAAAGATGTTGAACGCCTTGGACTCGAAGAGCGGTTTAAGCGATGTTTGGCTCTGCCGCCATTCTGAGAATGTACGATGGGCGATAAGCATCAGCCCGTGGTAAACGCCCCAGACAACGAAGTTCCAAGCCGCTCCGTGCCAGAGTCCGCCCAATGCCATCGTTAAGAGCAAATTGCGGTTAGTCATCAGTGAGCTGCCGCGTGAGCCGCCCAGCGGAATGAAGAGATAGTCTCTGAGCCAGGTAGAAAGCGAAATGTGCCAGCGTCTCCAGAAGTCGGACATGCTGCTTGCAATGTACGGCAAATTGAAGTTGATGGGAATGTGATACCCGAAAAGGTGCGCGGAGCCTCTGGCAATGTCTGTGTAGCCGGAGAAATCGAAATAGATTTGCATTGCGAATGCGTATGCAAAAACCCAGGTTTCAAGCGAGCCATAAGCGAAATGCGTGTTGGCGAACATATCGACGAACACAGCGAGATTGTCGGCGATGAGCAGTTTTTTCGCCAAACCGATAACGATGAGCGGAATGCCCTCATCGAAATTCGCGATGGAGAAGGTCTTCTTCTCCTGCATTTGAGCTGCGAAGTCATCGTAGCGTTTGATTGGTCCAGCTATTTGCGTTGGGAAAAACGCAGCAAAAAGTCCGAACAAAACGAAAGAATCGATCGGTTTTTTGCCTCTGTAGAGTTCGATCAAATAGTGAATGAACTCGAACACGAAAAACGAGATGCCCAGCGGCAAAATGATATTCAGCGCAAGCTGCGAGCCGGGATGATGGGTGATGCTATTGAGCAAATTCTGTGCGCTGCTGATAAAAAAGTTGGCATACTTAAAATAGCCAAGCGTGAGCAAATTGAGAGTGATACCCAGTATCAACAGCGGTTTTTTGTTGTTTTCCGATCGGGAAATGAACTTCCCGATTATCCAGTTGCCCAAGGTCAGCGCGAAAATCAGCGCGCCGAAAATAGGCATCCAGCTCATGTAAAAGGCATAACTGGCCACCAATAGCATCGGCAGCCGATACTTCTGCGGCAAAACCCAATACAGCGCCACCACTGTCGGCAAAAAGAGCAGGTATTGGTAGCTGGTGAATAACAAGCGGCCTACTTTATAAATGAGAAATCAAGCGACGATGTTAGCACGATCAATATGACTACCTCCCATGCTCGCAAACGCTCACTGGTTAATTGTTTCTCCCTGATTTGGGTTTGATGTCAAGAAGTTTGGCGAGATTTTTTTTTGGACGGCTCGAATCTCCGACCAATGGGGAAAGTTTCCAGCCGGGAAAATTGAACTCTGCAATTTGGGATGTAATCCGGAATTGATTTTGTTAATTAGTGTTGGCTAATGTTGCGAATTCGCGAAGAAAGGGATTTGGCATCAAGCCAAACCCCCCTCTTTCATCCCCAATAATTTAAATCGTCTAAGACGCTGCTTCAACCAGTGCCAATCTCTTGTGCAGTGATTCTTTGTATTTGGCGAATGTAGGATTTTGCTCGATGTAGGCATCGATGTTTTCGTTCAATTTAGCCAAATCACTCTGGTTGGCGATGAACTTGTGCTGTGCAAGCTGGCCACCGTGTTGTTTGTGTTGCATTTGCAGGGCACGCATCAGAACGATGTTTTGAGCGCGAAAGTCTTCAGCGTTTTCTTCGGCACCCTTGGTGGCTTCCAACACTTTTTCAGCAACCTGCCAGTATCCTTGTCCGGCTTGTTGAGTTGAGGCGGCAGCGAGATCTGCGATCTTCGTATCTGTCTGTGCAACTGTTTCTGTTGGAGATGCGGTTTTTTGCTCGGGCGGAGCATCCGGCTTTTCGGTGTATTCTTGTCTTCCGATTTCGTTGATGGTCACTTTTCCGCTTATCGGATCAAGGTGAATTCTTCCTGCGGCAGCGCCGGTTTCCGAATTGGTAGCATCGCCGAATTTCGGATCGACTTTGAAGTTAGTCGTGACGCCATCACGTTTCTCGCTGTAGCCAATCATTTTCTTATCAGCGCTGAAGGTAAACGTGCGTTCGACTTTCCCGCCTTCGTATTTCAAAGTCATTTCGCTGGTTTCGACCTTTTCTGTTTTGGCGGAGTCGAAGGCGGATTTTACTTTGTCGGTTTGCTCTGAACCCGCTTTTTCCGCCTGATTGCGGAAGGTTTCTGCATTCTTATAACCACAGCCCCTGGCGATCGAGTCGAGAGTAACGTAGCGACCGTCACCATTTACGGTCATCGCTTGAACTTCCGGCGAATCCCAATTATCGCTCAACTGACGCAACGTCTTGACGAATTCTTGAGGATATCTGCGCTTTTCCGGACCTTCAGCGGCATCCGCCTCTCTCAAATAACTGTCGATTCCGCGTTTGGAAGCTTTGCCATCATTGCCTTTGAAAATTGCCTGGCCTTCGACATCAACTCTGTCAAAGTGGGTAGTAAACTCCCCCTTCAGCAAATTGGTGTAACCAGCTTCATTGTTGGCTTTGGCGAACTTTGCATTGTCGTCTCTTTCTTGCTGTTCGGCAGTAATCTTTGTGAGATCTCTTGCCGTTATGCCATCTGAATTGCCGCCATAAGGTGATCTTGAGTCACGTTGATCATAAGCACTAAAGTCATCAAAGCGTCTCATTACTGCCGGCATCAACAGTTTGTCCACATCGCTGGCTTCATCGACATAAAGTCCGCCGAACTTCTGTGTGGTAAAAGCACCGTCTTTGTTTTTGAATTCTGCGCTGTCCTTATCATTCAGGAAGTCGATGACGACTCTGTTCATCTCGTCTTCGCCAAGCGCCGATTTCAATGCCACACGGTACTCTTTGCGCAGATCTTCGCTGACGCCCGAGCGCTGCATGCTGTCGATTTCATCTCTAAATAACTGGTAACTTGTTTTGTCGGGATCGCCTTCTTTGATAAGTTTGGCATCTTCTGCGGCTTCAACTTTGGCGGTTTTGGAATCAGTAACGCGTTCCTTTTCTCCAGACATAGTAAATCTCCTGTTGGCCTGCTGAAAGACTTTGGGGGGCGGGGATGCTTGCAATGTACGGAGAATTTGGGAAATTTTTCGGGAGGCAAAGGAGGCAAAGGAGTCGAAGGAGATTGCGAAAACCAGCCGCAGCGATCGTTTATATGGCGAAAACCGCCTAAATACTAAAACATGTAGTATAAGTGGCATAAAAGGGGAAAAGCCTGAGACCTTGTGGGTTTCAGGCTCTTCCGAAAGGGACGCGTTACCTCTTAATCAGAAGGTGACTTCTTGGATGGGGCTTCTGTGCCGTGATTCTCGGGCGAAGGTGTGGTTTCCACTTCCGGTGCTGTCGGCTGGACTTCAGGTCCTGCCGCCACCTCGGAAGGTTTTTCCAAAGACACCTCGACCTCCTTCACGACAGCCTCTTTCTTGCCGCCGTCGATTCCTTCTTTAGGTGTCGCGCTGGCACGCGACCGCGTCACCGCATACTCAATAACCCTGTTCATCTCGGCGGCAACCAGGAGAACAAGGCTAGAGAGCCAGAACCAGAACATCAGCGCCATCACGCCGCCCAGCGAGCCGTAGATGCGATTGTACGAGGCGAATGCCTGTACATATTCGCGGAACAGCAGCGTGGCGGCGATGAAGACGATAGTGCCGAAAACACTGCCCGGCGTCACCCAGCGCTCGCGCTGATGAGATGCCGGACCCATGTGGAAGATCAGTGCCATGCTGCCCATGACTGTGACAGGCACGACTACCCACTTAACGATGGTCGCATAGTAAGCCGAGTCGCCTGTGAGGTGAAACAGCTTGATGATTTGCGGCCACGCCAGAAGAACAATGAGCGCGGTCAATCCAATCGCCATTTGAATGATGGTGATTAGAATTGCCCATAGCCTCACGCGCCAGTAGGGGCGCGTTTCTTCAACACCATAGATTTTGCTGAGCGCGTCCATGATGTCGACGAACACCGACGATGCCATCCAGAGCAGCACGATGATGCTGATGGAAACCAGCCCGATCGGCGGTTGATCCTGGATGTGCGTGATCTGATCGGTGATCACGTTGGCTATGTCGGGCGGGAAGAGAGTCAGCAAAAACTCTCTCACCTGCTCGGGAGTGAGGTTGGCGATGCCTAAATTCGTCGCTCCGGAGAGATCCGGGAGCAAGTAGATGAAGGCAGTCAGCGCGAGGATCAGAAAGGGAACCGACGCCATCATGGATGAGAAGGCGATGGCTGAAGTGCGTGTCAGCACCTCGTGGCGGATGATGTTACGCCAGGTTTCGACAAGCAGTTCCCGTATCGTCAGTTTGCCGCTCACCTTGTGGAATTCCATTCATCGGTCCTCCGGGCTGCCCGACGCAGCGGCCACCTTTGCCGTGTCGGCGGCAAGATAGCGAGCGCCCCACAGCCAAAGTACGCCGGAGAGCAGGATGAATGCGGACACGACAAGGAATGCCGTGTTCATGTTGCCGCCGGTGGCGTCGGCGACTGCGCCGATGATCATCGGTGATATCACGTCGCCGAGCGCGTGAATGATGAGGATGTTGAGCGCGAATGCGCTGGCGCGCACCATCGGGTGAGTGACGTTGGCGAGGATGGTGTTGGACGGACCGGTGCTGATGAAGAGGCAGAAGCAGGCGCCGAAGATGAGACCCCACGCATACGGGAAGGGGACGTACAGCGCCGCTATCCAGAGCGGGAAGCCCACCAGCATTGCCGCTGCCGAAACCAGGAAGTACGAGCCGCTGAAGCGCTCGCGCAGCCGGTCTGCGATCCAGCCACCGAATATGGTGCCACCGATGCCGGCCACGACGAGGATGCCGCCGAAGATCAAGTTGACCTGTGCGAGATCCGGAACGCCGCGGTATTCGTGGATGTAGGACGGGATCCAGAAAGAGATGCCGCCCATGGCGAAAGTCATCGCCGCCATGCCGAAGGTGTCGTAGCGAAAGGATGGGATTTTGAGAATCGCCATGTAGTCCTTCAGCTTCATCTTCTGCTTGGACTGCTGGACGAGATTGTCCGCGCCGCCGCGTGGTGGTTCCTTCATGAAAAGGCACCAGATGCCGAGGATGACCCCGGGCGGAACGACGAGGTAAAACGCCCACTGCCAGCCGAGCTTCGCCGCCACCAGTCCACCCAGCACGAAGCCGAGGGCGGCGCCGACAGGGATGGCCAGGTAGAAGAACGCCATTATCTTGCCGCGCACATTGACCGGGAAGATGTCGGAGAGCATAGCCGGAGCGATCGGACCGTAAGCCGCTTCGCCGATGCCGACGAAGCATCGGGTCAGGAGCAGAACGCCGAAGGTCATCGCCAGTCCGGAGGCGCCGGAGGCGAGGCTCCAGAGGATGACGCCGAAGGCGATGATCCACCATCGCTTCATGTTGAGGGCGCCGAAGATCGGCGCAGAAATCATGTAGGTCACCATGAACGCCATGGCCAGAAGACCAATCATTGCGTTTTCCGGATGACCGCCCAGGAAGCTGCCGAAGAAGTTCAGCAGTCCCTGGACGAACGGACCAGGCTCTGCACCCGGTGCGAAGAATTCTTCTCTGATATTCGGAACCACCGCCGCGAGCACCTGCCGGTCAATCCAGTTGAAGAGATTGATAGCCAGCAGGAGCCACAGCGCTGATTTCGCTCCGGGCGCGAACGTCGATGACGCCGGCGTCGCGGAGGTTTTATTCTGATCAGACATGTGAGGAGTCCTCAAGGTGAAAGACTTGAGCGGCGCGATTGCTTGCCCGGCGATGCGTCACATCGCCTGCTGCCTTTCGCGCTGCCCAAGCCAGTTTCATTTGATCTGTCGAGAAAACTTTTCTGCGTGCTCGCGTCATTGCGAGATTTTGCACGCCTCGACAAAAGCTTTGAAGAGCCGCCGGTTTCCTGCGAAATCGCGCTCCGGATGCCATTGCACGCCGACGACGAAGCGCTTGGAGCGATGCTCCACTGCTTCGATGATGCCGTCGGCTGCATGTGCGACCGCCCGCAAGCGCCGCGCGGTGCGGTCGATTGCCTGGTGGTGAGAACTGACCGTCGCGGGAATTTTGACGGACTTGTAGATTGAATGCAGAAGGCTGTCTCGAACAACCTCGACAGGATGTTCGGCACGCCTTTGACCTTCGGCCGCGCGGTGGCTGAGTGCCGTGGTGGCATTTTTGACACCGGCTTGCGATGCCGCTTGAGCGTATCCGGAAGGACCGCCGGCGAAGCGACGCGCAAAGTGCGAAGGAATGTCGATGATCAGCGAACCGCCCAGCGCAATGTTGATGAGCTGGAGTCCGCCGCAAATTCCCAGCACGGGAATGTTGCGTTTGATGGCTTCACGGGCGAGCGCCAGGTCGAACTTCACTCTGTCCGGATGGAGCAGAGCTACAGTTTCGTCCGTGGCGCCGCCGTAAAGTTCGGGGTTGTAGTCACGCCCGCCGATGAGCAGGACGCCATCGAGCCGGTCGAGAATCGCACGCATTGCCGCCGGTTTCGAAGGCGGGATGAGCACCGCAATGCCTCCCGCCTTCTGGACCGCTTCGAAGTAAGCTCGGGCGATGCGCACCTGTTCCGGCTTTGTGACATCCACATCGACGTTGAGGCCGATGATGGGTTTTGTCATATTTTTGCCATGTCCTCGATGACGTACATGATGCCGTCGACTGCCAAGGTCATGCGCGTGAAGTCCAGGCGATCGATGGTGTCTTTGGGCGTGTGGTAGAGCGGGTAACGGAAGTTGGAAGTGTCCGTCACCATCACGCCGTTGTAGCCGTGCTGCCAGAACGACCAGTGATCGGAGCGACCGGCGTCTTTGACGAAGTCCGGCGCAGCGACGCCTTCGGAGGGCAGTCCGGCGTGGCTTCTGAACACGGAAACGCAGCGGCGCACAAAAGCGCGACCTTTGGCGTTGCCGACGAAAGCCAGGAAGTTAGCCACGGTCGGGTAAAACAGGTTGAACGGGCTGGGATAGTGCTGCGAGTTCGGCTCGGTGGAATAAACGCCCAGCATCTCCAGAGAGAGCATGCCGACGATATTCTCGTTGCGCTCGCGGCAGCGTTTCGCGTAAGCGTAGCTGCCCATGGTATCCCAGTCGCCGCCCGGATGCTCTTCGTTGGCGAAAGCCACGAAGCGAATCGTGCGGTCATTTGCATTAGCGGGACCGCGCCGGCAGAAGATGCGCGCCAGCTCCAGCATGGCGGCAACGCCGGTGGCGTTGTCGTCGGCGCCGGGAGTGTTGTTGACGGTGTCATAGTGAGCACCGACCACGACGATCTCGTCCGGGCGCGTCTTGCCCTTGATTTCGACGATCAAGTTAGGCATCACTTTGCCTTCGAACGTGATCTCCTGCCGCTCAACCGTGAGGTTGAGAGCACGAAATTCGCGTTCGATGTACTCGATTGCCTTGAGCATGCCGTCGTAGTTGCCGACACTGCGTTCGCCGATGCCGACCGCCAGCGTCTCGACGTGTTCGGTCAGACGCTCGCGCAGCAGTTCTTGCGGTTTCCCGAAAGAAGGCAGCCGACCCTTGTAGCTCTGTCCCGGCATTTTGACGTAGCGGTAGAGCAGTGGGTACAGCAAGAACTTGAGAATTGTTTTCTTGAAGTTCATATTCTTGTCTCCTCAAGTGTTTCACATTTTCAGGTCTTAAGGGAGGATGTGAGGGGCTTCCTCGAGGAAAATTCCCTCGACCTGTCTGGTAAAGCAACGTTTGCGGATCGACTTGATGTCGATTGAAGCAAGGCTGTTGCGCAACCGAAGCAGCGCTTCCCGGTTTTCCGCCGGAATGCGTTTGCCGCGCTCGAGAGCGTCCACCGATGAGATGAAACCCTCGACGACCGCGTGCCACTTCTGGTCGAGATTGAGCGAGAATTCCATGGCATGGAATCCGCGAATCATGGGCTGAGCGAGCATCAAGCCGTCCTTCTCTTCCGGATGGACAGCGTCGATAGACACGCACTTTCCGCCACAGAAGATGTGGAAGAGGATGCGCAGCCAGCGATTTTTCTTGATGATTTCCTCGCTGATGTCGATGGCGAAGACGTCCGATTTCTTGACGCCGAAGTATTGCGGCGGCAGGTCGACGGGGCACTCGCCGAATTCGGTGAAGGCGCCGTCCCAGAGCGGTTCGCCTTGAAATTCGACGGCGTCGATGACGCCTGGAATGGCGCAGGAAGCCCTGATAGCCATCCCGACCGGCACAGGCTCGTTGGCCACATGCACGGGGTTGGTGCCGACGCCCATGCGATGCGCACCGTTTTTGGTGAACAGCACATAGCCGTAGGTTGCGCTGGCAACCGTCCAATATTTGTCAGGCCAGGTCTGGGCCACCGAGCTGACGAATGCTCCAAGCTTTTCGCTTGAGAAAGCGCCGTTTTCCGGGCGCGTTTGCTCGAAGCGATACTTCATGAGGAGCGCAAGAAGTTGACCGAGTTTGCCGGTCTTGGGAGTGAGCAGGCTCGAGAAGTCTGTCTGCAATGCGTGCGACAGAATTTGTTTCGCGTCTGCTCCGCTTGCCAGAAGTGCGGCAGGTATGGACCCGCCTGAGGCACCTCCGATGGTGGCAAAGTTTTTCAGACCTGCGAGTTGAAGGGCAATGATGGCTCCGGCACCCGCCAGAACCGCTTTGCTCCCTCCGCTTCCAAAGACCACGTTCAGCTCGCCCATTTCGCTAGTACGCAGTACTGATGCATTTGGGCTTGTCATTTTTAGAATCCCTTGGTTTGAGGCGAGAAAGTAGAAACGAAGTCGACGGTTCAAATCGCGCAATCATTGAGATTGGGTGAATGAACGACTAAAGGCCGCTTCAAATTTCCCGTCACGCGCGCAGGCGCAAACGAGAAATGAACTACCTGGATGAGAAGTCAGATGGACTAAAGGGTTAGGTGTTTTGAGAATGCAAGAAACAAAAAGTGCTTGGTGATTCTATAAAGAAGAGGTTCTTGTATTCTTGACCTCAAGAGCCTAAAAAGATCGAATGCTAATAAACACAGTTCACTCAGCTTCAGCTAAGTTTGGCGCTACTTGCCAACTTGGGGTGGTGGTCAAACTGTCGGCCGGCGAAGTTTTTGCGGTTGCGTCCCGGCAACAACTGCTGGTCTCTAGTGAAGCTGCGAGACTTAAGTGCGCAGTAATAAACCAATATGGGTCAATGTTCTTGCGCATGGATAGCGCATCTTGGCAGCCGCCTTGCGCGTGAATGCATTGACCGCAATCGCTTCTCGTTTTGCTGCGATTTGATTGTTTATTCGTACAAGAGATTGTCCGGCAGCCAATCCAGGTTGACCCTATCGGCGGTGCCTTCAGTCAGTGATGTTTTGCGACCTTGATGCGGTGCTCTTCCGCAATCGCAAACCCGTTTATCCAGTGAATCCCTCAAATCATGATGATGGTCACTGTTATCAGTCGAATGCATTCGCACTCGGAAAGCCGGCATTTTGTCTTGAATCGCATCCGCCGAATAGGTTCGCGATTGCCAGTATTTGAAGATAGTTTGGGATAAATTCACTTTTGAAATTTTAGTAAGGAAGAGATTGATAGAACCGAATTTGATACCAACCATTCAATGTATAACACAGTGTGAAGTGAGCGTGTTTATGTCAAGTGCCGCCCCGGCGGCTAGACTTGCTTAATAAGCTTTGGCGGACGCAAATGCATTTTGCATCGATGATATATCCGTTGTTTCCATTCAAATTTTCATAATTTGCGAAAAACCGCATGAACAGCCAGGTGTCTCTAGATCGAAACAACCTGAACTCGATTACATTTGCGGCGAATTTTGAGACTTGTGAGCACAGATTAACGGCGCTCGTCGGCGACATACTTCCGCCAAAACTTACCTTCAATAGTAGGCATGATTTGCTGGGAAAAACCTGCCGATTTATGGCATAACTTCTAACTTGCAAGTTACGTGTTATGATCAGGTTGTAGAAAAATATGCACCAAAGTGTGGGCTATGAAATCGTTCGTTATTGATGGAGTTTTTACTCCGCGCGCCAGTGTCAAAAAAGGTATCAGCGCATACACACCAGTACACCCTCAGCAACTGGTCGTCGCGTGCTTGCAAGCTTTGCGCGAAAGACAGCCTGAGGTTCTGGCAAAAGCCGAAACAGCCATCTTCGGCTGCGTTTCGCAGGTCAATGATCAAGGCGCCAATCTGGCTCGCAATGCCATTCTTGCCGCTGATTTGGACTGGACGGTGAGCGCATCCAGCATCAATATGTGCTGCGGGTCCGGCTTGCAGTCCGTCAATATGGCTTCGGCTTTAGTAGCCTCAGGTGCGAACACCGTTGCTATTGCCGGTGGCGTAGAGAGCATGTCGCGGGTGAAAATGGCTAGCGACGGTGGTTTTATGGACGGCAACAACGAAACGTTGCGCCGAAAACTTATTCAAGTTCCGCAAGGTATCAGCGCCGACTTCATTGCCGCCACAGATAATTTCAGCAGGGAAGAACTCGATCAATTCGCGCTTTCCTCGCATATAAAGGCCCACGCAGCGGCTAAGAAAAACTATTTCGATTCGGCGTATGCATTTGTGAAAGACGAGAACGGATCGCCGCTTCTCACTCGCGACGATCACATAAGGCCGGACGCTTCCATTGAAGGACTCAGCCAGCTAAAACCGGCATTCGCCGCTCTGGAAGACCAATTAACCAGCGACGGCTTAATCGGTGAAGGCAAAGAAATCTCCAGAGTGTCCCCTGTTCACACTGCCGGAAATTCGAGCGGTATTGCAGACGGTGCCGCGGCCGTTCTGATTGGCAATGAAGATTTTGTAGCCAGAACAGGCGCAAAACCTCGCGCCCGCATAGTCGGCATCAGTACTCGCGGCAGCGATCCCATCGCCATGCTGACCGGACCATCCGCCTGCTGCAATCATATTCTCAAGTCGTGCGGCATGTCTGCCAAGGACATCGATCTGTGGGAGATTAACGAAGCGTTTGCAGTGGTTCCGATTCAGACGATCCATCGGCTGGATATCGACCCTGCGCGGGTAAACATCAATGGCGGTGCAATTGCGCTCGGTCATCCGCTTGGTGCAACCGGTTCGATTTTGCTTGTGTCGCTGATTACCGCTCTAGAAAAAGAGGATAAAAACATTGGCTGCGTAACGCTTTGCGTGGCCGGTGGTCAAAGCATTGCAGCGGTAGTCGAAAGGGTTTAAGCAGTGAAAGAATATGGAGTTTTCAAATCTCATTGATGAACAGGCGCTCTGACTGTCCGATTACCTGCACGCTTGATTTGATTGGCGACAAATGGACGCTTGTTGTTCTGCGTGATTTGCTTTACCTCAATAAAACCAGATTCGAAGAATTCCTTGCCTCGCCCGAGAAAATCTCTTCCAGTGTGTTGACCGATCGATTGCACAAACTCGAACGAGCGGGACTGATTCAAAAGTCACAGTACAGTTCTCACCGGCTCAGGATGAGTTATTCGCCGACCGAAAGAGGTAAAACTCTTGCCCCTGTTTTGAACGAAATAGTGAAGTGGGGACGCAAAAACTTTGATGATACTGTTCCACCCACCGGTTTCCCGCACCCTTTGACACGTAGCTGACACATAGAAAGAGAAAAATTACCGCAGTTGATGCCGGACTGAGGTAATTCAGATGAGTCACGATTGGATTGATGAGCGAGCAAGCCAGGCCGCGTATGCGTTGGACAGCGGGCAGAGCCATAACGTCATCAGACAACTTCAAAATGATTCGATCAATGACCCTGAAAGCTTTGCATATATGACTCGCATGATTCAGCAAAGAGAGCGCAATGGAGTCGGCGATGATTTGAACATCAGAAAGGTCCGTGGCAATAACGGCTATTTCATTGATGAAGTCTCGGTCGATGTGACCAATTTCGACAGATACGGGCGCCCGCGCCGCGAACGCGAACTTATCGGATATATCGATATTCCGCCCATTCAGGACGTGCCATACGGACATGGCCGGCACGATCATGGCGGCGGCATTGACGGCAAATCAGCAGTGATTGGCGGCATTGTCGGGCTGGTTATCGGCAAGGCGATTGAGAAGCACAATGATCGGCACGATGATCGTCGCCGCGACAGAGATTGGGATCGCGGCCGAGATTGGGATCGCGGCCGAGACAGAGACCGCGACAGAGACAGAGATCATGACCGCCGCCACCATCACGACAACAGACGTCGCTGATTTGAGGCAAGTAGAGATTTCTAACCGGGCTCCTTTCATTTTTCAGGGACCCGGTTTTTTGTTTTCAGATCATTCCGCAAATGGTTCGATAAGAATGCCCTGCAAACAGCGAAGACACTCGTGCAGCGCTTCCAATGCCTTCTCGTTTGCCCATGCATTTTGGCGCGCTTCCCAGACACCATCTTCGTTTTGTTCTTGAATTCGCTGTGCCTCGATGCTTCGCTGCACCTCGAGATCTTTTTCGAATTTCCAAATGATTTTTTGCGTTGATGCTCTCAGGTTTGCTATCTCGCTTTCAAGCTTTTGAGTGCCATTCGGATTTTCTTTCATGTGCGCAATTGCGCAGCCGGCCAGTTGCTGTTCGAGCTCGTGTATTCGCTGTTCCACAATGACCAAGGTCATATTGAAGCTCTGCTCTTCCGATGCACTGGCGAAAGCAGACAAGTTGTTCACAAAATCTTTGATTGCAGCGATTAAGTTATCGCGCAATTTGCTCTGCTCCGGCAGCGATTCAAACAGGCTTTTAAGGACGCTCAACCTGTGAATAACCACGTTGACCGCAGTGAAGCGAGCGTTTAGATGCAGCCGTCTCTGGCGCATAAGCGGCAATCGAGATTCATACTCTTTTGAAGATTGGACGAATGAATACTTGCGGCGCAGGGCTTCAATCGCGAGTTCTTCATTGTCATCGGCTACCGCCAGTCGGGCGTGAGCTTCCCACTGCATGGCATTTTCCGTGTTCTTCGCGATTTCCAGCTCGAGCAAGCTCTGTCCTTCCATCGCCCCTGCAACAGCTTCTTCGCAACTCTCTTTGAACTTCTTGAGCTGCTCGAAACTTCGGTCCATAGCGAGGTCGCTTGTCGCCAATTTGCCGACGGCTTTGGATATATTCGCGAACCAATGACCTTGTTTTTCTTCCGACATAAGAAGAGCTCGAGCAAGAGTCGAATCTATAGTCGATCATTGCACAAACAGAGTTCTAATGCTTGGAGACTTCCCTGAAATTGAACGGCAATATAGCTCTAATGCTGCGTCAATTGCACGCAGATTCCACCAATGACGATGAGAGCGATCCCGAGAAGGCGAGTCGCGTTGAAGCGTTCTTTCAGGAAGAAAATTGTGAAACCGTACATGAGCAATGGATAGCAGCCGGTAATCGTGATCACGTAAGATGCGCTGGCCATGCCGAGCGCCGCCAGATAGGACCAGCCACCGATCGCAAGAGTTATTGTGGACAAACCGGTGAAAACCCAGGCGTCGCGCGCTTGCAATTGGGGGCGTTTTTTCGAAATAAGGAAATACAGGCAGAACGGAATGAGAGTTGTTAGGTTCAGAACCAACTCTACAAAGTACACCACCAGTGGTGGCGCCATGCCGACGGCAATTTTGTCGAACAATCCTTTGATGCCCCACGTGAGGGTGGCGAGCACGACGCAGACTGGAACAATGAACGGCGAGAAGCGACTTTCGGTTGGCTTTGCAGGAATTGCAATGGTTCTTGCCGTCAATTCAGTTTGGACCGGTCGTTCTAAAACGGCAACGGAACCAGGTTTTGCTGCCGGCGCGCTGAATGGAAACGGCTCGTCGGCGCTGGCGCGTTGCAGGTTCGCCAACAACAATTCTCTATCACTGAGCTGCGGCTCTTTCGGCTCTGAATGTTTCTCACCGGTCAATCCCACCGA
>Ga0268299_1002540_pt1 | contig 21195 bp, 19 predicted proteins | sample NOBtaG_FD_193484 | JGI IMG/M metagenome (GOLD analysis project Ga0268299, IMG submission 193484) | Activated sludge microbial communities from bioreactor in Nijmegen, Gelderland, Netherland - NOB reactor | ecosystem: Engineered > Bioreactor > Aerobic > Activated sludge | place: Netherlands... | reverse complement strand
GCCAAACGGAACCCAAACGTCTGGCTCCTCCCCGCTCTCGACCTCGACGCACTCTCAAAAGCCCGCGCAGAACGCGCCACTTCCAGAGAAAGCAAAAGGGGGTACTATGTACCTGCTTTACCCGAGCGCGGGATTTACTTCGCTGGGAAGCGGGCGATGATGTCGAACTCTTGGGCGGTCGCGTACACGGGGACCTTGTGCGAGAGGGGGCCGGCCGCGAGGACGCGCCCCACGTAGCGCACGTACTTCACCAACACGAGCAGCATCGCGATGTCATAGGCGGTCTTGTACTTCTTGTCGTCGTACTTCTCCTCGTCGTGGTACGAACGAAAGAGTTCCTGCGCGCCCTCCATTCCGCTAAGGACCCACACATCCTCCCCCGAATCCACCTGCCATTCGCAGAGCCACTCGTGATCGTCGCCCCCGCCGTCCTCGTCGTATCCGAAGGCGTCAAAGTACCACTCGTCGGGGTTGATATCGAAGCCGTTCATCTCGAGGTAGATGGTTGCGAGCTTCCCCTCCTCGGTCCACGCGGCGAGGAGCTCGTTGATGTACCCGAGCGTCTCGCCGGGGGCCTCGCTGAAGTCCTCGTCGATGAGAGGCCGGAACTCGGCGTGGCCTTCCGCAGCGAGTTCCTTCTCCAGTTCCGAAATCGCCTCGTCGAGTTGGAGTTTCCCGACTTGATTACCGACACGATTCCAGCGTTTGACGTCCATGGCGCGGCACCTCGGGGAGAGTAGACCTATCCGCGCCAATCGTCATCGCATGGGCAAGGCGAGAGCGTGTACAAGACCACGGAGTCCACGGTGGGCACGGAGGCGGCTGAGTTTCGCACGGGGATTGACTCTTTCCACGCGTCGCGCCGGGATGTTCGAGCAATGCACGCGATCCTGACCTTTCACCACATCTCACAGGCAGCGGCCGACGCGGGACGCCATGCGGGGCTGTTCGTTCCGCCCGCAGAATTCCGCCGTCACCTGGCGCACCTCGCGCGCATGGGGTACCACGCCGTGTCGCCGCTCGAGTACTCGCATTCGCTGGATGAAGGGCACTCGCGCGAGCGGCAGATCTGGATCACTTTTGACGATGGGTTGCTGGACAACTATGAGGTCGCGTTTCCCGCGCTCCTGGAGGCCGGGATGACCGCGACGTTCTTCGTTGTCACTGATCGTGTGCTGGGCGGCGAGCCGGGCTACATGACGCCAGCAATGTTGCGCGAGATGGCGGATGCCGGAATGGCGATCGAATCCCACACGCGCTCGCACCCGCGCCTCGCGCGTATCGACGCGGATCAGCTCAAGGATGAGGTGCTCGGATCGAAGGCGCGTCTCGAGGACGCGCTCGGCCTGCCGGTGAATTCGTTCTGCTATCCGTACGGGAACTTCAGCCCCGCGGTGGTGGATGCGGTGCGCGAGGCCGGATACAGCCTCGCGACATCGACGATTCGCGGGAACCGGAACTCCGCCGAGGATCGATTCACGCTCAAACGCGTCATGGTCATGCCGGGACGATCGGACGCTCGTTTCCGATATCAGCTTTCCCCGCTGTATGAGTGGCTGCACAAACGCAAGAACGCTCGCCGATGGAAGGCCGAAGAATGATCCACCCACGATTGATGGATTGGCCGCGCCGTTGAGAATCCTCCACACGAACATGCTTCGAGGTTGGGGCGGTCAGTCGAATCGCATCCTGGTCGAGGCAACAGGTGCGAAACGCGCCGGGCACGAGGTGGCGATCGCCGCACCGGAGGGGGCCGTCCTCGGGCAGAAGTGCGCCGCTCTCGGGATCGACGTATGGCCGGGGTATCGAATGCGGCCCCCGATTCTGCTGCCGATTTTCTTTTCCGACCTCGCGCGATTTTGCCGCGATGTCGCGCGCTGGAAACCGGACCTCATCCATTTGCACGGGAGTCAGGACACGTGGCTCTGCGTGGCGGCGAAGAAACGCGTCGGCGCGACGTTCCCGCCGATCATCCGCTCGAAGCACAACATCTTCAAGTGGCGCACGTCCTATCCGAACCGCTGGCTCTATCCGCAGATAGACGCGTTCATCGGCATCAGCGACTTTATCGAACGCCAGATCGGCGAATTCCCCGGCATCGAGAGGAAGCCGCGCGTCGGCATCCACTCGGTCCCCGACCTGACCCGATACAGTGGCCGCTGCGAGACGACCGTGCGCGAGGAAATCGCCGCGCTGAAACGGGGCATGTTCCTTTGGGGAGTGTCCGCCCGCCTTCGTCCCGAGAAGGGTCTCGACAATTTGCTTCGAGCGTTTGCGCTGCTGCGCGCGCGGCGTCAGGACGCGCACCTCTTGCTGGCGGGAGATGGCAGCGAACGAGCCGCGTTGGACGCTCTCGCGGCGGAGTTGAAACTCGGCCCGGACGCGGTGACGTTCCTCGGCTTCCGCGAGGACGTGCCGCGCGTCCTGTCCGCGCTTGATGGGTACGTCCTCCCCTCGCGGGAGGAGGGTCTGGGCACCGCGATTCTGGAAGCACTCGCCGTGGGCCTTCCCGTCGTCGCCACGCGGGTTGGTGGGATTCCGGAATCAGTGATCCACGAGAAGACGGGGCTTCTCGTCGAACCCGACCAGCCGCAGCCATTGGCGGATGCGATGCTGAGGTTCATGGAGGATGACGTATTGCGCCGCTCCCTCCCCGAAGGAGCTCGCCATCACATCGAGACAAATTTCACTGAGACCGCCCTTGTCCATAAGACGCTCTCGTTCTATGAATCGGTCCTCCAGACTTGCGGGCCAGATCGGAATCAGTGACCGGGCATGAATCATCTCTACGATACTCCATTCACAACGCCGCCGAATCTCGATTCGACATTTGACGATCCGAATGCCGGCGCGGGTTCGATCCCGGCAGTGCATCCCGCGCTGATCCCCGGGCTCTCGATCGTGCGGGAACTGGGTCAGGGCTCCAGCGCGACGGTGTATCTCGCGCGCGGGGATGATGGCGAGTTCGCCGTCAAGGTCCTCGCAGCGCAATACATCGAGCACGCCGAAGTTTCGGAACGCTGGAATCGCGAGACCTCCACGATGGTCACGCTGCGGCATCCGAACATCGTCCGCGGCTTTCGGCGCGGCATTGCAGAGGGGCGCCCCTACCTCGTGATGGAATACGTCATGGGTGAGTCGCTGCAGTCGCGACTCCGCCGACTGGGTCGCCTGACCGAGGCCGAGGTTCTCGAAATCGCGCGCGCGATTCTGCAGGCTCTCCTCGCGGCCGAAGGGGCGGGGATTCTCCATCGCGACATCAAGCCGGCGAACGTGATCCGCGCCGAATCAGGTGCGATCAAGCTGACGGATTTCGGATTGGTGCGAACCTCCGAAGACGATACGATCACCGTGCAGGGCGCGATGATCGGCACACCCGCGTACATCTCCCCCGAGCAGACCCGTGGGGATCGCCATCTCGATGTGCGCACGGATCTGTACTCGCTCGGCATCTCACTCTTCCAACTCGCGACGGGAGACATTCCTTTCTCGAGTCTGAACACGTCGCTCCTGCTGACGAAGAAAATCACAGAGGACGTGCCCGACCCGCGTTCGGTGCATCCCGAACTCAGCGCGAATCTCGCCTATCTGATCGTGGCGCTGACACACCGCGATCGCGAGCGGCGCCCTGCGTCCGCGAAGGATGCGCTGGAACTCTTGCGCAGAGTCGAAGCGAACGACATCCCCAAGATCGAGTACCGGGCTGCAAAGGACAAGCCCGCGCAGAAGGAAGTCGCACCCAGTACCGTGCCCGTCACCCATCCGATGCTGCAGACTGTCATCTCGGACAAGGAACTGCGCACCGTAACGGTCTTCGTGCCGGAGGGAGGCATCCTCTTCTACGAAGACGACCTGAGCCGGGAGGCGTACGTGCTTCTTTCGGGGAGCGCCGAAGTCCTAAAGGCCGGACGCCGCGTCGCCGAAATCAACGACCAGGGATCCTTCCTCGGCGAGATGTCAGCCCTTCGCAAAGCCCCACGCAGCGCCACGATCCGCGCGCGCGAGGACTCGACATTCCTCCGAATCAGCGAGGACGACTTCCATTCCTTCCTGCGCCGCCACCCGGGGATGAACTATCAACTCGCGTGCACGCTCGCAGAACGCCTCGAACGCACGAACCGCAAGCTCACCGAAGCACAGACGAAACTCTCACGCATGCAGAAGCATGTGAAACGACTTCAGATTGATTTGAAGTAGAGCTGGTTGATGAATGTGTCACCTCCTGACTTCCCGGTGACTCATTTTGCCATCCGTGCGCCTTGGATAATCTCCGCGAACTCTTCCGCAAGCAATGCAGCGCCGCCGATCAGGCCACCATCGACGTCGGGGAGCGCGAAGAGCGCTTTGGCGTTCCCGGCTTTGACCGATCCGCCGTACTGGATGCGCACCGCCTGGGAGACACGGTCATTGAAGAGGGTGACGAGCAGCGCGCGAATCTGTGCGTGAACTTCTTGTACCTGCTCCGGCGTGGCGACCTTGCCAGTGCCGATTGCCCAGACGGGCTCGTAAGCGATGACCGATTCGGCCATGCGGTCCTGAGGCAGCCCATCGAGGCAGCCGCGAATCTGGGCCTCGATCACCTTGGCGGTGTTTCCTGCCTCGCGATCGGCGAGGGTCTCGCCAACGCAGATGATCGGCTTGAGGCCGACCTCGTAGCACGCACGGGCCTTGCGATTGATGGAGGCATCGGTCTCGCCAAAGAACTGGCGGCGTTCGCTGTGCCCGAGGATCACCCAACTGACCCCGGCGTCGGCGAGCATGCGCGCACTGATTTCGCCGGTGTAGGCGCCCGCGTGGAAGAGCTTACCGTCCTTCTCGGCGACGTGCAGGTTCTGCGCGCCCAACATCACGGGGGTTCCGTGGAGTCGTTCGCGTGTTGAACCGATGGCGGTGAAGGGAGGACAAACCGCGACGTCGACATCGCGGATGGCCTGGAGCTTCGGAATCAATTCCCCGAGCAGGGTGGCGGCCTCACCCTGGGTCATGTTCATCTTCCAGTTACCAGCGACGAATGGGCGGCGTGCCATGGATGAATTCTCTCAAGCTTGGATTGATGTTCGCCGAGAGAATGGTCCCGATCCCCGAACGGGCCAAAGCCAATTCGGGAACGCGCTGCCAGGTTACCGTGATAAAGCGCCGAATGCGTCGAACGCTTCGCGGGAGGTGCGATAGATCGGAACCATGCGATCCGCTTGGGTCACCTGAATGAGCTTCTCCATCGAATTGCTCGCACTCGTAAGGCGGATCGCTCCGCGATCGGGGTGTAGGCGCCGAGCCCAGGTGACAAGCATCGCAACGAAGTCCATGCCCGCCCACATCACATCGGAGCAGTCCACGAGGAACCGGCGGTTGCCTTGGGAATAGGACTCCTCGAGAAGAGCCGAGATCTGATCGATCAATTCGGGGGTCAGATCTGGCCCGGGGAGCAAGATCACGGTAGGGGGGGGCGGTGTACGCATCGAATGGGTGGGCCTCCTTGGCCCGTGTACTCGATGCATGGTAATGCGAATCCCTCGCCAGCGCCGCCCGAAGGCGGGACATGGGGCATTTTCGGCGCGCAAGCAACTCATTCTTGAGGGTTTAAGGGCGTAGCGCAGAGCAATTCGAGGGTGCTGGCCGGCCAGCCGGAGCGCCTGTCTCGCCAAGAAACCTCTCATTTTGAGACTGTGGAGTCGCCGATCGCGACGCCGACTGTGTTTCCTGAGGGTTACGTCCGCTCGACGCGCGGCTTCGGTTTCGAGGTCGGATCAGAGGCGCGATAGGGATTCAGCCCTCCACCCGACTTGTTCCCGGACTTGCCTGGGAGGGTGTCGGTGTCTTCGTCGTGATCGCCGAGGTCGATGTCCTCGAAGAGATGGTCTGCGATGGCAGAGAGATCCAACTCATCCTCGGTCTTGTGCTTGGCGTTGGAGGGCGGATGGTCGTCTCCCAACTCGAGTTCATCGTCCAGATCGAGCGCCCCGCCGCGTGGCATCTCATCCTCGCGCTCGAGGTGGCCGCTCGCGACGCCTGCGTTCTCGTCGAGCACGCGGGAGCCCTCGAGGAGGCAGCTCATCGCGGGCATGTTGATGGTGACTTTGTTGGAGAGGCAGCCCTTGTGGACGCGCATCTCGGCATTGCCGGAAATGGAGAAGAGGCTGCGGAAGGCCTCCATGCCTTCGAAGCCCTCGATCGTTTCCGCGTGTAGGACGTTGCCGGCGCGCATGAAGATCGAACCCATCGTGCCGCCACCCGTGAGGCGGATCGTCTTGTCGAGACGCTTCTCGCCGAAGAGTTGGATGAGGTCGCTGACTTCGAGTCCGAACGCGTCCGTGTGCAGGTTGTTCATGGACTTGAGGACGGAGCGTAGTTGATTCGCGGTGCCCTCGAGATCTTCTGTTGGGTGGCGAATGACTTTCGCGGCTCCCTGTGCGAGCAACGCCACCTCGTAGTTTGCGAGGACGTCGACGAGGCAGACGACGACTTCCCACCACGTCGTGCGGCTCTGGATCAGGTGTGAGACGCGGGCCAGATCGGTCTCCGGCGTCATGCCGATGACCATGAGGCCGGTGCGCGTGGAATGCCACGGCTCCTGACTCAGGTCTTCGAGGATTCGGACCTCATACGGAAGTCCTTCGTCGCCAAGCAACGAGATGACCATCGCCGCCGTCGTGGGTTCCATACCCGCGAAGACGAGGGATCCGAGCATTCTGTGGGCCATAGACTCTCAACACCGCCGGGTGCGTGAATATCTGGCAGAATATGGCCAGCGGGACGGCGCCCGTACAGAGAAAACTTTAGGGCGCGTAAACATCTCAGGGAGAGCGGAAGGGGGCGTCGTCGCTTGCGGGGTTGTCGGAGCCCGCGTCCGTGCAGGGAGGAGGCGTGCGGGGAGACTCGACGGGTCCCAGGTTCTTCGCCTTCGCGAGCCTCTGCGCCATCGCGCTCAAATCGGACGCAATTCGCAAGCGCTTGGCGAGAGCCTCCGGACTCATGTCCACGCCGTAGCCGCGACTCTTGTTCTTCATTTCTTCGGGGGTCATTTTCCGTGCAGTTCCTCGAGGCGCTCGATGTCCGCCAAGTCCTGAAGGCGTCCGGCCAGTCGTTTCATCTTGATCAGGCCGGCAACCGATACAACCGCCATTTGTTGACCACCGACCTGCACTACCTCGCGGCTCGCCCAGACGTCCTCCAAAATGGGGGTGACGAGCAACAAATCGAGAGTGAGCAACTCCTCCCCTTCCGCCTTGGAAACGCGCGCGATGCGTTGCTCCTTCTCCGTTCCAACTCGAAAAGGAATGATCCCCGCGGTGAGAATGTACCCCACCCCGGCAACGAGCTTCTCGACCCTCTCAACGTCCGATTCGCGGATGAGAATGTCGATGTCTTTAGTCGAGCGCGGACACCCGTGCAGGGTGACTGCGAGGCCCCCACAGACAGCGTAGGGGATGTCGTGGAACGCGAGAACTTGGGTGAGGCTATGAAGTTCTGCTTCGATGTTCATGTGTTGTCACGCCCTGTCTGGAACCCGCATCAGGTGCGGGGTTTCAAGTTCTCGATCAGCCAATCTGAGTACTCCGAACAGTCATGGAAATTCTCAGCATTCTTATGGAGAAGCTTACCGGTCTCATCCCACTGGCCCACATTCTTCTTCTGTTCTAGGTAGGCGCGAAATCGTTGGTGAATGAACTCAGCAATCTGTGTCCAAGTGACCCGCACAGCCCCGGTCCGCGCGCTTGCGGCAGGCTGGACGGGTTCAGAACCTATCACGAATACCCGAACACAAGTCCCACCATCGAGAGAAACCGCAGACCCGGTCGTGTAGAGCGAAGAGGCAATGACATCGATTTCTGTCACTGGGAAGGCCCCCACAGCCCTCAGCATTCGTTGGAAGTTCTCTTTAGCCGGATTCGTCCATGTTGGGTTGAGCTTGCAACGACCCGTCTTCACTTCGGCGAGGATGACCTGACACTTATTGATTTTCGTGAACACTTCATGATCTTGCATCGGATTGCCACTACTGGCGAGTTCGGCACGATGAGGATATCTAACGGCTAGCACGTCCACATCTGTGCGGGCGTCCGATCCCATGTCAGGATGGACGATGAAGTTTGGAATCGTGAAGCATCCGTTCAGGCGGAAAAACCAATTCGCGACTGCTTCCGGGTCCAACTGCCGCGTCTCGCTCATGATCTTCTCCTAGAACACGAATCTCGGAGCGAGCCTTCTGCGTGAATCGATTGAAACATGTTCATCTGCTCCGAGAGTTGAGTTCGGTTTCGAGTACGCTTCGTGCCCAGTTCAGTTTCTATGTTTTTTCCTCGGCCATCTCTTGCGCGGCCTTGTCATGCGGAAATCTATCAGGGTGATAGCGTGAAACAAGTCGCCGATGAGCTCCTTGGATCGCAGAAAGTGAAAGCGGTTCTGCTAGGCCGAGAACCGTTCGAGCCTCTCGAACTGCTTCTCCGTGCGCGCCTTTCGTGCGACTATCTTCGCGGCGATCACCCCCTCGTCCCGGATCGGGGGGCGGTGGAGTCCTTCTAGATGATTCAGGATTGGGGGCTGGTTTGGGCGTCTTGCGTTCCGACGAATCGGCTTTAGGCACTGCGTCGCGCTTTGCGGACGCCCCCCGCTCAGAATTCTCCTCAAGACGAAGCCGATCAGGAGGGGGATCGCTCCGAAGACCACGGCAACTTCCACGAGCGCCCCACCTCGCTCGCCCTGAACGATGCCAGCGGGCAAAAGAACGAAGAGCAAAATTGCGCCCCCCCAGATGAGCGCAGTGCTGAAAAGCGAACCATTCCCTGTCATTTGCTCTTCGCTTCCATCCTCTGCTGATTGGTCCCGCGAATTCCACCACGACGATCTGAACCCATTCAGAAGTTCGGGTGGTGAGCGAACACCGAGTTGAGATGGGAAATGCCCCCATGATCAAATGTCCCATCAATGTCCATGAGTCGAGGTGTCTGCCACACCGCCTCACCCAGCTCAGTCAATTTCACTCTCATTAAAATTCAACCGCTTGCAAACGATGAGCGTGAAGTCATCGAACTGGTCCGCCGTGCCGCGGTGTTTGAGGCAGGACTGGTAGATCGAGTTGCGGATTTCCTCGGCAGAAAGGTGCTGCTTGTCGCGCAGCAGGTCGAGGAAGCGGTCGTTGCCGAACGACTTGCCGTCGGGATCGAGGATGTCTGTCACGCCGTCCGTGTACATGACGAGGACGCCGCCGGGGGGAACCGTCGTGTGCCCGAACTCGAAATTGTTGTCCTCCATGATGCCGAGAAAGACCCCTCCGACATCGAGGAATTCGGTCTGGCCGTTTGGATGGATCAGGACCGGATAGGCGTGGCCGGCGTTGATGTACTCCATCGAGCCGTCGGTCGGATCGAGATAGCCGAGCACCATGGTGACGTACATCTGGCCGCCCGCGACGTCGCGATGGATCATGCGATTGATGCGGTCGAGCGCCTGGCCCAGCGTGGCGTCCTTGTGCTGTGTTTCGCTGAGGAGATAGCTGCGCGTTGTCGCGGTCAGGATCGCTGCGGAAACGCCCTTTCCTGAAACGTCGGCAATGGCGAGGCCGATGCGGTTGTCGGGCAGCTTGATGAAATCGTAATAGTCACCACCCACCTGCTTCGCGGGGAGAGACATCGCGCTCAGCTGATACCCGGGAAGGTCGGGGTACGTCTTCGGCAGGAGGTTCATCTGGATCGTGCGAGCAATCTCCATCTCGCGCGCGATCTTGTGCTGTTCGACGAGCTGCGAGTGGAGGCGGGCATTCACGATTGCGACGGCGGCCTGATTCGCGATCGAGGTCAGCATTTCGAGTTCCTCGTTGGAGAAGGCGAGCGCGCGCGATTGCGTGTCGATGTAGATCACGCCCAGCGATTCTTCCTTGTAGATCATCGGCGCGACCATCGCCGTGCGGATTCGATTCATGATGATCGATTCCGAGGCGTTGAAGCGCTGGTCGGCTGCCGCGTCCGAAACGAGGATCGCAACTCCCTCCGTGATGCTGCGCTGAGTGATAGAGGTCGAGATGTGGATCTCGCGCTTGTCGCCGCCCTCCACGGATTTCACGACCGTCGGATGGAGTTCGCCGGACTTGGCGTCCATCAGCAGCAGGTACGACCGATCTGGATGCATCAGGTTCTGGATGATTTCCATGATGCGATCGAGCAGTTCATCCAGCGTGAACACAGATCGAATGGCATCCGTGAGCTGGTACATAACGTCGAGGCGGCGGGTCAGGTCCTTGAGGTCCTCGGCAGAGGCGCCACGGGGGACCGACCCGATCATCGTGCCTTGGGAGGGATCGAAACCGGCGCGGACCGATTGCTTGGCGCGCCCCCACTGATGTTCTTCGATGACTCGGAAGCCACTGCTGGATGGGGAGGATTCCGCCATCCGCACCGGGAGCGGGGTGGTGGAGGCATCCGTCGGCGGGGCGGGGGGACGGCTGGGTGGAGCCCCCGGCATGTCGTCCGCAGTGAACAGACACTCCGTGTCCCCAAAGGAAATCCGGTCCCCGGGGTGCAGTTCCAGCGACCCATTGACCGGTTCGCCATTGAGCAGGGTGCCGTTCTTGCTGCCCAGATCGCGGAGGATCACGCGGCCGCCGTTGGTATGGATTTCCGCGTGGTTGCGGGACATCCTGCGGTCGACGATCTGGATATGATTCGTCACGCTGCGCCCGACCGTCAGCATGGGCTGGTCGAGGACATAGATTTTTCCGGCGTCTTGGCCGTTCTGGAGGATCAAGCGGTGCATGGTGTGGAGGAGGCAGCCTGCCTGTTCATTGGGGAACGTAGAAAGACACTTGCCAGCGGACCCGAGGCCGATTCAAATTCAAATCCTTAGTTCCGGCGCAACGGTGGTGTAAAGGCGACAGTAGGCCCATGACACCATTGGGCGGCAACACGAACGTTTCTTGCTCGACCCCTCTCTATCGGTCGGGGCAATAAACGGGGGGTTGTCATGGACGCATGCACCGGTTTGGGACTACCTAACCTCCCGGCCCAGATGGCCTGGGCAGGACAAACAAGGGATTAACAGGGACCACCCCTATGCCGATTCCTGACAGTGGAAAAATTGCCATCGGCGTCGTCGGCGCACTTGGCACGATCGCCGTCCTGCACCTGACCATCTTTAAGGATCGCGCGAGCGCATTCGAGACGGCACGCGGCGAACACGACAACGTCAGCAATAACTACCAGAGCCTCGGGAATCCCCCCGACTTGAAGGAAACCTATGGCTTCAAGTTCAAGTCGCTGTCCTATGCGCGCGACTACTGGGCCTTGATGGAAGACCTCAGGCTGACGGTCCCGATATACTACATCCCACAGATCGCCGATGTGGACCGCCAGCGCCAGGACTTCATCGACCTTCTCTCCGATTTGGAACGCCGCCGCGACGATAACGTCGCGCCCAAGCTGACTTTCGTCTCCAACCCCGCAGGCTGGGACTTGCAGGATCGCCTCTCCCAAGCTGCCTCCTCTCCCGGCGTGATCGAGGACTTGGTTCAGCGCCTGCAGGGTCAGGACCGCCTCCTGAACGTGCTCGACAAGAAGAGCGACCTGTACGCGACCCGCCTTGCCGAATACGAGGAATTGCTCCGCAACATCGGCCTCGACCTGAGGAAGCGCGAGCAGATCAGGACGACGTATGGCGACCTCCCCGCGCTGCTCTATTCGCTGAACCGCATCCAGTTGGTGATCAAGGCCCTGCCCCCCAACTTCTTCAAGGACATGACGGAGATCGAGGCGCGCAACACCCTGTACGCGCTCTTCCGGGTCGAGTGGCCGATGGACGCCAACCCGCTCTATGGCATGTATCCATACTATCGTCAGTCGGAAAACCTGAAGACGATGTTGAACCTCGCGGAGCAGGCGGGCATTTCGGAAATCACCTTCATTCGCATGTGGGAGCCTCGCGATACGTTCTACGATCCGAATCGCAAAGCCGCTGCGACCCCGACCCCGACCCCGGCCGGGTTCCACCCGGGCTTCGACCGCGACAATCCGGATGCTGTCTTGGATGACTTCATGCCCGATGAGAGCCCGACCCGGGAACGTGCCGCGGTCGCTCTCCCCTTTCAGCTCGAGTTCAATGGGACGAACCTCACCAACATGGCTTTCCTGGACCTGATGGCGCGCGGTCGCGTGCCGATGGAACTGGACGCAATGACGGTGCTTGGGGTCCCTCAGTCCGAAAACCAGCAGATCGTCCGTTGTGTCATCAACACGATGGGTTACATTCCCGCCTTGTTCCTGACGGATGAAATGATCGCGAGCGGCAAGGCGGACACGCTGAATGCGATGATCGAAGTATCCAGCAAGGCAGGTGGACGCGAGGCAGCGATCGCGAGCGGTTTCCTCAACGCGGATGGCAGTCTGGCCGAACCGACCCCGCCACCGACGGCAGCTCCGGCAGCACAGTAACTGTTTCTGAGTTTCTTTGACATCCGGGGAATCGAGTTGGAATAAGTTCCCCCGGATCATTCACCAACGGAAGAACGCAACTGCCCCATGGAAATTCGAATCTATCAATCCCGTGGCAACATGCTTGCCCAATTTGCCGGGCGCGTCGTGCTCGACGAGTGCGACCGGATCAAGGCGGCGATTCTCCCGCGGATCACGCGCGAGGTTTCACAGATCAACCTCGACCTCTCCGGCGTCGAGTTCATCGACAGCGCCGGTTTGGGCGTGCTCGTTCAGCTCAAGGCAACCGCGAGCAAGAACCGCTCGCGTCTCGCTCTGGTCGCGCCGAGCAAAGGCGTGAACGACATTCTCATGGTGTCCAAGCTCGATTCGATCTTTGACATTATCACGGGCAACGAAGCGAGCTCGATCATCAGCTCCCTCGCACAGCAGAGCTTCATGGTTTCTGCTGGAAGCGAGACCGAGGTCCCCGGCGCTGCCGTGAATCGCGGGCCGGTGATGCCTTCACCATCGGCATCTTCCTCCGCTCGCACGGACGACCGCGCGCTGACTCCCAAGGAACAGGTCGACCAGCTTTGCAAGGTCGCCGTGGACCACATGCGTCAGGGTGACTACGAATCCGCAGCCGAGTCCTACAACAAGGCCCTTGCGATCGACGCCGACTACCTGCCGGCGCACAACAATCTCGCAATTGTCTATGAGAAGAAGCCGCAGTGGCAGGCGCAGGCGATCAAGGCGTGGGAGCGCGTGCTGGAGATCAGCACCTCTCGCAATGACCAGAAGCACATTGATCGCGCGCAGAAGCACCTGCAGAACCTGCAGCGCCTCTCCTCCGAGGGTTGAGCCGGAAAGACAAAACACCGGGGGCGCTTCGCCGACTCGTTGACCGAGCCCTCTTCGTTGTTTTTCGAGGGATCTCCTGGCTACCGGCACGTCCAACCATTGCCCTCTTTGGCGGGCTGGGAACGCTGCTGGCACGTCTGGGAGTCCTGCGCCGCAAAGTCGTTCGCGCGAACATCCACACAGCCTTTGGAGATGCGATCGATCCGCAGGAGTTGCGCCGCATCGAAGCCGCCGCAGGCGGCCATCTCTTCATGTTGCTCGCCGAGACGATCTATCTCGCCTATCGCCCCGCCTCGTGGGCCGCGTCCTGCGTCGTGGAGATTCAGGGAGCGGAACTCCTCGAACGTCGCAAGGGTGAGAAGGAAGGTGTCGTTTCGTTCTCTGGTCACTTCGGAAACTGGGAGATCCTCGGTGCGTTCCTTGGCGCGAACATCCCGGTATCTCCGGTCGTAAAAACCCTGCACAGTCCCGAATGGCAGGAAGTCACGGAGAACATGCGTCGCAAGCACGGCATGACACCGATCCACGTCGCAGGGGGCGCGACGCTCAAGGCCGCGTTTGAGGCGCTGCGTGGTGGGCGCGCGGTGAACTTCCTGATGGATCAGGACATGGGTGTCGAGGGCCTCTTCGTTCCGTTCTTTGGTACTCCCGCGAGCACACCGGCCACTCCGGCGGCGTTGGCTCTCAAGACGGGCTGCCAGGTGTACCCTGCCTTTATCGTGCGGCTCGGCCCCGGGCGTCATCGGGTCGAGATCAAACCGACGATCGACCCCGCTGAGTTCACCGGCACGCGCGACGAACGAATCGCCGCCCTGACGAAACGCATGACCGCAGAGATCGAGGACATGGTGCGTGCGCATCCTGCCCAATACTTTTGGGTCCATCGGCGCTGGCGCACGACGCCGGAGGCCGCGCGGCGCCGCCTGGAAACACTCGCCGAGAAAAGGCGGAAGAAGGCCGCCGCCAAGGCAGCCAAAGCTGCCGGCACCGCCCCTGCTGAGGAATAATCCCTCAGCGTTCCGCGACTCGCAGATCAGGGATTTCTCTCACCCCATATCAGTTTGATTCGACTGCGGTCGCGGCCTACGCTGTGGCTCAAGATCGATACCTCGCGGGAGCTCCCCGCGGCAACGAACTGAGATCTCCGATGAATCCGATTTCCGAAACACTCAGCCGCTTGAGTGGGGACCGAATTCGCAAGACGCAGGAGCGACTGCTCTCTGCGCATTTCTCTCCTTATGTTGGGACGGTCGAGTTGGACGGCGTACGTGCGTCGATGACGATCGATCGTCGCGTCGAGGTCCAGCGGATCGTCGAGTTCGACGGTAAGTTGGATCATATCGCGGACATGGTTCGCGAGACACGCGCGGATGACGTGTTCTGGGATGTGGGGAGCTATCTCGGCCTTGTTGCCGTCTTCGCAGGGCGGCGTGCGGCGCGCGGCAGGGTCATTGCCATCGAGCCGGAACCCGACTGCGCGAAACGCCTCCGCGACAACCTGCTGCGCAATGGCCTCGAATCCGCCGAAGTGATCCAGTGCGGCATCGGCGACGTCGAAGGTGTCCTCCCCCTCAGCACCGAAGGGGAGCAGGGGAACATGGCGTCCTTCTCCGCGACCGAGTTTCCGAATCGGGTGGATGTTCAGGTCCACACGCTCGACCGCCTCGTTGGCCAGCACCACGAATCCCAGCCAACGATCCTCAACATCGACGTACCGGGCTGGGAGATCCGCGTCTTGCGCGGCGCGCGAAAGACACTGGCGCTGGCTACGCTCCGTGCCGTGTTCGTCGAGGTACACCCAATGATGTTGATTCGCGCGGGCGAAAGTTTTGCAGAACTCTTTGGGCTGCTCGAGCAAGCAGGATTCCGCCCGATCCGTTGCGTTTCGCGTGAACAGGAACTCCATTTCCGGTTCGGGAGGGCGTGACAATTCGCAGGTAAAGTCTCGCCTGAAAAAAATCGGCAAGCATTTCGCAATGTGTCCTCCAGACACTCCAATGGAGGATCATCTGTGCACACTCGAGTACCCAAAGCCACCTCAACGACCCGCCTGCTCCTGCTCCTCAACGCCGCCCTGCTGGCGATGGCGATCTCTGTCTTGTCGGAGGGGCCCACGGGATCTTCCACCTCGCTCGCGAGCATCCTTGCACCCAGGGCAGAGGCGAAGCCCGTCCTCCCCGAGTTCGTCCCGAAATCGAACATCGCCGCAGTCGCGCATCAGATATCACCCGCCGTTGTGACCGTAGGCGCCGTGCGTGAGCAACTTCGTCGCAGTCGCGACTTCTTTGCTCCCTATATGATCCGCTCCTCGGAGTACCTGCCCTATCTGGGGTCGGGTTCCCTCATTTCGGAAGCAGGTCATATCATCACGAATGTGCATGTGATCGAAGGCGCCAAACAGGTGTTCGTAACGCTCACCGACGGACGCGAATTCCCCGCGCAGATTTTGGCGGCGGACCCGTTGCAGGACATCGCGCTCCTCAAGATCGAAGCCGACAACCTCCCGACGCCGATTCAACTCGGCGATTCGGATGACATCCAGATCGGCGAAGACGTCATCGCGCTCGGGAACCCATTTGGGCCCATCATGCAGGACCCGCGTCCGACGGTCACCAAAGGTGTCATCAGCGCGGCGCATCGCAATTTCCGTCCGGACCAGTCGAAGGAAAAGGTCTATACGGACATGATCCAAACCGACGCGGCCATCAATCCGGGCAACAGCGGCGGACCGCTCGTGGACGCATTCGGGCGGCTTGTTGGTGTGAACACGTTCATCTTCAGCGCTTCCGGCGGATCGCAGGGGATCGGCTTCGCCATTCCTGTGAATCGCGTGCGTTCGATGTTGGAGGAAATCGAGAAGTACGGTGAACTGCGTCAGGTCGAACTCGATCTCGATGGCGTGGGCGTCCGCACGGCTCGCCTGCAGGGCGTCATGCTGCGCGCGATCGCCAAGGGGGGCGCTGCCCAACGCGCGGGACTCGCCCCGGGCGATGTCATCCTCAAGATGGACGATCGCGGCGTGTCGTCTCCCGACGAGGTTTACATGCTGATCGGCAGCCGCAAGATCGGCGATAGCATCCGCGTCCAGGCTTGGCGCGAAGGCAAGGTCCAGGAGTTCGACTACATCGTGCGCGAGTCGCGCGAACGCTCGCGACATGTGGGGAGTCTGTGAACCAAGGATAGCGGGTCCTCGGTGACATTGTTGACCGTAGTGACCTGAGTGACATTGGGGACTGGTGTGGGTTTAAGGGTTGTCCTGCGCGTTGGTGTTGGAGGGTTGCGTGTGCCCTCTCCCCTCGACGCCAAGGCGTGAGCAAGACGCTTGCATTCGCATCTTCCAATCGCGAAGCTGCCCTTTGCGCCAGGCCGCTGCGTGCAGCCGGGCGCGCAGCCCCGAAGCGGAGTCCTCCCATTGTGCATGTGACTCAGAATCGAATCGCCCTTGCGAGCGCGCTCTTCGCGCTGTCGCTCACCTCCGCCGCACTCGCAGCCAACCCAGTGACGGGTGATTTCTCGAAGGGATCCGCGAACACGATTCGCCTGATGGCGTACAACGTTGAGCGGAACTTCATCACGACCGCATCAACCGATGATGAATTCCAGCGCATTTTTCAGGCGCTCACCCCGGACATCATCGTCTTCAACGAGATCGACGCATCACTCGGAAGCGCGAGCGTCGCAGCCGCTGCGATCAAGGCGCGGCTCGAGACGTACTCCCCCGCCGCCACGTGGAACGTCCACGCAGGCGTCAGCGATGGATTCATCCGCAACGCCTTCGCGTCTAAGTATCCGGTCTCGCTGCAAATCACCGACACAACGCCTGCCTCGGAAGTGCGAGGTGTGGTCGCCGCGCTTGTCGATTTGCCGGACGGGACGTTCGGATCGACGGATATCTATGTGATGGGTGTGCACATGAAGTCGGGAGGCACGACAGGCATCGGCGGTGATCACCAGCGGCGCCAAGTTGCAGCCGACGCGATCATTCGCTGGATGGCAGACGCGCGCACGCCGGGTGGAAACATCACTCTGCCGACGAACACTCCGATGGTCTTGATGGGCGACATGAATGTTGGGTTCCAGGGCGGAGGAGACGAGGCGCCCTATCACGCATCTCGCACGGTGGTGGATGGCGATGTTTTCGACGAGGCGACCTACGGCCCGGATTCCCCTCCCGATTGGGATGGCACGAGCAATCGCGACGCCGCTCCGTACGATCATTCGGCGACGGGATCGACCTCAGTCGCCAGCCCACGCACCCAACCGAGCAGCAATCCCGCGTCGCGCCTCGACCGAATCATCTACACCGACTCGGTGCTCCGCATGGAGAGCCGCTTCATCCTGCGCACTGCAACGATGAGCGCTGCCGCACGCGCGGCGGCGGGACTGAACTCAGGCGACACGGTGACAGCGGCGGATCACCTGCCGTGCGTTGTCGACTTTTTGCCGGAGCCATCCCCCGCGCCGCCGATGGTTCTGTTGAACGAGTTCCTCTTCAACGATGTCGGGACCGACGATCGCAACTTCATCGAGTTGATCAACCTCGGTGGGCAGGAAGTGAACCTCGATGCGCCGGTGGATTACCAGGTGAAGCTCTCGAACTCGGGGCTCCCGGCGAGCGCACCCGGCGCAGAAAATCAGGCGCTCTTCTTCGACGTGAAGGGAATCATCCCACCCGGCGGTGGGATCTACGTTTATCACGATGCGGCGGGTGACTCGTCGGGCATCGCCTCGGCAATCACGAGCGCACTGCCGAACCCGCTGCAGAGGCACAGCGAAGCAGTCTTCAGTCTCAGCAACGGCGATGACACGGCGCTTGCGCTGGTGACGGTCGGGCACTCGGATGTGGACGTCACGGAGGAAGCCGTCGTTGACGCATATGCGTACGCTGCGACTTCGCCCACGAACACGCTGTTCTTCCGCACGGACAGCGGCAATGGCCTGACGATCCCCCTCGTGGCTGCGCAGATCACGACCTTCGGCTCGGGCGGCGCCGCGTCGGACAGCTCTCTCTTCCGCCAACCGGGCAACGCCGACGCGAACTCCTTCGCCGGCTGGACCATCGTCGGAAACGCGACGCCGGGCACCGCGAATCCGGGCGCAAGTGTAGGCGAATGGAGTTTGTACTGACGCGCTACTTCTTGCCCAAGAACCCCGCACGCTTCCCGGCGAGAACTCCCCGAAAATCCAACGGACCCACGATCAGAAAATCGTGGGCCCGAACTCTTTCCAAAACTGTGAAAGCTTGTGCTGCTTAGTCGTACTCGGACCAGGAGGTCACCGCGGACGGTGGGGCCGCCGTGGTGAAGGTGATCGAACCGTTGGCCGCAGAGGTGATCGTCGTTCCCGGCACGAGCGAGACGTCTTTGGCGCCGCCGGTTCCGTCGGTGATCGAGACGTCGAAGCCGGTCGATGCGGCGACTCCGATGATGACAACCCTCGTCGAGGACGATGTGGGAACGAACGAGAATGCAGCCGACGTCAGCGCCGCATCCTGCGCAGTCGCGAACAACACGATGGCGGGACCCGTCGCGTCCTGAACGTGGATGCCGGTCATGCCCGAGGGCGACAGTACCTCGGCGGGCGTCATCGCGGGCTGCGTCGCGTCGGCCGCCTCGAACAACGTGACGACGCGGTTCGCGATCACAGGCGTAACGGGGACAGCGTCGACGCGATACGTGCCCGCGCGAGTCCCATTCGTGTTCATTGAGGACAGCATCACGGTTGGCGTCATCGTGCGAAGGAACAGTTTCGCATTCGTACGGGTGATCGTTGCGGTGTCACCCGCGAGAACCGGATTCCCCATCACGTGCCATTGTTCGGCGACCGTGTTCGCGAGGGTCGTCGAGACGATGTTGTCGAACACCACGACGTGATCCGGCGCGACAAACACGGCGTCGCGGCGGAAGTAGGAACAAGATGGATCATCGTCGTTCACGCCGTCGTAGGCGTTCTCCATGTTGTCCATTTTGAAGTACGTGTACACGCTGTCCACTGAGTCCACATCGAGCGATGCGGCCTCGTGCCACACCTCCTGATACGGCGCATAGGTGTGCGTGCCGTTGATGCGGGGCACGTTGGCGAACTCTGCCTCGAGCTGCCAAGTCTGCCCGTCCGTGAGCAGCAATTCCTGGCGCGATGCGATTTTGACCTCACCGAAATTGTGTTCTTCCGAGAGGCGCTTCCACGCGATGACGTCCACAAACGTGGTCTCTTGGTCGGACCAATCCGCGCCGCGAGCGACAGCATGGCCGAACCCTTTCCACGTCAGGCCACCGACGGTTGCCGCACTGGGAGCGATCTCCGCAATCGAGTGATCGGTGTAGAGCATGGCCTCCCAACGGTCGGGCCCGCCGGGTTGCCACTCGAGGTGGTTGGCAAACCACACCGCCAACCCCTTGCCCGTCGCATCAGTATCCGGCAGCACGGAAAGCATGCGGCACACGGTCGAGCGCGGGTCTCCCTTGTTGTCTCCTGACCAGCGCCCATCGTCGGAGAAGTACTCGCGCGAGGGGTGCAACATGCTGACATGCGCACGAGCGAGTTGGCTCGCGAAGTCGATTTCGTCCCAATGATCGGGACGCGTGGTGCCCGTCTCGAGCGCCCACGGGTATCCGAGGTATTCGCGCACGGCCCACGGCCCGTAGTTCCAGCCCTCGCCAAAATCGCCCCCCTGGCCCTCGGTATTGAGGAGGTCGCGCACGTCGGCCCACATCTCTTCGGCCTTTGTCTGCCACGCCATCTGGTATCCCGGATCACCCTCGAACGCGATCGACGCGGTATAGGTCATCGTGAAATGCCCCGCGTGGTAATTCGTCTGCGGCTCGCCGATGCCGTAAGTTTCAGGACGCTGAATCCACGTGTACCATTCGTCCATGCGGGCGGTGCATTCCGCGATGATCGCCGGTGTCAGATTCGGCGCGCCATCCAGCCAGTCGCGACCGATGGAGACTCCCGTACCGAGCGAGCGCGACACATAGCCCGCGTCCATCTGAATCGCGTTCGTCCCACCGAGCCCGTCGCCGATCGTGTTCCGATCACGCAAGAGCGCGGTCAGATACTTGACCCCCTCGTTGCCATACGCCGGGTCGCCCGAGATCTGATACGCGAGCGCGAAATTCATCGTCGTCGTGTACCATTCCAGATAGTTGTACAGTTCGGGCAAATCCGACCCAAGCCGCGCGTCGCACCAGTTCTTGAGCGCCACCCACTCGGGCGTGTTCGCCGTGCGCGCGTCCTGCAAGCGTGCCTTCACTGCGGGGCTCAGCCAAATTCGCGGATGCGGTTCCTGCGCCTGCGCCATCGCGCAGGTTGCCACGAACGCGGAAGCCATCAGGCCAATCCGCGCCAAGTTCATCATGCTGTTCATGAAAGTCGTCTCGTGGGGTCGAGAGTTTCGTCCGGCGAGGCACCACCCCCCTCACATCGGAACGCAACAGTTCCCGCACCGCCCCGCGGTCTGCAAGCCCCTCCGACAACCCACGCCACTTAGGCGTCAAAAATCAGGGAGAGCGGGGGGATTCGCGGCACGGCCGATGAGGCTATTCCGGCGAGTTGGTGGAGACCGCTCTACTCCCGCACACCGTGAGAGGACGAAATCGGCCTTACGTAACGCATCGATCCTTCAGCCCCGGAGGAGCGTTAGTTGATGGGCCCTCCGCGCATGCGAAGCCAAGCTGGGGGATCGCCTTGATATGACGGAGATGAGTAATCGCCCAGCCTCGCGACTTCTCCCTGGAACATGGCAATCACCCCCTCGTACTTCTGTAGCTGCGCCAATGGCAGACTGGCCAGTGCTCCCCCACACGGAATCTCGCCGGTAGGTTCTTGACGATGTTCTGAGCCATCCCCGCCGCAGTCGGAATCTTCCGGGAGTGACTGTGCTGAACCGAGAGGCAGTGCGGTTGACGGCGGATGAGCGCGGGGGCCGTGTTCT
>Ga0268299_1002539_pt1 | contig 21206 bp, 19 predicted proteins | sample NOBtaG_FD_193484 | JGI IMG/M metagenome (GOLD analysis project Ga0268299, IMG submission 193484) | Activated sludge microbial communities from bioreactor in Nijmegen, Gelderland, Netherland - NOB reactor | ecosystem: Engineered > Bioreactor > Aerobic > Activated sludge | place: Netherlands... | reverse complement strand
GTCGCCGGATTGGCCGACGCCATCGTCTCACACCAGCGGACCTGGACTGGCAACGAGCGCCGGGGTTCCGTTGCCGCCGTTCCCCAGGCCACGGTCGCCGCCGGGGCGGGTGGCAGGCCGTAGCCCCTGGGCCCGGGTCCGCGGGTCACGACAAGTTTGAGCACCCCGTGCTCGAGGCCGTGCACCGCCGCCCCGAGCTGCGCAACGAGTCCAGGCCTCGCGGGCACCTTCAGTGCCAGGCGATGGCAGCCGGCAAATATCCGGTCCAGGTGCTGCTCCAGGAAGCGGACTTTGCCGCTACGGATTGCCATGGTCTCGAAAAGCCCGTCACCGTAGGCGAGGCCCCGGTCCGTAATGTCCACCGCGCGTCCGGGTTCACCGTTGATCCACCAGCGTTCCATGCCCCGTCATCCTCCCAGGGCCAGCAGCAGGCCCTTGGCCTTGGCCCTCGTCTCCTCGAGTTCACGGGCGGGGCTGGAATCGGCCACGATGCCGCTCCCGGCCGCAAAGGACAGTTCGCTCCCCCGCAGTACGAAGCTCCGGATGAGGATGTTCAGGTCGCAGCTGCCGTCGCGATTGAGGTAGCCCATGGAGCCCGTGTAGGGGCCCCGGGGCACGTCCTCCAGCTCGCCGATGATCTCCATGCACCGCACCTTCGGGCACCCCGTGATCGTCCCTCCGGGGAACATCGCCCGGATCAGGGCGCCCGGCGACACGTCCGGGCGCAACCGCCCGCGGACATTGGACACGATGTGGTGCACGTGGGCGTAGGACTCGACCGCCATGAATTCGTCGACTTCAACGCTTCCTGGTTCGCTGACCCGCCCGAGGTCATTGCGTTCGAGATCGATCAGCATGACGTGCTCGGCGCGCTCCTTGGGATTGGCGAGCAGGTCCCTGCGTGTGGCTTCCTCCAGTCCCGGATCATCGGCCGTGGGGCGGGTTCCCGCAATCGGCCGGGTCTCGACCCTGCCAAGATGGCAGCGAACGAGGCGCTCCGGCGATGAGCTGATCAGGGACCAGTCGCCCAGCCGGGCTATTCCTGCATAGGGAGCCGGGTTGGTCCGGCGCAGGCGGCGGTAGATATCGGTCGGATCCAGGTCGGGACGGGCCCTTGCCACCCAGCGGCGGGCCAGGTTCACCTGGTACACGTCGCCGCGCGCAATCCGGCGGCGGATCTCCTCGACGGCACCGAGGAACGCGCCGGGATCGGGTTCGACCAAGCCCACAACCAGGTTTCCGCTGCTGATCGCCGACTCGCTCCCCGGGCGGCAACCGCGGATGTCGCGGGCGAGTTCAGCGGCTTCCGCCGCGTGGCCTTCCTCGGCCACGATCCACGCCGTGCCCTGCCGGCGGCCGCGGACGAGCGCCACCGGCACCCGGGTCGCGAAGGCCACGGGGCCCGCCGGTGGATCCCGCGGCCGGACGCTCTGCTCGATCTGGCGGACGAGTTCGTAGCCCAGGAACACGAACCAGCCTCCGGAGAACGGGATGGCCGCCGACGATTGCAACGGCAGCCGGACGGTCGCCCACCAGGCATCCAGGGCGTCCAGGAAACTGCCCCGAGCCTCCGCGGCGTGCGGCCCGTGCAGCCTGAAGCGGCTGTCCAGGCGCAGGGTTGCCCCTGGAAAGGCGAAAAGGACGTCGAAGCCCCCGTCGGCACGCTGGTGATCCGAGGCGACGCTTTCCAGCAGGTACGGGTAGCGATCCGGATTTGCCGCATGCAACTGCAGCAGGTCGAAATCCACTGGCAGCTCGACGTGCTGAACTGGCATGACTGCGGACCGGGCAGTCCGCCCCGGCTCAGACCCGTCGGAAGATCAGGCTGCCGTTCGTGCCCCCGAAACCGAACGAGTTGCTGAGGACGCTGTTGATGGCCATGCGGCGGGCGGCATTGGGCACGTAATCGAGTGTGCACTCGTCATCCGGATTGTGCAGATTGGCGGTCGGTGGCGCCACCTGGTCGCGGATCGCGAGGACGCTGAAGACCGCCTCCACCGCACCCGCTGCACCGAGGAGGTGCCCGGTGGTCGACTTGGTGGAGCTGACGGCGAGCCTGCTGGCGTGGGGGCCGAAGAGGCCGCGAATGGCGCGCGTCTCGGCGACGTCTCCGAGCGGCGTCGAAGTGCCGTGGGCGTTGACGTAGTCGATCTGGTCGGGATTGAGCCGGGCGTCCTTCAGGGCAGCCGCCATGCAGGCCTGGGCGCCCTCGCCATTGTCGGGCGGAGCGGTGATGTGGTGCGCGTCGGCGCTCATGCCGAAGCCGATGACCTCGGCGAATACCTGCGCCCCGCGCCTGCGGGCCGCATCGAATTCCTCGAGCACCAGGCACGCGGCGCCATCGCTCAGGACGAAACCGTCGCGCTCCCGGTCCCAGGGACGGCTCGCCGTCGCCGGATCGTCGTTGCGCTGGGACAAGGCCCGCGCGGCGCAGAAGCCGCCGAGACCGAGCGGGGTGATGCCGTGCTCCGCGCCACCCGCGAGCATGACGTCCGCGTCCCCGTGGGCAATGAGGCGCGCCGCCATGCCGATGCAGTGCGTGGCCGTCGTGCAGGCGCTGACCAGGGCGATGTTGGGCCCGCGGTAGCCGTGCTGGATCGACACATGGCCGGAAATCATGTTGATGATGCTGGCAGGCACGAAGAAGGGAGAAATCTTGCGCGAGCCGCCTTCCTGCAGGCGCTGGTGGTTGGCCTCGATCGTGCCGATGCCACCGATGCCCGATCCCATCGCCACGCCGATGCGGTCGAGGCCATGACCGCTGTCCTTCAGGCCCGCGTGCACGATAGCCTGGGACGCAGCGGCGATCCCGAAGTGCATGAACGGGTCCATCTTCTTGAGTTCCTTGGCCGGAACGTACTGGCTGGCATCGAAGTCCCTGATGCTGCCGCCAAAACGCGTCGAGAACTCGCTGACGTCGAAATCGTCGATGGGGCCTATGCCGGACTGCCCGGCGACGACCCTCTGCCAGGCCGCCTCCAGTTCATTGCCCACCGGGGAGATGATCCCCATCCCGGTGACGACGACTCGCCTGCTGGACATCCGTGGCTGCGCCGTACCCGAAGGAAAACTCAGGAACTCGCGGACCGCTGGGTGATGTAGTCGATCGCCTGCTGGACGGTCTTGATCTTCTCCGCATCCTCGTCCGGAATCTCGGTCTCGAATTCCTCTTCGAGCGCCATGACCAGCTCGACCGTATCCAGGGAATCGGCGCCGAGGTCGTCGACGAAAGAAGCCTGGTTCGTGACTTCTTCCTCCTTAACGCCAAGCTGCTCCGCGACGATGCTCTTGACCTGTGCCTCAATGCTGCTCATGTGTGCTATGTCCTCTTCGTGAGACCGACCAGGCAGGTGAGCCGATACGCAAAACTTGCGCATCGCACCCCCTGACCGGCGGCTATTCTAAGTTAAGCGTCCCGGCCAATCTAGCACTGCAAAATACCGTTCCCGTCCTTGCCTCGGGCCAGACCTGGCGCGCGCCTATGCCATCAACAGGCCGCCATTGACGTGGATCGTCTCTCCGGTCACGTACTCAGCCGCGGGTGATGCGAGGAATAGCACCACGCTTGCCACGTCCTCGATGCTCCCCAGTCTCTGCAGGGGAATCTGCGCCGCGAGCCTGGCGCGCTGTTCCTCGGGCATGGCGTCGGTCATGTCCGTCCGGATGAAGCCCGGGGCCACGACGTTGACCGTGATGCCGCGGCTGCCAACCTCACGCGCCAGCGACTTGGAAAAGCCGACCATGCCGGCCTTGGCGGCCGCGTAGTTCGCCTGGCCAGCGTTGCCCATCGCCCCGATCACCGAGGAAATGCTGATGATCCGGCCACGCCGCTGCTTGACCATGCCCCGCAGGAAGGTCTTGCTGGTGAGGAACACCGACGACAGGTTGGTGGCGATCACCGCATCCCATTCGTCGTCCTTCATCCGCAGGAGCAGGTTGTCGCGGGTGATGCCGGCGTTGTTGACGAGGATGGAGACGACGCCTTCACGGGCCTCGATGTCCTTCTGGACGGCGAGGACTCCCGTCGCCGACGAGGCGTCCAGCACGAGACCGCGGCCGGCGATCCCGAGTTCGGCGAAGCGTGAAGAGATCGCGGCCGCGCCTGCCTCGCTGGTGGCGGTGCCGATGACGGTCGCGCCGGCCTTGCCCAGCAGCTGCGCGATGCCGGCGCCGATTCCGCGCGAGGCGCCGGTCACCAGCGCGACGTCGCCGGACAGTGAGAGCAGTTCGCTTGCTGCAGACATCGGGCCGGTTCCTCCAGTCATTCGCCGGTCGTACTGCCGGCACCGCGCCGGTAGATCTGTTCCGCGGCAACATACAGCAATCCACCCACGGCACCCCACAGGTGGGCATCGGTGACCACCGCGGAGCCGACGGTTTCCGTCGATAGCGGCAGTGCGCCGGCAAAATGCTCCCAGGCCAGCTTGGCGGTCCAGATCACCAGCAGCAGCCACCCCACCCTGTCGCCCTGCCGGATCCAGTCGATCGCGCCGATCATCAGCAGGCCGTGGAGCGCCCCGGACATGCCGACGCACCACGCGACGTCCGGGCTGAACCAGAACAGGCCGAGGCCCGTGGCGAGCGAGCAGACGATCTGGGCGATGGCCCAGGCAATCGGGTTCCGGGCGGGATAGAACACCCAGGTGCCGATGAGCAGGGCACCGACGTTCAGGGCGAGGTGCATCCACCCGAGGTGCACCAGGTTGCCGGTCAGGAGCCGCCAGTACTGGCCTGCCGCGATGGCCTCCCGGTCGTACCAGAGCGCCCGCTGCCAGTCGGCGGGCAGGGCCTGGAGTGCGACGAGCAGCACAGCAAAGCCGGTGGCCCAGACGAGGGACGAGGATTCCAGCCTTGGAGAAAGCGTTATTTGTCCGATGCTTAGGACCACTTGGTCAAATCTGGATGAAAACTGCTGACAGGGCCTGGCAGGTGGCAGATAATCCGCCCGGGCATTTCGCTGCTCCGGGTTGCGGCGGATCATCGCAGAATCGCAGGGTCAGTTCATGAAGTTCGCGAACTCGTCGTTCCGGGCCGCACGCGGCTTTACGCTCATCGAAATCATGGTCGTCGTGGTGATCCTCGGGATCCTCGCGGCGCTCATCGCGCCGAACGTCATCAACCGTATCGACGACGCCCAGGGCGCCAAGGTCAAGCAGGACATCCGCGCCATCGAGAGCGCGCTCAAGCTCTACCGCCTGGACCGTTTCCGCTACCCGACCGGCCAGGAGGGCCTGGATGCGCTGGTCACGCCTCCCCAGGACACGACGCAGAAGTGGCCGGAAGGCGGCTACCTGGACCGGATGCCCAAGGATCCCTGGGACCGGCCCTACGTCTACGAGAACCCCGGCAAGCAGGGCGAATTCGACATCTATTCGCTGGGCCGGGACGGACAGCCGGGAGGCGACGGCCCGGACGCCGATGTGGGCAACTGGGACCTCGAATAGCGCGCCCGTGCGCGGTGCCATCCGAAGGGCGGGCGGCTTCACCCTTCTCGAGTTGCTGGTGGTCGTCTTCATCATCGGCATCATGGCCACCATGTTCACCCTGTCGGTCGGCGTTGCCGGCGGCGCGGATCGCGAGCTGCGCCGTGAAGCGGAGAAGCTGCAGACGCTGCTCGCCCTGGCCCTCGAGGACGCGTCCTTCCAGTCCCGCGAACTCGGCCTGCGTCTCTACCCATCGCGCTACGAGTTCTCCGTGTTCGATCGTGGCGACGCCTTCAACCCGGAAGACGACAAGTGGGTGCCCATCGAGGACGATGTCTTCCGGCAGCACGAACTCCCCCAGCCATTCGTCCTGGAACTGGAGATCGAGGGCCGGAGCGTCAACCTCGAGCGCAGCGAGAAGGACGTCGAGAAGAAGTACGAGCCCCAGCTCTTCATCTTCTCGTCCGGCGACTACAGCGATTCCTTCGACGTGCACCTCCGCAGCCGCGAGGAGGACCGCAGCTACTCCCTCGCGGTGGCCATCGACGGCACCACGACGCTGACGAAGGGCGACGACTGAGGCCGATGACCGGCCCCCGCCGCCAGCACGGCTTCACCCTGCTCGAGGTGCTGGTGGCCCTCGTGATCGTGGCCCTCGGGTTGCTGGCGGCCTTCGGGCAGGTCAACCAGACCCTGACGGTGGCCAGCAGGCTCCGGGACAAGACGCTGGCCCACTGGGTGGCGACCAACGAGATGACGCGGCTCCGCCTGCTGGGGGAGTTTCCAGCCATCGGTTCCCGCTCCGACGAAGTCGAGATGGCGAGGACCACCTGGCGCTACACGATCAAGGTCGTCAAGACCGAGCTGGACGCCATGCGCCGGATCGACATCAGCGTGGCCTTCGCCGACCGGCCGGACGCCGTGGTGACGAGCCTCACCGGGTTCATCGGCCGCCCCGTCGCCGAACCCCAGGGTGGTGACGAGGAACGGCCCGACTGGTACGTCCTCGAGCCCACGGAACCGTGAAGCCCGGGAAGCGCCAATCGGCCGGCTTCACCCTGCTCGAGCTGCTGGTGGCCATGGGCATCTTCGCCGTCATCGGGGCCATGGCCCTCGGCGGACTGAATGCCATCGTCGGCCAGGGCTCCCAGACCCAGGAACAGACCGATCGGCTCGCGCGGCTGCAGCGGGCGATGCGCCTGATCGCCACGGACCTCGCCAGCGCCGAACCCCGCTTCGTCCGGGACGAACTGGGCGACAGCGGGGAAAAACCGCTCATTGCCGACGGCCGGGGCGGCTTCCTGATCCGCCTGACGCGGGGCGGCTGGCCGAACCCGGCCAACCTGCCCCACCGGGGCACCCTGCAGCGGGTCCAGTACCGGCTGGAGGACGGCAAGCTGATCCGGGAGTACTGGCCCGTGCTGGACCGGGTCCTGGGCCAGGAACCCCGCAGCGAGGAACTGCTCACCGGCGTCACGGACGTCAAGCTGCTGTTCCTGGACGACCAGGAGGGCGCGGGCGAGTGGCAGCAGCAGTGGCCGCCGCTGCGCGATGCCGTTGCGTTGGACGGTCGCCGGCCCCGCGCCATCCAGCTGACCCTCGAGCTGGACGACTGGGGCACGATCGAGCGCCTCGTGGAGCTGACGCAGTGAAGCCCGTGCCCCGGCGCCGGCAATCCGGCATCGCCGCCCTCACCGCCATCCTGGTGGTGACAATCGCGACGGTGCTGGCCGTGAACCTGCTCTGGCAGACCAGCGTCGACCTGCGGCGGACCGAGTCCCTCCTGCTGCAGGACCAGGCGCGCCAGTACAACCTGGGGGGCGAGGAGGTCGCCCGCTTCGTTCTTGCCGAGGACTACCGGCAGGATGGGGTGACCGGCATTGACACGACGAAAGAGTACGGGGAGCAACCGCTTGCATTCGAAGTGGACTCCAGCAGCAATCTGGTGGGTCTGATAGACGACCAGCAGGGCCGCTTCGACCTGAACGGCCTCATCGGCACGGACGGCAAGCGGATCGATGACGCGGCCATCCAGTTCGAGCGCCTGCTCACGCTTTTGCCCCTGGAGCGCCCGCTGGACCCGGGCACGGCCACCGCGCTGGTCGAGGCCACGATCGACTGGATCGACCCGGACCAGTCCCCGCTGCTGAACGGCGCGGAGGACGACCAGTACACCGGCCGCCAGCCGCCTTACCGGCCCGCCAACTTCTGGTTCACGTCCACCAGCGAGCTCCTGGCCGTCCAGGGCTTCACGCCCGAGATCTATGCCGCGCTCCGGCGCCACGTCACGGCCCTGCCCCGGCCCACCGACGGCGGCCGGTGGAAGCTCAACATCAACACGGCGACGGACCTGGTGCTGGCCTCCCTGCTGCCCGACCTGGGCCCCCTGGACGTGGAAGCGTTCGTGAACGGCGCCTACGAGGACCAGGCGGACTTCCGGGCCGACTTCCCGGGCAGCGAAAACATCCCCGTGGACACGCTGGACGTCAGGAGCAGCTGGTTTCTGTTAACCGTGACCGCGACTATTGGCACTGCACAATCCACTATGTACAGTCTCCTGGAGCGCGATGGCGAGGTGGTGCGGGTACGGCTGCGCACCTTTGACGCGAACTGATCCGATGGCTGACGAGGCACGGCAAGCCTGTCCATGAGTGAAACGCTGGTAATCCGGCTTGTGACCGACGACCCCACCCGCGCTGCCGGGATGGGCCGGGTCGAATGGGCGGTAGTGGACGCGACCGGCGCCTGCGTGCTCGCGCCCGCCACGGGCCCGCTCGGTGATGCCGCAGCACTCTGCGCCGGGCGACGCACCGTCGTGCTCGTCCCGGCGGCGGGCGTGCTGCGCACCCGGGCCGACGTGCCGGTGAAGGGCACGAACCGGATCGCCCAGGCCCTGCCCTTCGCCCTCGAGGACCTGCTGGCCGAGGACGTGGAGGAACTGCACTTCGCGGCCGGCGCCCGCTACCCGGACGACCAGGTGGTCTGCGCCGTGGTCCGGCGGGAGCGCATGGATTCCTGGCTGGCGCAACTCGCCGGCGCCGGCATCAAGTCCCAGGCCATCCACACGGATGGCGATGCGATCCTGGACGTCGCCGGCAACACCACGCTGATGCTCGAGGAGCACCAGGCGCTGCTCCGGGATCCGGGCGGCGACCCGGTCGTCGCGGAGCTGGAGTCGCTGGAGGGCCTGCTGGAACTCTGGCTGGCCCAGCCCCGGCCGGCGGGCGCGGACGGGTCGGTGCCGCCCCGTCATCTCCAAGTCTACGATGCCACGGTCGACGGCCTGCCCAACGAGGTCTGGGAGCGCTTCCAGGACCGGGTCGCCAGTCTCGAGGTCCGGCGCCTGCCCGACGGCGCCCTGCTGCGGCTGGCCGGCGCGATCGTCACCAATCCCGGCGTCAACCTCCTCCAGGGCGAGTACGCGACGCGCAACACCCTGGGCAGCCACTGGCCCCGCTGGCGTCTCGCCGCCGCGCTGGTGGCAACCCTGGCCGCCACCGTCGTGGCGACGGCAGGCGTCGACGCCTGGCGCCTGAAGCGGGAAAGCGCGGCCCTCGAGGCGGAGATCCGCCAGGCCGCCGGCTTCACGTTTCCGGGCACGGACGCGTCCGGGGACCTCCGGGCCTTGGTGGATGCGCGACTCAGCGGGGGCGCACCGGCGTCCGGCACGTCGGGCCGCAAGTTCCTGGAAACGATGCAGACCGTGGCTGTGGCGGTTGCCAAGACCGGCAACGCGAAGATCGAGGGCCTCAATTACCGCGCCGGCGTGCTGGAGCTCCAGGTGCGGGCGCCGAGTGCCGAGTCCCTGGACACGATCCGCAAGTTCGTCGTCGAGGCGGGCAGCCTGAAGGCCGACATCCAGTCCTCCAACGCCGTGGGCGACGAGATCCAGGGCCGGATCCGCATTTCGGGAGCGGGCGCGTGAGGGCGCCACGATGAATCCCGTGCTACAGCTCCGGCAGTGGCTGGACAAGCTGGCGCCGCGCGAGCGTGTGATGGTGCTGGCGGCCGCGGCCTTCGCCGCGTTCGCCCTCGTGTACGGGCTTGGCCTGCAGCCGCTCTACACCGCCCGCGGCCGGGCCGCCGCCGAAGTCGAGGAGCGCCGTGGCCTGCTCCGGGACATCGAGCAGGTCGCCCGCCGCTTCGGCCCCCAGTCCGCCGGTGCCCTGCCGGCCACCGCGTCGGGCGAGTCCCTCGTCGTGGTCATCGACCGGTCCACGCGGGAGCGCGGCCTCGGTGCCTACCTGAAGCGCAACCAGCCCGAAGGCGCGAGCGGCATCCGGCTGCGGCTCGAAAACGCACCCTTCGACGACCTGACCGGCTGGCTTGCGGATCTCCAGGCCCGGCACGGCCTGGCAGCGGTATCGGCCTCCTTCGATCCCAGCGGCGAGCCGGGTCGGGTCAACTCCAACCTCGTTCTCGAGCGCCTCGCGCGCTAGCCCTTTGATGCAGCAGAACCGCCTGCTTGTGGGCGCCGGGCTGGCCGCCCTGCTCTTCGGCCTGATTGCCCTGCTGCCCGCCCGCGTCGCCTTCGGGGTGCTCGGCCTTCCCGCCGGGGCGGCGTCGGGCTTCTCCGGCACCGTCTGGCGCGGCACCGTGGAACGGTTGTCCCTGGGCGGCATGGCGCTCGGCCCGGTGAGCTGGAACACCCGGCCGTCCCGCCTGCTGACGGGCAGGCTCACGGCCGACGTCGAAGCCACCCTGCCGGAGGGATTCCTCACCGGCACCGTCGGCGTCGGGCTGGGCGGCACGGTCCAGGTCAGCGCCCTGGAAGCAGCGGCACCCCTGGCCCTGCTGGCACCCGGAGCCGCTGCCGGTGGCCAGGTCGCCGCCCGCTTCGACCAGCTGACCCTCGAATCGGGGCGGATCGCCGCGGCCGTCGGCAACCTCAAGGTCGCCGGCGTGGCCCTGCCGATTCCGAGCGGGGGGCAACAGCTCTCCCCGGGCACCTACGACATCACGTTCGACTCCCCGGGGCTGGGTCCCGACGAGCCGCTGGTCGGGCAGCTCCGCGATGGCGGCGGACCGCTCGAGATTGCCGGCACGGTCACGTTCACCCCCCCGCGCTCCTACGAACTGGCTGGCACGGCCAGGCCACGGCCGGAAGCGCCAGCGGAGTTGCGCGAGGCGCTCAGGATGCTGGGTCCGGCCACGCCCGATGGGGCGCACGCCGTGAGCCTGGCCGGCTCCTTCTAGCGGAGCGCCCCGTCCGGCTCGACGATCTGCAGGAGACCCAGCAGCGGGAAGTACAGGGCGGTCTTCGTGGGCCGCTCTTCCAGGTGACTGAATGCTTCCCGGTAGCCCCGGAGCTGCGGGGAGTACCTCTCCACCTCGGAACGGATGAAGGCGTCCCGGTCTCCACCCTCGTGGCTGCCGGTCTTGTAGTCGACGATCCAGCGAACGCCCTCCGCGGTCACGAAAGCCCGGTCGATGACCAGGTGCCGGAACCGGTTGCCGTCGACCAGCGTCACGGCGTACTCGTTCACCTGTGCCTGGTGCGCGGCGGAGAGCAGCCACTGGCCCTGCTCGTCCGCGACTGCCGCGCGCAGCACGTTCCGGACCCGCTCGATCGCCTTCTCGATGGCCGCGCCTTCCACGCCCTCGTGCACCAGCAGCTGGCGCAGGCGCGGCGCAAGGCCGTCTATGAAGCCGGGTGTGTACCTGCCGATGCCGTCCACCGCCATCTGCTGCAGCCAGCGGTGGGCAACGGAGCCGGCCTGGCGGGTCCAGGCGCTTGCCCAGTCGTAGGGCACCGGCCCGCGGGCTGCGGCCCCCCTCTCCCTCGGCAGCTCGAGCCCGGGCGGCGGGGCCGGGCGCGCCCAGGCTGGCGCCAGGCGGCGAAGCGCGGGCTGGGGCCAGTCCACCGAACCATCGTCGGGCGCCTTTGGCTGCCCGGGTTCGGGACCCGCCCCCGACACCGGCCAGCTTGCCCCCACCACGGGCCAGAGCCGCTCCAGCAGGCTGCCGCTGCCGGGCACGGCCGCGGGCGCCTCGCCAGGCGGGTTGCCGCGGGTCCTCGCCTGGCCAAACAGGTGCAGGCGCTCACGCGCCCGGGTCACGGCGACGTACAGCAGCCGGTCGGCCTCGGCGAGGTCCTGGCGGGCGTGCAGCCCCCACAGCAGTTCGTACAGCCGGTCGTCGTCGGCACCGCTCGCATTGATCGGCGCGAGGAGCAGGTCGCGCGCGCCGCCCGCCGGCAGCTCCTGCCAGAGCAACGCCGGCCGATCTTCCCGGCGAACGCCGAGCCCGAGCCCCGGGACGATCACGGTGTCGAACTCGAGACCCTTGGCCTTGTGGACCGTCATGACCTGCACGAGCGCGCTCACTCCAGGCAACGAGGCTCGCGTCTGCTCCATCGACCGGGCCAGCGCCAGGACGTCGGGGCAATCACCGCCCACATCGTGTCGTCCGATTTCCTCGAACACCAGATCGGCCAGCGGCAGCTCCCGGCCGGCCAGCGCGGGCCCGCCCAGTTCGAGCCAGACGCCCTCCACCACATCGCGCAACGGAACCTGGCCGAGCCGCGCCAGCCCGGCCCGGAAGGCGGTGATCAGCCGGGCCACCAGCGCCTGGCCTTCTGCGGTGAAGCCGACGATCTCGCCAGCTGCGCAGGCCACTTCGAACAGCGTACGCAGGCCCGTGACCGAGCCCAGGCGGTCAAGGTCCTCGAGGGATAGTCCGCACAGGGGCGAGCGCAGGACGGTCAGCCAGGCCAGCCGGTCGCCGGCGTGCACCAGCGCCCGGGTAATCGCCAGCAGGTCGCCCGCCAGCGCGGTGCGGCCCAGTTCGACGAGGTCGTTGGCGCCGAGCCCGATGCCAGCCGACCGCAGGGCCGCGACCGTGTGCCCGGCCTGGCGGCGGCTCCGGACCAGGATGCCGATGCTGCCTTCCGGCCAGCCCGCGAGCGTCTCCTGTACCACGCGGACCACGCCCCGCGCTTCGGCCGCCGGATCCGCCCACGGGTGATCGTGCAGAGTCACTGCCGGCGGACCGCCGGTCTCGCCGGTGCGCGTGGCGACACTCGGCGCGAAGGCGATGGCGCCGCTCACGGCATCGTCGCCCGCGGGAAAGATACGTGTGAACGCCGCGTTGGCCCACGCCACGAGCGCAGGGACTGACCGGAAGTTGGCGCGGAGGCGGACGAACTCCAGTTCGACGCCAGGCAGCCCGTGGTCACGGACATCCAGGAACAGGCGCACCTCCGCCTGACGGAAGCGGTAGATGGACTGCATCGGATCGCCCACCAGGAACAGCGTGCGGCCGTCGCCCGGGGCCCAGCCGCGGGTCAGTGCGCGGAGCAGCGCGTACTGGGCTTGCGAAGTGTCCTGGAACTCGTCGAGCAGCAGGTGCTTGAGGCGCCAGTCCACCCGGAGGGCGAGCTCGCTGGGCGCCGACTCGTCACCGAGCGCCGCCCGTGCCTCGACCGCAACTTCGGCGTGGTCGGTCTCGCCCTCGGCCGCGAAGACCAGCTTCAGGTTTGCCGCGGCGTAAGGCAGCAGGGTCAGCAGTGCCTGAAGTGCCGCCCACTGGGTCGTGGAATAACAGGGGAGCGGCAATGCCTGGACGGCGGCCAGGGCGCCCTGCAGCCCGTGGATGTCGGCGAGGCCGCCGAGGACCGCCAGCGCGTGGGCCTTGAGGTCCTTCTGCTCTGCGGGGATCCCGTCGGCCCGGGTCAGTTTCCTGCGCCACTCGCCCTTCGCGGTCAACAGCAGGCCAGCGGCCCGGTTCCACCAGTCGGCGCGCTCGGCCAGGGTTCCACGCAGCCGGTCTCCCAGGTCGACCCGGAGGTTGATCGCAGCCGCGTGCGCCACTTCCGTGAGCCCGGCGAGCAATGGCGCTGGAATGAGCGCGACGACGCGGTCCAGTTCCCTCTCCACCAGCCGGGACAGGCTGTCCTCCAGGTCCCGGCGGGCCCGGTCCGGGTCCAGGCCGGGCCCGATGAAGGGCAGCCACTGGTCCCGCCGGCCGAGCAGCTGGGCCAAGAGGCCCTCCGCCCGGGCCGGGTCGTTGTCCAGATGGCGCAACAGGCTGGCCACGGCGATGCCGGGCGGCCCGGCTTCCCCGATCAGCTGCAGGGTGGCCTGGGCCGCGAGCCGGTACAGCCGTTCGGGCCGCTCACCGACGGGACGAAGGGCGCTCGACCCCGCGCTCAGCGGCGCGCGGCGCGCCAGCGCGGCATTGAGCGCGTCGATCGTGCTGATGCGCAGCCGGGCGGGGTGCCCGGCGAGGTTCCAGGCGCGCGCAGCATCGCGGGCCCGGACGGCGGCAACCAGCTGCCGCAGCTCGGGTGAAACGGCCCCACCGGCCGGCGCCTCGCCCGCGGCGGCCAGTGCGCTGGCAATCCGGCGCCGCATCTCCGCTGCCGCCTTGCGGGTGAAGGTGACGGCGAGGACTTCCTCCGGCTCGTCGGCCTCCGCCAGCAGCCGAAGATACCGCCTGACGAGCAATTCGGTCTTGCCGGCGCCGGCAGGTGCCTGCACCAGGAACGAGCGTCCGGGATCGAGTGCGCGCTCGCGTACTTCCATGTCGGGCGGTGGACCGGATTGGCTCATTCGCCGACGTCCTCCGGCGGGTCGTCGCCCGCGACCGTGGGCAGGAACTCGTGGATGCGGGTCAGGCCGGCGAACTGGCCCACGGCCCAGCGCCGGTCCGCGGGATTCACGCGGAAGTCCCCCGCGGCAAACTCCTCAGCCAGCATCTCGAGCTGGGAGCGCCAGCGTTGCAGCGTGGCCGGCCAGTCGAGCCCCTCTTCCCTGAAGAAGGCCGGTGACGTCTTCATGCCGTCGATGCTCACGGTGTCGGCGCCCACGCCCCGCAGCTGGGCTGCAGGAGCCCGCAGCTGGATTACCGCAATACCATCACTGCCACCGCTGACGGCGTACAGGGGCAGCTGGCTCTCGGCGAGGCGGGGTCGCTTCCACCCGACGGGATCGAAGCGACCCGTCTTGTAGTCGATCACCAGCTCACCGCCGGCATCCTGGCGGTCGACCCGGTCCAGCCTGACGCGCAATGACAGCGGACCGATCGCCAGGTTCCGGGACAGCTCGGTGCTCACGCTGAATCCCGGCCGGCCCACCTCCAGTGCGCGCAGGCTGAGGACCAGGGACCAGAGGCGTTCCGTCTCGATGCGCCGCAAACCGTCTGCAAGGGGTTGGCCGGGCCGAAGGACCTGATCGAGGGCGCCCCCGACCACTCCTTCGAACAGCGGGCGCAGAGCCTCCGGTGCGAGCAGTCCCAGCCCACGGGCGCAGGGTTGCAGCCGGTAGAGGTGTTCCAGCAGGGCATGCACCAGCGTGCCGCGCGCGGCGGCATCGAGGGGCCTCGCGGGTGGCTCCAGCGGCGACGCACGCAGCCGGAACTCGACGAAGGCCCGTGCCGGGCACACCGCCTGCATGGCGAGTACGCGAGCGCCGCCATGCATCGCCTGTCCAGTGGCCAGCGGTGGCGGCGGATCTGCGGCCACCTCCTCCACCAGGTCCGCGCCGGCGAGCTGATCACGGTCCGGATGCAGGGCAACGGTCCCGGGCAGTCCCGGGGACACCGGCAGGCCGGCCAGCAGAGGACTGGGGAGCGTCGCCGCCTCGTCCTGTTCCGCGGGCCAGCTCAGGACGATCCGGTCCGCCGCCGCAAGCAGCTGGTCGAAGCGCCGCTTCGTGGCGGCCGCGACGCCAGTGGGCATCGCTTCCGGGATGCCGGCTGACCGCTGGAGCCCGAGGGGAATCAGCGGATGAGGACGTGCCGGCGGGGGCCACTTGTCCGCTGTCATGCCGCAGATCCAGAGCGCCCGGAAATCCTGGCCCTCCGCTTCCCGCGGTGTGAGCAGCTGGATGGCATCGACGGCGCTCTCCGGCTCGAAGGGCCGGTCCCGGACCAGCTGTGCCAGCAGCCGCAATGCCGCCCCCACCGACAGGGTTCCCGCAACCTCGTCCATCGCCGCGAAGGATTCGAGCAACCGCTGCCAGGCCTCGACGGCCTGGAACTCCTCGCTGCCGAGCCCCCGATCTCCGGGCCATCCGGACGCTGCCAGCCAGTCCGCAAAATGGCCGGCCCACCTTCCCGGCGGGAGCCGCCGGTCCCGGACCGACCCGGCGCGCAATGCCGCCTGTTGCCAGCGTGCAGCCGCCCCGGGCGCGCGGGATCCCAGGACTGCCAGCAGATCGGGCAAGGCGAAGCGCTCGACGGGGATCCTGCGCAGCTCGAGTTCCGCCCTTGCCCTGCCGCCCCGCTCCGCGTCCGCACCGGCCACGTAGGCGGACCGCAGCAGAAGGCTGGCCTGCTCGAAGGGCAGATCGAACGCGACCAGCTCGAGGAGCATCAGCGCGCAGGACACCACGGGGTAATCCCCGAGCTGTCGCCCGACCGCCAGTGCCAATGGCCGCACGACGGGCTCGCGGAGCTGCCAGCCGGGTGCGAGAACCTCGAGGCCGATGCGGCGGACGCGGGCGGACTCCTGCTCGAGATCGGGAATCACGATCGCGGGTGGAGACCCGTCGCCCGGCACCGACCGCTGCGCCGCCCACGCGAAGGCGCAGGCCAGTTCGTCGTCGGCGTTCCTGGCGCACACGACGGTGACCTCGCCCTGCCTGCGCGGCGGTGCAATCCGCCAGACCGAAGTGCCCCCCGCCTCCAGGCGCTCCGCTACTTGCTGCAGGGCTGGCGTCCAGGGCTCGAAGCCGGCAAAACCCACCGGGGGACCGTCTGCAGGCCAGAGCCCCGGATCCCGGCCCACCTGCCCCAGCTCCCGCAGCAGGCCGGCGCCGTCGAGCCAGCCCCGGCGCTCGAGCTGGCCCGCATAGGCCCGGGTCCAGCGGGCGAAAGTCCGCGTGTCCTCGGATTCCGCGGCGTCGCGGAGGTTGTCGGCGGTTATTCCCCACATCTGGCACAGGTGCCAGGCTGCCGCTACGAGTGGCACCACGACGCTGGCGTCCAGCCGTTCCTCGCCCTCCCCGGCGATGACCCGCTGCCACACCAGCCGGCTCTCGTCATCCGCAAGGAGTCGGCGCGGGCCAGGCCCGGGGGCGTGGACTGCCAGGGCTTCCCAGGTGCGGCGGAGCCACGCGTCGAGCGCCACGACATCGGCGGTCGGCCAGGCGCGGGCACCGCTGGCGGCGCGAGCACGGTCGTGGCGCTGGCGGACCTGCCGCGCAATGCGATGGGTGGCCGCGATCACGGTGCCGCCGCGGGCCAGGATCTCCTCGCCCGTCGCGGAACCTTTCACGTCCTTGACTGCAGTCCCTGCACGCCGCTGCTCTGGCCGCTGCTCTGGCCGCTGATCAGGCCGCCCGCTCGGCGGCATGGCTTTCCAGGAGGTCCTGGATGCGGGTGAACACCTCACGCAACGTTTCGGCATCCGGCAGGTTCGTGATGCGGAAGTAGTTCTTGTCCGTGGTGTTGAAGCTGGTACCCGGCGCCACCAGAACGTGCTTCTTCTCCAGCAGGTCGAGCGCGAACTGCTGGTCGTCGAATTCCGGGAATCGCGCCTTGTCGACGCCGACGAAAGCGTACATGGCCCCTTCCGGCGCCGTCACGTGGAGATACGGGCTCGCGACCACTGCATCGACGATGACCCGCCGGGACTCGTACAGCCTGCCGCCCGGCCGGACGAGTTCCTGGATGCTCTGGTAGCCACCGAGCGCCGTCTGGACGGCCCACTGGCCCGGGACGTTGCTGCACAACCGGAGCGAGGCCAGCAGGTCGAGGCCATGCAGATAGTCCCTGGCGTGCTCCCGGGTGCCGCTGAAGGAAACCCATCCCACCCGGTAGCCGCACGCGCGGTAGACCTTCGAAAGCCCGCTGAAGGTGGCGCACAGGGTGTCATTGACCAGCGTGGCGAGCGGGATGAAGCGGGCTCCGTCGTAGGTCATGCTGTCGTAGATCTCGTCGCTGAAGATCACGAGCTGGTGCTTCTCGGCGATCCGCGCGATCGCCCGCAGGGTCTCCCCGGAGTAGACGGCACCGGTCGGGTTGTTCGGGTTGATCACGACGATGCCGCGCGTGCGCGGCGTCACCAGGCGCTCCATTGCCTCCGGATCCGGCTGGAAGCCCGCCTCGGGGCGGCAGGGGTAGTGCACGGCCCGGCCCTGGTTCAGCGTAACGCTCGCCGTCCAGAGCGGGTAGTCGGGACTTGGAACCAGGATTTCGTCACCGGGATCGAGCAACGCGCGCAACGTCAGGTCGATGAGTTCGCTGACGCCGTTGCCGATGAAGACGTCCTCCGCAGTGACCCCGGCGACCCCGCGCGACTGCTGCTGCATGACCACCGCTTCCCGCGCGGGGAAGATACCCTTCTGGTGGCAATAGCCCTCGGCGCTCGCCAGATTCTCGATCATGGCGAGGCGCATGGTTTCGGGGGCACGGAAACCGAAGCGTCCGGGATTGCCGATGTTCAGCGAGATGATCTCGTAGCCGCGCCGCTCCATGTCGTGGGCGCGGTTGGCCAGGCTGCCACGGATCTCGTAGCGCACGTCGCGGAGGGCATCACTGGGCTTGAACGGCTGGCGCATGGGGCGGTCTCAGGCAGGGGCGTTGGGCGCCGGCTGGTCGAGCCGGAACCGGGTGGATATCAGCAGGGCGGTTATCACGAGACCGCTCACCAGCAGGAAGGCGTAGTCGTAGCTGCCGGTGTTGTCGCGGATCGCGCCGATCAGCGGGGGCCCGAGGCCGCCGCCCAGGGTGTCCAGAACCGTGATGGCACCCAGGATCTTGCCGAGGTGCTGCGGGCCGAAGTAGTCCGCCGCGAGCAGCTGCAGGAGGGTGTACAAACCGCCCCAGCCGAGGCCGAAGAGCACGAGCCCGGTCCACAGGACCTCCAGGCCTGGCAGAGTCAGGGCAATCGAGCCGGCGCTCATGGTGCCGAGTGTTCCTACCAGTACCCGCTTGCGACCGAAGCGGTCGGCCAGGAAGCCACTCGCGATCTTGCCGAGGAGCCCGAGGTAGAAGAGGACCGTATAGCTGAAACCCGCGTCCATCTGGGAGAACCCCCGCCCCAGCATGTACAGGTTCAGGTGGGCCTGCGTGCCGATGATCGTGAAGAACGTGAGCATGGCGATCACGGCAAGCACCCAGAAATTTCCGGTGCGCAGGGCCGCCGGCAAGGTGATGCTCCGCGCGCCGGCCGGGGTTCCACCGCGGGAGCCGGAGGGTGGCTGCTGGGCAGCCAGGTCTGCCGGCCGTTCCCGGACGACGAACAGGATCAGCGGGATCAGCAGCAGCGGCAGGAGACTCGACCAGGCGAAGGCAGAGCGCCAGCCCACTTCCGCCATGAGCGCCGCATTCAGGGGCGGCAGGGTGCCGTTGCCGAGGCTGGTGCCGGCGAGCGCGATGCCCATCGCCAGGCCGCGATCCTTCACGAACCACCGGGACACCAGGATCACGTTGACGACGAGGCCGCAGGTGGCGAGCGCGGTGGCGAACAGCACATGGATCGCGTAGATGTCGCCCAGGCTGCCGGCGGTCGAATACAGGAAGTAACCGGCCGCCAGGAGCAGGGCCCCGACGATCATCAGCGGACGGACGCCGAAGCGGTCGGCAGCGGCGCCCGCGATCGGCGCCATGAGGCCGCCGACGGCGAGAGTGATGGAGTCCCGGACCTTCAGCCCGGCGAGGCTGACGGGCTCGCCGGCCGCCTGGCTGAGGGATTCCAGGAGCGGTTTGTCGAAGACATTGAGCCCGCCGAGGGTCATGCCGTTGGTGACGAGCAGGATGACGCCCGAGGTGACGGCGATGATCCACCCGTAGTACAAGCCGCTGCCGTCCTTTGCCACGATGGACCTCAGCCCTTCTCGTATTCCAGCCGGACGAGCTCGTACTCGGTCAGCATGTAGCCGCCGATGACGCCCTTCAGGAAGACGAAATCGCCGTCCGCCGTGCACCAGATGTCGTACGGCGGATGGGCCTGGGGCAATCCGGGCGATGACACGAACCGGAAGTGCAATGCATCGAACCTGCCGGCCTTCACCGTGAGGCTTTCCTCACCGACGTACTCCACGCCGAAGCCGATGCGGAACAGCATGGGCCCCGTGGCGCCACGGTGATCCGGCGAGGACAGCAGCATCTCGTCGATGCTCTGGAGGCCCGGGCCCTTGTGACGGTCGAAGAGCTGCATGTGCCATGCGTCACACACGATGGCGTGATTCTGGAAGGCCTGCAGGCGTCCCCTCGTCTCCATCCGCTGGGTGACCCGGCCGTCGAGGGCGGTGTACGTCTCGCATTCAGCGAAGTCCGGGCCAAACCGGAACCAGCCGCTGCCCATGAAGCGGTCGTTGACCGTGAGACGCACGAAGCAATCCGTCGGCAGCCAGTGCTCATCCAGGCTGTAGACGATGTCGCGCATGACGCTCGGCCGGTCATCGATCTCGGAGTGCGCGCTGCAGGTACGCTTGCCGTCGCTGTGGACCGAGATGTGGAAATGCTCGCGACCCCGTTCCTGCCCCACCCGGTCGGGCTTGTTGCTCGTGTAGGCGATGGTGCCGCGGATCGCCCGATGGTCGCGCTGGAGGATGTTGGTGTTCATTCCGGAGGTATTCCTGATGGGTTTCGCGGCCGAGACTGTACGGGTAAAGGCGGCGGGAGCCAACTGTTCCGGCTACCTTTCCCCGCTGCCGTCCGCCGGCTCATCCGGTCGCCACGGGACGGTCGGGCGACCGTATCCATTCGCTCCAGGATCCCGGATACAGGGCAGCGCCGGGCATCCCCGCCAGTTCAAGGGCGAAGAGGCCGTGACACGCGGTGACCCCGGAACCGCACATGAAGACGAGCTGTCTGGGGTCCCGCCCCGCCCCAAGATCCGCGTAGCGGCGGGCCAGCACCTCACCCGGCTGGAAGGTCCCGTCGGCCTTGAGGTTGTCGCCGAACGGAGCGTTGACTGCACCAGGGACATGACCCGCCACGGTATCGATCGGTTCGACCTGGCCCCGGAAACGCTCCGCCGCCCGGACGTCGAGCAACCGAATCCCGTCCCTGGCCAGTGCCGAGACGACCTGCGTGGCATCGACCGTGGGCATGTGGCCGGGCTGCCCCTCGAAGCGCTCCTGCCGGAGGCCGGGCTCGTCCCGGGAGAGCGGCTGGCCGGCTTTCTGCCAGGCGGCGAGGCCGCCATCGAGGAGCGCCACGGAGCGATGGCCCATCCAGCGCAATAGCCACCACAGCCGGGCCGCCAGCGAGCCGCCGCCTTCGTCGTAGGCAACCACCAGGGTGCCCGGCCTGATGCCGAAACCGCCGAACAGCGTGCGGAGCTGCCCGGGGTCCGGCAAGGGATGGCGGCCGGACCCGGCGCTGCGTGGCGCGGAGAGATCCCGGTCGAGGTCGGCATAGAAGGCTCCCGGAATATGCCCCTCGGCCCAGGCGGCCCGGCCGGCCTCGGGCTTCAGGAGATTGAACCGGCAATCCACGACGACCGGGCCCGGGGTGCCCGGCCGCTGCATGACGCCGGCCAGTTCGTCCACCGAAACCAGCGGCGACAAATCCGCTCTCCCACCGTTCACCTGCACCACACCTTGTTCCTCCCTACGCGCTCGTTGAAAATACCAGGCTGCCCTTGCGATATACGGACTGCCAAGGACTCCCATGCAAAAAATAATCGTATGCCTGAAGCGCGTCGTTGACTACAACGTGCGCATCCGCGTCAAACCAGACGGCTCCGGCGTCGTCACCGAAGGCCTGAAGATGAGCATCAATCCGTTCGACGAGATTGCTCTCGAAGAGGCGCTGCGGATCCGGGAGAAGGGCCAGGCACAGGAGGTCTTGGTGGTATCGATCGGCCCGGAGGATGCCCAGCAACAGTTG
>Ga0268299_1002538_pt1 | contig 21213 bp, 18 predicted proteins | sample NOBtaG_FD_193484 | JGI IMG/M metagenome (GOLD analysis project Ga0268299, IMG submission 193484) | Activated sludge microbial communities from bioreactor in Nijmegen, Gelderland, Netherland - NOB reactor | ecosystem: Engineered > Bioreactor > Aerobic > Activated sludge | place: Netherlands... | reverse complement strand
TGGACACCTCGCCGGTGATGGCGGCGGCGCAGTGGCCACAGGAGATGCCGGGAACGGCGTAACGAACGGTGCTCATGATCGGACCAGCCTTTCAACTGCCTTCATCGCTTCGTCGACTTTGGCCGCCCCTCCCGGACCGCCGGCAGCCACCGCGTCGACCACACAGTGGTGCATGTGGTCGCTCAGGAGGGCCACGCTAACGGCCTGGAGGGCCCGGGTGACGGACGAGATCTGGGTCAGGACGTCTATGCAGTAGGTGTCGTTCTCCACCATGCGCTGGAGGCCGCGGACCTGGCCCTCGATCTTGCGCAGCCGGGCCTGGACGTCGCGCTTGTTGCCGACGTAGCCCGGCGGGTGACGGTGCGCCGACCCGGTGCCGATCTCGGTCTCGGTCTCGGTCTCGCTCATCGGGGATCGTCCTCCAGCGGGTGGGCCTATACCCTACCCCCTGAGGGTATCCCGTAATCTGGGCGAAAGGCACGTGACACAGGTCCCGAACCGCGGGCCTCGCCGCCCGACTCAGGCGGGTTGCGGCCCGGCGGCCCGCCGGGCCCCGGGGCGCCAGGCCCGCAGGCCGGACACGGCCGCCCCCAGCCCGGTCACCACGGCGGCGGCCAGGAAGGTCCGCCCCAGGTCCTGGCCGAAGCCCAGGTCCTGGTTGGCGGCGAAGAACCGGCTGAGCAGACCGACCCCCACCACGATCCCCATCGTCCGCATGGTCTGGGTCACCCCACCGGCCACCCCTTGGCGGTCAGCGGGGAGGGAAGCGAACACGTAGGCCATGTTGGGCACGGTGAACAGCCCCACCCCCGCCCCCACCAGGGCCATCGCCAGGCCGAGGCCCAGGACCGAGGCGGTCGGGGCCACCACGCCGCCCACGGCCAGGCCGCCGGTGAGCACCACCAGGCCGGCCGCGGCCACGGCGGCCGGGCCGAAGCGGTCCGACAACCGGCCGGCCACGGGGGCGACGAGGGCGGTGGCGGCCGGGGTGGCGGCCAGCACCACGCCCCCGGTGAAGGTGGAGCGGCCCAGCTCGTCGACCAGGTAGGTCGGCACGAACAGCCAACCGACGAAGGCCGCGCCATTGGCCGCCACGGCCAGCAGGTTGGCCGACAGGAAAGCGGGGCGACGCAGCAGGTCGAGGGCGATCACGGGATCGTCGGCCCGGCGCTGGTGCCGGGTCAGCACCACGGCCAGCACCGCGCCGCCCACGGCCAGGCCGATCACCGTCCCGTTGACGCCGAGGCGCAGGCTGAGGTTGAGGGCCACCAGCGCGGTGGCCAGGGTGGCGGCCAGCAGGGCCGGGCCGCCCAGCGCCACCCGGCCCGCCACCGGGGTGTGGCGGGCCTGGCGGCTGGCCAGCAGACCGAGGGCGATGCCGATCGGGGCCCGGATCCAGAACACCGACCGCCAGCCCAGCGCCGCCACCAGCGGGCTGGCCACCAGCGGGCCGAGCGCCAGGCCCACGGCGGCGCTCATCTGGAACAGGCCCAGGGCCCGGCCCCGGCCCCCCTCCCCGGCCGACGCGGTGATGAGGGCGGGAGCCGACGCCATGACGAACGCCGTGCCCAGTCCCTGCAGCACCCGACCCACCACCAGCACCGCCAGGTTCGGGGCGGCGGCGCACACGGCCATCCCGATGGCGCTGGCCAGGCCGCCCCAGCTCAGCGTGCGGTGGTGACCCAACAGGTCGCCCAGCCGCCCGGCGCCGATGAGGGTGCCCCCGGAGGCCAGCACGAACGCCACCACCAGCCACTGGATGTCGACCACGGCGATCCCCAGGTCGCCGATCAGGTCGGGGAAGGCCACGTTCAGCATCGAGTCGAGCGACCCGTAGGCGCCGGCCGTGACGGCCAGGGCCAGCGCCAGGGGAGACACCGGGCGGGTGGAGGTCGTCGATCCGTCGGTGGAGGTCATACGGAGGTCATCGGGGACGTCCCACGGGTCGGGGCGGGCCGGTTCGGGCCCGGCGCTAGAACGGGTCCTGGGGCTCGTCGAGAGCGAAGCGCCCCAAACGCAGGTGGACCCGGTCACGGTGGGCGTTGATGTGCACGGGCATGGCCTGGAAGTCCCGGTAGCGGCGCTCGAACAGACCCCCCTCCCGCAGGCCGTTGCCGCCGGCGGAGCGCAGGATGAGCCGCATGGCCTCATCGAGCTGGTCGAGGGCGGAGGTGGCCAGCGCCATCTGGCGCAGGTAGTCGGCCTCGGTGGGGGCCACGCCGGCGGCGATCCGGTCGTCGACCTGGCGGCAGCCGGTCTCGGCGGTGGCCGCCGCCGAGGCCACCAGGGCCGCCGCCTGGCCCAGGTTGAGCTGGACCGGCGGGAGGCTGGGCACGGCCCGGCCCAGGATCGCCTTGCGACCCACCGAGGCCGCCACGGCCTCGGTGAGGGCGGCCCGCACCAGGCCTACCCCCATCCAGGCCAGCCACAGGTCCGACAGGCCCACCCAGTCCTCCCGGTAGCGGGGCGCCACCACCGGCACCTCCCGCAGGGCCTCGGCCCGGTTGGCCCCGTACCAGGCGACGCAGCGGTCGAGCGGCACCAGGGTGTCGGTGTAGAACATGTCGTCGGTGGCCGAGGCCCGAACGGCCGAGCCGTCCCAGGTGGGGTCGATCTTGATCGTCGGGTCATCGATGCGGGCCACGCTCATCCGCAGGTCGAGCGGTTGCACCCGGTTGCCCTCGCCGTCGACGATGACGAAGGCCACGCCGGTCCAGTCGGCGTAGCGGCCGCCGGAGCCGAACGAGCCCCGGCCGTTGAGGCGCACCTGGTCGCCCTCGATCACCCCGGTCACCCCGGTTCCGGCGCCGCCGGGGAAGCAGACGGTCTCGCCGTTGGCCACCATGGCGGCCAGGCGGTCGGCGTGGTCGGGCCCGAGGCAGCCCACCACCAGGTGGAACACGCAGAGGTGGTTCCACATGACCCAGCCGGTGGAGCAGCAGGCGGCGGCGATGGCCTCGAGCTCCCGGCCGATCTGGAGGATCGAGGCCTCCAGCCCGTTGATGTTGGCCGACGCCGACAGCCGCACCACGTCGCTGGCCTTGAGGGCGGCGATCACCTCGGGGCTCACGGTGCGGGTGCGGTCGGCCTCGGCCGCCTGGGCGGCGATGGCGGGCAGGATCGGGTCGACCGCCAGCGCCGGCCGGGGCCCGAGCAGCTCGTCGATCAGGGCGGCGGCGGGCTCGGCGTCGAGGTGTGCACTGGCCATGGCCCGCAGTCTCCCACCGGCCCGAGCGGCCGGCCACCTGGAACTCCGACCGGGCGTCCCGCCGGGCGGTAGCTGCGGTCAGAGTTCCCCGTGCGGGAGGCCTCAGCTCAGCTGGGTGCGGCCCCGCTCGACGATGCCCCGGCGTCGGGCCTCCACCTCCTCGGGCGAGAACCGCACCTCCCGGCGGAAGGCCCGGGCCCCTTCGGTCTCCAGGCGCCAGGCGTCGGCCAGGCGGGACTCCTCCTGGGAGGCGTAGGTGGCGAGCATCCGGCGCACCCCCACCTGGTCGTTGGCGGCGATGTCGGCGGCGATGCGGCGCACGGTGGGCAGCAGCTCGTCGTGGGGCACCACCCGGTTCACCAGCCCCCAGGCCAGCGCCTCGGCGGCGGTGACGAAGTTGCCCGACAGCGAGATCTCCCGGGCACGCCGGGTGCCGACGGCGTCGCCGAGGAGGGCCGACAGCCCCCAGCCCGGCATCACGCCCACCCGGGCGTGGGTGTCGGCGAATGCCGCCCGCTCGGAAGCGATCAGGAAGTCGCAGTTGAGGGCGAGCTCGAAGCCGCCGGTGATGGCGGGGCCGTTGACGGCGCCGATCAGGGGCTTGGTGCGGGCCGGAAAGGGCGACGTGCTGCCCGATCCCTCGGGGCTCGGGCCGTCGAGCTGCTGGCGCCCGGCGCCCAGCTCCTTGAGATCCAGCCCGGCGCAGAAGGCCGGGTCGGTGCCGGTGAGGATCATGACCGACACGGCGTCGTCGGCCTCCAGCGCCTCCAGGGCGGCCCAAAGCTGGCGGCGCAGGGCCCCGTTGATGGCGTTGCGGATCCGGGGCCGGTGGAGGGTGACGGTGGCGATCCCGTCGGCCACGTCCACCAGCACCACCTGCTCGTCGTCACCCTGCTGCACACCGGTCGCGTCGGCCACCATCGTCTCCTCGGCTGGTTCGATCCGGCCGATCGTAGGCCGCGGGTGGGACCGGGCACCCGTTGAGAAAGTACCTAGCTTTTCTAGCTAGCTAGTTTTACGATCTAGCCATGGCCGCCCGACGCCCCGACGAGAGCGACGCACGACGGGCCCAGTGGCTCAAGGGGGTGCTGGAGCCCTGCCTGCTCGGCGTGTTGTCGCTGGGCGAGGCCTACGGCTACGAGATCGCCCAGACCCTGGAGCGGGCCGGGCTGGGCGAGGTCAAGGGCGGCACCCTCTACCCCCGCCTCAGCGCCATGGAGACCGCCGGCCTGGTGGAGGTCGAGTGGCGGGTTGGCGACAACGGGCCCGGCCGCAAGTACTACCGCCTCACCCCGGCCGGGAGGGCCGCCCAGCAGGAGGCGGCGGCCGAGTTCGGCCGGTTCACCGCCGTGGCCCTGGCTCTCATCGGAGGCACGCCCGTGCCCCCACCACCCCCACCCACCGGCCCTGCGCTGGCCGGCGGAACCGTCGATCTGGAGGAGACCCGGCGATGAACCAGCAACCGACCGGCCGCAGCGCCACCACCGATCGCAACGTCGAGCGCTACCTGGGCGCCGTGGCCGATCACCTGGCCGTGCTCGGCGTGCCGGCCGACCGCAGCGGCCAACACCTGGCCGAGATGGCGGCCCACCTGAGGGATTCGGGGGCCGACCCGTGGGCCGAGTACGGCACACCCGAGCGGTACGCCCGGTCGCTGGCCGAGGCCGACGGGCTCCCGGCGCGCCCCCTCGGCCCGCCGGCGGTGGCGGCGGCCGTGGCCGGCGTGACGCTGGCGATCGGACTCACCCTCATCGTGCGGGGTGGGCGCCCCACCGAGCTGCGGTGGGCCGCCATCGCGTCGGTGGCGCCGTTCGCCGCCATCGCCGGCTTCTCGGCCACCGTCTGGGGAGCCCGGATCCGCGACGCCCGGCTGCCCGGCTCGCCCGACGGCGCCCGGGCGGCCCGCCTCCTCGTGGCCTGGATCGCCGTGGCCGCGGTCGGGGCCGCCGTGGCGAGCGCCGTGGCCGGTGCGACGCTGGGCGAGCGCCGGACCGTGTGGCCCGACGTGCCGTCGTGGGCCACCGGCCTGGCCCTGGTGACGGTCGGCGGCCTGGCACTGGCCCTCGTCAGCCGCCTGCCCCGGTTCCCCGGCGGCTCCGGCCTGCGGGGGTCCCGGTTCGCCCGCCGCATCCGACTCCCCTGATCTCCTGTCCCCAGCCGCCACCGGTGACGGCCGGGGACACCAGATCCGGCCGACGCCGATCTGTTGCCCATGACCGTCACTGGTGACCGCTGGGGCCACGAGATCGGGGTTGGTGGTGGGCCGGGGGTCGATCAGGGGCGGGGGTTGAGGGTGCCGAGCAGCTCGATCGTCTCCAGGGCCTCGCTCTGGTCGCCGGTCATGCAGCGGACGATCACGTCGTCGTAGCCGAGGTCCATCAGCGGTTGGAGCTGGGCTGCGGCGTCGTCGCGGTCGCCCACGATCAGCTGGTGCAGCTGCAGGCCGCGGTAGCCCCGCTCCACCATCGCCGTGGCCCGGGCCCGGGCCCGGTCGCCGTCGTCGAGCACCAGCACGTCACGTCGCACGATGGCCCGGGGGGCGGTGCCGGCCCGGTCGCAGGCCGAGCGGTAGCCGGCCAGCAGGCGCTCCGACTCCCCCGTGGTGAGGCCGGGCCCGGCGTACCAGGCGGTGCCCACGGTGGCGGCCCGGCGCAGGGTGGCGTCGGCGTGGCCCCCGATCCACCACTCCACCGGCTGGGCGGGACGCAGGCCGAGGGTGGCCGGGGCCATGCCCAGGCGCTCGCTGCCCACGGTCTCGCCCGCCAGGAGGGCCTGGACCACCCGGATGATCTCGTCGGTGTCGGCCCCCCGGGTCCGCAGGCTGGCCCCCATGGTGGCGAACTGGGCCTCGCCCGAACCGATCCCGGTCTGGACGATGAACGGGGCATCGACCATGGCGGCCAGCGTGCCCACCTGCTCGGCCACCAGCATCGGGTGCCACAGGGGCAGAAGGAACAGGCACCCGGCGGGACGGTCGGGCCAGTGGGCCAGGAGGCGGCCGAGGGTCGGCGTGTTCTGCATGTACCACCGGTTCTCGGCGTGGTGGTCGCCGACGCTGAGCGACGACAGCCCGGCGGCATAGGCCGCGGTGGCCCGCTCCACCATCCACCGGGCCACCTGGGCCGGTGTGTCGGCCACCAGCGACGACGACAGCGAGATCCCGATCCGCACCGGTTACAGGATCCGGATCTCGTCGACCACCACGAACGGCAGGCGGCCGGTGTCGAGGAAGTTGGCCTCGTCGGCCCGTGTGGCCGCCAGCTCGGGCGAGGCGGCGGCCGCCCGGGCCGCATCCAGGCTGGCCAGGTAGGCCACGGCCACGCCGTCGTGGACGGGTTGGCGGCCGTCCCGGTAGGCCCGGGCCGGCACATGGTTCTGCACGTAGCGCACCATGCCCGGCACCTTGGCGCCCAGCGGGCCGTGGTTGTCCCACCAGTGGGCGTGGGCCTGCTCCGGGGTCAGGTCGGGCCGGCGGGTCAGCCAGGTCATCTGCTTGATCGCCTCGGGGCCGGGGGTGCCGTCGACCACCACCTTCTCCTCCACCACGAGGCTGTGGCGCCGGTCGGGGTCGATGAAGTGGCCCTCGTCGGCCATCACGGCGTCGAGCGCAGCCGTGCCCCGATGGGCGTGGAGCGCATCGAGGCTGTCCCACCACGTCTCGGCCACCCCGTCGGCGTAGGGCTGACGACCCTTGGCGTAGCCTGCGTCGGTGACCGGGTTCTGGTTGTAGGCCCGCAGGCCGGGCAGGGCGAGCACGACCGTGGGGTGCTCGTTGCGCCAGTAGGCCCGGAACTCCTCCAGGGAGAGGCCGGGCTTGCGGGTGAACCAGGTGAGGACCTTGATCATGACCCGAAACTAGGAGCCTGGGCCACCCTGGATGTAGCTGGGGCTCCCGATTTCGGCGCCGCAGGCCGGGGCGCCGCCGACGGCACGGTGGCGGCCGGATCGACCGGCGCCGCGAAGGGATGCTCGGGGGTGTCGACGGCGGGCACGAAGGCGGCGAACAGCCGGGCCCAGATCGCATCGACGTCGAGGGCGGCGGCCAGCGGCAACCCGGTGAGCAGCCGCTCCGACAGCTGCGACACGGTGGTGAGCTGCACGCCCCGCACCTTCGTTCCCCCCGAGCGGACCTCGGGGGGCAGGGTCAGGCGGTCCTCCAGCACGATCACCCCCTGCACGGGCGCCGGCTCCACCAGCCCGGCCACCGCCGCCACCTTCTCCAGCACCTCGTCGAGCATGGGATCGAGGGTCCGCTCGGCGCCCCGGCCGGTGTAGACGTCGTGCTCGTCGACCGACAGCTTGGCGGTGCGCACCGCAGGGTCGATCACGTAGACCCCCCGGGGGGCGACGGCGAGGTGGGCGATGGTGAGCCCGCCGGCAGCCAGCCGGCGGATGTCGTGCCAGACCTGGATGCCCTCGATGGCATCGATGGCGGCCCGCACCTCGGTGTCGAACTGGCCCCGGAGGGCCTCGGCCATGGCCGCCCGCAGCGACTCCACCGACCGGGCCTCGGCCGAGTTGCGGGGGGTGAGCCTGGTGGCCGCCGCCACCGCGGTGGCCGTGACGTGGGCGAGCCCGCCCGGCTCGGGGGCCGACTCCCGGTCGGCGGTGGCCAGCACCCGGGCCGCCAGGCGGGCTTCCAGCGCCTCGGCGACGGGATCGAGGGGGCCGCCGCTGTCGGGCCGGCGGGCGACCGCCGGCCCCGGGCGGGCCGCCACGTAGCCGATCCGGGAGCCGGGGCGGCGAGGCGCGGTCGGGCGGCCGCTGCCGTCGTCATCCTCGGCCGGTAGGTACTGGCGCTGCGACCGAACGAGAACCCAGGTCAGGAAGCCGATCGAGGCCAGCAGCACGACCGTGAGCGTGACCGTCCACGATGGCATTGCTGCACCTCCTCCGCCGTTGGGCTCTCCCGTTGCACACCGTCGGTGATGGCCGACAGCTCGAACTCTAGTCCCGAGGCGCTGCAGGGGGAAGCTTGGCCCATTGACGCAAGCCCATCACGACCACGTATGTCCTGATGAAGCGGGGTAGTTCAGCGCTGTGAGATGGTGATGGTCTCGGTCGAGCTCGCCACCGCCGCCACCGCTGAGGGTGAGTACGCCATGGGGAGCAACTCGCACGCCAGCCACGCCGCCCGCTGGTCGAGGTCGTGCCCGCTCCCCCGCACCCCGCTCACCCCGTGGGGCACCACCCAACCCGAGGCGTCCCAGTCGGCCAGGTCGAAGGCGTAGCGGGCCACCGAGGCCGACGCCGACCGGTCGCCGGCGTGGGGCATCACGGTGCCGGCCCGCACCGTGTCGCCGTCGCCCGCCGTGGGGTCGACCGGCGGGTGGAGATGGGCCACCTCAGCCCGTACGGAGGCCAGGGGGTGAGGCGACAGCATGGTGTGGGCCTCGCCCCACGCCCACCGGGCCGGGTCGGGGCCGAACCGCTCGGCCAGCTCGGCCGCCGCCTGGTCGAACAGCCGGCCGAGCACGGCCGCCGGTTGGCCGTCGGCTCCCATGCCGGGGACCATGTTGGCCGCCGTGCGCAGCAGCACGCCGGCCCCGTCGAACAGCATGCGGGAGGCGATGATGGCCGGGGGCCAGGCGGGCCCGCCCAGGTTGGCCCCGCCGATGCCGAGCTGACGACCCACCTCGTCGGCCCACAGGCGCTTGACCGTCCCGAAGACCAGGGCGGCGGCCGAATCGGCCTGGACCTCGCAGTCCCACCCGTCGAGCAGGTCACGGGCGGCGCGCCCCTCGGGCGTGCGGGGCTCCGCCCGGCTCAGCACCTCGAGCAGGGCCGGGGCCCGCAGGGACCGGACGTCGCCGTGGATGGTTGGCATGTCGGCCACGGTGGCCGACTCCAGGCCGTACAGCAGCTGGACGATCCGGTCGTGGCGGGCCGGGCCCGCGAAGTCGAGCGAGATGTAGGGAGCGGCGTCGCCGGTGCGGTTGTTCGCCGTCACCAGGAAGCCCCGCTCCGGGTTGCGCCAGGCATGGAGCTGGTCGAACGGCACGGGCTGCAGGCCATCCCAGGCGTGGAAGCCGTTCCCCGGCACCGGCGTCCACCGGTTGGCCACCGGGCGCTCCACCACGTGGCCCCGCAGGTGGAACGAGATGTCGCCGGCGACGTCGGCCGTGAGCAGGTTGTTGACCGGCAGGGCCCAGGCCGCCTGGGTGCGCTCCAGCTCCTCGACCGTGCCGGCCTCCAGCATCGGCCACAGGCTGTCGAACGTGGTGTCGGGGGCGAAGATGCCGGTCCACATCATCGACAGCACCGGCCGCCCGTCGCCGGCCGCCGGGTCGCCCAGGATCACGGGGCCCCGGGGGGTGCGGGCGATGGGCACGGTCACCGGCTCGGCCCCGTGGACCTCGATGGCCTCGGTGCGCTCCACCGCCGCCGGCTCCCGCTCCACGAACACATCGGTGTCGTCGGCCATGCCGTGGGTGATGGCCCACGCCACCCGGTCGTTGTGGCCGAAGTGGGGAAAGCCGGGCACCCCGGGGAAGGCCAGCCCGATCACGTCGAAGGCGTCGCAGGCGAGGTGGCACTGGTGGTAGGCGTTGGGGAACTCGATGCCCCGGTGCGGGTCGCCGGCCAGGATCGGGCGGCCGGAGGCGGTGCGGCTCCCGTGGATGGCCCACGAGTTCGAGCCCCCCTCCTGGCCCGCCAGCCCGACGGCCAGATCGGCCAGCTCGGCGGCGGCCGCTTCCATCACCGCCACCGCATCCTGCAGCAGGTCGATGGCGGGGCCTCCCTCCGCCGCCGGCACCATGGCCGACGCCGCCCCCGGGTGACCGACCATGAGCCGGGCCATGTCGGGCCCGGCGGCGAGCGTGACCGCCCCCCGCCACAGCTTGCGGTGCAGGGTGCCCATGAAGATGTGGCGCACCTTGTACACGGCCACGCAGTGCCAGGGCTCCCACGGCTCGGGTGGCGCCGGGTGGCAGGCGAGCTCCTCGGGCAGGTTGTCGCCGTTGGCCGCCAGCCAGGCGTTGATGCCGCCCACATAGGCCTCGGTCATCGCCTTGGCCCGCTCGGTCAGCCCGTCGTAGTGGGCCCGGGACACCGCAGCCAGCTCGATGCGGCGGAACAGCGAGTCCTCGGCGACGGCCGCCGGCCCGGCCACGGCGGCCCACCGGCCTTGGGCCCGCAGCCGGTCCCATTCCATCTGCCAGAGCCGGTCGGCTGCGGCCAGCCAGCCCTGGGCCCAGAAGGCGTCGAGCGGGTCGGCGGTTCGGACGTGGCCGATCCCCCACCGGTCCCGGGTGATGGTGGCGGTGCGGGGATCGTCGGGGCTCGTCATGGGCGCGAACTGTACCGGCGGCCCTCGTCCCGGTGCCCGTCCGGCTCAGGGGCCGGGCGGCCCGGCGCTGGGGGAACACCTGCCCTTCCCCGGCCCCGAGCGGCCCGCTATCGTTCAGCCTTCGTGTGATCCGGGCGACGCCCGACGTAGGGAGGGATCGAGCTGTGTTCGGGCTGCTGGCCGAGGCGAGCCTGAGCGAGCACGTGATCCCCCGCGTCTTCGTGGCCATCGCCGTGGTGATCGTTGTGGCCCGGGTGATGGGGGTGGTGGCCCGCAAGCTCCGCCAGCCCCCGGTGGTGGGTGAGATCATCGGCGGCATCGCCCTGGGCCCCACCCTGCTCGGAGCCCTGCCCGGGGGCATCGACGAGATGCTCTTCCCCACCGACATCCGGCCCTATCTCACGGTCATCGCCAACCTGGGCCTGATCATCTTCATGTTCATCGTGGGCCTCGAGCTGGACACCACGCTGATCCGGGGCAAGGAGCGGATCGCCGGGGTGATCTCGCTCTCGTCGATCATCCTGCCCATGGCGATGGGCCTCGGCCTGTCGGTGCTGCTCTACGACCGCTACGCCGGCCCCGGCACCGGCGACGGCATCGGGGCCCTGCCGTTCGCCCTGTTCCTCGGATCGGCCATGTCGATCACGGCGTTCCCGGTGCTGGCCCGGATCCTGGTCGACCGTGGCATGTACCGCACGGCGCTGGGCTCGCTCGTGCTGGCCTGCGCCGCCGTCGACGACATCCTGGCCTGGGCGCTGCTGGCTGTGGTGCTGGCCGTGGTGAAGACCGGCACCTTCCTGGCGTGGGACTTCCCCCTCATCCTGGGCTCGTCGATCGTGTTCGCCGGCTTCATGTTCGGTGTGGTGCGGCCCCTGCTGGCCCGGCTGGTGCCGGCCTACGAGCGGCTGGGCCGGCTGACCCCGAACCTGGCGTCGGTGGTGCTGATCGGGTTCCTGCTGTCGTCGTTCGTCACGGCCGAGATCGGCATCCACCACATCATCGGGGCCTTCGTGTTCGGCGCCGTCATGCCCCGGGAGGGGGCCCACGGCCTGACGCTGGAGATCCTGGAGAAGCTCGAGCAGGTCAGCGTGCTCCTCCTGCTTCCCGTGTTCTTCGTGGCCACCGGCCTCAACGTGGACATCGGCGCGCTCGACGGGGCGGCGCTCGGGGCGCTGGGCCTGGTGCTGGCGGTGGCCATCGCCGGGAAGTTCGTGGGGGCCACCGCCGCCGCCCGGCTCCAGGGCATCGGGCCCCGCCGGGCCGCCGCCATCGGGACCCTGATGAACACGCGGGGCCTGACCGAGCTGATCGTGCTCACCGTGGGCCGGGAGAACGGGGTCCTCAACGACACCCTGTTCACGATCATGGTGGTGATGGCCGTGGTGACGACGGTGATCACCGAACCGGGCCTGCGCCTGTTCTATCCCGACGCCCTGCTGGCCCGCGACGTGGCCGAGGCCGAGCGGGCGGCCCGGGGTGTGCAGGAGGCGTACCGGGTTGTGGTGCTGGTAGACGACCCGCCGGCGGCCTCCCTCCCGGCCCGGCTGGCGGCCGGCCTGGCCCGGGCCGTGCCCCCGGCCGAGGTCGTGCTGGCCCGGTTCGTTCCGCCCGGACCCGCCCCCGAGCTGGGGGCCGGGCTCAGCGCCCAGCTGCTGGAGATGACCGGGGCCATGGAGGCCATGGCGGCGCTGGAGCGGGAGGTGGCGGCGACCGGCGTCCGCTGCGAGGTCGTCACCCGGTTCGCCGAGCGCTCCGGGGCCACCGACGCCGATCTCGCCGCCCGCCTGTCATCGCTCACCCCCGACCTGGTGCTGCTGATGACGGGCCCGGCCGACGCCGATCGGGTGGCCCGCACCACGGAGGCCATCGTGGGCGTGGTCACCCCGGGTGCCGCCGATGGCGGCGGGCCGGCCACGTACCCTGCGGTCGGACCTGTGGCGGTGGTCGTCGACGACGGGCCGGCCGCCGGGCGCCTGGTGGACCTGGCCCTGCGCCTGTCGGCCGACCACCCCCGGCCGCTGCAGGTGCAGGCCGGCGGGCGGCTGGCCCGCCGCCTGGGCCGCTTCACCGAGCTGACGCGACCCGACGGCACCCCGCTGGCGGTGCTGGTGGACGAAGACGCCGGCCCGGCCGGGGCCGCCCTGATCGTGGGGTCGGCGGCCGGGGCCGGAGGCGGCGCCGACCGGGCCGCCCGCCTCATGCTGTCGGTTCCCACCTCGGCCACGGTCGAGCTCGACGACGTCATCGACACCTGGACCCGCCGACTCCAACCGCCCGACGGCGGCGCCACCGACCCCGCCGACTCCCTCCAGCCGGCCCGACACCCGGAGCCGAAGGCCTAGCCACCATGATCCAGGGACTCAAGCCCGACTTCGTCGCCGCCTTCGTGCTGGCCGACATCGCCATCATCCTGGTGGCCGCCCGCCTGGTGGGTGGCCTGGCCCTCAAGCTGGGCCAGCCCCGGGTGGTCGGCGAGATCGTGGCCGGGGTGCTGCTGGGACCCTCCGTGCTCGGCCCGTTCTGGTTCACCTGGGGCAACGCCCCGTCGTTCCTCCACTGCGACGCCTCCCGGGCGGCGCTGGCCGTGGGGGCCGACCCGGCCACGGCCACGATCCCGCCACCCAGCATCACCCAGTGCGTGTTCCCCACCCAGGCCCGCGGGGTGCTGTCGATCCTGGGGTCGATCGCCCTGATCTTCTTCATGCTGCTGGTGGGAGCGGCGCTCGACCTCAGCGGTCTGGCCAGCCGCCTGAAGGGGGTGCTGGCGGTGGCCTTCGGGGTGGTGGCGGCGCCCCTGCTGGGCGGCCTGGCCATCGGCCCCCTCCTCCACAACCCGAAGTTCGCGTTGGCCGGGGCCGACGGTCAGCTGCCCGACCGCCTCGGGTTCTCCCTGTTCGTGGCGGCCCTGCTGGCCGTCACCGCCTTCCCCGTGATGGCCCGCATCCTGCAGGAGAAGAACCTGATCGCCTCGGACATGGGCGTGATCGGCGTGGCGGCGGCGGCGGTGGTCACCGTGGCCATGTTCCTCCTCACCGCCGTGGCCCGGGGCGTGGCGTCGAACGCGTCGACCGGCAGCCTGGTCAAGGTCTTCGTCGGCACCGCCGTCTACCTGCTGGTGATGGCGGTCCCGGTGCGGCTGCTGCTGGCCCGCACGATCGGGGCCGCCGTCGAGGCCCGCGACGCCATCACCGGAACGGACCTGGCGGTGGTGGCCCTGGTCGCCTTCGGCTCGGCCTACGCCGCCGACCGGATCGGCATCCACGTGATAGTGGGCGGGTTCGTGGCCGGGGCCGTGCTGCCGGCCCGGGCTGTCATCCACCGGGAGCTGGCGGCCCGGCTGGCCGATGTGACCAACGTGGTGCTCCTGCCGATCTTCCTCGCCTTCTCCGGCCTGCGGACCGACTTCACCACCCTCCGGGGTGAGCACGTCGTCGGGCTGGTGCTGGTGCTGGTGGTCGGGATCCTCACCAAGTGGGCGGCCGGGGCCGTCTCGGCCCGGGTCGGCGGCCTGACGTGGAACGAGGGGTTCGTGCTCGGTGCGCTGATGAACTGCCGCGGCCTGCTGGTGCTGGTGGTGGGCATCCTGGCCGTCGACTCGGGGATCTTCACCCCCCAGATGCAGCTGGCCGGGGTGGTGATGGCGCTGGTGACCACGGCCATGACCGGCCCGCTGGTGGACCGCTCGATCGCCAAGCTCCGGGCCACCCCCGCCCCCGAATCGGCCCGGGTGGGGGCGGCATGAGCACCGCCGGACCCGCGGGCGAGCTGGCCGGCATCGCCGACTACCGGTTCGTGGCCGCTCTCGGCCAGGCCAACCACGGCCACTTCTATCTGGCCACGCCGCCGGCCCGCCTCGGGCTCAGCGACCCCCACGTGACGGTGAAGGTGGTGGACGGATCGACCCCGGCCGACACCTTCCGCCGGGCCACCCGGGAGCTGCGGGCGTTCGCCGTGGTGATCTGCCCCCAGCTCGTCACCATCCACGACGCGGGACAGGACGGCGACCGGTTCTACTACGCCATGGAGCACGCCGAGCTGGGCTCGCTGGGCCGCCCGGCGGTGCGGGCCTTCACCCGGGCCGAGGTGCTGGGGGCGGTGGCCGACGCCGCCCTGGCCGCCGACGCCCTGCACCGGGCCGGGATGGCCCACCGCGACATCCAGCCCAACAACGTGTGGCTCTACCCCGAAGGGGGCAAGCTGGCCGACCTGGGCCTGGCCCAGGTGCTGGAGCGTTCGACCGTGACCGGGCTGGGCCACATCGGCGCCGTCGAGTTCATGGACCCCGAGATCATCCAGGGCCGCTCGGCGTCGCCCGCCACCGACATCTGGGCCCTGGGCGCCACCCTGCACTGGGCCCTGGCGGGCGGGGTCGGCTTGTACGGAGCCCTGCCCCCCGACGAGCCCCTGCTGGCCATCCGCACCGTGCTGGCCCAGCCGGCCGCCGTGTCACCGGTCGTCCACCCGGCCGACCGGGCCGTCATCGAGCGCTGCCTGGCCCCCGCTGGCCACCGGTTCGCCTCGGCCGCCGAGGTCAGCGCCGCCATCCGGGCCCTCCCGCTGTAGCCCTCGCCCTCCGGTTCCGCCCGGCGAACTGCGCGACGGATTTCGCGCCCCGCCGACGAACTGCGTCGCGAACTCCCCGGGATCCGTCGAGAACGTGACGCAGAACCGGGGTAAGGCGCGAAATCCGTCGCGCGGTTGGCGGCGTCTGCGGGCCCGGATCAGGCCGGCGGTCGGCGGAGCTCGGACAGGATGTGGGCCAGGGTCTCGGCGTCGCCGGGGGTGTTGACGGGGATCGAGAACTCGATGCGGTGGACCCGGCTGCCGTAGCGGCGCTGGAGCTCACCCCCGATCCTGTCGTGGGTGGCGAGGGTGGCCACGGTGTGCAGCATCTCGTCGGTCACCAGGCCGGGGAGGTCGTCCCACCGCTTGGCCCGCGACAGCTCGGAGGCCTGGCGGGCGATGCCGTCCCAGCCGTGGATGGCGAACGCCCGCCGGTACGACGGGGTCGACAGGTAGAACGCCACCCGCTCCCGCACGGTGCGGGTCACCCGCTCCAACGTCGCCTCGTCGGGGGCCGTGCCGATCAGGGGTTTCATGCAGATCTCGACGGTGTCGGGGTCCTTGCCCACCCGCGCCGCCCCCTTGGCCACGGCCGGCAGCACCTCGTCGTCGATGAAGCGGGGCGTCACCACCGGGTGGAGGCGCACCCCGTCGGCCACCTCGGCGGCGACGGCGCACATGTTGGGCCCGATGGCGGCGATGTGCACCGGGATGCGGGGGTGCTCGATCGGCCCCGGGTCGAACAGGGGTACCATCAGGTCGAGGTTGTAGTGCTCGGAGGCGAACCGCAGCGGGGTGCGGTGCTGCCAGGCGTCCCACACCGCCCGCATGGCCAGCACGTAGTCCCGCATCCAGGGGGCGGGGGCGTGCCACGGCAGGCCGAAGCGGCGCTCCACGTGGGCCCGCACCTGGGAGCCGAGGCCGAGCACGAACCGCCCGCCCGACAGCTTCTGCAGCGACCAGGCCGACATGGCCGTCACGGTGGGGCTGCGGGGGAAGGCCATGGCCACCGAGGTCCCGAGCCCGATGCGCGAGGTCGTGGAGGCGCCGAGGGCCAGGAGCTGGAAGGGATCGTCCTTGGTCTCCTCCACCAGCACCGCGTCGAGGCCCAGCTCCTCGGCCCGAGCGGCCAGGGCCGCGAACTGGCCGATGTGGAGCGGGGTCTCCGGCTCCCGCAGGCCGGGGTCGAGCTTGCCCAGCGGCAGCAGCGTCTCCACCAGCACGCTCAGACCTCCAGGGGCAGCCCGGCGGCCACCCACTCGCTGAGCGAGCCGTCGTAGATGCCGAGGTCGGCGTGGCCCAGGCGGTGGAGGACGAAGGCGTCGCTGGTGGCGGCGATCCCGCCCCCGCACCAGGTGACGATGCGGCCCCCCGTCACGCCGGCCTCCTCGAACGTGGCCCGCAGCTCATCGAGCGGCTTGTAGCGGTGGGTCTCGGGGTCCACCAGGGCGGCGGCGTAGACGTTGGTGGAGCCCGGGATGTGGCCGGCCCGGCCGTAGGAGGCGTCGGCCCCCGAGTGCAGCTCGGGCGACAGGGCGTTGACCAGGCACACCGCGTCGTCGGTGGTGGCCGCCTCCACCTCGGCCCGGCCCACGATGGCCTCGGGCCGGGGCCGCGCCACCAGGGCGGCCGGCTGGTGCTCGGGGGCGGGATCGGTGCTGAGGTCGCGGCCGTCGGTCTTCCAGGCCCGCAGGCCGCCGTCGAGCACGGCGGCGTCGTCGAACCCGATCGAGCGCAGCAGCCACCACACCCGGGTGGCCCACATGTTGACGGCCCGGTCGTACAGCACCACCCGGGTTCCCTCGCCGATGCCCCGGGCGGCGAAGGCGGCGGCCAGCCGATCGGGCGACAGGGCGGTGAAGCGCAGCTTGCTGTCGGGGTCGGACAGCTCGGCCACGAGATCGATGAAGCCGCTGCCGGGGATGTGGCCCTCGGCCCACGAGGCCCGGCCCGACTCCACCACGTAGGGGCCACCGTCGGGGGTGGCGGTGCCCTCGGGCGGGCGGCGGAGGAACACGGTGCAGTCGAAGAGGCGGAGGTCGGGGGCTCCGGCGGCCAGCTCGGCCGCCAGCCAGTCGGTGGACACGAGAGGTTCGATGGTGCTCATGGCGGCGACCGTAGCCCAACCCCTGCCGAACTCTGACCTCCGGGGGCGCCATGAGCGCTCCCGTGTCAGAGTTCCGGAGGGCGGGCACACTCTGTCGCCATGGATGGAACGATGGACCGAGCCGACCTGGTGGTGCGGGACGCCCTGCTGGTGGCGACGATGGACGACCAGCGCCGGGAGATCCCGGGCGGCTGGGTGGCGGTGACCGGCGGGTTCGTCACCGGTGTGGGGGGCGCCGGCGACCCGGTGCCGGAGGCCGACCGGGTGCTGTCGGTTCCCGGGTGCCTGATCACGCCGGGGTTCGTCAACACCCACCACCACATGTTCCAGAACCTGACCCGGGCCTACCGGCCGATGACCACCGCTCCCTTGTTCGGCTGGCTTCAGACGCTGTATCCGAAGTGGCGGTATCTCGACGAGGAGGCGGCCTACCTGGCGGCCTGGATCGGGTTGGCCGAGCTGGCCCTCAACGGTTGCACCACCTCGACCGACCACCACTACCTGCACCCCCGGGGCGCCGGCGACCTGCTCACCGCCACCATCACCGCCGCCGGCGAGCTGGGGATGCGGTTCCACCCCACCCACGGCTCGATGAGCCTGTCGGAGAAGGACGGCGGCCTGCCGCCCGACAGCGTGGTGCTCGACGACGACGAGATCCTGGCCGAGAGCGAGCGGCTCGTCGCCCTGCACCACAACCCGGCCCGGGGGGCCATGGTGCGCATCGCCCTCGCCCCCTGCTCGCCGTTCACGGTGAGCCCGGAGCTGATGGTGCGCACGGCCGAGCTGGCCGAACGGCTCGACGTGCGCCTCCACACCCACCTGGCCGAGAACGCCGAGGACGACGAGTTCTCGATGCGGATGTTCGGCCGCCGCTGTGTCGACCAGTTCGCCGACGTGGGTTGGCTGACCGACCGCTCCTGGGTGGCCCACTGCGTGATGCCGAACCAGGAGGAGGTCGAGCGCCTGGGGGCGGCCGGGGTGGGGGTGGCCCACTGCCCCAGCTCGAACATGATCCTGTCGTCGGGCATCGCCCCGATCACCGCCATGCGCCGGGCCGGGGTGCCGGTGGGCCTGGGGGTCGACGGGTCGTCGTCGGCCGACGCCGCCTCCCTGTGGAACGAGGCCCGGCTGGCCATGCTGCTGGGCAAGCTGAGCGCCGGCGCCGACGCCATGGGCGCCCGCGATGCCCTGGAGCTGGCCACCCGGGGCGGGGCCGCCTGCCTGGGCCGCCAGGGCGAGCTGGGCGAGCTGTCGGTGGGGGCGGTGGGCGACCTGGTGGCCTGGCGGCTGGAAGGGGTGACGTTCGCCGGCGCCATCTCCGACCCGATCGAGGCCCTGCTCCGGTGCGGGCCGGTGTCGGCCCACCACACCGTGGTCGCCGGCCAGCTGGTGGTGGAGGGCGGCAGGTTCACGTCGGATCAGGTGGAGGACCGCCTGGCCCGGCACCGGGTGGCGGCCGAGCGGATCCAGCGGGCCTGACGCCGCTCGGGAGCGGGTGCTAAAGAGGTCGCCCATGGATGATGAGTTCACCCAGACGCTCGACACGGTGCTGCGCCGCAACGTGGCCGGGGTCGACCGGCTGATCTCGGCCGAGCGGCTGTCGGGCGGGGCCAGCCAGGAGACGTACCGGCTGACGGTGGAGGTCGACGGCGAGCCCCACCTACTGGCCATGCGCCGGGCCGCCGGGGGCGAGACCGGGGTGGAGGTGGAGGGCCGGCCCGGCCTGGCCGTGGAGGCCCGCCTGTTCCAGGTGGCCCGGGCCGCCGGGGTGCCCGAGCCCGAGGTGTTCTACGTGCTCGACCCGGCCGACGGCCTGGGCGACGGCTTCGTGATGGAGTGGCTCGACGGCGAGACCCTGGGCGCTCGGATCCTGCGGGCCCCTGAGCTCGACGGCATCCGTCCCCGCCTGGCCCACGAGGTGGGCAAGGTGCTGGCCCGCATCCACGCCATCGACCCGGTGGCCACCGGGCTGGCCCCCCACCTGGAGGTCCTCACCCCCGAGGCGTTCGTCAACCGGATGTGGACCCAGTACCGGGAGATGGGCACCCCCCAGCCGATGATCGACTACTCGGCCCGGTGGCTGCTCGACCACCTGCCCGAGGCCGGCGAGCCCCGCCTGGTCCACAACGACTTCCGCAACGGCAACATCATGGTGGCCCCCGACGGGGTGAAGGCCGTGCTCGACTGGGAGGTGTGCCACCTGGGCGACCCCATGCGGGACCTGGGCTGGATCTGCACCAACTCCTGGCGCTTCGGCCGCCGTGACCTGCCGGTGGGAGGCTTCGGCACCTACGACGACCTGTTCGCAGGCTACGAGGAGGTGTCGGGCCGGCCGGTCGACCGGGACCGGGTGAAGTTCTGGGAGGTGTTCGGCTCCTACTGGTGGGCCATCGGCTGCCTCAAGATGGGCGACCACTACCGCCACGGCCCGGACCCGACGGTGGAGCGGCCGGGGATCGCCCGGCGGTCGTCGGAGTGCCAGGTCGACTGTGTGAACCTGCTGATCCCGGGGCCGGTGGAGCTGGTCGAGGCCGGGCCGCCGGCCACCTCGACCGATCTGCCGGGGACCGACGAGTTGCTGATCAGCGTGCGCGATTTCCTGCGGGGCGACGTGATGAAGGCCACCGAGGGCCGCACCAGCTTCATGGCGCGGGTGGCGTCGAACTCGCTCGACATCGTGCTGCGGGAGCTGACGCTGGGCCCGGCGCAGCGGGCCGGCGAGCTGGCCCGGCTACGGGATCTGGTGGGAGCCGAGCCCGGCGTCGATCCCGACGATGCGCTGTCGCTGCGGCGGGCCCTGTGCGACGCTCTCTACGAGGGCCGCATCCCGTTGGACCGGCCCGAGGTGATCCACCACCTCCGCACCACGGTCGTCAACCAGGTCGGCATCGACCAACCCGTCTACAGCGGCTACCAGGCCGCCATCACCGGCACCGTCTGACCACCCCGCAGGCGGGGCGCCGGCGGGTTGGTCAGGCGACCGCCAAGCGGGCGGCCACGGGGGAGTTGATGACGGCGCGGACCTCGCCCGAGACGTCACCGGCCTTGTTGAGGATCTCGACGGGGCCGCCGAGGGCGGGCAGCACGTCGAGGTGGCGGAGCAGGGCCTTGATAGCGGCCTGCGACGCCCGGGAGGCGCCGTCGGCCGCCTTGAGGGCGATGCCCAGGCCCCGGGCCGGCAGGGCGGCCATGAACATGCCCTCGGCCCCGGTCTTGATCACCACCGGCTCGGTGGCGGCCCGGGTGACGTGCATCTCGGTGCGGCCGGTACCGGCCACCCAGAAGGCGAGCTGGGCCGCCTCCACGATCGGCACGGTGGCGGCGGCCAGGTCGTCGGGGAGGTGCACCGGATCGACCAGGCGGGCCATGGCGAAGGCCAGCCGCTCGATGGGCAGGGCGAACACCGGTATCCCGCAGCCGTCGATCCCCGACGGCACGTTCGACAGGTCGAGCCCGGTCATGGCCTCGATCGCCCCCGTCACCCGGTCCTGCACCGGCGAGGCCCGCTTGATGTACCCGGCGGTGGGATAGCCGAGGTGCATGGCCAGGGTCAGGAACCCGGTGTGCTTGCCCGAGCAGCAGTTCAGGACCCGGCGCTTGGCCGCCCCGGTCTCGTAGAAGTGGCGCCGGGCGGCCCGGCCCAGCGGGCGGTCGGGCCCGCACTCCAGGTCGTCCTCGCTGAGGCCCAGGCGGGCCAGCCAGGCCAGCACCCGGGCCACGTGCTCAGGCTCGGCGGAGTGGCTGGCGCAGGCCAGGGCCAGCTCCCGGGATCCCAGGTCGTAGGCCTCGGCCGCCCCGGTGGCGGTGAGCGGGAGGGCCTGGATCGACTTGATGGCCGAGCGGGCGATCGTGGGGCGGCGGCGGTCGCCCCAGGCCTGCACCGTGCCGTCGCGGTCGGCGATGACGGCATGGACGGTGTGCACGCTCTCGACGGCTCCACCTCTGGTGATCTCGATGGTGAACGACCCGTCTACGGTCACGGGGCCGGTCCTTCCGTGCGTTTCGCACCGGCTCGCAGCGACACGGGCCGGTGGTGTCCCTCAG
>Ga0268299_1002537_pt1 | contig 21239 bp, 16 predicted proteins | sample NOBtaG_FD_193484 | JGI IMG/M metagenome (GOLD analysis project Ga0268299, IMG submission 193484) | Activated sludge microbial communities from bioreactor in Nijmegen, Gelderland, Netherland - NOB reactor | ecosystem: Engineered > Bioreactor > Aerobic > Activated sludge | place: Netherlands... | reverse complement strand
GGTGGCGCGGGCCAGACGAAGGCCCACATGCACATCGAGCGCGGCGCGGGCGAAGTGGTTCTCGACATCGGTTGCGGCTACCGCGGCTCCTGCGCACGTGTTGTTGATCGTCGAGATCGGCCACGCGCCGACCCCGACGGAGCCCCACGACCTGGACGAAAGTGTCCTCGCGCTGTTCGCTCCCGATTTCCGCGTCGAACGCCAGCAGCGCTTCGGGCTTCGCGAGGACCACAACGTCTACGCGAGCATCCTGGAAGGTCGGCCGTACGTGGAGCGGCGCCGGTTTGTTGTGCGCTCGACTGCAATGCCGCGGTCGTGCTCGCGCGCTCGGTTCTTGCGCCGGCGCATGGCACATCCTATAGGCCGACCCTCCCGAAACCACGGTGAGCCTTCGCCGTGGTACACCACAGCGGAGGAACGCCGATGATCGAGGGGAATGTCAGCGCCGCGACGGGTCGTACGACGGCCGCCGACGAGCCTCGACGCCGCCGGCGCGGCGGCGGCGAGGCGGCGAAGCCTCTCGCGGCACGGGCCGAGGAGCTCGTCACCCTGGTCAAGGCGGTCGAAGCGAAGCCGAAGCCGGGGAGCGTGCACAAGCTGCGCACGACGATTCGCCGCGTCGAGGCGCTGTTCGCCGAGGACGACGCCGCCGGGACACGCGCCGAGCGGCGGGTGCGCAAACAGCTCGCGCGCATCCGGCGTCGGGCCGGCAAGGTGCGCGACGCGGACGTCCACCTGAAGGCGCTCGGCGGCCTCGATCTCGACGGCGCCGCGGCGGAGGCGCGCGACGCCGTGTCCGACGCGCTCGCGAAGCAGCGCGCGAAGCGGGAGAAGAAGCTCGTCCGCACGCTCGCCGAGGAGCGCGACCGCGGCATCGTGAAACGGCTTCGCGAGGTGGTCGCGACGGCGGTCGTCGCGCGGGACGCGATCGACGAGGGGCACGTGCTCGCGACCGTCGCCGACGACTTCGCGCGGGCGCTCGGCGAGGCGGCGCCGCTCGGTGCCGAGACGCTCCACGATTTCCGCATCCACACCAAACGGCTCCGGTACGTCGCCGAGAGCGCGCTGCCGGCGCCGAACGCCGCGCGCGCGGTGGCGGAGCTGAAGCGCGTGCAGGACGCGATCGGTGGGTGGCACGACTGGACGACCTTGGTGGAGCGCGCGCGCAAGGCGCTCGGCGACGGCGAGGCGACGGCACTGCTCGCGGCGATCGGCGCGCGCGCCGAAAAAGAGCTCGCGAAGGCGCTCGCCGCCACGACCCGTGCGGAAGGACGATTGCAGGCGATCGGCGCCGCCGCGCAGCGCAAAGGGGCGCACCCGATGCCGTCGGGCCGCGTGCCGTTGCCGCTCCGCAACGCGGGCGCGTCCGCGTAGCCCGCGCGAACGGTCGGGAGCCCGGATCCCATGGCCACCTTCTGCGCGATCGACATCGGCTCCAACTCGGTACGCATGAAGATCGCCCGCGTCGCGCGCGGCGGCTTCGTGACCGTCCACGAGGACCGTGAGGTCACGCGTCTCGGCGCGACGGTCTTCCGGAGCGGCATGCTCGAGCCGCAGTCGATGGAGAGCACGATCAACGCCCTCCAGCGCTTCCATCGCGCGACCCAGAAGCACGGCACGTCGGCCGTTCGCCTGGTCGCGACGAGCGCGATGCGCGAGGCCAAGAACGCCAAGGCCTTCGCGGATTGGGTGAAGGCGGCGACCGGCTGGCGGATCGAAGTGATCACCGGCCTCGAAGAGGGCCGGCTCATCCACCTGGGCGTCATGGAAGGCACGCGCCTGACGGCGCGGCGCGTGCTGCTGATCGATCTCGGCGGCGGCAGCTGCGAGCTCACGCTTTCGGTCGGCGGGCAGATCCAGGAGATCGCGAGCCTGCCGCTCGGCGCCGTCCGTCTGACGGAGGAGTTCCTCGCGCACGACCCGCCGAAACCGAAGGAGCTCCAGCGCCTCCGGGCCTACGTCGCGGAGGAGGTCGCGCGCATCGAACGGCGCGTCCTCTCGAAGCGCGTGCAGACGACCATCGCGACCGGCGGCACCGCGAACGCGCTTGCGATGTTCGCCGGCGGGCGGCGGTCGGATCGGGGCGGGCAGGCGTCGGCGGCCGCGATCCGGCGCGCCGCGGAGCAGCTCGCCGAGTGCGACCTCGCGGAGCGTCGCGCGCTCCGCGGTATCGGGCCGCGCCGCGCCGAGATCATCGTCGCGGGCGCCGCCGTCTATGCCGGGCTCATGGTCCCGGGGATCAGCGGCTTCCGGTATTCCCCGCTCGGCGTTCGGGACGGGCTCCTCGCCCAGATGGCGGCCGATCTCGGCGGGGAGCGGCACGTCCAGCGGCGCATCCAGTCGCAACGGCAACAGGCGCTCGTCACCCACGGCACGCACTACGGCGTCGACGCGCGCTACGCCGAAACCGTCCGGGACCTCGCGGCGACGCTCTTCGACCAGTTGAAGGTCGTGCACCAGCTGCCGGCGGCGTACGAGGAGTGGCTGACGGCGGCGGCCATGCTCCAGGAAGTCGGCTCCTACGTGAACCGCGGCGGCCGCCACCGCCACGCCTACTATCTGATCGCGAACTCCGAGATCTTCGGATACACGACCGAGCAACGCCGGATCATCGCGGCGATCGCCCGGTACGTCGGGAACTCGCGCCCCACCGCCGACGACCGCCCGATCCGGGCCCTCGCCGGCGCGGACCGCGACCTCGTCCCGAAAGCCGTCATGCTGCTCCGGCTCGCCCGGGCCTTGAACCAGAGCCGGAACGGGCTCGTGCGCGCGGTGAAGGCGCGGGTCCAGGGTGGGCGGGTCGTTCTGACGATCCGCGCCAAGCGGCCCGGGCCCGATCTCGAGCTCTGGGCGCTCGAGAAGGAGGGCGCGTACTTCCAGAGCGTGTTCGGCCGCGAGCTCGTCGCGGTCGCGGTGTAGCTGCCGGGCCCCGGGGTCCGAACGTCACGGGCTGTTCACCTCACGGTGACGCGCCTGACGCCGGCCGTCGCGTACGACGGCTCCGTAGCACCGCGGTCGCCGTGCGAGTCCCCCTCCATGGTGGTCGCGTCCCGGGGCCCCGGCCGTTCGCGGTCGGGGCTCCGCTCTCCCTTGTCGGCGCGCTGCCACGCCGTGCGTCGACCACGCACGGCCAGCGCCGGCCCGTGGCCGCTCCTGGGGCCGCTCGCAGCTCCGGCATCGTTCGGCGAACGTCAGCGCCGGCTGACTTCGCGGATGATCTTTTGCACGTGCTCGCGGAGCGAGCCCGTCCGGATGCCGTGGCGGCTCCGGGTCGTGAGCGCGATCTCCTTGCCGACGATGTCGGCCGTGATGAGGTCGCTTACGAAGGTGCAGACGGCGGCTTGCAGGCGGCGGCGCCGGAGGGCGATCCGCGCCTCGCGCTGTGCCGGGGTGAGCCCGCTCTCGCGCGGATCGGGCAGCGCGTCGTCGAGCATCGTGCGGAGCACGCGGCGGAGCCGGAGGTCCCAACCCGGCGGGAGCTGCACGACGAGCTCACCTGGCTTCCGGCCGGGCTTCGTCGTGATCGGGTTCGGCCGCGCCATGGGGAGTCTCAGGTAGCAAGCCGCTGCCGCGTTGTCACGACTGAAAGGCAGCGCGTGAAGAGCCGACGCGGAGTGTCATGCGGACACGCATCACTCCGACACCATCATCGTACTCGCACGCGCATTTTTTTCTGGTCAGGCGGCGGACGACCATGTTACGCCGCGTCCACTCCCGAGCCGCGAGCAAGCGGCTCCCCCAACGAACAGGAGGCAGTATGCAGCTGAGACGGCATCTCGTCCCCTTTCTCGGATTGTGTGCGGTGACGGCGGTGGGTTCCGAGGCGATGGCGTCGACCATCACGCAGAACGTGTCGTGGACGATCGACCGGGCCGGTACGACCGCGAAGTACCGCGTGACGGCCTACGGCGACTCGATCTACGCCGGCTACCGCGGCTCGCTGTCGAGCGTCGCGCGGCGCGCTGCTCCCCTCGTCGACGGCGAGTACCTGTCGAAGGCGTGGAACTCCGACATCGAGGTCATGCGCCGGACGAAGTCCGGTGCGCTCGCGGGCGACATCTACAGCAACAAGATCGTCGCCGAACGCTCGTACATGCAGACCACCAATACGCGCGTCGTCACCTTCGAGATGTGCGGGAACGACGGTCTCCAGGCGCGGAGCTCGTTCGCGGGTCAGAGCGGCACGTGCAATCTGACGCCGCTCAACAACGCACTCGCGAATTGCACCACGGCGCTCCAGAACGCGATGACCTACATCAACGCCAACGCGTACGGCGGCGTGACGCTCAAGGTGGTGTCGAACCTCTACTACCCGGGCTACGCGGCCGACAACGCGCTCTCGAACTGCACGATCGGCGGCGTTCGGCAGAACAAGCAGAGCACGTTCCTGCCCTACATCGCCCGCATCAACTGGCGCACCTGCAACTTCGCGAACACCTACGGCTTCAAGTGCGCCGACAGCTTCGCGCAGTACATGGGCGCCGACTACGACTCGAACGGCGACGGCCAGATCGACTCCGACGCGCTCCGCTACGTGCAGGGCGAGTCCGAGGCGGCCTACGTCACCCGCATCACGACCACGCTGCGCTCGACGCTCCGCGACGCCAACACCCACTTCGTGAACGCGTCGACGAGCTACGACTACATCCAATCGGACGATACGCACCCCACGTTTACCGGTGCGACCGTGTCGGTCGGCCTCTTCGGCGGCACCGGCTCCGGTACGAGCGCGTCGCTCTACACCGACGCGCAGATCGTCGGCGGCAAGAACCCGGTCTGGAACCAGAACGGGCACGACCGCATGGGCTGGGCCCTCACGGCCAACAACCCGCCGACGCCCTGAGCTGAAGGCTTTTCACGACCGAACGCGACCGCCGCCACCGTCCGGCGGTCGCGTTCGGGCTTCCTACGTTCCTTCCTCGTCTGCACTCCCTTTCGTATAGTTCGGGTCGGCGATGACGACCCCCACGCGACCGGCGCAGGACCGGCGAGACGTCGACGGCGTGCGCGTCGAACGACGCGGCTCGGGAGCACTGTGGCTGATCGCCCTCGCGCTCGCCGTCCCGGTCGTGCTGACGGTCGCCGCGGTCGTGTTCATCCGGCGCTCGGCGCCCGAGCCGAGAACGCCGGGCCCGGCCGTCGCGGTCGCCGTCGAAACGGACACGCCGGCCGCACCGGTCGCGGCCGCGCCCGCCGTCCCGACGGCGATGCGGAGTCCGGACCGTGTCGTGCCCAGGCGGGTGGCCGCCCCGCTCGTCGCGGACGCGGCGGGATCCGGCGCGACGCCTACGCCCGCGCCCGAGAAGCCGCGGCGTGAGATCGACGCCGCCGACGCGATCGTCGCGCTCCGCGAGGAGGGGATCCACGACGGCATCGCGGCGTTCGGCATCCCGGGGAGCCATCCGCCGAAGGCGGGCATCATCGTTCCGGAAGAGCTGGAGTTGCCCGAGGGCTACGTCCGTCACTACCAGAGCACCGACGACGGCGAGCAGCTCCCCGCGATCCTGATGTTCCACCCCGACTACGAGTTCGTGAACGAAGCCGGTGAGGTCGTGAAGTTGCCCGAGGACGGGGTCGTCCGGCCGGACATGGCGCCGCCGGGGATCGACACCAAGCAGGTGCTCGTCGTTCCCGAGCGTAAGGGCGGCGAGCCCATCCGTTGAGCGAGAGCGACCGCGCGTCGAACGAGAGCGAACGTACCTTGAGCGAAAGCGAACCTACGTCGATGCGCGCATCGATCTCTTGAGCGTCCAGCCCTCGCACCCGCCTGCGACCGGAACGACCGTCCCGACCTGGCGCGAGATCCTCGGTGCCGCCGTCGTCTCGGCGCTCGCCTACGCACTCTACTCGCGGGCCGCGTGGCCGTGGATCGCGCTCGGATGGGTCGGCCTCGTGCCGTGGCTGCGCCTGCTCGACCGGGTCGTCACGATGCGAGGTGCGCTCGCCGCCGGGACGGCGATGGCCGTCGCGTTCGAGCTCGCCGTCTTCGGCTGGTTCGCGCCGGCGATCGCGGACTACACCGGCGCACCGACCCTGGTGCTGCTCGCCATCCTGACGCTGCTGTCGCCGCTCTTGCAGCCCGAGCTCGTGACGGTCGCGTTGGCCAGATTCTCCGTGCAGCGGGCGGGACTCGGCACGGCGGCCGTCGCGCTCGCGTCCGCTTCGACCTTCGTCGCGACCGAGGCGATCGTGCCGAAGCTCTTCGGCGACACGCTCGGCTACCCGCTGCACGGCGCGGTGTGGCTCCGCCAGGGGGCCGACATCGCCGGTGTTCCCGGGCTCACGTTCGTGATCGTGCTGGTGAACGAGGCGGTATGGGTGGCGCTGCGGGCGGCGAGCCGCGACGGCATGCGATCGCTGCGGTCGCGTGCCGTGCTCGCGCCGGCGGGCACCGCGCTTGCGCTCGTCGTCCTCCTCGCGAGCTATGGGGCCTGGCGTTGCCGCCAGGTCGCCCCGTCCGCCGGCGAGTCGCCGGTGACGGTCGGAGTCGTGCAGGCGGACCTCGACCACTACGACCGCATGGCGGCGGAGATCGGCCGCTTCGAGACGGTGCGCGCGATCCTCGACACGCACACCGAGCTTTCCGCACCCGCGCTCGCGCGCGCCGACCTCGATCTCTTGATCTGGCCGGAGACCGTGTACCCGACGACGTTCGGCCATCCGAAGAGCGAAGCCGGCGCCGACTTCGATCGCGAGATCGTCGCCTTCGTCGAACGCGCGCGCGTCCCGCTCGTGTTCGGGTCGTACGACACGGACGGCGCGGTCGAGTACAACGCCGCGTTGTTCCTCGCACCGGACGCGGGCGGCCCCCGTCCGTTCGCGGTCTATCGGAAGGCACGGCTCTTCCCGCTGACCGAGCGCGTGCCGGCGTTCCTCGATTTCCCGCTGCTGCGCCGCGCGTTGCCGTGGCTCGGAACGTGGTCGGCGGGCGCGGGTGGGGCGGTCGTTCCCGTCACGCTGCCGCGTGGGCGCGCCATCCGGGTCGCGCCCCTCATCTGCTACGACGTCCTCGATCCGGGGCTCGCGCGCGCCGCGACGCGTGCGGGCGCGGACGTCATCGTCACGCTCTCGAACGACTCGTGGTTCCAGGTCGGGCAGGGACCGGAGCTCCATCTCCTCGGCGCCGCGTTTCGCAGTATCGAAACCCGGCGTCCGCAGGTGCGCGCCACCAACACGGGGATCTCGGCCGTCATCGACGCGACCGGGACGCTCGTCGCGCGCGCGGGGACGGACGAGCGCACGACGCTGATCGCCGGCGTGACGCCCGAGCGCCGAGTCACGACGCTCGTCGTCCGCTTCGGCGAGTGGGTCAACCCGCTCGCGATGGCGGTGACGGGTGCTCTTCTATTGGTGGCGCGGCGTCGTGGGCGGCCTCGGCCCGTCTAAGGGTTCTCGCAGGCCCCGATTCAGGGTTTTCGAGTATCACTCTGTCTCACCCATCGACGTAGCTGTCAGGCCTCGAAAACGATGCTGTAAGGTGGCGTACCGTTTGGGCTTCGGGGGGTGTCCGACGGGATCTCGGGGGGAGGTCAGTGGTGGGCGTCACGACGGCGATTCGCAGATCCTTGTCGCTCACGGTGATACTGGGCATCTCCGCGATCGCGTGCGGCGTGATCGCGACGATTTCTCTCGTGCAGTATCGGGAGACGCGGGCTTCGCTGGCCGCCGTGCAGGAGGAGGAAAGCCGGCAGGTGGCGAAGCTACTCGCGACCGCCATCGCCGCGATCGCCGACGCCGCGCATCCCCCCCAGCTCGATGGGGTTACGCTCGGCCGGTTGTTCGACAGTATCGCCGGGGCGGACGTCGCGGCGATCGCGGTGGTCGACCGTACGGGCTCGATCGTCGCGCAGGCGGACCCCGGGCACGAGACGGAAGCCGCGGCGATCGCCGCCGCCGTGGCGCCCGTGCTCGCGAACGGTGAGCCGGTCGTCGAGCGCCGCGCCGCGCTCCTCACGATCGTCGAGCCGATCCGCGGCCGACCTCCGCAAGACGGCGCGTCCCCCGTCATCGCGGCGCTCTACGTGCGAGCGGCGCCGCAGGCGGTCGTCGGTGAGGTCGCCGACACGGCGTGGCGCATCGGCCTCGCCGCCGCCGGCGTAGCGGGCGTCGGCCTCGTGCTCGCGCTCTTGTCGCGCTTCGTGCTCCACCCGGCGCGCGCGCTCGCGACGCGCGCCGCGCTCCTCGCCGAGAGCCGGACTGGTCTCGATCCCGGCGCCGCCGCCAAAGGCAACGAGCTCGCCCGCCTCGGTCACGCGGTCGACGCGATGGCGGAGCAAATCGCGGTCGACGGCGAACGCCTCCAGGCGGGCGCGACCCGCTACCGCGAGGTCGTCGAGGCGGCGGGTGACGGGATCTTCACCGCCGATCAGAACGGCGTGTTCCTCGACGTGAACCCGAGCGGCTGCGCGCTCGTGCAGCGGCCTCGCGCGGAGATCGTCGGGCGTTTCGTCGGCGAATTCATCCACCCGGACGAGGTCGACGCCGTCGGCGTCATGATCGGGCAATTGCTCGCCGGCGAAACCGTCGTGCGTGAATGGCGCATGCGGCTCCCGGGCGACGTCTACGTGCCGGTCGAGGTGAACGCGACGCGGCTCGCGAACGGGTGCCTCAGGGAATCGCGCGCGACATCCGCGATCGCAAGCGCGCCGAGGAGGAGCTGCGGCGGTCCGTCCGCCGGCAGCAGGCGGTCGCCACCCTGGGGCAGCACGCGCTCGGTCGCGCGCCGGTGCAGCAGCTCATCGAGGAAGCCGTGACCCTCGTCGCCGACGGGCTCGCCGCGCCCTTCGCCAAGGTGCTCGAGCTGCTCCCGCCGGGGAACGCGTTCCGGCTTCGGGCCGCGGTGGGCTGGCCCGCGTCGCTCGTCGGCACCTCGCTCGAACCGTTCGGACCCGAGTCGCAGGCCCGCTTCACTCTCCAGAGCGACGGGGCGGTCGTCGTCGAAGACTTCGCGACCGAGACGCGCTTCGCCGGCCCCACCTTGCGGACCGAGCGCCGGATCGTCAGCGGACTCAGCGTCGTCATCCGGAGCGCGGCGGCGCCGTTCGGTGTGCTCGCCGTGCACGGCACCGAACGCCGGCACTTCACGCCCGACGACGTCCACTTCGTGGAGGCCGTGGCGAACGTGCTGGCGATGGCGATCGCCCGCGCGACCGCCGACGAGGCGTTGCAGGCGAGCGAGCTCCGCTACCGGCTCGCGGCGCGCGCGACGCACGACGCGATGTACGACTGGGACATCGCCAACGATCGCACGTACTGGAGCGAGGGAGTCGAATGGCTCTTCGGCCACGCCCCGGGCGCGGTCGGGCCGGGCATCGATTGGTGGAAGGAGTACATCCATCCGGACGACCGCGAGGCGATGCTCGCGAGCGTGAGCGAGACATTGATGGCGGGTGTGCGGGAGTGGCGCGCGGAATACCGCTTCCAGCGCGCGGACGGCAGCTACGCGGCCGTCCGGGACCGCGGCTACATCGAGTACGCCCCGGACGGGACGCCGCTGCGTGCCGTCGGTGCCATGACCGATGTCACGGAGCAGAACCGTACGGAGGAGGCCGTACGCCGCCAGGCGACGTTCGTGGCGCTCTCGCGCGAGGTTGCGACGGCCGCCAACCACGCCGTGGGTGTCGACGAGGCGGTGCGCGCGATTCTCCGTCTGGTGTGCATCCACACCGGGTGGCCCGTCGGGCATGCGGTCCTGCTGGATCGGAACGCCGAACAGACGATGCCGCCGAGTCTCTGGTACCTCGCGGACCCCGTGCGCTTCGGCGAGCTCCGCGCGATGAGCGACGCGACCCCGTATCGCCGCGGCATCGGGACGATCGGGCAGGTGTGGAAGACGGGGCAGGCGGCGTGGATCGCGGAGACGCATGCGCCGTCGCTCCGGCGGGCGGCGGTGATGGCGAGCGGCCTGCGCGGAGGATTCGCCCTCCCCGTCCTGGTCGGCGCGACGGTCGTCGGCGTGCTCGAGTTCCTGTCGGAGGACGACGCGCCGCCGGCGGACGATCTCGTCGCGGTCCTGGAAGGCATCGGCACGCAGCTCGGCCGCGTCATCGAGCGGGCCGAAGCCGAGGACCATCTCCGCGAGTACGCCGAACGCCTGGAAGGACTCTCGCGGCGACTGATCGAGGCGCAAGAGACCGAGCGCCGCCACGTCGCTCGCGAGCTGCATGACGAGATCGGCCAGGCGCTGACCGCGCTCAAGTTGAACCTGCGGGCGATCGAAAGCGAAGCGGACCCGGCGCTGACCCGCGGCATCGTCGAGGAGAGCCTCGTTCTCGCCGAACGGACGTTGCAGCAGACGCGTGATCTCTCGCTCGACCTCCGGCCCCCGCTGCTCGACGACCTCGGGCTCGTGCCGGCGCTCCGCTGGTATCTGGATCGGCAAGGACGGCGTGCCGGCTTCGCGACCGAGTTCATCGCCGACGAGCTCGTCGACGCCGTGCCCTCCGAGGTCGCGACCACGTGCTTCCGGATCGCCCAGGAAGCGCTCACGAACGTCGTTCGCCATGCCCAGGCCGCGACGGTCACGATGTCGCTGGCGCGGCAGGGGGCGGCACTCGAGCTGGTCGTCCGCGATTCGGGGCGCGGCTTCGACGCCGCGCTCGCGACGGCGCGTGCGGAGCACGGCGCGAGCCTCGGCATCCTCGGGATGCGCGAGCGCGCCGCGCTCATCGGTGCGACGCTCGTGATCGAGTCGACGCCTGGACACGGCACCGCGATTCGGGTGCTACTGCCGCTCGTGGCCGGAAGCGGTGAAGTCAACGAGCCGGCCCGGAGGACCGCATGACGCCCTTCAAGATCTTGCTGGTCGACAACCACACGCTCGTCCGGGCCGGGATCCGCGCCTTGCTCGAGCAGATCCCGAACGTGCTCGTCGTCGGTGAGGCCGGCGACGGCCGCGAGGCGCTGAAACTGGTCGAGCAATATCGGCCGCATCTCGTGTTCATGGACATCACGATGCCGGTGATGAACGGGCTCGAAGCCACGGTGCGTGTCGTGAAGGAGTTTCCCGGCACGCGCGTCGTGATGCTGTCGGTGCACACCGACGAGGAGTACGTGCTCCAGGCGTTGCGGGCGGGCGCCGCCGGGTATCTCCTGAAGGACGCCGGTCGCGCCGAGCTCGAGATCGCGGTTGCCGCGGTCGCGCGTGGGGAGACGTATCTCAGCCCCGCCGTGTCGCGACACGTCGTCGGCGACTACGTGCGCCGGACGGGGAGCGGTCTCGAAGGACGTCTCGAAACATTGACGCCGCGCCAGCGCGAGATCCTCCAGCTCATCGCCGAGGGCAAGTCGACGAAGGAGATCGCGAGCATCCTCGACGTCAGCGTGAAGACCGTCGAGACGCATCGCTCCCAGCTCATGGAGCGTCTCGACATTCACGACGTGGCGGGTCTCGTACGCTACGCGATCCGCACCGGAGTCGTCACCGCCGACGACTGAGCCGTCGTGGACACCAGCATCGGCGAGCGCCGGTGCACTCTGGATCAGGTAAGATAGCGGACCGTCTCAGGCATTTCCCGATTATCGGCTCGTCGGGGTCACTGGTACCCGTGATTGCGATGCCGAGCGCGGATGTGAGGTTGGGGGAGGGCGCAGGTGGGGTGGCGGGGGTCGGGGGGCCTCCGCCCCATCCACCGTTCGCCGTGGGCGTGCCGCTACGGTCCACCCTGCCGCAGCGGGCGGCGCCAGGATTTCCGTTCCTGATCGGGGAGCACCCGCTGATCGAGAAAGTCCAGGCGTTGATCGCGAAGCTCGCCGCGACCGACACCACGGTGCTGATCATGGGGGAGAGCGGCACCGGCAAGGAGCTCGCGGCGCGGGCGCTGCACGCGCTCTCCGCTCGATCGACCAAGCCGTTCCTCTCGATCAACTGTGGCGCCATCCCGGGCGAGCTTCTCGAGTCCGAGCTCTTCGGGCACGAGCGCGGTGCCTTTACCGGCGCGACCTCGGCGCGGGCGGGGCTGCTCCAGCTCGCCCACGAAGGCACGGTCTTCCTCGACGAGATCGCGGAGATGAGCCCGCCGCTTCAGGTGAAGCTGCTTCGCGTCCTCCAGGACCGCGAGGTGCGGCCGGTGGGTGGCGAACGATCGGTGCGAGTCGACGTCCGGATCGTGGCCGCCACCAACAAGGATCTCCAGCGCGCCGTCGAGCAGGGGACCTTCCGCGAGGATCTGTTCTATCGATTGCAGGTGGTGCCCATCGAGCTGCCGCCGCTGCGCGAGCGGCGGGCGGACATCCCGGTCCTCGCGGCGCACTTTCTCGCGAAACAAATCGCGCGCCGCGCCGGATGCGTGATTCGCATCAGCGCGGAGGCCATGACGCAGCTCTGGGAGTACGACTGGCCAGGCAACGTCCGCGAGCTCGAGAACTTGATCGAGCGGCTCGTGGTCTTGGCGGACGGCGAGGTCGTTCGCGCCGCGGATCTGCCGTCGGACGTGCGGATGTTCATCTCGGAGAAGCGGATTCCGCGTCCGCACCTGCCCGAGGAAGGCATCGATCTGAACCGCGCCGTCCTCGATTTCGAGCAGCGGCTCATCACCGAGGCGCTCCGCCGCACCAAGGGGAACAAGCAGGCCGCGGCCCGCATGCTGGGGCTCGGCCGCACGACACTCGTCGCGAAGCTGCGGCGACTGCCGATCGATTTCGCGAGCCTCAGGCGGGGCGACGAGTCGTGAGCGACGAGGCCCCCGCGCGTATTCTCGCCGTCGACGACGATCCGGACGCCCTCTTCATCCTCGATCGCCTGCTCTGTCGTCAGGGCTACCGGGTGTTCACGGCGACCGGTGGACGGTCGGCGCTCGAAACCCTGGAACGCGAGCCCGTCGACGTCATCGTCCTCGACGTGATGATGCCGGACCTCGACGGGTTGCAGGTCGCGGCCGCGCTTCGCCAGAGCGATCGGACCCGGGGCATCCCGGTGATCCTCCTGACCGCGTCGTCCCACACCGAGACCCGGGTCGCCGCCATGGCGCTCGGAGTCAGCGAGTTCGTGACCAAGCCGCTGAACTCCCGGGATCTTCTCGCGCGCATCCGGGCGCAGTTGCACCAGCGCCGACTCGGAAGCGACCTCGATTCTCTTCTACGCCGCCCCGACTGATCGACCTCGGCAGAGCGCTTTTCCCGCAATTGCGGTCTATCGATCGTGGGAATTTTTCGGTACACACTCCGCATGGCGACGGCATCCATGGATCGTTCGGCGAGCGGCGCTGACGGCGGCGCTCGAGATTTTTTCGAAGGTTACGCTCGGGATTTCGACCACATCTACGAAGAAGGTGGGAAAGGCCCGATCGCCCGGTACATCGACACCAGCCTCCGCAAGGAGATGCGGATTCGCTTCGAAAAGACGTTCGAAGCGCTCGCCCCCATGAAGGGGCGGTCCCTCTTCGATGCGGGCTGCGGTGGCGGCCGCTATGCGATTCCGGCGGCGAAAGCCGGTGCGTCCCAGGTACTCGGCATCGACTTCAGCCCTACCATGCTCGACCTGGCCCGGCAGAAGGCGACGTCCGAGGGAGTCGGCAGCGTCTGTCGGTTCGAGCTCGGCGACCTGCTGACCTACCAGGTTCCCGAGAAGAGCTTCGATTACGCGATCGCGATCGGGTTCTTCGACTATCAGAAGGATCCCGAGGCGGCGCTCCGCGCGCTCGTGCGGGCAGCGAAGCGGCGCGTATTCGTCAGCATCCCGAAGCGCTGGCACATCCTGACGCCGCAGCGCTACCTGCGCTACACGCTCTTCCGCTGCTACATCCGTTTCTATTCGCGCGGCGACGTGGAGCAGTTGGCGGCGAAGATGAAGCCGAAGAAGACCACCATCTTCGACATCGGGCGCGAGTACAACCTTCTGCTCGACTTCGAATAGTCCCGGCGTGTCGGGGCTGCCCAGATAGTTGAGACGACCGGGCTGCGCGGGGGCGATGCGGGATCGCCTCTGCGCACGCGGGTCTCGCGTGGCAGCTCCTGATGCCTTGCGTTTCAGGCATGAGTTGCGGGCTACCCGACGCGGCTCGACCACGGACGTGCGCTGCCGGCGACCCCGCATCGTCCCCGGCGGCGCGTCGGTTCCATCAACCCGCTCGCGCTCCGCGCCTCACTTTCCGGCGGTGGTGAGGGCCGTTGTACGGCTTCTCTCCTCGGGGCCATGCGCTTCGCTTCGCTCAGCGCCTGAGAGGGCCCAGATCCCGGCGCATTCGCCTGAGGTGCGAGCCGCCTCCGTTGGATGGGGAACGCCGAGTGTAGCGAAGGCGTTCCCTGGCCGTCGGCTACCGGCGTAGCGGCGCCGTGGGAGTGCGGAGTGCGGGTTAGGGGTCGCTCCGGGGAGCGGTCAGCTCGCGTATTACGCAAGCCATGGTGGCAGCGGCGGGCCTTATGCGCCGGGCGCAGCGACTCCGCGACCGTAGGAGTGCACCCCTGACCCGCACTCCGCACTCCCACGGCGCGGCAGCGACCCCACGCAGACGGGAGAACTAGAAGTAGCCGGTCGGGGTGCCGCCGCCCTCGGAGGAGGGCTCGTCCTTCTTGGGCAGCTCGCGCGCCGGGATCCACTTGCCCGTGATCATCTCTTTGTAGCCCATGCCCGGGCCGACCATCGGGTACACGTGGCCGTGGGTATCGGTCATCACCTCGAGGAACGCGGGGCCCTTGGCGGCGCAGAAATCCTCGAGGGCTTTCCGCACGTCCTTCACCTCGGTCACGCGCCGCGCGAACGGGAAGCCGTCGGCTTCGGCGGCCTTGATGAAGTCCTTCTTGTGGAGGCTCTTGTCCGTGCCCGCGTAGCGGCTGGTGTAGAAGAGATCCTGCCACTGGCGGACCATGCCGTCGCCGAGGTTGTTGAGCAGCAGCACCTTCACCGGGATGTCGTAGGTGGTGAGGGTCTCGAGCTCGCCGAGGTTCATGCGGATCGAGCCGTCGCCGTCGACGTCGATCACGAGCTTCCCGGGGTTGGCGATCTGCGCGCCGACCGCCGCCGGCAGGCCGAAGCCCATCGTGCCCATGCTGCCCGACGTCAGGAACGTCCGCGGGTGCTTGAAGTCGATGTACTGCGCGGCCCACATCTGGTGCTGGCCGACGCCGGTCGTGACGATGGCCTCGCCCTTCGTGATCTCGTTCAGCTGTTGGAGCACGTACTCGGCCTGGATCGCGCTCGACTCCGTGTCGTAGGCGAGGGCGTGGTTCTTCTTGAGCGCGATCACGTGCTCGCGCCAGCGGCGGAAGTCCTTCTTGAAGCCGGCGCCCGCCTTCTGGAGCTGCGGCAGGCCGCGCTTGGCGTCGGCGACGTGCGCCCAGTCGAAGTTCTTGACCTTGCCGATCTCGGACGCGTCGATGTCGAGGTGCGCGATCGTCGCGCCCGGCGCGAACTCCTTCACCTTGCCGGCGACGCGATCGTCGAAGCGCGAGCCGACGGCGAAGAGGAAGTCGGAGTCCTCGACGGCGTAGTTGGCGTACGCCATGCCGTGCATCCCGAGCATCTGGAGCGAGAGATCGGTCGTCGTGTCGACCGCGCCGATGCCCATGAGCGTCGTCACGACCGGGATGCCGAACCGCTCGGCGAAGGCCCGCAGCTCGGAGGCCGCCTCGCCTTGGATGACGCCGCCGCCGGCGTAGATGAGCGGACGTTCGGACTTGGCGAGGAGCCTGTAGAACGCCTCCGCGTCGGCCGCCGAGAGCTGGGTTTCCGCGAGCTCGTCGATCCGTTCCTGGTACCCGCGGACGGGGAGGAGGCCGGAACCCTTGAAGACGCCGGTCGCGTTCTGCACGTCCTTGGGGATGTCGATCACGACCGGACCCGGACGACCGCTCCGCGCGATGTCGAACGCGCGCCGCATGGTCTCTTCCATCTTGGTCTCGTCGGTGACGAGGAAGACGTGCTTGGCGCAGGCCGCCATGATGTTGAAGACGGGCGCTTCCTGGAACGCGTCGGTGCCCATGGCCGCGCGCGGGACCTGGCCGGTGATGAGGATCACGGGGATCGAGTCGGCCTGGCAGTCGCGGATCGGCGTCACCGAGTTGGTGGCGCCCGGGCCCGAGGTCACGAGGAAGACGCCGACCTTGCCGCTCGACCGGGCGTAGCCCGCCGCCATGAAACCCGCGCCCTGCTCGTTCGCCGGGACGATCAGCCGGATCTCTTCCTCGGGCTTGTGGTTGGCGTTGTAACGGAAAATCGCGTCGTAGGTCGGCAGGATGGCGCCGCCGCTGTACCCGAAGATCGTGTCGACGCCCTCGTCGGCGAGGACCTGGATGATCATGTCGGCGTTGCTCATCTCTTTGCCGGCGAGCGGGTGCTTCGGGGCGGCTTCGGCGAGGGTGCGGCGGGCGGGCTTGGCGACGGTCTTCATGGGGAAACCCCATAGCCTGATTCGGCCCTCGGCGCGAGGTTTCCCGCGGAGGCTCGGCGGCTGCCGGCGGGACCTCCGGGCGCTCCTGCGGCTAGGGATATGACGTCGCTATCTATGTCGAACAGAAGCACGAAATCGCCGCCGAGAGCCGCCAGAAGCGCGTTTTCGCTTTGAAACCTCGGGACGGCCGCGCGTACCATCCCGGGCCGTGAACGCCCGTGCCGTCTACTGGCTCCTCCGCGACGTGACCTGGCCGGCGCTCCGGCGTCACCGGCTTCGCGCGCTCCTGACGCTGGTCGGCGTCGTGGTCGGGGTGCAGCTCGTGATGACGATCCAGCTCGTGAACCGGGCGACGCTCGCGTCGTTCGAGCGGACGTTCGAGACGCTCACGGGATCGGCCGACCTCCACGTCACCAACGGCGACGTCGGGGTCGCCGAGGGACTGATCGAACGGCTCGCCGCCGCGCCGGGGGTCCAGAGCGTGTCCGGCATCGTCCGGGGCACCGTGGCGACCCCGTTCGGGACGCTCACGGTCTTCGGCGTCGACCTCCTCGCCGACCAGTCGCTTCGAGAGCGGCAGTTCCCCCGCCGCCACGTGCACCTCGGGGACGAGCTCCGCTTCGTGAACGCCACGGACTCGATCGCGCTCGCGACGGGCTGGGCCGCGCGCGCGGGCCTCGCCCGCGATGCCGAGCTCTCGGTGACGGGGCCCGCGGGTCCGAGCCCGCTCGTCGTCCGCGGCACGCTCGACCCGGTGGGGCCCGCGACCCTCTTCGGCGGTGCCGTCGGCCTGGTCGACTTGCCGACGGCCCAGCGTCTCTTCGCGCGCGAGGGGCGGGTCGACGAGATCGCGGTGCTGTTCGGCCCGGATGCGGACGGGGCCGCGGTGACCACGCGCCTCCGCGCCCTCGTCGAGGGGCAAGGCGTCGTCGGCGATCCGGCCGCGCGCCTCGGGGGCATCGCGGGTCTCCTCGGCGGGCTCCGCACGATCTTCGCGATCACGAGCGTGCTCGGGATCACGGTCGGCGCGTTCCTCGTGCACCATGCGATTCGCAGCGCGGTCTTGCAGCGTCGCCGGGCGCTCGCGATCGCCCGGGCGCTCGGCTACCGGCGGGCGGTCGTGGCGACGACCATCCTCGTCGAAGCCGCGATCTTCGGCGCCGTCGGCGCGCTCCTCGGGTCGGGCCTGGCAATCGTCGCGGCGCGGCTCGCCATCGACCTCGTGACGGGCGCCGTCAGCGTGATCTGGACGCGCGCGGGTGAGGCGACGGTCGCGCCCGACGCCGCCGACTTCAGCCTCGCGCTCGCGGTCGGGGTGGGGTGCGCGCTCGTCGCGGCCCTCGGTCCCGCGCTCGCGGCGGCGCGCGTCGACGTCGTCGAGCAGCTCCGCAGCACGAGCGTCCGTCGGCGCGCGCCGATCGGGACGGGAACCGTCGCGGGCGGGATCGCCGCGTGTCTCCTCGCGTGCGCGGCGTTCGCGTCGGCGGCCCTCTGGGACTCCCTCGCGGGCGACCTCGTCGCCATCGCGATCGGGTCCACGACGATGACCATCGGCTACGCGGCGCTCGCGCCCTTCCTGTTGCGCGGGGTGGCGGCCGTCGCGCGCCGCCTCGCGCGGGGGCGCGCCGTCACCTGGTCGCTCGCGGCGGAGCAGCTCGCGCGCGACCCGGTGCGCTGTCGCGGGACGCTCGGCGCGCTCATGGCTGCGTTCGCGTTCGTCCTCTGCGTGACGGCATTCGTCCGGAGCCTCAGCGGGACCATTCTCGACTGGATGGATCAGGCCCTCGCCGCCGACCTCTACGTCGGCGCGACGCCCGACTTGCCGCTCCCCGCGGCCCCGACCTTGCCCGCGACGCTCGAAGCCGAGCTCGCGGCGATTCCCGGCGTCGCCGACGCGACGCCGACGCGCATCACGCTTTCCGAGGTCGACGGTCGCATCGTCGGGCTCAAGGCGACCCGGGTCCGTCAGCTGCGCGTGCGTCCGTTTCCGGTGGTCCGCCAAGTCCCCGAGTACCTCGACGCGTTCGGCCGGGGCGACGCGGTGCTGGTGAGCGACAATCTCGCTTTTCGGCTCGGCGTCGACGTCGGCGATCCGATCACGCTGGTATCGCCGACCGGTCCGCACACGCTTCCGATCGCCGCCATCATCGTCGACTACACGATCGACGTCGGGACGGTGACGGTCGAGACCGACGCGTATCGTCGCTGGTGGGGCGACACGCAGGTCTCGACGTACATGGTGCACGTCGCGCACGGCACGACTCCCGCGACCGTGCGCGACGCGATCGAGCGCCGTTTCGCGGGCGGCCGTCCGCTGAGCGTGCTCACGGCCGGCGAGTTCAAGCGCAACACGACCGACGCGATCGACGGCGCGTTCGTGCTCACCTACGCCCTCCAGCTCGTCGCCGCATGCGTGGCGGCCATCGGGCTCGTCAACTTTTTCCTCGCGGAAGTCGTCGACCGGCGGCGGGAGATCGGGCTTCTCCGTACGGTCGCGCTCGACCGCGGCCAGCTCGGCCGATCGTTCGCCGCCGAGGCCGTCCTGATCGGCCTCGCCGGCGGCGTGCTCGCCGTGCTCTGGGGCTGGCCGATCGCGCGCATCATCGTGACGCACTCGGCGCGCATGGTCTCGGGATGGCAGATCGGCTTCCTCTTCCCGTGGGGAATGGCGGCGCTCACGCCGCTCGTCGTCGCGGGGACGGCGGCGCTCGCGGCGCTCGTGCCGGTGCGCGTCACGGCCCGCGCCTCACTGCGCGGGTTGGTGGCGGTCGAATGACGACGCCGGCCCTCACGCTCGCCGACGTCGCGAAGAGCTATCCGCTCGGCGCGCGTCGCGTCGACGCCGTTCGGGGCGTGTCGTTCGCGATCGCCCGCGGCGAGTTCGTGGCGCTCATGGGCCCGAGCGGCTCCGGGAAGAGCACGCTCCTCAATCTGATCGCCGGCCTCGACACGCCGAGCGCCGGTGAGATCACGCTGGACGGCGTCGCCCTTTCGATGCTGGGGGACGACGCGCTCACGGATCTCCGCCGCACTCGCATCGGGATCGTCTTCCAGCTCTTCAACCTGCTGCCGAGCATCAGCGCGCTCGAAAACGTCGCCCTGCCGTTGCGCGCGTCCGGTGTCGCCGCCCGGGACGCGATCGCGCGCGCCGAAGCCGCGATCACGACCGTCGGGCTCGCGGCGCGCGGCGCGCACCTCCCGGAAGAGCTCTCCGGCGGGGAAATGCAGCGCGTTGCGATCGCCCGGGCGCTCGCGATCGATCCCGCGATCATCCTCGCCGACGAGCCGACCGGGAGCCTCGACTCCGAGATGGGGCACGAGGTGTTGGCGACGCTCCGTGGGTGCGTGCGCGAGCGAGGCGTGACGGTGCTGCTCGTGACGCACGACGAGGCGGCAGCGACACACGCGGACCGAATCATTCGCATGCGCGACGGCCGGCTCGACGAGTCGGCGTCGGCGCGCAGCGAGGCCGGTCTTGCCGCCGCTCAGGGACGGCGCTGACGGCGCCGGCGGGCTTCCGCCTCTTGCCGGAGCTCGTAGTCGTCCGCCGACGCGGGGTCGAGCTCCCAGCGATCGCGGTCGCGGCCTTCGAGCTTTTCGGTCGTCGCGAGCGGCTTCTCGTCCTGCTCCTCGACGCCGAGGGCGCTGCCGATCCGGTCCACGTCGTTCTGGTCGGGAAGGGGATCGGAGCCGCCGACCGCCTCCTCGCCGCTGTCGAGTCCGGCGAAGCCGCCGTCGAGATCGCCGCCGGCGATCTCGGTCGACTTGGCCGCTTGCGGCGACATCGGTCGGGCGGTCTCCGCGACGTCGACCGAATCCGGCATGCCGGGATCGTTCTCGGCCGCGTCGATGATTTCGACGCCCGTCGGCGCGATCGGTTGGGACCGCGAGCCTTCTTTGGTTGCGGATCGTCGCGTGCGCCCGGACGACTGCTTCCCGCGAGACTTGCGCGATTTCGCAGCTTTCGATGCCATGGGAGCGTGCCTCCTGCCGCGGAAGGTGCAGGAATCGCACCAGCGCCAAGCGTCGATGCTGCGGAGACGGAGGCCGTACCGCGCTTGTCGTTCCTACAGACGGCGTCGCGGTCGCGTGTAGGAACGGTCCCGGCCGTCAGAGCGCTTCGACGACGACTTTCGAACGGTCGGCGTTGCGCTCGGCGGCCTCGACGCTGACGACGTCGTCGTGGCCTTCGAGATCCGTGCGCGAGAGCCCGAAGAGGTAGAGCAGGAGCCGCGACGGCTCGAAGCCGAGGTGGTCGGCGTTCACGAAGAGGCGACCGAGCTGCTCCGTGTAACCGCGCGCCAAGGTCTGGAACGACAGGTTGTCGAAGCGTCCCGCAGTCTCGCGGCTCGCGGCCGCGATCGCGGTCATCGCGAACGAGAGCCCGTGGTAGACCGCCTGGAGCCGGAGCTGTCCGAGCCACGAGGGCTGCTCGTGCTCGAGAATGCGCCGCAGGAAGTGCGCGTTCAGCGGCACGTGGAACGACTCGTCGCGCGTCAGGATCGTCAGCATCTGACGGATCGCGGGGTGCGACTTCGCGGTGCGCAGCGACAGCCGGTACGTCGTCGCGCCGATCGTCTCGAACATGAGATTCACGAGCACGATCGTCTCGGGCCGCTTCGCCCGGCCGTAGAGCTTGTAGAAGGTGCGGACCACACGCCCCATGGGCCGAACCTCGCCGCCGAGCCATGCGATGAACTCGGTCAGCAGCTCGCGGTGCCAGCCTTCCTCGTCTCCGTAGAGCCGGAGCGTTTCCGCCAATTCCGGGTCCCACTTCGCGATGTCGTCGGCGATCTCGTGCGCCTGACGCAGCCCCGACTCCTCGGCACGGAACGCGGCATTGAAAAACGCGATCGCCGCCTGCCGCTCCTCCTCGCACTCCCACTCGATCGGAACGGAAAGGTCGAGCGTCTC
>Ga0268299_1002536_pt1 | contig 21247 bp, 21 predicted proteins | sample NOBtaG_FD_193484 | JGI IMG/M metagenome (GOLD analysis project Ga0268299, IMG submission 193484) | Activated sludge microbial communities from bioreactor in Nijmegen, Gelderland, Netherland - NOB reactor | ecosystem: Engineered > Bioreactor > Aerobic > Activated sludge | place: Netherlands... | reverse complement strand
CATCCGGGACTACGACAAGTCAAAAAAAGCAGGTGAATCAGTGTGATACAGCGTGATCCTGCGTGATCTAAATAGGCACTTTGGGGTGGTTGTGCATCACGGTCATTCACGTGGGATCACTGATGGTCACGCTGGGTCATGATGGCGCAAGACTGGGGCCCGGACCTCCTGGGCGACACGACATCCCTTAGGGCCCGGAGTTCCGCTGGGGCAGGGGGCAGGTAGCTGCGCTGAGACCGTGGAAGTGGGGTGAGCCGTGATCATCCCACTCGGCAGATTTGGGGCCGGTAGCGGACTGGCGCTTTTAGGTTCAATGGCCGGATAGCTGCCGTTCAGCACCAGAACGCCAACGGCAGCTTCCGTGAAGAGTTTCGGCTGCCGGCAGGCGCCCGAAAGTCCCCGAAGAACGAACCCGCGAGCCACGGGATGGGAGCTATGGGTTTTTCCCGATTTGGCCAGTCTGGGGGCCGCCCAAATGGTGTGATCGGGCTGCAGCGCCAGGGTTGGATAGGTCAATGTTGCGGCCGCTGAGTTGGAGTCTGCCGCGACAGATAGGGCCGAGCGAGCGGGTGATGACGATCCATGTATGGAGGGGCGCGAGGTCTCTCGCAGGCTGCGATGGTGTTATCGCGGTCTGAGGACGTGATCGGTTAAGCCGGGTCATGGACGGTCTCCCGGGTTGGTGGTCGGGCGGTTGGCGGCGCCCGCGGCTGGCACCATGCAGCGAAGGTCTCGATGATCACCATGGTGCCACCGCAGCAGGGACAAGGGGGGCGCGGGTCTGAAGTCTCGGCGGTCGGCGGTTCGTCCGGCGCCGGCGCCACCTCAAGCAGATCGCGGACATGGGCGAGAGCGTCCTTACGGGATGAGCCGGCGAGCAGGCCGTAATGCCGGATGCGGTGGAACCCGCGCGGCAGAACGTGGATCAGGAAACGGCGGATGAACTCGTCGGCGGTCAGGGTCATGACCTGCTGCCGATCGGCGCCGCTGCGGCGATAGTTCTTGTAGCGGAAGGTCACCCCGGCCTCGTCGAACGCGATGAGGCGGCTGTTGGAGATGGCGACCCGGTGGGTATAGCGCGAGAGATAGGCGAGCACAGCCTCAGGCCCTGCAAAGGGCGCTTTGGCATAGACCACCCAACGCTTTCTGCGGACCGGGGCGAGGTGACGGACGAAGGCACGGCGGTCGCTGATCCCTGCCAGTTTGCCGAAGAAGCCGAGCTTTCCGGCATCATGGAGGTCGAGCAGCCTGATCAGGAACAACCGGCGGAACAGCGCGCCCAGAACCCTGACCGGCAGCAGGAAGGCCGGGCGCGACGAGAGCCACCGCCCATCCGGTGCTATGCCGCCACCGGGCACGATCATGTGGATATGGGGATGGTGGGTCATGGCCGAACCCCAAGTGTGAAGCACGGCGGTGATGCCGATGCGGACGCCCAGATGTTTTGGGTCGGCGGCAATCGTCAGCATGGTCTCGGACGCCGCCTTGAACAGCAGGTCGTAGACCAGCGCCTTGTTGTGGAAGGCGATATCGGCGACCTCGGCCGGCAGGGTGAACACGACGTGGAAATAGCCGACCGGCAGGAGATTGGCCTCCTGGGCCTCCAACCATGTGCGTGCCGCCGCGCCCTGGCACCGCGGACAGTGCCGGTTGCGACAGGAGTTGTAGGCGATCCGCTGATGCCCGCAGTCGGAACAGGCTTCGACGTGACCGCCCAGAGCTGCAGTGCGGCAGGTCTCGATCGCCGACATGACCTTGAGCTGGCTGAGGCTCAGATGCCCGGCTTGGGCCGCGCGATAGGCTGGACCGGCAGCCCGGAAGATATCGGCAACCTCGATGGTGGTGCGCACCAGCTCAGGGGTCGGGTGGTTCCTCCGTCGGAACGAAGATGCCCAGGCGGTCGAGCGGACTGGTCACAGCCCGCACCGTGCGCGTTGCCACCTTGGTGTAGAGGGCGGTGTTCTCCAGCTTGGCGTGACCGAGCAGCGCCTGGATAATGCGGATATCGACGCCGTCCTCCAGGAGATGGGTGGCAAAGCTGTGCCGCAATGTGTGCGGCCCAACGCGCCTGGTAATCTCGGCCGCATGAGCCGCCTCGACGACCACACGATAGAGTTGCCTGGTGCTGATCGGCTTGAGGGCGTGCTGGCCCGGAAACAGCCAGCCGTCGCGGTGCAGCACGCCCTGGCGATGGCCGACCTGCCACCACTGGCGCAGCAGGGTGAGCAGATCGGGCGAGAGCATGGCATTGCGATATTGCCCACCTTTGCCGCGCTCGACCCGGATCAGCATGCGTTCGCTGTCGATATCGCGCACCTTGAGCATCGCGACCTCACCCACGCGCAATCCGGCGCCATAGGCGACCGACAGCGCCGCCTGGTGCTTGAGACTGGTGGTTGCGTTGAGCAGGCGCGCCACCTCGTCGCGGCTCAATACCACCGGCAGGTTACGGGGCCGGCTCACGCGCACCAGCTTGCGGGCCAGATCGGGTCGGTCGAGCGTGTTGGTGAAGAAGAACCGCAGCGCCGAGACCACGCTGTTCATGGTCGGCACGGGAACATCGGCCTCGCTCTGGGCGAGCTGAAACTGGCGCACATCCTCGCTGGTCGCCGTGTCCGGCGATCGCCGCAGGAAGCTGGCGAAGCGCCCCACGTCACGGATGTAGTTGCGCTGGGTCGCCACCGAGAAGTGGCGCATGGTCATATCGTCGATCAGCTTCTGGCGCAGCGGGCTGACAGGGCTATTGGGAAGGGGCGTTGTCATCGTTGGGCTCCTGGGTTGAAGGAGCCAAAAGGGAACGCCTGAACCAGGCGATCCTCAATCAAGCCGTGACGCTGGTGCCTTGCCATCACCTCACCACGCGCACCCTCCCGCGCAGCGGGTTAGTTCCTCGACCCCATTTCCGCCGCTTGCGTCGCCCGTGCGGCTGCCCGCAAGCGGACGTTGCGGAGCCAGGGGCTCCATTCTAACCTTAGTCATGCAAAAACGTCCCTCATCGCGTCTTCTCGTCCTCAACGGTGAACAGCACGTACTGCTGTTCAAGTTCGAACATAAGCGAGGGCCGCTGGCCGGTCAGGCTTTCTGGGCAACTCCTGGTGGGGGAGTCGACGAAGGAGAGTCCTTTGAAGATGCGGCCCGACGAGAGTTGTACGAAGAGGTTGGTATGAGGGTATCCGAGATCGGAATGCAGGTTGCACAACGCACCGCGATATTCGCGATGCCAACCGGGGAAATGGTCGAGGCAGACGAGCGCTACTTTCTAGTAAGAGCCGAGACGGGCGCCGCAGTCTCTCACGAATACTGGACAGAGTTGGAAAGGGAGGTCATGGCCGCTCATCGCTGGTGGAGTCCAGCTGAGATTCAATCTGCCAATGAGCAGATATGGCCGGAAGATGTTTCAAAAATGCTCATCGATGCTGGAGCGTGGCCGTCCATTTCGTAGCTGCTTGAACGGAACGCTACCAGATCCGTTCACAGTAACCGAAGGCAAAGAGGGGGCGTTGCCGATCGGCAGCAAACGACCCATTTCTGTCAGCCACTGGCGTTCCGGAATGGGCATTGCGCGAATGCATAAATCTCAAACTGTGCACAACCGATTTTCCGATCGAGCGCCTATTGCTTGATCGACCCCTCGATGTGACCGTGCGCCATGGATCAGTCGCGCGCATTTCTACATCATCTTGAATCCGTAGTATCCCGCTATCGAGGCGAAGTGGCCGCAAAGAGCGAACATCTCTCAGTGCTTCGCTGGCAAATATCGCAGCGGGATTCCCTGCATGACCGGAACACGATGCCCGGTCACATTACGACAAGCGCCATCATACTCTCGCCAGATCTTAAGCAGGTTCTGCTGATCGACCACATCTCCATTGGACGTTGGCTTCAGCCCGGCGGGCACTATGAACCCTCCCAATATTTCTACCAGTCGGCGCTACGGGAGGCCGTAGAAGAGACCGGCGTGGTTGGGCTGAGCCTGCACCCTTGGCATCACGGGGATGTGCCGTTTGTTATCGACACGCATGACGTTCCGGGGAAAAAGTTACGGCATGAACAGGACCACGTCCATCATGATCTGCAGTACCTGTTCCTAGCGGATCCATCCCCACGATTGACGCCTCAACAGGAAGAAGTCCACAGGGCCGAGTGGAAGCCATTTGACGAACTGAACGAGATTTCTCCAAAGGCGGTGGCTCGCCTGCGGGCCATTTCCGATCTGTAGCGGCGCGTCCAGCGGGATCACTCTCCGTTAGACCCTAAGGCTTTTTGGCTTCCTTGTTCGCCCGGTGCTCAAGGTCACCGCCGCAGGCCCGAAACTCCTTCTATAGATCCTTCAAAAGCTGGGAGCTGATGACTCCCGGCACATGGTGCAAGATACATGCGAACGCAGCAGCGCCGAAGTCGTCGCCCGCTTAGACGTCCGATTAGGGCGCGTTGCGGTCGAAGTACGGCGGCCACCTGAATGGCCGCTTTCCCGGCTCCGCCGCCCAGAAGCGGTCGGACAGGAATCCACCCCGTTCTAGACTTGGCGGCGACCTAAGCAGACTTGCAGCTTTCAGGAAATCCGAAAGGCGGTCTGAACGGCTTCTGTGGATGGCTCCCGCATTGCAAGAGATAATTCGACGTTCTGGCGCATTGGTCGGGTGCAGTCTTCTGTCCGGCCTGTTGATGCAGCCATTAGAGACTGCTGGCCCTGATGGGGTCGGCGAACAGGGTCCCAATCTGAAATTCAGGCTATTGCGCCTCGGTCGTTCGACGGGTTGTCCCTGTTTCCGGCCTGACCGGTTTCGCCATCACATCGCTTCGCTCTCACAACTTCATGGAGCCGGTTGATCGGCTCGAACTGCTTGATCCAGGATTCAATCTCCCTTACGCCGCAACGCTGGGGGCATGGCGAGCCTGGTAGACCTCGCCGCGCGCCATGACCGCCCAGACCACGCGGGCCATTTTGTTGGCCATGGCCACGCTCGCCACACGCGCCGGCTTTCGGGCAAGCAACGCCAGGAGGTAGGGATCGGCCGCCTCGGGCTTGTACCTGGCTCGGCGGACCAGAGAGGTGGCGCCGATCACCAAGAGCTTTCTCAGATACCGGTCACCCATCTTGGTGATGCGACCGAGTCGGTCCTTGCCACCACTCGAGTTTTGCGAGGGTGTGAGCCCCAGCCAGGCGGCGAACTCTCGACCGGAGCGGAACTGTCCCGGATCGGCAACCGATGCCGCCAACGCTGTGGCGCCAACCGGACCGATGCCAGGAATGGTCGATAGTCGTCGCGCCACATCGTCAGTTCTCTGCAGCGCAATGATCGCTCGGTCGATCGCCTGCAAACGGACATGGGTGTCGAGGACCTGAGCACATAGAAGATTGAGAATCTGCTTGGCTACAGCGGGTACATCTGGTTCGCATTCACTGTCCGCGATCTGGCGCGCCAGTCCAAGCGCCCGCTCTAAACCTACTGGGATGTCGATGCCGAACTCGGCCAGCAGACCGCGGATCATGTTCACCAGCTGTGTGCGCTGTTTGACCAGAAGATCGCGTACCCGATGCAACGACAGGGCTGCCTGTTGATCGGTCGACTTCATTGCCACGAAACGCATGGTGGGGCGGGTCACGGCCTCGCAGATCGCCTCGGCGTCCACGGCATCGTTCTTGCTGCGCTTCACATAGGGCTTCACGTAGGCCGGCGGCATGATGCGGACCTCATGCCCCAGCTTTGTCAGCTCTCGAGCCCAATGGTGGGATGTGCCGCACGCCTCAATGCCGATCAGACAGGGCGGTACCTTGGTGAAGAACGGCAGAACCTGAGATCGCCGGAGTGTTTTGCGCACAACAACATCTCCAGACGCATCAACGGCATGAACCTGAAAAACACTCTTGGCCAGATCTAGGCCCACGGTGGTAACCTGCATGGCGGATGGCTCCTTTGCTCGGGTTGCCTGATAGCAAACCCATTTTGGCACTCAGATGCCGGGAGCGGGAGCCATCCACCTCATCTGAAATGGGGCGCACTTCTGCCAGGACGCTCCCGACCCCATTACTGACGTACAGGTTTGAAAGGCCAAATCCCGAAACCGGCCATTCAGATGAGACCTGTATCAAGTCGAGATATGGAAAACTGGCCGTTCGGTCGGTCAGATGTATTGGTATCGGCAGTCATAGCCATCTGCAAAGTTGACAGCTTGGGGGGCCTCACACTTAGGCCTAATAGCGCGAGGTCGAGCACCAATCGCTTCCAGAGTTAGCGGCCCAGGAATTGCAACGCCAAGGATCGGTGATCTCGCAATCCGGATTTTGCGGAGGGTAATGTCCGAGTGGGGTTAAACACTTGGCTGCGGGCGCCAGGCCGGAATGAGACAGTATTTTGCGTCATCAGGAAAGGCGCATCGGAGTGGAGGTCACGGTTCAACTCAGCGAATCGTAGTGAGACTGGGCGGCGATGATGTCGGGCACACGTCGCCCCATCCACTTGATAACTCCCTCAAAAGACCTGCAAGTTCAAGACCGATTTGTGTCAGCTCATAAGTCACCTGCGGTGGAACAGTTGGCTCTACGGTTCGGTCGATTAAACCGTCGCGGCACAATGTCTTCAGAGTCTGCGACAGCATCTTTTCGCTTATGCCGTCCACGCGGTCGCGCAGCATGTGGAAGCGCATGGGTCCAACGCTCAACGAAGCAAGGATCAACAGGGCCCAACGGCTGGTGACATGGATGAATATCTCACGACCAGGACAGTCGGAAGTGAAAGGATCTGAAGAAAAAATTCTTTCATTTTCAATGATTTGATTGCGTGGCGCCAAAACTAACCTCCAGGTGCGTTCTTACCAAGAGTTACCAGATTACTTATTGTAAGCCCGTCAAACAATATGGGTGATCCAATGAGTGACACTGATTTTTTTAGGGCTGATGTTCCTGGCAGCATGCGTGCCGTGGCTATCGATAGCTTTGGTGGCGATGAACAACTTCATCTAGTAGCGGTTCAAGTGCCCAAGGCAGAAGCTAACCAGGTGCTCCTCCGTGTGCATACAGCTGGCATCGGTCATTGGGATGCTTTCGAGCGAGAGGGGCTGTTCGCCGAAATGTCTGACGTACCTGCCGCATTTCCCTATCGCTTGGGGTCCGAGGGATCAGGGACCGTGGTGGCTATTGGCGAAAAGGTCACCCAGCGAAAACTTGGCGATCAAGTTTACGGAATTGTCGGACTGCGGACACCTAAGGATGGTTTCCATGCTGACTATGTTGCTGTGGATGAAGACAAAGTTTGGCCAGTACCGCGCTGGCTGACCATGGCTGAAGCTGGTGCGTTCGCCAGCAATGGCGGCACGGCTTTGCGTGGCCTCCGTGACGTCCTTCGGGTCGCAGCAGGTGAGACGCTGCTCGTCTATGGCGCTAGCGGCGGGATGGGTCATCTGGCTATTCAACTGGCAAGATCGTTTAACGTTAGAGTGATTGCAGTTGCCTCCGGTCCTGACGGCGCTACGCTAGCTCAGACGCTTGGCGCCGATATTGCGATAGATGGAAAGGCCGCAGATGTTCTGGCACAGCTGCAGGCGGCCGCTCCGGAGCGAATTGATGCCGCGCTGGTCACTGGCGGCGGTGACCAGGCAAACAGCGTCTTGAAATGGCTGAAGCCAGGCGGGCGGATCGCGGTGCCGAATGGGGTTTTCCCTACACCAGAAGCCCCACCTAACACGGTTCTTACGTCCTACAACGCTGACTATGACAACCATCTAATGAACGCGCTGAACCACGTGAGTGATGCTGTTGGACTTAAGGTCCATGTTGGAAGGATGTTGACGCTAGAGGAAGCGCAATTGGGGCACAGGCTTCTCGATCAACACATTCTGGGCCGGATTGCTTTTGCCGTCTCGGATGCGGAGTAGCCGACGTGCAGGACGTGATGCCTTTCAACAAGGCCGATGCGACGGTAGATACCGCGCGAACTGCGACAACGCCATTCGCGGGCAGCACGCTGATCGACAGGTTTGCAAGAGAAGCTGATGTAATCGGCGTCGGTATCGCGGCGCGGGGGGCTTTGAACCTTCCAGCACTAAACGACATGTTTTTCGATGCTGCGCTGCAAGTGACCGATCACCAGTCCTTCCGCACAATTGCCATCGAGGACACGCCTGCCTCGGCGGAACGCTTCAACGACTATGTCAGCGGAGGTAACAACGACCTGTCACGAGCCATGGCAGGCGCGTTCCGGCCCTGGCGCTCGCAGCAGTTTGCAAAGTTTCTCGCCACCTTAAAAGCCCGATCGAGGGACGTCAGGTTTGTTGGAGTAGACACTGACGCCAGCGAACCCGACGAGGGCTTCGCAATGGGCGTGGCCGAGCTTGTCAGGCGAGTTGGCAGGGTCTTGTATTTAGGTGGGGTCGCGCATGTGGCAGCGGCGCCAGTGCAGATTAGCGGAGAGGACTCGCAGCGGCAACCGTTTGGGCATCTCCTCCGCCAACGGCTACCTGATGTGACCTACAAGGCCTTGGCAGTCACTGTTGGGGACGTTCTGGACGAGAAAGCGACGCACACGGTTCCCCTCGAAGCTGAAGCACTATTCACGAGTTCCAGGCTCGGTTCACATTGGGTCGAGCCGAGCGTTGCAGGTGAGCTACTTCGATGGTTCTGTTCGCCTCGTTCAATGCTCGCTGTAGGTCCAGTTTTTGACGATAGTAATCTCGGTCGCCACCACATGGTCATTCAGCCCACGGCATTCGACGCCATTGCGTTTCTCAAGGAGGCCAAACGGGAAATGACATCATAGAATTGGCGCCACCGCGGTGCCTGGGAGCGCGCGTCCCGCCGCCACCGCTAACAGCGCACCTGACAATTGCGTAGAGCCAAAGCCGCCGGATGACCCCGCTGCCTAAACGGATGACGTACCAGTACATCCCAAAAAACGGAAGACGATCGCTGGTCGGCAAGACGGCCCATCCCAGCCGTTCCGGCATCAGCCGACGGGTCCGACCGGCCAACGGAGTTAGCGGGCATGCTCAGTGTTGGCATGTCTGCCCCTCAGAAGTTTTGCTTTCGCCTGGCATAGTGGGCGCCAGCCTTTGCCCGGTTCCCGCAGTCCTCCATCGAACACCAGCGGCGGGAGTGATTGCGTGTGTCGTCGATAAAGAGCCATGCGCAATCCTGGTCGGCGCAACGCTTTACCATCTCTCTCTTTCTTGAAGTCGCCAGCTCCAGCCCAGAGATCGCGACCGGTACCAATGGCAGCAAAATGTCAGAACCTGTTGCCGTGCTGGTCCAGCGCAGCCCATCGGCACCTGCAACGAGCATTTCAAGGTCGCCAACAGAACGCAGGATGGCCGTGGCAATCGACAGGTTGGTGGATTGCCGCAGGTCGGGGTCGAACGCGCTTTCCAGCTCGACACGCAGTTCCTTTGCAACCTCCAGGGCAGCCGTCGACTTGGCTGGATTCCTCAATCCCTCATCGATCAGATGCGCAGATTTGTGCTGGTCCAGCACGCCGCTCCCCAAGCTCCAATGAACGAGCTCTGAATATGAGGGAATGAACTCGATCGTGCGGATGGGGTCTCCGCGCCAGCCGATAGTGTTTATAAAATCCAGGCACAGCGCCCCTCCCAAAAGGATTGGGCGCTCGTTGGCGAAGGAGAAAGCGCCGCGGCGGGAAAACATCATTCATCTCCCAGGTTGTTGACAAGGAAACGTATATCAGGCGACATTCTAACCATCAATCTGGTTAGAAAGATTTGTCCGATGCAAGTTATGGAACGGGCCGAGGAAAATCTCGGCAGGTTTTTGATCGATATGGGACAAGCTGGTGGTGGGCGGCAACGGCAGGACGGTTCACTGGCTTGGACAATCGGCGGCTCGCCTATCGACTACCACAACGCCGTGGTCCGGGCGCATCTCAGTCCGGAAACGGTGGACGACGCGATCGACGAGGTCGTCGCCTGCTTCGATGAATTCGAGGTCCCCGGGTCTTGGCACGTCACGCCCTCGATGGAACCGGCGAACCTGTCCGAACGTCTGCTGGCGAAGGGTTTTAGGCGAGGCGCTGACGAGGTGGCGATGGCCCTCGACCTGCGCGGTTGGTCGGCCCCGACCCAACGAGTGGCAGAACTCTCATTCAAGGAAGTCAGTACCCCTCAGGACCTCGAACTTTGGCGCACCACCCTCGGAGCCGGCTTCGGTGCGGGAGCACAGGAGGCCGATTGGGTAGCGGGCGTGTACGCGACGCTTGGCTTTGCAGGCTCCGGCCCTTGGCACCACTATTTGACTTTTTGGGACGGAAAGGCCGTTGCCACTATGACAACGTTCGAACTGGACAATACGGCCGGGTGCTACTTCATCTTCACTTTGGAAGGGTATCGCAAGCGGGGCATCGCGAGTCGAATGCTTACGGCGGTGCTCGGACAGGCCAGGGACCGCGGCAACGACCTCGCGGTCCTCGCCGCTTCGACCATGGGTAGGTCGGTCTACGAGCAGCTTGGCTTTCGCCCGTGCGGCGGCCTCGACATCTACGAGTACGCTGGTCCAAATGGATGAGCTTGACCCGATCGTTCGGACGGATGCCGGCGTTGTCGCTCTCGGAGCGCCCAGGTCGCTCCGAGACTGGCTCCTAACCCGACGCCAAAGACGTTTACACGCCATCGCCGAGCTGTCGGAGGTGGAGGAGGTTAGGCGCGCGCTTCAGAATTGTGGCCACGGACTGTTCCTGCGCTAGGTCAGCATGTCAGATGGGATCGCTTCCGCCCGGTCTCTTGCGCCATATCTTCCTTCGACCGACTCCGCCTCCGACGACCTCTGGCCCGTCCTTGGCTTACGCCGTAGCAGCGACCGGAGGTTTATGATCCTCTTGCTTGATGAGCAGCGCCCAGACGATGCGCGCAGTCTTGTTGGCCAGTGCGGCCGTGACCAGCATACGCGGCTTTCGAGCCATCATCTGCTCAAGCCATGAACCGGCCGGCCCGCCTCGTTTGCTCGCTTGCAGCACAACCGCACTGCATCCGATCATGAGAAGGCGCCGCAAAGTTCGTTCCCCCATCTTGGTGTGTCGACCCCAGCTTTTGCATGCCTCCGCTTGAGAGACAGCAGCAAGGCCCGTGTCGAACTGGGGTGGAGCGAGAACTGGAGGGTCGTGCAGTGAGCAATAGCGCGATGATCAAACTCTCCAGCTTCGGCATCATAGGGCCCGGAATAATACACCTGAACGTCTTGGGCCTGGATGCGGCTAACCATGCCCAGCATGGTTCTCATGCAGCCTATGGACCTGGGAGCATTGGGGGACTGTCGCGGACCAACGCAAAGCTCATGTGCTGGAAGGTTTCGCTTTCTGGCTCACGATAGGCAGGGTTTGCTGTCCCCTGATCATCCTGGAGTGCTTGTTGGTCTCACTGACGATCGGTTTGTAGGGCTTCGGCCTGTTGATTTGGGCGGGGCCTCGGCGCCGCTAATGCCTCCGAGCGGCTTTCCGATCTTTGTTGTGGTTGCCGGTGTGCTCTATCTGGGCCTGCAGGCGAAGTTCCGACGTGGTCGGCAGCAAAGTGGAGATGTGCAATCTTTAGACTGACGCGGCGTCAAGGAAACTGCGGCGGTGCAGATAACCATCCGCAGGACCATTGGGATGGAGTTCTAACGTCAGGGGCCCGGGACATATGCGTTCTGGGCTCCGCCTGCTTGAGAGTGTCCGCTAAAGCGCGGCCATTTGCCCGAAACCCACTGGCGCCTTCTCACCCCCTTTTTAACCCTGGGGAGGCCCTGACCGGACCGACCGCTTTCAGGCACTCGAAAGGGCAGCCGGAACGGCAGAAATGGGGCGCGAAGCGGTCGGCAGGGTAGGCGCCGTCGCCGAGGTCATAGTGAAATGAGCGCGCAGGTTGGTTAGGCGGCCTGCCTAAACGTCTTCCGGGCGAGCAGCCTCCTTAAATATGCGTCCCATTTTTTCATGGCTGCCCGCTTTTCAGGCATGTAGGTCCAGCGATCGTAGCTCTTGGAACTTACGTCCTGCAGCGCATGGTTCTGCAGGCGATCTCGGATTTCCTTGGAGAGGCCGGCTTTGCCAGCCAGGGTCTTGAAGGTTCTGCGCAGGTCGCGGTTGGTTGCGAAGGGGATGACCCCGCGGTCCCGTTGCCGCCAGACAAAGCTGTAAAGCGAGCCGTGGCTGACCGACCTCGAAGGGTCAGTCGCCGATGGGAAGTACCAACCGTACTCGTTCGGGATAGTGGATTCGATGAGCTCTGCCGCCAGCGACGGGACCGGTACAGCGTGCGGCTGGTCGTTCTTTGTCTTTGACCAGTCAATGATCTTTTCGGCAGCATCCCATTGATCGACGTGCAGGCGCGCGATCTCCTCAACGCGCTGCCCGGTCAGCATGATCAGCTGGATGGCACGAGGGTAGGAGGGGTGCACCGGAACGTCGGGGCAGTCGAGCCACCAATAGAGCCGAGTGAACTCGGTCTCATCCAACCAGCGGGTGCCGCGCACCTTCGGCTCGGTGGGGATCGCCGATGCTGGATTGAACGGTATGCGGAACCGACGCGGCGATGAGTTCCGATAGTCGTGTTCAGATTTCATGCCCCAGCTATAGGCGGCGTGGACATAACTTCTGACGTGATCTGCCATGGAGCGGGCGCCGCGCTCGTAGATCGGCCGGATCAACTCAACAATCTCCTCGGGGTCGATTTCGCGGGCAAGGCGATGGCGACCGAGGGTGTTGGCGATCTTGTTCAGGCCCTTTTCTGTCTCCTTCCAGGAGGGCTTGCCCGCGGCCTTTAGGGCAACCACATAGCCCCCGAAAAGGTCCTCGACAGTTCCGGCGCGGGCGTCGGTCGCAATCTTGATGCTGCGGCCCTTCTGGATGACCTTGGCGAAGTCGCGGTCGAAGATCTCGCGTGCGGCAGCGAGGGACATCGACGGGTAGGAGCCGATCTTCTTCTTGATCCGCTTCCCGTCACGCCACTGTTGCGCCATCCAGTCAGCGGTCACACGTGTGGGCATGGGTTTCATCACAAGGATGAGACGGCCGGTGCCGTGTCCGTCGCCATCGACAAGCGTTTCCTGTTTGCCGCTTTGTTCGATCCGCTTAAGTGCGGCGCGTATCTCTCCATCCGTGATGCTCGGCATGGCTCGTTTCTCCCGTAGGTTGAGAGTTTGCCTAGCCGACGCTTGAGAGGTGGGGTCACCACCGAAAATGGAGTCGGCAACTGGGGTCTGTAGGGGTTTTAACCCCCCGAAAACCACCCCGAATCTGCCACACTAGCCGGGATTACGACAAGTCAAAAAATACAGCTGAATCAGTGTGATACAGCGTGATCCTGCGTGATCGAAATAGGCATTTTGGGGTGGTTGTGCACCAGAATCAGGGCGGACGCATTGAGGTCCAGGGCACGCCGGACGACTTCACGAGGATAAACCGGAACATGATCGACGGTGCCGGTACCAAGACGCTCGTCGGAGATGAGCCGGTTCTTGCGGTCCAAATACAGGACATGAAACCGCTCGACCTCGCCCATCACCGACAGGGCGCAATAATCCATGACCGCAGTCCAGGAAGTTAGGACAGGATTGCGGTTGATGTGGCGCGACAGGATCTCGCGCGCGGCAAAGATTGTGGCCTGTTCCGAAGCGGTCAGTTCAACGCGACCTGTGCGACGCGGCATGAAGGCGGTGCTGTGTTCAGAGAAACGTGTCATGGAATGCTCACGAGTTGATCTCGTGCAACTTCAGCCAGCCGCAGCGTGCTGCGGTGGCAAGAAGTGCCGGGAGGGGAAGGGCGGACGGGGGTTATGATGGACAGAGGGCCGTGCAGCCCCCTGCCCCGGCGCGAAGCTCAGCCGACGCGGTCGAGCAGCTTCTTGGCGCGGCCTTCCATGTCGAGGCGGGCATCCTGCTGGGTCTTGTCGCGCGCAAGCCGCGTGATTCCCTGAACGAAGTCGAAGATGCTCTCGGGCGGGCGGCCTTCCTCCATCAGCACCTTCTCGATGATCTTGCCTGACTCCGCCTTCGAGAAGCCGCGCTTTCGAAGGAAGTCATCACGATCCTCATCCGACCGCGCGACGATCTGCTGCCGCGCGGCCTTGATGCCGTTCACGAAACCCTGCGGCGAAGAATTGGCAAAGCGCGTCAGCGCTGGTGCTGCTTCCTGCGCAAAACGAGAGGCAGCATATTTCGAGTGGCGGATGGTGATTTCCTGGAAGTCCTCGACGCCCCATAGGTTGCGATTCTGGCAAACCGCGCGCAAGTAAAAGCTAGCGATTCCAAGAGTTTTTGCGCCGACCTCCGAATTCCAGCAGTAAAATCCCCTGAAATAGAGGTCTGGCGAGCCGTCGGCCAGACGCCCCGCTTCGATGGGGTTGTGATCATCGACCAGGAACAGAAACACATCGCGATCCGAAGCGTACAACGTGGTCGTGTCCCGGCTGATTTCGACATCGGGGTTGTAGACCCCGGTAGACCAGTCGAGCACGCCCGGCACCTTCCAGCGCGTGTCGCCGGTGCCATTGCCAGCGATCCGCTGCACCGCCTCGACTAGTTCGTGGTCATGGATGCGGCCATAGTCGGGACCGGTCACCGCACGCAGTTCGGTCCGGCCATCTTCTGTTTCGAAGGTTTTCACCTGCTCGGCACGGTGATTGCTGAGCCCATACTGCAGGTTGATCCCCGCCAGCGGCGCGGGCAATTGCCGCAGATAGGAGGCCGGGGCAGCAACGATGCTGGCGAGTTGGCCAAAGGCCCAGTGTGTCGGTGCCACCGGCTCCTTTGCCTTGGGGAGGACCAAGTGCAATCGCTCGGCACTGTCGCGCGCGGCTTCGACCCGGATATCCGCCGTCTCAACGACGCGGCACCGGCTCCGCTCGGATCGACCCTTCACCGAGGCCCAGAGATCGTCGAGCGAGAGATATCGCTCGTCATCGGGCCGGTTGAACCATTCGGACGACACCCGCCCGTTCCGCTCCCCTTGGGAGACATCCACTTTCCAGCCACCAGCCCGAACTGGCCGAACGGGGTCCAGAATTTCCATCGTGTTCATGACAATCACTCCGTGACGGCCGCCGGGAGCCACTCTCCCGGCCTTGGCCTGTCACTCGAAGCTCAGCCAAACTCGAACTCTCAATTCGGCCTCGAGACATTCTCGCGGATCAAACCAAGCAACATCCCCTTACGGACTTAACGCTTAAACTATTGTTACTAAATACTTTTGAAGAAAGTTGCCAGCTGGCAACCTTAGATTGGATTTGCCTCCGCGTACTTTCTGAAGAACGCAAGGAAGGCTCTGTCCGGGTCATCGGCCGGAGGCTTCCCTGCTGCCCATGACCGCCATTCACCCTCCACAAAGTAGATGTCATATCCAGCATGTCGCAGCCGCGCGGTCTCATATGTCTCAGTTCGTAGCGGCGTTCCGCGGGACAGTAGCCACGCAGGCCGCGGCTTAAGTCCTGGAGCCTTTAGCCTTGCTTCGCCTAAAACCTCTTTGGATTCAGGCGGCAAGATCTGGTCTTCGGTTCCGGCTGCCTTCACACGCCGGCCGACCTTCGAGAATTGCAGTGCCCTACCCGCTGCGCCTGTTGCATCCTCATCCTTGCGCCACCACTTTAGCTCAACATGTGTGACGCTACGGCCAGACTTAATTGGCTCAACGGCTACCATGAAATCGGAGAGATCGTTTACCTCGGCTACGGCAGGGTCTAGGGCGCGGAGCTTGAGATTAGACCACGAAGTGAGTTTGCCCTTCGGAACGCCCAAAATACCCCGCAAAGCCTCCAACGAGAAGCGTTCGGAAGAGCGCCAGCGGAGATTTCCCCGCTTCTGCACCATCTCGTAAAGCGTCAAAGCATACTTCGACGAAAGGGCGAACATCACCTCTCGTTGCAGTCGTGCAAAGACTGTAGAGTTGCCGATGATTTTTCGAAGACGCGCAGGAATTTCATACTCGATCAACCCGTCGGAGCGTAGGGCTTCGATGTTGCCCCCCAGCAGCTGGACACGTTCAATAGCCGGTCCACCGTCCCAGTTCACCGAAACCTTCACCACAGCAGACATCAGGCGCTCGAGGCTCTCACCCACACGATCGTTTGAATTGTGCTTGCCACGGAGTGCTGCTTTCGAGATGACATGGCTCACGGGCTTGTCGATTGCATCCCAAGCGTTTTCGAGGAGCTGATTGTAGATCCGTCGGTCGTTAAGACTGAGGGGTGTGACCTCAATCAGGTCAACCAGCTCCCCTGGCTTTATCAGGCTATCGGCGCTTGGCCGAGCGTCAAGGGTGCGATAAGGTTTGTCAGCCATGGAACCCGTACTTCAGTTGCCTTACTTTTGTATCGCCAAGCGCGTAAGCGATCAAGGTCCTTGGTTCGGCTACACCCCTCCGGCGACGCAAGTCACCCAATTTGTAAGAGTTACGTGCGGAGATGATTCGTGGCTGATTCGCAGGCGGCTGATAACTAAGGAAAAATTGCCGTCGTCCCGCCAGGCACACCAGCTCACCCAAAATGTAAGGCTAGCCCACGCGCCAAAATGTAAGACTTGCCGCCCCGATTCGTAAGTCCTCACATCCCGTAAGGTAAGCGCTGCCGCCCAAAACGTAAGCCTTCAGATCCTTTTTATATTTTTATCAATAGCTTAGTCATCGCGAACACTAGAACCCAAGAGAATCTGAACTAAGAGGTTTTTCTTGTGGATATTTTTTTCAAGGCGAGCTAGCTCGACCGCAGCTCCCGGCTTCCAATGACATACATATTGGGATAGCTCAGAGCCTAAACCTGACCCCAACTTCCGGTTCTGACGCTTCGTGTGCCAAATGAGCGATAGTTGACGGGCTACAGGCGCATTTCCGAATTTTGCAGTCCTACCCCACGATTTCCGAACTTTACGCCGCTGCGAACTTCCCGCATGGTTCCCCATAGAAACCACAGAGAGCAGCTGATGGACGATACCGTACTTCCCCCGGTCACGCTGAACGAACTTACCCAACTGACGCGCCGTGCGGCCACTGTGATCGAAAGGCTGCGAGAGCGTGTCTTCGCCCCGAATGCGGAGAAGCGCCTGGAAATTCGCTTCAATGTTCGCACGGCTGCGGACATGGTTGGACGAACAGAGAAAGCGATCCGGGATGCTGAGGCGGATGGACGGTTACCAGAGCCGGACAAGGATGACGGCACAGGTCGGCGCACTGGATACACACTCGCCCAGGTCAACAAGATGCGCGAGGTGTTCGGCACGCTACCTCATCGCGCCCCAGACGATCCGGCACTTGTCCTTGCTGTCCAGAATTTCAAAGGGGGAGTCGGCAAGTCCACGATTGTCAGTCACCTGGCGCAATACTTTGCGCTTAAGGGCTATCGTGTCTGCGTGATCGATTGTGACAGTCAGGCGTCGTCTACTGCGATCTTCGGGATGAACCCCGACGTTGATGTCGATGAGGAAGAGGACACGCTTTACCCTTTCTTGCGCCATGGTGGGCCCAAGTCGCTCCACTACGCTCTCCGCGCAACTTATTGGCCAGGGATCGCTCTGATTCCGGCAAACCTTGGACTCTATGACGCAGAGTACGAGTTTGCCGCACGGATGGCGCGAGAGCCCACTTTCATCCTTGACCGGCTTCGGGACGGCATAGCCAGCATCTCGGATCAGTTTGACGTTGTGCTCCTGGACCCACCGCCGGCGCTCGGAATGATCTCCCTTTCCGTCCTGCGTGCAGCGAACGCACTTCTCATTCCAGCACCGCCAAGCAACATCGATTTTGCTTCCACAGCCCACTTCCTCAAGATGATGGAGGCAACACTCTCGGAACTGGCGAAGTTCGGCGGGGAGCGTTCGTACAGCTTTGTAAAGATTCTTGCTTCGAAAATGAACGACCAGAAGTCAGCACATGTCGCCATCAAGCGCATGATGGACGCAGTCTTTCCCCAGGATATGCTCCAGTCAGTCCTGAAAGACAGCGCCGAGATCGATAACGCGACGGCAAACCTATCGACCGTCTATGAGTTGACCGGTCCAAGTACGCGAACGGAAACTCACAAGCGCTGCCGAGCTTATCTTGATGCGGTCGGCCGGGAGGTCGAGACACTGGCCCGAAAGACCTGGCCAAGCCACCACCGCGCACTTCGGAAGGAGGGAGTCCTATGAGCAAACGTCACGATGCGATCTTTGAAGACGTCCTCAAAGACCTAAACAAGGATGCCGCCCCGGGCGAAGATGATCGTGGTGGCACCAGATTCCTTCGTCGGTCAAATGCGCTGGCCGAAGTTGGCGAGCGAGAGGAAAAGGTACTTCGCTGGGTTGACCCGGCGTTGTGTGTGATGTGGGAGCGGCACAATCGCGCATACGAGCTTTTGAATGAAGACAATTGCCGTGATCTGATCGACTCGATCCGATCTCAAGGGCAGCAGGAATTCCCGGCCATCGTCAGAAAGTTGGGAAGAGGACAGGCCGCTGAATACGAAGTGATCTGCGGAGCAAGACGCCATTTCGCGGTGTCCTGGCTTCGTGCAAACAACTATCCGCAGTTCCGGTACCTCGTGGAAGTGCGCGAACTTTCGGATGAGGAAGCGTTTCGACTTGCCGATGTTGAGAATCGGGATCGGGAAGACATCTCGGACTTCGAGCGCGCGAAGGACTACGCGGGTGCGCTTGAACAATACTATGGTGGTCGCCAGAAAGCGATGGCCGAGCGACTTGAGGTCTCCGAGGGCTGGTTGTCTCGGTATCTTACTTTGGCAAGGCTGCCTGACATCATCGTGTCGGCTTACGCGTCCATTCGTGACATCAAGGAGCTCCATGCCCGGACTCTAAAGCCGCTTTTGGCCGATCCAAAGTCGGGACCCGCAGTCTTGGAGGCCGCGCAAGATGTTGCCGCTAGGCAGGCTGCGGCTCGGGAAGGGAAGGGGACTCCCATTGAGGCTTCAAAGGTGCTGTCTATCCTCAAGAGTGCGGCATCGAGTCCAAAGCGCACGCGGCCGCCAGAGCAAGTATTTCGCGGCGCTGAAGGCGGTACTGGTGTGACGCTGCGGAAGCGCGGCTCGAAGGTCATACTAGAGTTCAGTGAAAAGCTTTCTGATGAAGAGCTCCGGGTCGCATTTGATGCATTTCTTGCTGGCCGCCCCAAAGGAAAAAGGTGAGTTGCCAACTGGCAAGATGCCAAAGAGTAAAATAAAAACAATCTCTTAGGCAGTATATTGCTCTAACAGCCCCAGCCTCTCAGCCCGCTCCAGCAGCATCTTCACCGAGGAGGGTTGCCAGCTTGTCCGCCCACGGGGCGTGCGCTCGCGCATCGCCTCCAGCCGGTTGCAGATCGCCTGAAGTGTGATCTCGGGGTCCGCGCCCTTGATGGCGGCGACGATGGCGGGCAGGCGGTCGTCGGTCTCGCGGCGGCCGGCGCGGACGAGCACAGTCTCGGGCAGAAAGCCATCGCTGACATAGGCATTCACGGCGCGCAAAAGGCGGCTTTGCGTCCACTGGCGCTCGCGGGGCAGGGGACCGTTGACGATGCGCAGCACGTCCTCCCAGGCCATGTCGGGCCGCAGGCGGCGGACATGGGGCACCCAATCCTGAGCCGTCTCGTTCAGGCGTTCCATGTAGCCGTCCTGTCGCGCCAGCCGCACCTTTCGCAGCGCCGCCGGATCACGGGCGCGGAGGCCCGGATTGCCGCCGACCCGGCCCTTGGTTCGTGCGCTGGCCAGGCCGGCCTTGGTGCGTTCGCGGATCAGGGCGCGCTCGAACTCGGCCGCGGCGCCCAGGACCTGCAGGGTGAACTTGCCCTGAGGCGAGGATGTGTCGATGGGATCGGTCAGCGAGCGGAAGAAGGCGCTCTTGGCCTCCAGCCGTTCGATCACCTCGAGGAGGTGCGAGAGCGACCGCGCCAGACGGTCGATGCGCACCACCACAAGCGTGTCGCCCTTGCCGATCCGCTCCAGCACCCGCGCCAGCACCGGCCGGGCACGATTTCCGCCCGAAGCCTGTTCCTCATGGATCTCGGCGCAGCCTGCGGATTTCAGGGCCTGCGACTGGGGCAGGGGGGTCTGATCCTCTGTCGAGATGCGCGCATAGCCGATCAGGGGCATCAAAACAGGCCGTTTGCAGTTTCCGATACCATCACTAAACGACCGTTTCCTTGCAAAGTCAGTCACCTAGAAGGTCAGTCGCCGGGTTCTCGCTGATCTCGACATCGGCATAGTATTTCTGGGCCTGCACGGCAGAGCGGTGCAGCGACAGCTTCATCGCGGCGGCCAGTGGGGCGCCGTCGAGTGCAGCTTGGGTCAGAAAGCCTGCCCTCAGTCCGTGCGGGGTCGCAAAGTCTACCGGCATCCCGGCGAGCTCCAACCGGTGTCGCAGGATCGTCCGTAGCGCGTCCGAGGCAAGGCGGCGGGGGAGGGGGCGGTCGGAAAGGGAGACGGGACGGAACAGCGGGCCACTGGTCAGCTTTGTCACGTCCAGCCAATGCACCAGAGCACGGGCTGCTCGTCCCTTCATCGGCAGGCGCGGAGCCTGATCCTTTTTTGTGGTCTTGGTCTCCAGCAGGCGCAGCCAGACAAGACCTTTGGCGGCGAAATCTTCAAGTCCGACATCTTCGACGTTCAGAGCTGTCACCTCCGACCGCCGCCGCCCGCCGCTGGCAAAGGCCAACATCAGCATGGACCGGTCCCGGATACCGCGATGGCTGTCGTCGCATGTGTCCAACAGCGCTTCCAGAATGTCGCGGGTCACTGGCTTGGGCGACTTTGGCACCCGCGGCCGTGCATTGGCGCGCCGCGACTTCTGACGAGCCTGCTGCACGAGAGGCGACGAGAAAGGCGAGGGCAGATTGCGCATCCGATGAAACGCCTGCCAGCTCGCGATCCGGCGGTCCAGCGTAGCAGGGGAAGGGCAGGAAAGCGCTCGGCGCAATCCGATAGCGATCAACTCCATCGCCACATCTTGAGCAGGTCCGGGCTTTTCCGTCAGGTCCTGTGCGTGATCGAGGATGAAGCGCAGCGCGACCTTCTCCTCCTCGGGCCAGTCCAGCGGCCTGCCGAAGGATGCCATCTTCCAGGCTGCGATATAGGCCAGATCCCGTTGTCGCGTTTGGTTCCCGATTTCAATTGAAGCGATTAGCTGAAACCTGAGCGGTCTGGTTGGAGCTTGGCATTTCAGCAAAGGCTCGACGGAAGGGCAGGGGGCTTACAGGCCTGCGGCCTTGGTCAGGTTCACCCGGAACCTGTCGCGGCGTCGCTGGTATCGGCGGGTCATCTCTGCGCTGGCATGACCAAGCTGCTTTTGAACGTAGCGCTCATCAACTTCCGCGCTGCT
>Ga0268299_1002535_pt1 | contig 21249 bp, 30 predicted proteins | sample NOBtaG_FD_193484 | JGI IMG/M metagenome (GOLD analysis project Ga0268299, IMG submission 193484) | Activated sludge microbial communities from bioreactor in Nijmegen, Gelderland, Netherland - NOB reactor | ecosystem: Engineered > Bioreactor > Aerobic > Activated sludge | place: Netherlands... | reverse complement strand
GCCTGAAGAAGGTCCGCGCGGGGCGGCGTGTCAACTGGCGGCGCCTGGCTGCGTTGCACCGCTATGGCGGCATCCGCATCGAGGACAACGTACTGGTCACGCCGGCTGGGCACCGGAACCTCACGCGGGAGCTGGAGAGCCCGTAGGAGCGCCTTCAGGCGCGATCGTATTGGATTCGCGCCTGAAGGCGCTCCCACCACCCGCCTGCCCGGGGTGCGGCGTATCGCCCCGCCAGCGAGCCGGTGGAGGGGCCATCTGCTACAGTTTCCCTTTCCCCCGCAGCGATAAAAACTTGAATAGCGACAATCCCTTGGCTGCCATCGTTCGCCTTGCCTGCCTCGTCGTCGCCGCCACGCTCGCCGGCTGCGGCCAGGGGGCCGGCCAGAAGGCTCCCGGCGGCGGGCCTGCCGGCGGCTTCGGCGGCCCGGGTGGCGGCGCGCCGGTGGCGGTGGTCACGCAGCGGGTCGCGCTCCAGTCCTTCACCGACCGCTTCACGGCGCTCGGCACGGCCCGGGCCAACGAGTCCATCGACGTGACGGCCCGCACCACCAGCGTGGTCACCCGCATCAATTTCCGCGAGGGGCAGCGGGTGCGCAACGGCGACGTGCTGGTGGACCTCGACAGCCGCCAGGAGAGCGCCGACCTGAGCCTCGCCGAGGCCCAGCTCAGGCAGGCCGAGAACCAGTACGAGCGCAGCAAGGCGCTGGCGGTCTCCCAGGCCGTCTCGGCCGCGGACCTGGACCAGCTGGAGGCCAACGTGCTGGTGGCCCGGGCCCAGGTACGGGGGGCCAGCGCCCGCCTCGACCGCCTCTCCATCCGGGCGCCCTTCGCCGGCACCGTCGGCCTGCGCAAGGTGAGCCTGGGCGACCTGGTGGGCCCGGACACGGTGATCACCACCCTGGACGACACCGGGGTCATCAAGCTCGAGTTCGGCATCCCCGAGAACTTCGTCGGCGACCTGCGCGCCGGCATGGCCATCGCCGCCGACAGCACCGTGTACCCCGACCGGCGCTTCGCGGGCACGGTCACGTCCATCGATTCCCGGGTGGACCCCGTCACCCGGGCCGTCACGGTGATCGCCACCGTGCCGAACGAGGACGGCCTGCTGAAACCCGGCATGTTCCTGACGGTCGGCCTCGAGAAGAAGCGCGAGAACGTGCTGATGGTCCCCGAGGAGGCCCTCGTGCCCCGGGAAGGCCGCCAGTTCGTCTTCGTGGTCGAGAACGGCAAGGCCATGGAGCGGGAGGTCGCCCTCGGCGGCCGCGCGCCCGGTCTCGCCGAGGTCAGAAGTGGCGTCGAATCCGGCGCCCAGGTGATCACCGAAGGAACACAACGGGTGCGCACCGGCGGCGCGGTGCAGGTCACCCCTGACGGTTGACGCCGTCAGCTGACGGCCCGAGGAGGGTAAACGCCATGGTGCTATCCGAGCTCTCGGTCCGCCGCCCCGTCTTCGCCGGGGTGCTCAGCCTGATCCTCATCATCCTGGGAGTCCTCTCGGCGTTGCAGCTGCCGGTGCGGGAATTCCCGGACATCGACCCGCCGGTGGTCTCGATCAGCACCAACTACCGGGGCGCGTCCGCCGAGATCATCGAACGCCGCATCACGCAGCTGCTGGAGGACGCGGTGTCCGGCATCGCCGGCATCCAGAAACTCACCTCCACGAGCCAGGACGAGCGCTCGAGCATCACCATCGAGTTCTCCCTGGACCGGGACCCGGACGGCGCCGCCAACGACGTGCGCGAGCGGGTGTCCCGCATCCTCAGGCAGCTGCCCGAGGACGCGGACACGCCCGAGGTCACCAAGCAGGACCAGGGCATGGACGCCACGCTCTACATCAGCGCGGAAAGCCAGACCCGCTCGCTGATGGAGCTCACGGACTTCGCCGAGCGCAACCTGGTGGACCGGCTGTCCGCCGTGGACGGCGTGGCCCAGATCCGGCTCGCCGGGGCCCAGAACCGCGCGATGCGCGTCTGGCTGAACCGGGACGCGCTCGCGGCCCGCGGCCTGACCGTGCAGGACATCGAGGACACGCTCCGCCGGGAGAACGTCGAACTGCCGGCGGGCCGCATCGAGTCCCGCCAGCGGGAGTTCTCGCTGCGCACCGAGGCGGGCCTCAACCAGCCCGAGGACTTCGAGGCCCTGGTGGTGGGCCGCGGCCCGGACAACTACCTGATCCGGCTGGGCGAGGTCGCGGACGTGCGGATCGAGCCGGAGGATGCCCGGTTCTTCTCCCGGTCCAACCGGGTGTCGGGCGTGAGCCTGGGGATCGTGCCCCAGTCGAAGGCCAACATCCTGGAGGTCAACCGGGCGGTGCTGCGGGAGGTCGAGGCCCTGCAGAGCACGCTCCCCGCCGACATCAAGGTGGGCCCCAGCATCGACTTCTCGAAGTTCGTCGAGGAGTCCATGGTCGAGGTGGCCAAGGTGCTGGCGGAGTCGCTGATCCTCGTCCTGATCGTGATCTTCGCCTTCGTCGGCTCGGTGCGCGCCACGATCATTCCCGCGGTGACCATCCCGGTGGCGATCATCGCCTCGTTCATCGCCATGGCAGCCCTGGACTACACCATCAACACCCTGACCCTGCTCGGCCTGGTGCTCGCCATCGGCCTCGTCGTGGACGACGCCATCGTGGTGCTGGAGAACATCGTCCGGCAGATGGAGCTCGGCAAGACGCCGCTGCTGGCCGCCGTGGACGGCAGCCGGGAGATCGGCTTCGCCGTGATCGCGACCACCGTGGTGCTGGTCGCCGTGTTCGTCCCCATTTCCTTCATGCCCGGCAATCTGGGCAGGCTGTTCGGCGAGTTCGGCCTGTCCCTGGCGGCCGCGATCGCCTTCTCCGGGCTGGTGGCACTCACGCTCGTCCCCATGCTCACGTCCAAGTTCTTCGCCAACGGCATCCACCGGGGCCGCCTCGCCACCCGGCTCGATGCCTTCTTCAAGCGGCTGACGGAGCGATACCGGACCTCCCTCGCCCGCTTCGTCCGGCGGCCCTGGGTGGCCGTGGCCCTGCTGTGCGCCACCGCGGCGGCCGGCGCCGGCCTCTACAGTGCCCTGCCCAGCGAGTACGCGCCGGCCGAGGACCGCAACATGATGCTGATGATGGTGCGCGCCCCCGAAGGGGCGTCCCCCGGCTACATGGACCGGCAGGTGCAGCAGATCGAGAACACCGTGATGCCCTACGTGGAGGACGGCGACGTGAAGCGCGTGGTCGCCCGCACCGGCATGTGGGGCAGCGGCGGCGACGTGAACTCCGCGTTCATCTACATGCCCCTCGAGTCCCGCACGATCCGCGAGCGCTCGGCCCAGGAACTGTCGGCGGAGGTCCGGGGCAAGGTCTCCCAGCAGCCGGGCGCCATGACGACGGTGTTCCTACCCCCCAGCCTGGCGATCCGCTCGAGCGGCTCCGGGCTCGCCGTGGTCCTGAGCGGCACGACCTACGAGCAGCTGACGGCCTGGCAGGACCAGCTCATCGCCAAGGTGGCCGAGGACAACCCGAAGATCCTCGGCCTGCGCTCCGATTTCTTCCCGACCAAGCCGAAGATCAAGATCAACATCGACCGTAACCGGGCCTTCGACTTAGGGATTTCCCTGCAATCCATCGGCCGCACCCTGGAGACCATGCTGGGCTCCCGGATCGTCACCACCTTCGTCGACCGGGGCGAGGAATACAACGTGGTGCTCCAGGGCGTCGCGCGGGACCGGGCCACGCCCTCGGACCTCGCGAACATCTATGTGCGTTCCGAGCGCTCGGGACAGCTCGTGCCGCTCGCCAACCTGGTGCAGCTCGAGGAGGTGGCAGGTCCGAAGGAGCTGAAGCGCTTCAACCAGCTGCGCTCGGTCACGCTGACGGCGAGCCTAGCCCCCGGCTACTCGCTGGGCGAGGCCGTGAAGTACATGGAGAAGCTGATCGCCACGGAGCTGCCACCGGATGCCACCATAGCCTTCGACGGCGAGGCGCGGGAACTCAAGGAATCCGGCAACGCCGTCTACCTCACCTTCGGCCTGGCGCTGATCATCGTGTTCCTGGTGCTGGCCGCCCAGTTCGAGAGCTTCCGGCACCCGCTGATCATCATGCTGACGGTGCCGCTTGCCCTGACCGGCGGCCTGGTCGGGCTCTGGCTCTTCGGGTCGTCCATCAACGTGTACAGCCAGATCGGCTCGATCATGCTGATCGGGCTCGCCGCCAAGAACGGCATCCTGATCGTGGAATTCGCCAACCAACTGCGGGACCGGGGCGTCGAGTTCATGGAGGCCATCGTCTCCGCGGCGGCGGTCCGGCTGCGGCCCGTGGTCATGACCAGCCTCTGCACCGCGTTCGGCGCCGTGCCGCTGATCCTGGCAAGCGGGGCGGGTGCCGAGTCCCGGCGCACCCTGGGTGCCACGGTCTTCTTCGGCGTGACGATCTCGGTGTTCCTCACCCTCTACCTGATCCCGGCGCTGTACGTGCTGATCGCGCGCAAGACCAAGTCGCCCGAGTACCTCGGGCGACTGATCGACAGGTTGAAGCGTGACGCCCCGGCAGGGGCGGTCGAACGGGCGCCGGAAGCGAGCGGCGGCTAGCCCGCCGCCGCCTTCTTCGCGCGGGGATTCCGGCTGGCGGCGGCCGGCTTCTTTGCCGCCGCCTTCTTCCTGGTCGCCTTCTTCGCGGGCTCCGCCGCCTCGGCCACGGCACCGGCCTTGTCGGTGAGCATCACGAGGGCCATCGGGGCGGCGTCGCCGGCCCGGAAGCCCATCTTCAGGATCCGCAGGTAACCGCCCGGCCGGGCCTTGAAGCGCGGCCCCAGGTCGCCGAACAGCTTGCCGACGGCCGGGCGATCCCGCAGGCGCGAGAAAGCCAGGCGGCGGTTGGCGAGGCCATCGACCTTGGCGAGCGTGATCAGGGGCTCCACCACCCGGCGGAGTTCCTTCGCCTTGGGCACCGTCGTGCGGATCGTCTCTTCACGGATCAGCGAGGCCGCCATGTTGCGGTACATGGCAGTCCGGTGGCTGCTCTTCCTGCCGAGGGCTCGGCCGGCCTTACGGTGCATCATCGCTCGTGGTTCCGATCAGTTTGGTATCAGGCGGCCTTGTCGTCGTGCTTGGCCAGGCCCGGGGGCGGCCAGTTCTCGATCCGCATGCCCAGGGACAGGCCGTGGCTCTCCAGCACTTCCTTGATCTCGGTGAGGGACTTCTTGCCGAGGTTCGGGGTGCGGAGCAGCTCGACTTCCGTCCGCTGCACGAGGTCGCCGATGTAGTTGATGTTCTCGGCCTTGAGGCAGTTGGCCGACCGCACGGTGAGCTCCAACTCGTCCACCGGACGCAGCAGGATGGGCTCGATCTGGGACTCGGCCGTGGTCGAGGTGGCCTCGTCCTGGCCGCGCAGCTCGAGGAACACGTCCAGCTGGTCCTTGAGGATCGTGCCGGCGCGACGGATCGCGTCCTCCGGGTCGATCGTGCCGTTGGTCTCCACGTCGAGGACCAGCTTGTCCAGGTCGGTGCGCTGCTCCACGCGGGCCGACTCCACCGTGTAGGTGACCTTCCGGACCGGGCTGAAGGACGCGTCGAGGCGCAGGCGGCCGATGCCGGTGCTCTGCTCGTCGGGGTCCTGCTGGGTGACGGCGGCGCGATAGCCGCGGCCACGCTCGATCGTCAGCATCATCTTCAGCTCGCCATTGCTGGTGAGGTTGGCGATGACGTGCTTCGGGTTGACCACTTCGACGTCGTGATCCGTGACGATGTCGCCAGCCGTGACCGGGCCGGGGCCCTTGCGGTGCACGGTGAGCTCGACACGGTCCCGCGAGTGCATGCGGATGGCCACGCCCTTCAGGTTGAGCAGGATCTCGACGACATCCTCCTGGACACCCTCGATGCTGGTGTACTCGTGGAGCACGCCCTCGATCTCGGCCTCCACGATGGCAGCGCCCGGCATGCTCGAGAGCAGGACACGGCGCAGCGCGTTGCCCAGGGTGTGGCCGAAGCCGCGCTCCAGGGGCTCGATGACGATACGCGCGCGATTGCCGGTTTCCGCCTGGACCCGGACGCTGCGTGGCTTCAGGAATTCGCTGATCGATGACTGCATATATGACAGGCCTCTTGGTCGCGCCTAAAGGCGCTCCTACTTGGAATAGAGCTCGATGACGAGGTTCTCGTTCACGTCGGGCAGGATGTCCTCCCGCGCCGGCAGGTTCTTCAGCGTGCCGGCCAGCGCCGTGTCATCCACCTCGACCCACTCGGGGAAGCCGACCTGGCTGGCCATGGACACCGCGTTCTTGATGCGGGGCTGGGCCTTGGCCTTCTCGGCGACCTCGATCTTGTCGCCGGCGGCCACCTGGTAGGACGGGATGTTCACCAGCCCGCCGTTGACCTTGATGGCGCAGTGGCTGACCAGCTGCCGCGCCTCGGCGCGGGTGGCGGCGAAGCCCATCCGGTAGACCACGTTGTCCAGCCGTCCCTCAAGGAGCTTCAGCAGGTTCTCACCCGTGGAGCCCTTCATCCTGGCAGCCTTGTGGTACGTGTTGCGGAACTGCCGTTCCAGGACACCGTACATGCGGCGAAGCTTCTGCTTCTCGCGCAGCTGCACGCCGTAGTCCGAGAGACGGCCCTTGCGGGCGGCCTGCTTCGTGCCGGGAGGGGTCTCCAGCTTGCACTTGGTCTCGAGGGGCTTCACGCCGCTCTTCAGGAAGAGGTCCGTGCCTTCCCGCCGGGCGAGCTTGCAAGTCGGTCCGCGATATCTGGCCATACTGGATCGTCCTTATACGCGCCGCTTCTTCGGCGGCCGGCACCCGTTGTGCGGGATAGGGGTGATGTCTTCGATGTTGCTGATTCGGTAGCCCACTCCATTCAGGGAGCGGACAGCGGATTCGCGGCCCGGGCCGGGACCACTGACGAAGACCTCGAGGGCCTTCAGGCCGTACTCGAGGGCTGCCTGGCCCGCGCGCTCGGCGGCCACCTGGGCGGCGAACGGCGTGCTCTTGCGCGAACCCTTGAAGCCGCAGCTGCCAGCCGTGGCCCAGCTCAGGGTGTTGCCCTGGCGGTCCGTGATCGTGACGATCGTGTTGTTGAAGGTCGAGTGGATGTGCGCGATCCCGTCCACGACGAGACGCTTCGACTTCTTGCGGACGCCCTTGGCCGGCGCAGCAGCCGCGGCGGCGGCAGCCGGCGCTCCGTTCCCTGCGGGTGCTTCTGGTTCCTGTGCCATACCTGCTCTCTCTGGTTACTGGTTAGCGCCGGATGGCCCGCCGCGGGCCCTTCCGGGTGCGTGCATTGGTCCGGGTGCGCTGGCCGCGCATCGGGAGGCCCTTGCGGTGGCGGATACCCCGGTAGCAGCCGAGGTCCATCAGCCGCTTGATGCTCATGGACACCTCACGCCGGAGGTCGCCCTCGACCGGGAAGCGCGCGATCTCGGCGCGGATGCGCTCCACTTCCGGCTCGCTCAGGTCCTTGACCTTCACGTTGGCCTGGATGCCCGCCGCCTCGCACACGCGCAAAGCCCGGTTCCGGCCGACGCCGAAGATGTGGGTGAGAGCGATTCCGACGTGCTTGTTCGACGGAATGTTGATGCCAGCTATGCGTGCCATGCTTAACCCTGCCTCTGCTTGTGCCGGGGATCACTGCAGATCACCCGCACTACGCGCTTGCGACGAACGACCTTGCAGTTCCTGCAGATCTTCTTGACTGATGCCCGAACCTTCATAACGACTCCGTTCGTCAACTCCTAGCGGAGCTGACCCGCCCGACCTACACCGCCGAAGTTGGCCTTCTTCAGCAGGCTCTCGTATTGATGGGACATCATGTGCGCCTGGAGCTGCGCCATGAAATCCATGGTGACGACCACGATGATCAGCAGCGACGTGCCACCGAAGTAGAAAGGCACCCGCCAGTACAGGATCATGAATTCCGGCAGCAGGCAGACCGCGGTGATGTAGATGCCACCCCAGAACGTCAGGCGCGTGAGTACCTTGTCGATGTACTCGGCGGTCTGCTGGCCGGGCCGGATCCCGGGGATGAACGCACCGCTCTTCTTCAGGTTGTCCGAAGTCTCCCGGGAGTTGAAGACCAGGGCCGTGTAGAAGAAGCAGAAGAAGATGATCAGGCTGGCGTAGAGCAGGATGTAGATAGGCTGCCCCGGCGCCAGCTGGGCGGAGAGGTCCTGCAGCCAGCTGAAGCCCTCGTTGGTGCCGAACCAGCTGGCGATGGTGGCCGGAAACAGGATGATGCTGGAGGCGAAGATCGGCGGAATGACGCCCGCCATGTTGATCTTGAAGGGCAGGTGGCTGGACTGGCCCGCGTAGACGCGCCGTCCCTGCTGCCGCCGCGCGTAGTTGACGGTGATGCGCCGCTGGCCCCGCTCCATGAAAACCACGAAGTAGGTGACGCCGATGATCAGCAGCACCAGGATCAGCGCGATCGCGGCATTCATCTCGCCGGTATTCACCAGCTCGAGGGTGCCGCCAATGGCGGAAGGCAGCCCGGAGATGATGCTGGACAGGATGATCATGGAGATGCCGTTGCCGATGCCCCGCTCGGTGATCTGCTCACCGAGCCACATCAGGAAGATCGTGCCCGTGATGAGCGTGACCACGGCGGTGAAGATGAAGCTGAAACCGGGGCTGATCACGAGGCCCTGGTTCTGCAGGGCGATCGCGGCGCCGAGGGACTGCACGAGGGCAAGGCCTACCGTGCCGTAGCGGGTGTACTGGGTCAGCTTGCGGCGGCCGGCCTCGCCTTCCTTCCGCAGCTGGTTCATCTGCGGGATCACGATGCCGGCCATCTGCACGATGATCGATGCGGAGATGTAGGGCATGACCCCCAGCGCAAAGATGCTCAACCGCTCCAGGGCGCCGCCCGAGAACATGTTGAACATCGCGAGGATCGTGCCGGACTGCTGCTGGAAGAACTGGGCCAGGGCCTGCGGATCGATACCGGGGACGGGAATGAACGTGCCCACCCGGTAGACGATCAGGGCGCCGACCAGGAAGAAAAGGCGCGAGCGGAGATCAGCGAAGCGCGTTGCCTCGCCCAGTGCCGCCGCCGGATTGCCCACGCCCTTTGCCACGATTTCTGTTCCTGGTTTCCTGGGATTGCCGCTTAGTCTTCGATGCTGCCGCCGGCCGCCTCGATGGCCTTGCGGGCGCCCGGCGTGACCTTGATGCCCTTCAGCTTCACGGCCTTCCCGATCTTCCCGGACGCGATGACCTTGGCGGTCTCCACGTCCCGGCCGACGACCTTGGCCTTCTTGAGCGCGTCGAGGTCGACCACGCCGTCCTTGACGAGCACCAGCTCGTGCAGCCGCACCTCGGCCGTGGCCGAGAGCAGGTGCGAGACGAAGCCGATCTTCGGCAACCGCCGCTGGATCGGCATCTGGCCGCCTTCGAAGCCGACCTTGTGGTAGCCGCCGGCGCGGGCGGACTGGCCCTTGTGGCCGCGGCCGCAGGTCTTGCCCTGGCCGGCCGAGCTGCCGCGCCCGACGCGCTTGCGCGCCTTGCGGGACCCGGGCTTCAACGTATTGAGTTTCATGAACGTATAACCTCAGACCGACTCGACGCGCAGCATGTAGGCGATGCGCTTGATCATGCCCCGGTTCTCGGGGGTGTCCGCGACCACCACCGAGTGATGCATCCGGCGCAGGCCCAGGCCCGCCACGCAGGCCTTGTGGCTTTCCAGCCGGCCGAACTTGCTCTTCACGAGCGTCAGCCGGACCTGGCCCGCGGCCTTCTTCGCCGTCTTTGCAGTGCTCTTTGCTGCGGTCATGACCTAGCCCACCAGATCCGCGAGGGCCTTGCCCCGCTTGGCCGCAATGGCCTCGGGGGAACGCATGTCCTGCAGGGCGTTCATCGTGGCGCGGACCACGTTGATCGGATTCCGCGAGCCGTAGCTCTTGGCCAGCACGTTGCGCACGCCGGCGCACTCGAAGACGGCGCGCATGGCACCGCCGGCGATGATGCCGGTACCGTCCGAGGCGGGCTGCATGTAGACGCGGGTGGCGCCGTGGCTGCCCGACTGCGGGTAGTACAGGGTGTCCTTCTTCAGGGGCACCGACTTCAGGTTCTTGCGGGCGGCCTGCATCGACTTCTGGATGGCGGCTGGAACCTCCCGCGCCTTGCCATAGCCGAAGCCGACCTTGCCCTTGCCGTCACCGACGACCGTGAGGGCGGTGAAGCCGAACTGGCGGCCGCCCTTGACGACCTTAGCCACCCGGTTGACGGAAACGAGCTTCTCGAGATAGTCGTCGCCCTCGCCCGAACGTTCCGGAGCCATGCCTTCCTGTCTACGCGCCACTGTCAGAACTCCAAGCCGTTTTCGCGGGCTGCCTCGGCCAATGCCTTGACGCGCCCGTGGTACTGGAACCCGGACCGGTCGAACGCAACGCGCGTGACACCGGCCGCCTTCGCCTTTTCCGCAATCGTCCGGCCCACCATGGCGGCGGCGGCGATGTTGCCGGTGCCGTCCAGGGCCTCGCGCACTTCCTTCTGCAAGGTGGACGCGGCTGCCATCACCGTGCCGCCGTCGGGGCCGATGACCTGCGCATAGATGTGCTGCGGGGTGCGGTGAATCGTCAGCCGCGCCACGCCCAACTCGCGGATCTTGGCCCGGGAACGCCGGGCCCGCCGCAGTCTGCTGTCCTTCTTGTTCATAAGCGACCCGAAGCCACGATTGCCTGGATACCTGCCTGTGAAACTGTCACAGGGCGTACCGGGCGCAATCGCCTACTTCTTCTTCGCCTCCTTGATGACGACCTTCTCACCCGCGTACCGCACGCCCTTGCCCTTGTAGGGCTCCGGCGGCCGGTAGCGGCGTATGTCCGCTGCAACCTGGCCAACCTTGTGCTTGTCGGCCCCCTTGATGACGATCTCGGTCTGGCTGGGGGTGTCGATCGTGATGCCGTCGGGCACCGAGAACGCCACCGGATGCGAGAAGCCCAGCGTCAGGTTGAGCTTCTTGCCCTGGGCCTGGGCGCGGTAGCCGACGCCCACCAGTTCCAGCTTGCGCTCGAAGCCCTTGGAAACACCGTTAACCATGTTGGCGAGCAGCGCACGGGTCGTGCCCGCGACAGCGCGGTCGCCCTGGGCTTCCGTGCGGCTCGTGATGTTGGCGGTACCGTCAGCCACGTTGATCTCCACCTTGGGGTTCAGCGTGTGGCTGAGCTCGCCCTTCGGGCCCTTCACGCGCACCTTGCCGCCCGCCTGGGTCAGTTCGACCCCCTTCGGCAGCGGCACCGGCATCTTTGCAACTCTGGACATGGCTAATCCCTAAAGCAGTTCGGGCAGTTCGTCAGGAAACGATGCAGAGCACTTCGCCGCCATGACCGCCGGCACGGGCGTCGCGGTCGCTCATGACGCCCGCCGGCGTCGAGACAATGGCGATGCCCAGGCCACCCTGGATCTTCGGCAACTCGTCCTTGCCACGGTAGATGCGCAGGCCGGAACGGCTGACGCGCCGGATCTCGTCGATGACGGGGCGGCCCTCGAAGTACTTGAGCTCGATGGACAGCTCGCGCTTGTTGTTGCCGGCATCGGTCACCTGGAACCCGGCGATGTAGCCTTCGTCCTGCAGCACCTTGGCGATGGCTTCCTTCTGGGTCGAGGAAGGCATGACCACGCCGGGCAGGGCCACCTTCTGGGCGTTCCTGATCCGGGTCAGCATGTCGGCAATCGGGTCCGAAAGACTCATGTTCGTTTCGCTCGGTTTCGTTGAAGTGTTTACCAGCTCGCCTTGCGCATCCCGGGGATATTGCCGGCGAGGGTCAGCTCGCGCAGCTTGGTCCGGGACAGGCCGAACTTCTGGTAGTAACCGCGGGAACGTCCCGTGATCGAGCAACGGCTGCGCTGGCGGCTCGGGCTCGAGTCGCGAGGCAGCGACTGCAGCTTGTCCACCGCGGCCTGCTTGTCGTCGGGGCGCGCCTTCGGGTTGGCGATGACCGACTTCAGCGCCGCACGCTTCTTGGCGTACTTTTGCGCCAGCCTGGCGCGTTTCGCGTCCCGGAGAACCATTGATTTCTTGGCCATGAACTCTGCCCTTGGATGAAGCTACTTGCGGAACGGGAAGTTGAAGGCATCGAGCAGCGCGCGGCCGCGGACGTCGTCACCGGCGGTCGTCGTGATCGTGATGTCCATGCCCCGGATGGTGTCGATCTGGTCGTAGTCGATCTCCGGGAAGATGATCTGCTCCTGGACGCCCATGCTGTAGTTACCCCGGCCGTCGAACGAGCGGCCGTTGAGCCCGCGGAAGTCGCGGATACGGGGGACGGCGATGCTGATCAGGCGATCGAGAAACTCCCACATGCGCTGGCGGCGCAGTGTGACCTTGCAGCCCACGGGATAGCCTTCCCGCACCTTGAACGTGGCGATGGACTTGCGGGCCAGCGTGATCTGCGGCTTCTGGCCGGCGATACGCGTCATGTCGGCCACGGCCTTCTCGATCACCTTCTTGTCGGTGATCGTCTCGCCCACGCCCATGTTCAGCGTGATCTTGGTGATCCGCGGCACCTCCATGACGTTGTCGACGCCCAGCTGCTGCTTCAGCTTCGGGACGACCGTGCTCGCGTAGTATTCCTGCAACCGTGCCATAGCTTGTTCGCGACGCCCCTCAGGCGTCCACGACCTCGTTGTTCGACTTGAAATAGCGGACCTTGCGGCCGTCCTTGAGCGTCCGGAAGCCGACCCGGTCGGCCTTCTCGGTCGTCCCGTTGAACAGCGCCACGTTGGAAATGTGCAGCGACATCTCCTTCTCGATGATGCCGCCCTGCAAGCCCTTCGCCGGATTGGGCTTCTGGTGCCGCTTCACGACGTTGACGTTCTCGACCCAGACCCGTTCGCCGTCGACGCGGGTAACCGTGCCCTTGCGGCCCTTGTCGCGACCCGCAATGACGATGACCTGGTCGTTCTTTCTAATGCGCTTCATGTCGGTTCACTCAAAGGACTTCGGGCGCCAGGGAAATGATCTTCATGAAATTCTCGGTGCGCAGCTCGCGGGTAACTGGCCCGAAGATGCGGGTGCCGATCGGCTCAAGCTTGTTGTTGAGGAGCACGGCCGCATTGCCGTCGAAGCGGATCACCGAGCCGTCCGGCCGGCGCACGCCCTTCCGTGTGCGGACGACGACGGCGTTGTAGACCTCGCCCTTCTTGACCCGACCCCGGGGGATCGCGTCCTTGATGCTGACCTTGATGACGTCGCCAACCGACGCATAGCGCCGGCGGGTGCCGCCGAGCACCTTGATGCACATCAACTGCCGGGCGCCGCTGTTGTCGGCCGCCGCGAGGTACGTTTGCATCTGAATCATGTTCGTTTCCCGGTAATGCCAGTCCTAGACGACGGGCTTGCCCGACTCCTCGGAGCGACGCAGAACCTCGACCAGCCGCCACGCCTTGCGCTTGGAATAGGGCCGGCATTCGGTGATGGACACCAGGTCGCCGGCCTTCGACGAGTTGGTCTCGTCGTGGGCCAGCAGCTTGGTCGTGCGGCGCACGTACTTGCCGTACTGGGGGTGCTTCACGAGTCGCTCGACGACCACCGCAATGGTCTTCTGCATCTTGTTGCTGACCACGGTGCCGGTAAGCGTGCGCACGGTTGCGGCGCCCTCGCTGGCCACGGCCGGAGCCGGGGCCTGCTTCGCCTTGCGGGGAGCCTTGCTCGTAGTTGTCGGACTCATGCTGCGCCTTCCGTCTTCCTGGTGCCGGCCGTCTTCTTCTGCCGGGCCTGCTCGCTGAGCAGGGTCTTGATCCGTGCAATGTTCTTGCGAACCTTGTCGAACTGGTCCGGACGGCTCAGCTGGCCCGTGGCGCGCTGCATCCGGAGGTTGAACTGTTCCTTGCGGAGACCGAGGAGCTCTTCAGCCAGCTCGGTCTCGGACTTCTTGCGAAGGTCGTTGATTTTCATCGCCCGTTACCTAGGTTCAGATGGCGTGGCGGCTAACGAAGGTGGTGCCCACCGGCAGCTTGGAAGCTGCCAGGCGGAACGCTTCCCGGGCGATCGCCTCGGTGACGCCCTCCATCTCGTAGAGGACGGTGCCAGGCTGCACGAGGGCAACGTAGAACTCGACGTTGCCCTTGCCGCTGCCCTGCCGGACTTCGAGCGGCTTGGCGGTGACCGGCTTGTCCGGGAAGACCCGGATCCAGACCTTGCCACCGCGCTTCACGTAGCGGGTCATGGCGCGACGGGCCGCCTCGATCTGGCGGGCGGTCAGCCGGGCCCGGTCGGTGGCCTTCAGGCCGTACTCGCCGAAGGCCACGGTGTTTCCCCGCTGCGCGAGGCCGCGGTTGCGGCCCTTGAACTGCTTGCGGAACTTGGTTCGCTTGGGTTGCATCATGGGAGCGGTTCCTTAGCGGGCGGCCTCGCGTACGGCCGGAGCAGCAGCTTCCTCGGCCGGCGTCTCAGCCTGGTCGAACACCTCGCCACGGAAGATCCAGACCTTCACGCCGATGACGCCATAGGTGGTCTGGGCCTCGGACAGGGCGTAGTCCATGTCCGCCCGGAAGGTATGCAGGGGTACCCGGCCCTCCCGGTACCACTCCGTGCGTGCGATCTCGCCGCCGTTCAGGCGGCCGGCGACCTGCACCTTGATGCCCTGGGCACCGAGCCGCATGGTGTTGGTGACGGACCGCTTCATGGCACGGCGGAACATCACGCGCCGTTCGAGCTGCTGGGCGATGCCGTCGGCCACCAGCTGCGCGTCGAGCTCCGGCTTGCGGATCTCGGCGATATTGATGCGCACGTCGTTCAGGCTCATCTTCAGCAGCTTGCCGACCTGGCTCCGCAGGCTCTCGATGTCCTCGCCCTTCTTGCCGATCACGACGCCCGGCCGGGCCGTGTGGATCGTGATGTGCGCCTTCCTGGCCGGACGCTCGATCTGGATCTTGGCGACCGAGGCCTCCTTGAGCTTCTTCTTGAGGAACTCACGGACGCGGAAGTCCGCATCGATGTATCTCGGGAACGTGCGGGAGTCGGCGTACCACTTGGACGCCCAGTCCCTCGTGATGCCGAGCCGGATACCGATCGGATTGACCTTCTGACCCATGGTTACTCGTCCGCAACTTGAATGGTGATATGGCTGCTGCGCTTCTGCCGAGGCGAAGCGCGGCCCTTGGCCGATGCCTTGAACCGGCGAAGCCGCGGGGCCTCGTTGACGAAGACAGTGGCCACCTTGAGCTCGTCGATGTCGGCAGCGTTGTTGTGCTCGGCGTTGGCGATGGCGGAGTCCAGGACCTTCTTCAGCAACCCGGCGCCCTTCTTGGGCATCAGGTCGAGAATCTGCTTGGCATTGGCCACCGTCTTGCCGCGGATGGCGTCGGCTACCAGCCGGCACTTCTGCGGGGAGATCCGGGCGTACTTCAGTGTGGCGGAAACCTGCATCTTCAGATCCTCAAGCCGGAGCCGCTTCGGCCGTCTTGGTCTTCTTGTCGCCCGAATGGCCCTTGAACGTCCGGGTGACGGCGAACTCGCCGAGCTTGTGGCCAACCATGTTCTCGGTGATCAGCACCGGGACGTGATCCCGGCCGTTGTGGATGGCAATGGTGAGACCGACCATCTCGGGGAGGATCATCGAACGCCGCGACCACGTCTTGATGGGCCGGCGATTGTTGGTGCCCACCGCCTGCCGGACCTTGTTGGCCAGGTGCAGGTCGACGAACGGTCCCTTCTTGATTGAACGCGCCACGTTTCAGGTTCCTTGGTCGGTTACTTCTTGTCGCGCCGGCGCACGATCATGGTGGCCGTCCGCTTGTTGCGACGGGTCTTGTAGCCCTTGGTCTTGACGCCCCACGGGGTTACCGGATGCCGGCCGCCGGAGGTCTTGCCCTCGCCGCCGCCGTGCGGGTGGTCGACCGGGTTCATCGCGACGCCGCGCACCGTCGGGCGGATACCGCGCCAGCGCTTGGCGCCCGCCTTGCCGAACTTGCGCAGGTTGTGCTCCTCGCGACCAACCTCGCCGATCGTGGCGCGGCACTCCACGTGCACCTTGCGCATCTCGCCGGAGCGGAGGCGGACGGTGGCGTAGATGCCGTCCCGGGCGACGATCTGGACGCTGCTGCCGGCGGCACGGGCGATCTGCGCCCCCTTGCCGGGCTTCAGCTCGACCGCGTGGACCAGCGTGCCCACCGGAATGTTCCGGAGGGGCAGCGCATTGCCGTTCTTGATCGGGGCGTCGCGGCCGGAGATCACGGCGTCGCCGGCAGCCAGGCCCTTCGGCGCAATGATGTAGCGGCGCTCGCCGTCGGCGTACAGCAGCAGCGCGAGGTGGGCGCTGCGGTTGGGGTCGTACTCGATACGCTCGACCTTCGCGGCAATGCCATCCTTGTCGCGCCGGAAGTCGATGAGCCGGTACAGGCGCTTGTGGCCGCCGCCCTTGTGGCGCGTGGTCACCCGCCCGAAGTTGTTGCGGCCGGTGCTGCGCTCGAGGCGCGTCACCAGGGCCGGGTGGGGCTCGCCCTTGTGCAGGTTCGGGGTCGTGACCTTGACGACGAAGCGCCTGCCTGGCGAGGTCGGTCGGGTTTGCTGAAGTGCCATGAGGAGTGATCTCGAAGGTGTTCTGGCGGACTATTCGGCGCCGAGGAAGTCGATGTCCTGGCCCTCGGCCAGGGTCACGTAGGCCTTCTTCCAGTCCTGCCGGCGGCCCGGGCTGCGGCCAAAGCGCTTGGCCTTGCCCATGCAGTTGACGACCTGCACGGCAGTAACCTGGACTTCGAACATCAGTTCGACGGCGCGCTTGATGTCGCTCTTGTCCGCGTCCGGGCGCACCTTGAAGACGAACTGCTTGAGGCGTTCCGCGATCCGGCTGCTCTTCTCCGAGAGGTGCGGCCCGACCAGGACCGACATCAGCTTCTCGTTGCTGAGGCGGGCCGCCAGGGACTTGCCCTCACCCTTCGCGGACTTGGCAGGCTTGGCCGCCCGGGACTTGGTGGTAGCAGCTTTCGCGTTCATGACAGGCGCTCCGCCACGGCCTTCAGTGCGCCGGACGTGGCCAGGACCTTGCCGAAGCGCACGAGGGACACGGGATTCAGTTCACGCACGTCGAGCACTTCGACCGACGGCAGGTTGCGCGCGGAGAGACGCAGGTTGTCCTGGCCCTCCTCGACGAGGATGAGTACCTGGTCGAGATTGAGGCCCTGCAGGTACTTCACGAGATCCTTGGTCTTCGGCTTGGAGATCTCGATGGCGTCCACCAGCACCAGGCGGTCCTGGCGGACCAGTTCGGAAAGGACGGACCGCATCGCAGCCTGGTACATCTTGCGATTGACCTTCTGCGTGTAGTCGCGCGGCCTGGCGGCGAACGCACGGCCACCGCCGACCCAGATCGGGCCGCGGGTGGTGCCGGCGCGGGCCCGGCCGCTGCCCTTCTGCTTGAACGGCTTCCGGCCGCCGCCGCGGACTTCGGCGCGGGTCTTCTGGGCCTTGGTACCGGCGCGGCCACCGGCCATGTAGGCGGTGACGACCTGGTGGATCAGGGCCTCGTTGAACTTGGCGCCGAAGGCGTCATCGGACACCTCGAGGCTGCCGCCACCCTGGATTGCGAGCTTCATGGGAGCCTCAGCCCTTCCTCTTTCTGCGAACCTTCGCCGCAGGCTTGATGACGACGTGCGAACCCGCGTGACCCGGGACGGCGCCCTGGATCAGCAGCAGGTTGCGGTCCTTGTCGACGCGCACCACGGGCAGGTTGGCGATGCTGCGGGCGACGTTGCCCATGTGGCCGGACATGCGCTTGCCCTTGAAGACCCGGCCCGGCGTCTGGCGCTGGCCGATGGAGCCCGGAGCCCTGTGTGATACCGAGTTGCCGTGGGTGGCATCCTGGGCGTTGAAGTTGTGGCGCTTGATCGTGCCGGCGTAGCCCTTGCCGATGGTGGTGCCCCGCACGTCGACCAGCTGGCCGGCCGTGAAGGCCTCTACCGTGATCTCGGACCCCGCGGGATAGGCGGTCGCCTCGTCCGCATTGACCCGGAATTCCCACATGCCCTCGCCCGGCTCGGCGCCGACCTTGGCGTACTGGCCCGCCAGGGGCTTGTTGATGCGGGACGCCTTGACGGTGCCGGTGGTCACCTGCAGCGCCGAGTAGCCGTCCGAATCGGCGGTCTTGACCCGGGTGACCCGGTTGGGGAACGCCTCGATGACCGTCACGGGCACGGACGCGCCGTCTTCCGTGAAGACCCGCGTCATGCCCCGCTTTCGCCCGATTAGCCCGATAGCCATGTCTGCTTCCTGGTCGGTATTCCTGCTTGCCGCAAGCCGCGCAACCCGTTTGCGCACCTGCTGCTGCCTATGAATCCTGCGCGGACACGGCCAGCCCCAGACAACGGGGAAGCCTGATTCCGTCGGAGACCCCCGAACCCTCTTCTTTTCGAAGGGCCGTGCAGCTGGCCGGGTCAGTCGGCCGGCAGGCCCTACGGCGGGTTCGCTTTATTCGTGCCCTGAATCGTGCCTTGCACCGGGTTTTTGCAACGCAGGATGCGTTGCAGGACCCCGCAGGGCACTACGCGGAGCCGCGCAGTATAGCAGCCTCGCGGCCGAGTTCAATTTGCCTAATTCAGCTTGATCTGGACGTCCACGCCGGCCGGCAGCTCCAGCTTCATCAGGGCGTCCACCGTCTTGTCGGTCGGTTCCACGATGTCCATCAGGCGCTTATGGGTCCGGATCTCGTACTGGTCCCGGGCGTCCTTGTCCACGTGGGGGGAGGTCAGGACGGTAAAGCGCTCGGTCTTGCTGGGCAGGGGGACCGGGCCCCGCACTTGGGCGCCCGTGCGCTTCGCGGTGTCCACGATCTCCTTCGCCGAATTGTCGATCAGGCGGTGATCGAAAGCTTTGAGGCGGATGCGGATGTTCTGACTTTTGGCCATGTCTATGTCCTTGAATTAGCGGAAGATTGGTATCGCGCCTGAAGACGCTCCTACAGGTCCTACTTGATGATCTTGGCCACGACGCCGGCGCCGACGGTCTTGCCGCCCTCGCGGATGGCGAAGCGCAGGCCCTCTTCCATGGCGATCGGGTTGATCAAGGTCACCGTCATCTTGATGTTGTCACCCGGCATCACCATCTCCACCCCCGACGGCAGCTCGCAGGCCCCCGTCACGTCCGTGGTCCGGAAGTAGAACTGCGGCCGGTAACCCTTGAAGAACGGCGTGTGACGGCCGCCCTCCTCCTTGGTCAGCACGTAGATCTCCGCCTCGAAGGTCGTGTGCGGGTTGATCGAACCCGGCTTGGCCAGCACCTGGCCACGCTCCACTTCCTCACGCTTCGTGCCCCGCAGCAGCACGCCCACGTTGTCCCCCGCCTGGCCGTCGTCCAGCAGCTTGCGGAACATCTCCACGCCCGTGCAGATCGTCTTCGTCGTGTCCTTGATGCCGACGATCTCCACTTCCTCGCCCACCTTGATCCGGCCCCGCTCGATACGCCCGGTCACCACCGTGCCCCGGCCCGAGATCGAGAACACGTCCTCGATCGGCATCAGGAACGCACCGTCCACCGCCCGCTCCGGCACCGGGATGTACGCGTCCATCGCCGCCACCAGCTTCTCGACGCTCTTCGTGCCCATGTCGCTCGCGTCGCCTTCCCAGGCCTTCAGCGCCGAGCCGATCACGATCGGCGTCTTGTCGCCCGGGAACTCGTAGGTCGTCAGCAGCTCCCGAACCTCCAGCTCCACCAGCTCCAGCAGCTCCGCGTCGTCCACCATGTCCGCCTTGTTCAGGTACACCACGATGTACGGCACGCCCACCTGCCGCGCCAGCAGAATGTGCTCCCGCGTCTGCGGCATCGGCCCGTCCGCCGCCGACACCACCAGGATCGCGCCGTCCATCTGCGCCGCGCCCGTGATCATGTTCTTCACGTAGTCCGCGTGCCCCGGGCAGTCCACGTGCGCGTAGTGCCGCGCCTCGCTCTCGTACTCCACGTGCGCCGTCGCGATCGTGATACCCCGCGCCTTCTCTTCCGGCGCCTTGTCAATCTGGTCGTACGCCGACACCTCGCCACCAAACTTCGCCGCCATCACCTTGGTCAGCGCCGCCGTCAGCGTCGTCTTCCCATGGTCCACGTGACCGATCGTCCCCACGTTCACGTGCGGCTTCTTCCGCTCAAATTTGGCCTTCGACATGTCTTTCTCTCTCTGTTTGGTAGGTGCGGCGCCCGCCGCGATTCACGATGCCCTTAACGCCTGAGTCTTCTTGCCGTGCAGTACCGTCTTCCACGCCGCCCTAGTCACGCACTCTCTGGAGCCCACAACCGGAATTGAACCGGTGACCTCTTCCTTACCAAGGAAGTGCTCTACCGCCTGAGCTATGTGGGCGAAGCCTTGTTCCCCTCACCACCTCGAACTGGAGCGGGTGATGGGAATCGAACCCACGTCATCAGTTTGGAAAACTGAGGTTCTACCATTGAACTACACCCGCGGACGCAAGCTCCTGACGCGAGGATTGTTTACGGATCTCTTGAATTACAGATCTCAAGAAACGGAGCCCTCACTCGAGAACTTTCCCGAGGAGAACGCTGTCCCGGGGGCTCTTTATCAGACCTGTTCCCACCCGCCGGCTCCGCCTCGTTCAATGGTGGAGGGGGTAGGATTCGAACCTACGAAGGCGTAAGCCAGCAGATTTACAGTCTGCCCCCGTTGGCCGCTTGGGTACCCCTCCGCTGAGTCGAGCAGAGCATTGTCGAGGGCCGGCCGGCCTGCTGTCAACCGCTGGCGGTATGCCGGAAGAGGGACTTGAACCCCCAACCTACCGCTTACAAAGCGGTTGCTCTGCCATTGAGCTATTCCGGCCCTGAAAATCGGGGCAACCCGCGAACCTCCACAATTATAAGGGCTACTCGGGAGCGCCGGGGCCTGGAGGGTCGGTTGCCGACGGCGGGGGCCCGGCCACGGGTCTGCTGTCAGGGCAGGGCGCCGGCTCAGCCCGCATGATCCGGTCCCCGGCCAGGGCCAGGTCCGACGGCACCAGCGCCTGCCCGGCCCTGGGCCGCACCAGCAACCACTGCTCGACCCCGGGCCGGAATCGGTCCCGGACTTCGACCTGGAAACCAAGGTTTCGGGCGGTACCGGCTACCCGGTCAGCCCGGTCGCGCTCCCGGAAGACGCCCAGGCTGATCAGGGCCTCCGAACCATCCTGCATGAGGAGTGCATCGGCGAGCCCGGCAGCCACGAGCCGCTCCCGGGCGCTCTCGGCCGCCCCAGTTCCGGCGAAACCGGTGACCTGCACCCAGTGCCCGAGCCACAGCTGGGCGTCCCGGCCGATCGCCACGGCGTCGACACCACGGCTGGCCAGGACACGGGCGGCCTGTTGCGCTGCGGTAGAGCTG
>Ga0268299_1002534_pt1 | contig 21251 bp, 18 predicted proteins | sample NOBtaG_FD_193484 | JGI IMG/M metagenome (GOLD analysis project Ga0268299, IMG submission 193484) | Activated sludge microbial communities from bioreactor in Nijmegen, Gelderland, Netherland - NOB reactor | ecosystem: Engineered > Bioreactor > Aerobic > Activated sludge | place: Netherlands... | reverse complement strand
GAACGATTACATGGGCTTCACGATTTTCTTCCTCGCTTTGGCGGTGCTGCAGATGGTGGGCGCGCTGCTGTGCTTTGTGGGAATTCTCGTCACTTTGCCTATCATGTACGGCGCCATCACGGTGGCCTACAAAGAGACTGTCGGCATTGCGAGCACTCAGCAGTAATCGCGTATTTCAAACGGCGATCCCGCTGTTCGCAATCGGGTGGCTCTTCGTTTTCGGGGCAGACGCGACCGCGTCCCTTGTCTGCCCGTTTCGTTGGGCCACCTCCCTTCCGTGTCCGCTATGCGGGATGACCCATGCCGTCGCGGCGCTGCTTCACGGAAACGTCGCCGAGAGCGTCGCATTCCACCCGTTCGCACCGCTTGCGCTGGCAGGCCTTCTGGGAACCGCTGCCGGACGGACGCTGCCCGCGTGGATGTGGCCGCGGCTTGCGATCGGTTTGGGCGCATTTGGTGGGGTAAGAATGCTGGTTGCCGCGCTATAATTGCACTGCAATCTCCGTCATATCGAGGCACTCATGCGAAAAAAAGTAACTGTTGTAGGCGCCGGCAACGTCGGCGCCAATTGCGCGCTGCGGATCGCCGATCAAGAACTGGCAGACGTGGTTCTGGTCGACGTCGTGGACGGTGTTCCCCAGGGTAAGGGGCTCGACATTCTCGAGTCCGGTCCCATCCAGGGCTACGATGTACGCATCACCGGATCGAACGGCTATGAGGAGACCGCCAACTCCGACATCGTGATTATTACGGCGGGCTTCCCTCGCAAACCCGGAATGAGCCGCGACGACCTTCTCCTCGCCAACTACGAAATCGTGAAGACGGCCACCGAACAGGCGGCCAAGTACTCGCCGAACGCAATACTGATTCTGGTCACCAATCCGCTCGACGCAATGTGCTGGGCGGCCTGGAAAGTATCGGGATTCTCGCGTAACCGGGTGATCGGCATGGCCGGCGTGCTCGACACGGCGCGCTATCGCACCTTCATCGCCGAGGCGCTCAACGTAAGCGTGGAAAACATCACGGCAATGGTGCTGGGCGGCCACGGCGACACGATGGTGCCGCTCGTCCGTTTCACCAACGTGAGCGGCATTCCGCTCACGGAACTGCTGCCCGCCGATCAGATCGAGGCGCTTGTGAACCGGACGCGCAATGGCGGCGCGGAAATCGTAAAGTACCTCAAGACCGGCAGCGCCTACTACGCGCCGTCGGCCGCCGCCGTCGAGATGGCCGCGTCGATTCTGAAAGACAAGAAGAAGGTGCTGCCGTGCGCCGCGCTGCTGCAGGGCGAGTACGGCGTGAAGGACCTCTTCGTCGGCGTCCCTGTAAAGCTCGGCGCCAATGGAATCGAGAAGATTTATGAGGTAAGCTTGACCGGCTCCGAGAAAGCCGAGCTCGCCAAGAGCGTCGGCGCGGTCGAGGAGCTCGTTGCCGTAATCCAGTCCAAGAACTAGCGGGTCTCTATCGAAGGCGCCGGCTCCGGCCCGCGCCTTCGCCGGAACTCGCTTCGGGAGGAATCGTGACCCAGGAAACCGTTCAGCTCGTAGCCGCCATTCTTGCCGTACTCTGCGTGGTGGCCATTATCCTTCGCCGCAAGAGCAAGAAGAAGACCACCTCTCAGGACGACTTTTAGCACCGCATGGCCGCACCCGCACGCGTAAAATCCACACCCATTCCGAAGATCGACGAACGGCACGCCTGCTTTCCCCTGAAGGTTGTCCGTTCGCCTATTCACCGTTGGGGCATCGTTTCCCTTGGCGACATTCCAGCCAATCGAAAGGTGATCGAGTACACCGGTGAGCGTATCAATCGCAAGGAAACCAAACGCCGCGCCGATTCCACCGAACTGCACTATTTGTTTACGCTCGACAACTACTGGACCATCGACGGCACAGTTGGCGGCAGCGGCGCCCAATACATCAACCACTCCTGCGATCCGAACATCCGCGCCGTTGTCACGAAGGGCCACATTCTCTACTACAGCGCGCGCGCCATCAAGAAGGGCGAGGAGCTGACCATCGACTATCACTTCGACCCCGATGTCGAAAAGGTCGAGTGCAAGTGCGGCGCCGTGATCTGCCGGGGCACGATCAACCTTAAGAAGGAAAAGCGAGCCTAGCGGGCGCAAGACCGCCCTTTGCTTCCAGCTCCAGCAGCCTGTTCCACTTCGCCAGGCGCTCCGAGCGTGTCACCGAACCTACCTTAATCTGCCCCGCGCCGCTCGCAATGGCGAGGTCGGCCAGGAAACTGTCTTCCGTTTCGCCCGAGCGGGCCGAAATGACGGCGCGCCATCCGGCGGCCAGCGCCATGTCCGACACTTCGAAGGTCTCGGTCAGGGAGCCGATCTGGTTCATCTTTACGAGCACAGCGTTGGCCGACCGTTCGGCGATGGCGCGGCGGAGCCGCGAGGGATTCGTCGTAAGAAAGTCGTCGCCGACTAACTGCACGCGAGACCCGAGGGCGCGAGTCAACTCCGGCCAATGCTCCCAGTCGTCCTCGGCGAGCCCGTCCTCGATGGAAACGATGGGAAAGCGGCCGCACCAATCCTTCAACAGCTCGATCATGCCGGCCGCATCGAGGCGCCGGCGTTCGCTTGCGAGCGTATATTCACCGGCGCCATAAAAATGCGATGCAGCCACATCGAGCGCGATGGAGATCTGCCCGCCCGGCAGGTATCCCGCACGCTCGATCGCCCGCGTGAGAAGCTCAAGCGCTTCTACGTTGGAGCGTAGCAGCGGTCCCCAACCGCCTTCATCGGCGACGCCCGTAAGTGTATAGCCCGCCTCGACAATCAATTCGTACGTTGCCTTGTGAACGGCTACGGCGGCGTGCAGCGCTTCGGCGAATGCCGGGAAGCCGTGAGGTAGAGCGAGGAAGTCCTGAAACTCGATATTGTGCCCGGCGTGATGGCCGCCGGACAGAATGTTGAACATCGGCACGGGCAACGACGCTTCGCGTGGACCGGCCAGGTGGCGCCACAGTTCAATTCCCTTCGAGGCCGCGGCCGCGCGAGCGACGGCACAGGAAACGCCGAGAATGGCGTTAGCTCCAAGACGGCTCTTATCGGGTGTACCGTCAAGCGCGATCATGCGGGCATCGAGCGCCGCGTGGTCGTCCGCCTCCATGCCCACGACTGCGGCGGCGATATCGCCTTCAACATGGGCGGCCGCCCGCAGCACGCCTTTCCCTCCGTAGCGTGCAGGGTCGCCGTCCCGAAGTTCGACCGCCTCATGGCGGCCGGTGGACGCGCCGGACGGCGTTTGGGCCTGTCCAACCGCGCCATCGCTTAGGTGCGCCTCGACGGCGACGGTCGGCCTTCCGCGTGAATCGAGAATCTCCCAAGCGGATAGTTTTTTGATCTTCATGCGCCCAACCTGTCCCAAACTTCGCCGATCGACCGCGCCGGCCACAAAACCAGTTCGCGGGCAAGACCGCGCACGCGGCTGCGCGCGCCGGCGTCGAGATACTCGGCCGGCGACTTACCGTCGACACGCGCCATGTGGAGACAGCCAAGGTGTCGGAGCGTGGTGTCAAGGAACCACTCGCGCCAGTCCTCCGGCGCTCCCATACGCGCTTCGTCCCAGAACACTTCGGCCAGTTCGCGATACCCGGCGGCCCAACCGCGCTTGTGTTGCGACTTCAGCAAAAGGTGGTTGAGAAGGAATCCGGCGTCGAAACCGGGGTCGCCGAAGTGAACGACTTCGCAGTCGATGAGCAGGACGGCGCCGCCAGCGGCGACGAGCAGATTCTTCGGCGAAAAGTCGCCGTGCACCAGTGAGCGGGCTTCCCGGCGGCAGGAGTGGATGCGGTCGGCGAAGGCTTCGCGAAGATCTTCGTGGCGCGAGGCGGTGAAGCGGTAATAGGGATCGAGACGCAACTGGTCGAAACAGGTCTGGTCGCCGAACGCGTCGAACCATTCGACGCCGTGCCAAGTGGCGGCAATCAACTGGCGCAACAGGGCGCCCACGCTGCGGGCTGTATCTGGATTGGCCTGGCCAGCGAGGAGTTGAGTTTTCCAGTCGACGGCGTCCGCGGGTGCGGCTTCCATGGCGAAGATGAACTCGTCCCGATCCTCGAAGACCACGGCGGGAACGGAACCGGGTGGCATGACGGCCGAAAGCCTGCGGATAGCATCGCATTCGCGCCAGATGCGGCGGCGGTCGGCAAGCCATTCCTCCTCGACACGGAGTTGCCCAAGGGACTGTTTCAAGACCCAGCGGCGGGCGCCGTCGTCGGCCTTCAGGACGGTGTTGGATACGCCGCCGCCGAGCGAACGCGCGCGCCACGGCCCGGGTAGACCTCGGGCTGCGAGGTAGTCAGAGACGTTCCCGGCCGTGAGTTCGAACAAACGGACATCTTAGCAAGCGCTGGCCGGCGCGGACCGCGAACTGCGCCGCCGGCGCGCGACAATACGGGCATGGGCCGGCTCCGCATAGACAAATGGCTTTGGGCCGCGCGGTTCTTTAAGACGCGCGCGCTCGCCTCGCAGGCGTGCGAACTGGGGCGAGTCATGTGCAATGGCGTGCCGGCTAAGGCGTCGCGAGAGGTTCGTGTGGGCGACCGGTTGGTGGTGAGGAATACGGCAGGCGATTTTCAGGTCGAGGTGCTAGGGCTAAGCGAGATGCGCGGGCCGGCGCCGGTGGCGCAGACGTTGTATAGCGAATCCGAGGAGAGCCGGGAAGCGCGGATTCGCGCCGCCGCCGAACGTAAGGCCGCTGACACTTTCGGTTCGTTCCCTGGAGGGCGGCCGTCCAAGCGTGATCGCCGCGACATTGACCGCCTACGGGGGAGGGTGTAGTCCTCTCGGGTGAATACCCGATGGGGGGCAGGCATATCTTGACCCTACCTGGGCGAACCGCCCTAATCCTGCGGACAACTTTTGACGATAAGAAGACATCATGAAGTTCTCCAGAGAGAGCCTTCCGACTCTCAGCAATGACGAGGTCGCAGGCTTACAGGACGAAAACCGGCAATGGAGCAAGGACTTGCGGCAACGCATGGCCGAGCTCGTGGACAACCGCATGACGCAACAGATCAGCTTCGAGGAATACACCGCCTCGCGCAAGGCCGCCAAGGACGAGGCGGCGGAATGCGAACAACAGTTGTCTGTTTTGCGTACGGAAATGGCGCGGCGGGACCGTTAAGCCATATAGCCCTCGCCCCGTAGTGGGCGCGTGCGATTCGCGGCGCGGACGGCCGGCGAACTTGGCCAGCAGGCGACAGATGCGGCCATGTCTTCATTCGTGCTCGACACGTCGCCTGTCAACCACCTCCCCTCTCGACGACCGTCTCGACACGACCCTCTCGACCGCTTCCCACTCGGCGCATCCTTGCGATATACTCCCTCGACAACTGGGTAGGGTGAATCCCAGACGCGTTGAACAACAGAAGGGGTAATTCCGAAATGAGCAAGTCCTTGTTCCGCCAGGGCGCTTTATTTAGCGCTATCGTCTTTGTCCTGGCTGCGCCGTGGCAGGCGCAGGCTCAGGTATTGAAGGGCCAAATTCTTGGCACGGTTACCGACCAATCGGGCGCGGTCGTGCCAGGCGTAAAGGTGACGATCACCGAGACGCGCACGAATATCGTGAAGACTGGCGACACCAACGACGCCGGGAACTACTTCTTCGTCAACCTCGATCCGGGCGACTACCGGGTAGAGGTCGAAAAGACGGGGTTCAGCAAAAGTCTGCGCTCGGGCGTGGATCTGCCGCCGAACACGACTGCGCGCGTCAATTTCGAACTGGCGCCGGGAACGATCACGCAGACCATCGACGTAAGCGCCAACGCCGCGCCATTGCTCCAAACCGACCGCGCCGATACAGGCGGCAAGATTGAGCAGAAGCAGTTGCAGCAGATGCCGATGCTATACAACCGGAACTACCAGGGCCTGCTTCTGCTGGTGCCGGGCGTTGGGCGGCCGTTCCGTCCGCACTCGGAGTTCTACAATTCGCACGACTCGCTGTCGGTTCGCGTGAACGGTCAGGGGCGGCAGTTCAACAATTTTCAGATCGAGGGCATTGAGAACAAGATCGACAACGGCAATCTGACGGCGCTGGTTCCGCCCGCCGAGGCGATCCAGACCGTGGACATGTCGACGTCGAACTTCGACCCGGAGTTCGGCAACGCGGGCGGCGCGGTAACCAACGTAACTCTTCGCAGCGGCACCAACGATTTCCACGGCAGCCTGTTCCATTTCCATCGCAATGAAAACGTGCAGGCGAGGAACACGTTCGCCGTGACCAAGGCGCCGACAGTCTACAACCAGTTCGGCGGCACATTGGGCGGGCGTATCATCCGGGAGAAGCTGTTCTTCTTCGCCGACTACCAGGGCAGCCGCGATCACCTTGGACAAGTCAACCGCGGCACACTTCCGGGCGCGGCGTTCCGCACCGGCAATCTGAGCGACCAGGGCAATGCGATTGGCGCCGCCCGTGCGACCATCTACGACCCATTGACGGGCAATGCCGCGTCTGGCGCCGGGCGCACACCCTTCGCCGACTTTCAGATCCCTCAGAACCGGATCAACCCGATCTCGCGGCGCATTCTCGGTTTCGTACCGCTGCCTAACCTCAACGCGCCGGAAGGCCAAGTGAACTTCCAGCAGAATAACGTCCGTATCAAGACTCTCGATCAGACGGACTCCAAGGTCGATTGGGTCGCGGGCGTAAACGACCGGATCGCGGTGCGCTACAGCCTGCAGAAAGCCAACGTCATCGACAATGGCCTCTTCGGCCCGGGCGGCATCTATGGCGGCTTCCGCAACGGCGGATTTGCGGGCAGCGGTCCGGCGCGGACCCAGTCGGCCGGTATTAACTATTCCAAGGTGCTCTCGCCGACCTTCGTTTGGGAATCGCGTCTAGGGGTGGTGCGGAACCGCAACGACGCTCTCAATAACGACTATGGCATGAAGACCTCGGAGGAGATCGGCATCCGCGGGGTCAACCTCGACGACTGGACCAGCGGGTTGACCGAGATCCGCGTGAACGGCTATTCATCTCCGCTGGTTGGTTTCTCGCCTAGCCTTCCCTGGGCACGCAGCGTGACCAGCTTCGGCCTGGTAAACAACTTCTCGAAGGTGTTCACGAAGCACATCGTCCGCTTCGGGGTCGACCTTCGCCGCGAACGGAACGACCTTCTGCAGACGCAGACGTTCAATCCGCGCGGACGCTTCGAGTACAACCCCGGTCAAACGGGCGATCCATCGAACACGGCTCGCAACTTTTCCAACTCGTTCGCATCCTTCTTGCTGGACACGCCGAACCTGAGCGGCCGCGACCTGCCGTATGTCTTCCCGGCGCGCCGGGAGTTCACGTACAACTTTTACATTCAGGACAAGTGGCAGGTGACGCAGAAACTGACGATCGACCTTGGGCTACGCCTGGAGCGTGAACGTGGTTCGCGGCCACGGCTCGCCGGCGGCTATTCGAACTACAACCCTGTCAATAACACGCTCGAGCAGGTAGGGTTGGGCGCGATTCCGATCAACATCGCGAACTCGAACAACAACTTCGGCCCGCGGCTTGGCGTCTCCTACCGGATAGACGATCAAACGGTGATTCGCACTGGATTCGGGATCAGTTACTTCCCTCGCCGGATGGGACAAACGAATTATCCGATTCTGCAGAACAACGGATATCCGGCGGCGAATACGTTCGTCCCTTCGGCCGTGACGATGGCGACCGGGTTCCCCACGTTCGTGAATGTGCCGATCCCGGCCAACGGCATCATCGAGAATGCTCCGCTGACGAGCAATTACGGCGTTACGCCGCGCGATCTGGCCAGCCCGTACGTGCAGAGCTGGAACTTCGCGATCCAACGAGCGCTGCCATTCCGATTCGCGCTCGACGTCGCCTATGTAGGCAATAAGGGTGTGAACAACCAGACGGGCCGCGACTTGAACGCTTCACTGGTCCCCGGCTCGGGGAACAACGGCCGACCGCAGTTCCAGCAGTTCCGGCGCACCGCCTCGACGAGTATGCCGCTTGGCAGCAGCACCTGGTACAACGGGCTGCAGGTTAAACTGGACCGCCGCATGGCCGACGGGCTGTTCCTCACTACCGCCTACACTTGGAGCAAATCGCTTAATTACGCCGACGACGACGGCGGTTATGCGACGAACATCAGCAAGGCGCTGAACAAGGGACGCTCGACCGATAACCGGGTTCACGTCTTCACGCAAAGCTACATGTGGCAGCTTCCGTTCGGCAAGGGAAAGAAATTCGCCAACTCCGGAGCCGCCATGTGGCTCGCCGGCGGTTGGGAGTTCCAGGGCCTATTGAGCCTGATGACAGGAACCTGGTTCTCGCCGTCGGTGTCGGGCATTGTCAACGCCCCCGGAAACGCGGACCGGCCTAATTGGGTCGGGCCCATTAATTACGTTGGAAACGCCGGCCCGGGCCAGCAGTTCTTTACCGGGGAGGCCTTCGCGACGCCCGCGCAGAATACGCTCGGCAACGCGGGGCGGAACATCATTCAGGGTCCCGGAATCGTCAACCTGGACGCGGCGTTGCACCGCAACTTCCAAATCAAGGAAGGGATGCAGCTTGCCCTACGAATAGAGAGCTTCAACTTCTCCAACACGCCCCACTACAGCAATCCGAACGGCAACGCGCAGTCGCCGCAATTCGGACAGATCAATGGCGCCGAGCAGGATCAGCGGCAGTATCAGATCGGTTTGACGCTCCGGTTCTAGCGGTTCGGTTCGCGACTGGCGGCTTGTCTGGATTCCAGCCAGGCCGCCAGCTCCGATTCGCCGCTTCGCTTCGCCGCATCGAGCGGCGTCTTGTTGTCCCAACCCACCCAGTTCAAATCGGCGCCGCGATCCAGGAGGAATTCGGCGCATGCGCGCTGGCCGCCGTGGCATGCGCACCAGAAGGCTCCGGTAATTTCCTCGAGCGAAGGCGCTCGCTCGCCGAATTCCAATTCGATCCGATCCATCAGGCCCATCGCCGCCGATTGCCACAAATTGGCCTTCGCTCCCCGCTCCAGCAGGCGGCGAGCACACTTCCACTGGCCAAAGCCGACGGCGTCGGCAAGCGGCGTTCCGCCGGCGATCACCGCCCCGGTGGCTTCGATGGCGGCTCCTCGATCCAATAGCGCGTCGAGGGCGGCAACGTCGTCCGTGCTCGCGGCCCAATGAAGCGGCGTCTCCGAGTGCGGACCTTTGACCGGCGCGTTCACATTCGCGCCGTAATCGACGAGTAGGGCGATCGTCTCCGCAACATTGGGGAAGTTGCCGGGCCAATCGGTGGCGATGTGGAGAAGAGTGCGCTGACAGCCCCTCGCATCCAGCGTCCGCGCCTGGGCGAGGTCCCGGTTGCCCTCAAGGAGGTTTCGCAGGCTCGCGACATCTCCCGCGCGGATCGCCGAAGCCGCTGCCACAGCCAGCGGTTCGTCAATGTTCAGGATCATCGGCCCAAGTCTTCCCTTTGCATCGGTTGGCGCACCGTGGGCGCGAAGCTATTCCCAAGGCGTCAACTATCCGGCCCGCCACCTGGTCTCTCCCGGCGGAACGATCCGCCCCGTACACGAGAGGAAGGTCTCGCCATTTACTTCAATGCGGGGACGGTCTTGCCGAGCTTCGGCACAATCACCTCTTGCGTGTAACGGTCGTGCTCGCGAAGAGCGTCCATCGCCTCCTTCAACCGCATGCGCTTCACGATCGCCTCGAGTTGGCGCTGGCCCTCACGACCCCACTGCTCGCGCTCGGCCGCCGTAGCGGGCAGCTCGGCGCGCCCGCCACCGTGGGCCATGACGTCATTAATCCAAGAGCCGAGCGCGAGACTGCCGGAGAAGCCAAGCCGCCCAAGGGTAGCGAGTCCTTTGTTTTCGGGAGTGGGCGCGCCGTGAGTTTCGGTGTCGCCGTATTCGCCTTTGAGGGCGAGATCCTCGATGCGGCCGGTCATCCAGTGCGCGCCGTAGAGCAACCGGCCGCGCTCAGTATCCTTCAGTTGAAGCCGCGGCAGGTAGGCGTCCATGTTGATGTAGAGGATGGGGACGCGCGTCTCCTCGAAGAACTCGCGGACCAGCGTACCCACGGTGAGCGCCGCGGGCCCGTGGCTGTAAGACAAGTACACCTGGCGGCGGAAGCCTTGCCGGACAAGGGAGTGCGCGAGGTTCTTGAGAAATCGCGTGCCCTCCTGGGGTGAGTTGTCGATGGTTGCGGACGCTACCGCAGTGGTGCCCGGATAGGACCATACGAGGCCGGGCATGTAGAGACCGCCTGTCTCCTCGGCCATCGCCATGGCGAAGGCGAGGGGCGAAACATAATCGCGGCCGCTAGGTTGAATGCCGTTGGTTTCGACCGCGCCAACGGGGATGAAAATAACGTCGGATCGTTTGAGGTGATCGGCGACTTGTACCTGGCTGAGCCGGGTGAGATCCCGAGTATGGAGCGGCCTGACCTGGGCCTGGGCGGAACCGGCCGCTGTTACCGCTAAAGCGCTTGCAAGAACTAAAAATTTCAGCATCCCTTGTCTCCCTGCGCTTCGTATGATATGACATCGGACGGAATGCAGTGCGCCAGTCGTGTCTCTCTACGTGTATCCGCGCTTGTGGCCGTGTTGCCGCTCGGCGTTGCGTTCGCTCAGCGGGCGCCGCTCTTCAAGGACGAAGTGCTTCCCATCCTGGAGAAGAGCTGCAATAAATGCCACAACCCGAAGCAGAAGATGGGCGGGCTCGACCTGACCACGTTCGCCGGCGTCATGGCCGGAGGCGGTAGCGGTCCCGTCATTGCGCCGGGTAAGCCTTCGCATAGCCTGCTCTGGATCATGATCGAGTCTGGCAAGATGCCGATGGGCGGCGCCTTGAACAAGGCGCAGAAGCAGACGATTCAGGCGTACATTGAGCAGGGCCGGTTCCCGAAGAACGAGTTGGATTCGGCTCAGGCCGAGCGGGAAGCGAAGTTGATAACGCCGGAGGCGCGGAAGTGGTGGTCGTTCCAGCGGCCGGTGAACCCGGCGCTGCCCGCGTTGAAGAATGCTTCGCAGGCGCGTACGCCAATTGACCGCTTCATCCTCGCGAAGTTGGAAGAGAAGGGCTGGAAGATGCAGGGTGAGGCCAGCCGATTGAATTTGCTGCGGCGTGCGTATTTGGGCCTTACAGGTTTGCCTCCCACGCCGGCCGAAGCCAAGGAGTTTCTCGACGATCCGTCGCCGGACGCCTACGAGAAACTGGTCGACCGGCTACTCGCTTCGCCGCACTATGGGGAGCACTGGGGCCGGCACTGGCTCGACGTGGCCGGTTATTCCGATTCGCGCGGCGACGCGGGCGACGTAGACCGCGAGGTCTCCTACAAGTACCGCGACTACGTCATTCGCGCCTTCAACTCGAACAAGCCGATCAACCAGTTCATCCTCGAACAGATGGCGGGCGATCAGTTGGTGAATTACGACGCCAAACTGCCGCCCACCGAAGAGCAGCGCGAGGCGTTGATCGCAACAGGGTTCCTGCGCACCACGGCGGACATTACGGACAACCAGACTATCTACGAGGTGGATAAGTACTTCGACGCCCTGCAGAAGTCGATGGAGACCTCGCTTTCGGCGCTGACCGGGCTTACCGTTGGCTGCGCGAAGTGCCACGACCACAAGTTCGATCCGATCCTGCAGAAGGACTACTACAAGCTGACGGCGTCGTACCAGGCGGTGTTCGATCCGGAGAATTGGCTGGCGGCGAACCTCTCGTATGGACCGTGGCCGGGCCGCATTATTCCGGACATTCCGATGGAGAAGCGCGAGGCGTGGATAAAGGACGTCACCAGCAACGACGCCAAGACCATCCGGCGATTGGACGACTTACTTGAAGCCACCTATCACCGGTTCCGCGCGGCGCTGAAATCCGGAGGCGATATGTCGCCCGAGGCGCGTGCGCAGATCCGGTTGGTGATCGAGAACGATCCCGATCTGGAAGTGGACCGTTCGGCGGCTAAGGACTTCATCTCCGACAAGGATATGGAGGAGCGTTTCCCCGAACTTCTGAAATGGAAGCAGGAGCTGATCGCCAAGCGGGCGGCGCGACGCAAGAAGAACACGGAGATCGACCCGAACTACATCGAGGCGGCGTGGGACGTCTCAAAGACGCCTTCGCCGACGTACATCCTGCAGCGAGGTAACTACCTTGCGCCGGGCGCGGAAGTTCAGCCGGGCATTCCGGCGGTGCTGGACGATCCGGCGAAGCCTTTCCAGTTCCCCGATCCCGCGGCGCATCCGGATTGGAACCACACGGGGCGGCGGCTCACGCTGGCCAAGTGGCTGGTTTCGCCCGAGAACCCGCTGACCGCGAGAGTGTTTGTGAATCGCGTGTGGCAGTTCCACTTCGGCGAAGGAATCGTTCGCTCGGTGGACGATTTCGGCAAGCAGGGCGAGAAGCCCACGCATCCGGAGTTGCTCGACTATCTTGCGGTGCAGTTCCAGAAACACAACTGGGACCTGAAGTGGTTGACCAAGCAGATCATGATGTCGCAGGTGTACCGGCAGGATTCAACCGAACAGCCGGAACAGCTGGCGGCCGATCCGTCGGCCCGGCTGCTGTGGCGCAAGCCGCCGTTGCGCATCGAAGCCGAGGCTGTGCGCGACTCCATGCTGAAGGTGAGCGGGCTGCTGAGTTCGAAAATGGGCGGACGGCAGGAGCCGATCAAGCGTGGCCCGGATGGCCAGTGGCTCGAGGACGAATCGAAGGGCAACCCGAACCGCCGCAGCATCTATATCTCGCAGCACAGAACGAGGCCGGTCGCCTTCCTGCACGCATTCGATCAACCGAACATGACAGCCGACAACCAGGCGCAGCGGTTCCGGTCGGCGCTGCCGATACAATCGCTGGCGCTGTTGAACAGTCCGTTCATCATGCGCGCGACGAAGGCGTTCTCGGCGCAACTGCTTGAACAGACCAAGGGCGACGCGGACCTGGCGCTGGAACGCGCGTTCGAAGCGGCCTATTCCCGGCGGCCGACGCAACGCGAGCTCGCGCTTGGCAAGCAGGCGATTGCCGCATCCAAGGAACCCACGGAAGGCTTGCGCTTGTTTGTGCAGGCGATGTTCGGCGCGAACGATTTTCTCTATACGTATTGAGGACCGGAGACCAGCGATGAAACGATATCTTTCCAGACGGCAGGCGTTGCGCGAGGCGGCCACCGGCTTTGGCGGCATGGCGCTGAGTTCGATCATCGCGATGGAGAACCGCGCGTTGGCGAGTTCGCTGCCGACGTACAACCTCACGCCGAAGAAACCGCACTTCGCGCCGAAGGCGAAGAACATCATCTTCATCTATATCGGCGGTGGGCCATCGACGATCGACATGTTCGATCCGAAGCCCACGCTGGCTAAGTACGACGGGAAGCCCGCGCCGTTTGAGATCAAGGGCCGGGCGTTGAACGGCTCGCAGGAGATCATGGCCAGCCCGTGGGCGTTCACCAAGTGCGGCGACAGCGGCCGCGAAATCTCAAACCTGCTGCCGCACTTTCAGAAGGTCGTCGACAAAGTGAGCTTCGTACGGTCGATGCGGACGGATCGGATCGACCATTCGACCGCGCAATTCACGTTTGTCACGGGACGCGGGTTCACGGGATTCCCGAGCATGGGCGCGTGGGTGAGCTATGCGCTTGGCACGGAGAACGCCAATCTGCCCGCGTACATTGCACTGGGCGAGGGCGCGTCGATCGGGGCGCGCGCGCATTCGTCGGCCTGGCTGCCGCCGGTGTATAGCGGCACGTCGATGCGGGCCGATGAGAAAGCGCCGATCTTCAATATCAAGCGGCCGGAATCGATGAGCGAAGACGAACAGTCGCGGCTTCTGCGGCTGGTGAACGATCTGAATCGCGTGCAGAAAGCGCATCATCCCCTGGATCAGGATTTGGAAGCGCGAATCGCGAACTATGAACTGGCGGCCAAGATGCAGTTGGAGGCGTTGCGCGTGGCCGATCTTTCAAGCGAGAGCGAAGCGACGCGTAAGCTGTACGGCGTGGACGAGCAGGGGTCGGGCGAGTTCGGGAAGCATTGCCTGATGGCGCGGCGCTTGGTGGAGAGCGGCGTCCGGTTCGTGCAGGTGTATGGCGGCGGCGGTTGGGATACGCATTCTAATATTGGCGGCCAATTGCCGGGTCTGTGCCATCGCATCGACCAGGGAATGTCGGCGTTGCTTACCGATCTCGATCAGCGCGGCATGATGAAGGACACGCTCGTCGTGTGGTCCGGCGAATTCGGCCGCCTGCCCACGATCGAGGCGCGCAGCAACGCCCCGGGACGCGACCACAACCCCTACGGCTTCTCGATGTGGATGGCGGGCGCGGGCGTGAAGCGCGGCTTCGACTATGGCCAATCGGACGACCTCGGGTACGCCGCGATTCCGGAGTTCGCCCTCGGTCACGCCGATATTCACGCGACAGTGCAGCATCTGCTGGGCATCGACTATGCGAAGAATACCTTTTTCTATGAGGGGCGCGACGAGTCGTTGGTGGGCGTCACTCCTGCGCGCGTGGTGAAGGAAGTGCTTCTTTAATGCGCCGGCGCGATTTGCTTTCTCTTGCCGCGGCCGCTCCGCTCATGGCTAACGGCGGCGTGAAACGGCTGACGCCCGGCACTCGTATCCGCATCGGTCTGAACGCCTATTCGTTCAACCGTCCGCTCATGGCGGGGGCCATGACGATCCCCGATGTGCTCGCGTATTGCGCCAGGCAGCAGATCGACGGCGTCGATCTGACCGGCTACTACTTTAAGGGCTACCCGAACGTCCCGACCGACGAGAACATCTATTCGATCAAGCGGGCGGCTTTCTTGAACGGTGTGACGATCACAGGCACAGGCGTGCGCAACGATTTCGCGCTCACCGACGCGTCGAGCCGGCGCGGGCACGTGCAGTTGGTGAAGGATTGGATCGACGTGGCGGCAAAGCTCGGATCGGACATGGTCCGGGTCTTCGCGGGACGCGAGGTTCCGAAGGGCTTCACGTTCGACCAGGTGCTGGAGTGGATGATTCCCGCGTTTCAGGAATGCGCCGAGTATGGCTCCAAGCGCGGCGTGATCGTGGGTCTTCAGCATCACGACGATTTCCTGAAGACCGCCGACGAGACGATTCGCGTGGTGCAGGCGGTGAAATCGGAGTGGTTCAGCGTAATTCTCGACGTCGGCAGTCTGCGGCAGGGCGATCCGTACGCGGAGATCGAAAAGTTGCTGCCGTTCGCGTCGAACTGGCAGATCAAGGAGCACGTCTGGTACGGGACGAAGAAGGCCGATATCGACCTGCCGCGCCTCCGAACGATCATCGACAAGGTGGGCTATCGCGGGTTCACGCCGATTGAGGCGCTCGGACCGGGCGATCCGGAGACCGTGGTGACCGCGTTCTTGGGAAAGGTGCGGAAGGCGTTCTCGTAGGGCGGTAGGGCCTCACAGTCAGTGCTGGCCTGTCGATCCGAACCCGCCGCCGCCCCGCGCGGTCTCGCTCACCGGGGCTTCGTCCCACTCCACAGCCTCGTAGCGCGCGACTACCATCTGCGCGATGCGTTCGCCCTTCCTCACGGTGTACGCCTCCCGGCCCAGATTCAGCACGATCACCTTCACCTCGCCTCGATAGCCGGGATCGATCGTGCCGGGCGAGTTGGGAAGAATGAGCGCGTGCTTCAACGCGAGTCCACTGCGCATGCGGATCTGCGCTTCGCATCCGGGCGGCGCCTCGACACGCAATCCGGTCGGCACCAGACCTGGTATGCCGGGCTCCAGACGTACGTCTTCCACGGCGCGCAAGTCCATTCCGGCGTCTTCGCCCGGTCCGTGCGCGTACTGCGGCAGGTGCGCTTCTGGATGGAGGCGCTCAATCCGAATCTTCATCAACTCTCCTCGGCGGAATCGCTACACTAACAGTTTGGCCGAAAAACGTGTCCTGACGGTCGCCGGAGTCCCGCCGGAGGCTTGCGCATACGCCCTGGCGCGGTACTCGCGCTCGCCCGACTCCATCGCCGCGTCGCTCGACTGGGTGCGATCGCACGATTCGTCCAAATTCCTGGAGAGTTTCTACTTTCAGTACGGCCACGCCTCCATTGCCGACCTCGGCCACCTTGTCTTCTGCTTTGAAGGTATTTCCGAGCTGGCGGCCACTGAGATCGAGGACGAGCAGCTCTGGGATGGGCAGGCGCGGTCGTCGCGCTATCAGGATTTTTCGCGCTCCGGATTCATCACGCCCTCGGAGTTGAACCCAACGCAGATCGATATATTTCAACACGCCGGCATCGATCTGCTCGCGGCCTACGAGAAGGTGCACGCTCAGGTCTTCGAACACCTTACCGAGACGCTGCCGCGTCCGGAACACATGAAGCCGGAGGCGTACAAGAGGAATCTGACGGCGCGGGCGTTCGACGTGTCCCGTTATCTTCTCTTCTTCGCCGTGCCTACCGGTGTGGGCCAAGTGGTGAGCATACGGACGCTGGAGCGGCAGATTTCGCGAATGCGAGGCAGCGAGTATATCGAACTTCGCGAACTGGCCGGCGAGATGGCGCGTGCCTGCGCGGAGAAGCCGGATTGCGCCTGGGATGCGAGCGCGGCCAACGCGCCGCTTGCGCCCACGCTCGCCAAGTACTGCGACGCCGATGCGCACCGGATACAGGCCACGGCCGATCTCCGTCTATGGGCAAGGCAGAATCTTCCGCACGCCGCCGGGGCGCGCATCGACGATGTCGATCTGCTGAAACCAACCAACACCACGGCCGATATCGTGGCCACTCTGCTTTACCCGGTAACCGACCGGCCGTACCGAGAGTTGTACGATCTGGCCTGCAAATGGAATGACGCGAGGCGCGCCGAGGTGATTGACGTGGCGATGCAATCGCGCGTGCGCAAAGACGACCTTCTGCGAGAGTTTCGGGGCAACCTTTATGTCTACGACATCGTGATGGACATCGGCGCCTACCGCGATCTCCATCGCCACCGCCGCTGCCAACAGTTCCGCCAGGCGTACTCCGGACGGCTCGGCTATGAGTCCCCGGCCGCCATCGGCGAGGCCGGTGTGGCCGATACCTATCACGACGCGATGCGATCGGCGTTCAGCGCAATTGGGCAACTGCCCGAGCCGGGATCGCATTACCTGATGCCGTTCGGAGCACGGGCGCGCTTCCTGTTCAAGATGGATTTCGCCGAAGTGGAATACATTTCCCGGCTGCGCTCGGGCGTGAAGGGCCACTTTTCCTATCGCAACATCGCGTGGCGCATGAAGGAGCGGATGGCCGCGCTCGAGCCCGAGTTGGGCCGGCTGATCGAGGCGACTCCGCCGTGGGTCGAAGATCCATTGACAAGATAAGGCGAGGAGACAAATGAACCCACAACCGACCAAGGTCAACCTGGCCCACACCGCCGACTACCGCGAATCCTACGCCAACTCGGTGCAGGTTCGCGTGAACCTATGGGACTTCTTCCTGATGTTCGGCACGATTCAGCAGGCCGTGCCGGACGAGGTGAGCATCACGAATTTCCAGGGCGTTTACCTCAGCCCGCAGCAGGCGAAGGCTTTGGCGAATCTGCTCAACCAGAACCTTCAACAGTACGAGGCGGCCTTTGGCACGATTCAATTGGAGCCTGTAAAGCCGGGCGCCGGCGGCCCCATTAACTGAGGCGCCGGCGCTGGGTGGAGGAGGTTTTGCGGAGAGGAGATTAGTTGCCCGCGTCGGCGGTTTCCTGCCTCAGTTCAACCGCAAGCTGTGTGTGGCGGGCCGCCATTTCGAGAGATTCGCTGGCCGCGCGGCGGGCCTGCATCGCCAGTTCACGCTCCTGGCGGTCCTTTTGCGGCGCCATGGCGGGCCACTTGTGGGCGAGAGGCGATTTCGGGGCGGCGGCGTATTCCCGCGCCTTCTTTTCATGAACGGCCGCCTTGGCTTCCATCTGTTCGGCTTGCAGGCGGAAGAGTTTCGCAACCTTAACATGTTCGGCTGCGGTGGTGGCCTCCCTGGCCATGCGGTGCAGCTTGGCCGTTTCAGTCACCGGTTCGGCGGCCATGGCGCGGCCGGCGCCGGCTGTAGTCATCAGGATCGCGGCCGCGGCTCCGAGCGCCGCGATGGTCATGGTGGTCATCATGTGGTTCATGTTTGTGTCCTTCCATAACCATGAAACCCCGAATGGCCCCTACTTCCCTATCCGCAAAATTACGTACTGCCCGCCAATCCCATCTTGATGGCGTACTGCACCAACTCCGCGCTGGTCTTAAGGCCAAGGCCATCCATCATCTTGTACTTATGCGTTTCCACGGTACGCGCGGAGATGCCGAGCAGGCCTCCGATTTCTTTCGCCGATTTGCCTTCGGCAAGCAATTGCAGCACCTCCCGCTGCCGCCCGGTAAGTTCGATGGAGCCCTTCACGTGGCGGCGCGTCTCATCGAGCAGCTCGTCCACGGCGGGATTCCTGACCTGGGGAGAAAGGTAGGTTCCTCCGCGCAGGGCGACGTTGATCGCCTCCACCAGCTCGTCGGAGGCGGAGTGTTTCAGCACGTAGCCCGAGGCTCCGGCATCGAGGGCGCGCGTCGCATAAACGACGTCCGGATGCATCGTCAGGAAGACGATCTTCGCGGCGCAGCCCGCCTCGCGCAATTTCCGCGCCGCCTCGATGCCATTGAGCAATGGCATCGACACGTCGGCCACGATCACGTCCGGATTGAGCTCCGGCGCGAGCTCCACCAGCTGCTGCCCATTCGCCGCTTCACCGACAAGCTCGAAATCGGTTCCGAGCAGGCCTCGCAGGCCCTCGAGCACGATCTTGTGATCGTCCGCCAACATGACGCGTGGTTTCTTCATACTGGAGCCTCCGCCGTGATGCGCGTCCCGTTTCCGGGCGATGAGGTGACGCTGAGCCTCCCGCCAAGGTGGCGCATCCGTTCTTCCATGCTCGCCAGGCCGATTCCCGCCCGCCATTGTTCCGCCGACCGGTCGAAACCCCGGCCGTCGTCTTCGATGACGAGTTCGACGCGCACGCCGTCGTTGTGCAGCCGCAGCTTCACCTCGGAGGCGTCGGCGTGGCGCGCGACGTTGCGTAGCGACTCCTGAACGATGCGGTAAAGGGCCAACTCCAGCGGCGCGGGGAGCGGTAGTCGCTCGCCTTCGATACGCACATCGACGGGCGGGCCGCCACGCTCAAAGAACCCCCGGCACTCGCCTTCCACGGCCGCCGCGAGGCCGAGGTCGTCGAGTATCGCGGGATGGAGGCGACGCGATAGGCCGTGAATGTCGTCCGAGAGCCGCGCCACCTGCTGCCGCAACCGCTCCACTCCCGCGCGCCATTCTGAGGCTCCCGGCTCCGGCAGTTGCTTCAGCCGGCCGGCGTCGATGGCGATGCTCGCCATGCGCTGGGTAATGTCATCGTGGAGCTCGCGCGCCAGACGCTTACGCTCCTCCTCCTGGGATTCGATCAGCCGCTCAGTCAGCTCGCGGAGCTTGCGGTTAGCCGCATCCAGGTCGTCGCGCGAAACTGTGGTAGTCCGAAGCTCTTCAGCCATGCGGTTGAACGATTCAGCCAACTGCCCCAACTCGTCGCCGGACCGCACGGGAATACTCACCGTGAAATCTCCGCCGCCGAGCCGTTGGGCTCCGGCGGCCAGCTCGAGAACGGGTTGCGTCACCGATCGCCCCAGCCACCACGCGGCCACAAGAAATAGAGCGGCTACAACGACGCCCCAGATGAAAATGCGCTTCCTCAACGCGCCGATGGGCGCGAACGCTTTGTGCGCATCCACTTCGGCCACGAGTGTCCATTTCACGTCGGGAATCTCAATTGCGGACGAAGAGCGGAGGATCTCCGCGCCGCCGCCCGGGCCCTCGCCCGCGCGCAAGCCGCCTTCCGCTCCGACGATGTACTCGCGCGCTCCGTCGCCTTGGAGGACACGGTTCACTTCATCCACCGACACCTGAATGGCGAGTACGCCGATCTTCAGGCCCGCGCGCCAGACGGGCGCCGCCATGAACGCGGCCAGTTGGTGGTCCGACACCGCATAGGGCTCGTAGTCTTCCATCACGGTCTGGTCCATCCCGGACAACTTCATGGCGCGGCGATAGACCTGTGACAGCCCGGTTCCGGCGAGCGGCGGACGCTCCAGATCGCCGCCCAGATCGGTCTCCTTTAGCACCGTGTAGAGCACCCGCGCCGTGCGTCCCTCGATTAAGAAGATGTCGTAGAAACCGAAGGCGCTCTGATAGCGGTGGAACGTCGGATGATAGCGTGCGTGCACGTCTCCGAAGCGGCCGCCTCCATCGGGCCTCAACAGGAGATCCTTCGATCCCACCGGATGTGGGTTGTCCGTGATGAACAGGCGCTGCAGAAGCCGCTGCCGCCCGGCCCCGTCTCGCGGTCCAAGCGACTCCCAGGCCTTGCCGAACTCCTCCAGCGCCGCTATTGCCGATTCGTCCGTCGAAAGCGCCAGGACATGATTACGGACGTCTAGGAAATACCGTTCCAGTTGGCGCTTCTTTGCGTCTCGAACGGCGTTCAACCGTTCGATGGTGTTGGTCTCCAGCGCCGCCGCGGCGCCCGCCGACGCTTCGTATCCGGTGACCGCGATCGCCAGCAGCGCCAAGCCGACAAAGGCCATCTGGAGCTTGGTGCGGTAGGAACGGAACATCAGGCCTTCTGTATCACAAGGTTGCCCACGCGGTCCACACGCGCGCACCAACCGGACGGCACAATCGTTGTTGTCCCATAGTCCAGGACCAGGAGCGGACCGCTGCGCGGGGCGCGACCCACTTGCGCCCTGCGAATTACGAGCGACTCGCTCATCCGGCCATCGACGTGGAGCCACCGGGTACCGCAGTCGCCGCGTTCGCGGGCCAGCACCGGCATCACGGGCTTGTCGACCGCCTTTCGCGCCCTCACGCGCAATGTGACAGCTTCGGTGGGGCGGGCTTCGTCGGCGTAGCCGTACACGCGTTTGTGTTCGGCGTGGAAGCTCTCGCCCCACTGCACCGTAAGTTCGTAACTCTGACCCGCGTAGCGCACATCGGCCATGCGTTGCAGCACGGCGCCGGGCAACTCGCGCGCGGCGCGCGATTCGAGCCGTCTGAAACGGGGCTCGAAGTCCGTAACGCCGAGAACACCGGCCGCATAGTCTCGCACGTTGTCCGCCATTAACATACCCAGCGCCGAGAGCGCTTCGGCGAAACGCGGCACAAGCACGGTTTTCATGCCCAGCGCGGAGGCAAGTTCGCAGGCGTGCAGACCGCCTCCTCCGCCGAACGCGACCAACGTATAGTCGCGCGGGTCGTGGCCGCGTTCGATGGATACGGCGCGGATGGC
>Ga0268299_1002533_pt1 | contig 21280 bp, 13 predicted proteins | sample NOBtaG_FD_193484 | JGI IMG/M metagenome (GOLD analysis project Ga0268299, IMG submission 193484) | Activated sludge microbial communities from bioreactor in Nijmegen, Gelderland, Netherland - NOB reactor | ecosystem: Engineered > Bioreactor > Aerobic > Activated sludge | place: Netherlands... | reverse complement strand
CGATGTCCACGTTCACGCCCTGTAGCGGACCGCCGAGCACGATGGCGGGGTCCGTCGGCTGCACCCAGCGTTCGCTTGACCCCGCCAGATTCGCGTCCACCTGAACCGTGCCGTCCGCAAGCTGCAACCGTACCTCGGCCGGCGCGCCCGCAACCCAGCGCTGCACCAGCAGCGTCGCGCCGCCGTCCACGCGACGGTACTCCATGCTGGTCCGCGTTTCGAGGTGCGGGTCGATCGACGACTGCGCGGACAGCCGCATCACCGTCCTGTCGGAGCGCGTCATGGCGACGCGCTCTTCGCCGACCGAGAGCCCGCGCGCGCGGATGTCGTAACGCGCGCAGGTCGCGGGCGCCGCGCAAGGCAGCGCCGGGAACATCGCGAATCGCTCACGGCGTGCGCCTGCCAGCCGGGCTGACTCGGCGCGCAGCGCTTCCACTGGCAGCCACCGTCCGCGCAGGACCACGCCCACCGGGTCCGCGAGCGCCGCGACATCAGCGAGGGGATCGGCGCGCAGCAGCACGAGGTCCGCGCGTTTCCCGACCGCGATGGTTCCTGCAGCGTCCAACTCGCCCAGGAACTCCGCCGCATCGCGTGTTGCGGCCCGAAGGGACTCGTACGGCGTCAGCCCCACCTCCACCAAGTTGCGCACCTCTTCGTGCATCGAGATGCCGGGGAGGATGAACGGATAGCCGGCATCGGTGCCGACCAGCAGTCGCGCACCGGCGCGGTGCAGCCGCGACACCAGATCGGGCGCGCCGCTGTAGCGATAGTCGGGAACGTTGACGAGGCGCCCGAAGGCACGTGTCCAGTGCATGCGCTGTCGCGGCGGCACTTGGGCGATGCCTGGCAGAGCCAGCAAGCCCGCGAGGCTGTCGCGCCGCGCGCGGGCCTTGTGGATGGTCAGCGTCGGAATCGTCCACTGTCCGGCTCCAGCGATGCGCGCCGCATCGCGGTCACGCTCTCGCTCGGGGACAAACGCCGCGCCGGTCTCGGTGTCCACTTCGCCGACCAAGTTGTCCCGCGACCGTTGCCCGGACTCATGCACGAGCTCGCGGGGCACCTTCCAGGGCGTGTGCCCGGTGACGGGCAGGCCGATGCGCCGCGCCTCGTCGAGCACGGCGAAGTATGGGAGCGGCTCGATGCCGACATAGACCATCACAGCGTCATAGCCAGCGCGTCGCTGCGCCCGAACGATGCGCCGCGCCTCCTCGGTGGACGCGAGCGAGCCAGCGCTCGAGTAGCTGGGCTCGATGCCGTCGAGGACCGGGCCGGTCGAGAACACACGCGGGCCGATGCGACGGCCCGCCGCGATGTCCTCGCGCAACGCGAGGTGGGCGAGACGTCCTGGTGCGGCGTTGCGCACGGTGGTCACGCCAAACGCGAGGAACTGCGGCAGGGCCCACTCATGGATGTGGGCGTACAAGTCGTACAGCCCGGGCAGCAGATAGCGGTCTCGTCCGTCGACCCGTTCGGCGTCACGCGGTACCGCCGTCGTCGCAGCAGGGCCCATCGCCACGATCACTCCGTCACGGATGATCACGGTGTGCCCGTGCAGCACGTCTGCGCTCTCCATGGGCAGCACATGCACGTTGGTGATTGCCACGCTCCGCGCGCCCGGGGGTTGTGCATGGGCCGCGAGGGCGAGCGAGATGAGCAGGCCCAGGGTCGCAAGGGCATTGCCAGTCGCGCGGAGACGGACGAGGGAAACCATGGTCACGTGGATCGGTGAGGAATCGGTCAGCAACATTGTCCGCTGGGTCGGCGTTCGTAGAATTGCGGTGGCAGTCAATCACCTTCACGGTTTGCTCGATGCCTGCTCACCGTCACACTGCGACCGCCTCCGAGCGTACCGACTCCGGTATCGCCTTCCGCGACGCTCCGCCGGATCCCAGGCTCGCGCCCTGGGTGGCGTCGTTCTGGCTGCTGCGCATCGCCGAATCCGCCGCCGCACGACGCTACTGGGTACTGCCCGACGGCTGTGCGCATCTCGTGCTGCCGCTGCATGGGGGGCACGTCACCGCGAGTGGCCCACGGCCGCTGCCGCAGCGCCGAGTCGCGGTGCCGGGCAGCAACGTGTTCGGTGTGCGTGTGCAACCAGGTGCCCTGCGCGCCATGCTCCGACTCGAGGCGCTCCCGTCGCTGCGTGCGCGGAGCGTCGCATTGCATCGCTACACCCGACTCAGCGGCATCGAAGGCTGGGCGCGCACCTGCAGTCCGCGAGACGGCTTCGCGAGGCTGGTCGAACGCGCAACAGCGGCCCTGCTGCCCATCGTCGCCGACGCGCGCGAGCCCGACGCGATCGTAACGGCGGCCATACGGCGTGTGCACGCAGATCACCCGCCGCATCCGACGGTCGCGTCGCTGGCCGCCGGTGCGGGTCTCTCGCCACGCCAGTTCCTGCGCCGCTTCGTCGACGCCGTTGACCTCACACCGCGTGAGTACGGCAACATCTGGCGATTCAGACGATGCGTGCTTGGCCTGTTGGAGGATCACGACAGCACCTGGACGACGCGTGCGGCAACGGGCGGGTTTGCGGACCAAAGCCATCTGATTCGCGAGTTCCGCCGTCTGGGAGGAATGACCCCGCGGCAGTTTGTCACGCGCCTGCGGAACGTCGCCCACGAGCGCGTGTGGGATCCTACGCGACCCGAGTACCGCCCCAGCTGACCGTTCACACACGGATCAGGCGACGCAGCTCGCGGTCCACGAGCGTCGCGAGCCCATCGTTGGCAGGACGCGCGGCGCGCGCCGCAAGCCCGAGCGTGTGAAGGAAGCTGAGGATGTTCAGCCTGCGGGCCCGTCCACTCGCGGACTCGAACGCCGCGCCCCAGTTCCCGATCGGACCCGGGTCCGCAAGCGTCGCCATCCATGCGTCCCAGAACGCCGCGCGAAGCACGCCACTTGCGTGGATGAGCGCCACCGTCCGCGCCATGCGTTCGGGCTCGGCATCGAGATACACGTGTGCGTCGTGCGCCGGAACCTGCGAGGCCAACGCCAGCAACAGCCGCTCGATGGTCGCTGGCGGAACACGGGGATGCACGCCGAGCTGCAGGATGAGATCAGCACTGTGCGCAGCATCGTGGCGCCAGCCGTCGCGCTGGTCGTAGCCGCGATAGTCACGAATCCCTTCCATGTGTCTCGCCGCGGCATCGGCGATCGCCGCCAGCGTCGCGGGCGCGAGTGCGCTGTCGAGCCGATCAGCCCGGACGATCTCCGACAGCGTCAGGGCGGCAAAGGACTGTGTGAAGCCCGCGCTGTCCCGCGCCGATGTCAACAGCGCGAGCCCGCGCTCACCAAGGCGCTGCACCGTCGCCGTCGACAAGAGCTTGCCGCGCAGCCACCCCGAGATGGCCGCCGCAGCGATCTCATCGCGGAGCACAGGATCGCGCGCCGAAAGGCAGTCCATCAACCGCAACGCGAGCGTGGGCCGCTCCCCATCCTCGATCGCGAACCGCTGGCTGCGCAGTGCGAGGAGCCGCTCCTGCGTGATGCCTGCAGGCGGGCAGGACTGGGCGCTGACACTGCTCATCGCGAGAGTGAGGGCGAAGCCGACAGCCAGCGAACGCCGAGCACCGATCATCGAGCGCTCCGCGGCATCGTCCGGAAGATGCCGCCTTCGGCACCGCGCACGATGCGGTCCACTTCCTGCAGCGTCAGCCCCACGCGCGAAAGCAGTGCCTCGCGTCCGCGCAACGGGTCGAAGACCGGATAGTCCGAGCCGAAGATCACTCGGTCCAGGTTCATCGCGCGGAGATCGTCTCTCAGTAGCGCCGCCTCTGCAGCCGTCGTGGCTGGCACGCCCTCCGACTCCGTCTCCAGGACCACGGCCGAGAGCTCGAAGTACAGCCGCCGCCGCGGCCCGCTTGCCTCCACGTCTCGGCGCCAGCCCAGCAGAGTACGGAACACCGTACGTGTCCACGGGCCATAGCCGCCGCTGCCGCCGCGGTGCGCGACCACGACGACGAGGCTCGGATGCGGCCCAAGGACCTGCTCGGCGAGTGCGCGCACGTGCGTTGAGTCGTGCCCACGACGCTGTGGGTCGACGTGGAGCAGGATCGGGAGCCGGTTGGCGGCGGCAAACTGCGCGATCTGCGCAAGGCGACGCAGGTGCGAGGCATCGCGCAGGTCCACCTGCGAGCTTGCCAAGTGCAGCTTGATGCCGGCAATGCTGAGGGAGTCGCGGCACCAGCGGAGGTCCTCCAAGGCCCAGTCGGCCAGTGCCGGCACTGAGCAGAGCGAGACCGCGCGTCCCGGATGTGCCGCCGCCGCCGCGGCCACGTGGACATTTTCGCGTCGCACGCGCCGCCGCACCTCGGCGGCGTCAATGCCCAACTCCCCGACGAACTCCGGATTCGCGTAGAGATGGCCCATCGGCAGGAGCACGACCGCAGCGAGCGAATCCCCGCGTGCTCCGAGCAGCGTCGAGGGCGAGCGGTAGATGGAATCTGGACGCGTGAACGTCACACCGATCGCGCGCCAGTCACGCATGACGTCGGGGCCGAGCACGTGGACGTGGTGGTCCACGACGCCGGGAGCCGACGCCGGACGGACACGGTTGCCCGAGGTGTGCGATGCGATCGCGCGCCATGTGCCATCGGACTGCTTCAGCAGGATGTTCGTGGACTGGTACTCGGTCACTTCGAGACGGCCGTCTACGTCGTCGTACACCACGCCGGTTCCCGCCACGATGGCCGTGCCGTTTTCGTGCACGTCGAGCCGCGTGACGTGAAAGACCAACGAGTCGTAGGAGGGACGGTTCTCGCGCAGCCACTCGAGTTCCTCCCGCTTCGAGGACCAGCCACCGTCACTGCGGATCATCCGGAAGTCGTCGGCAAGGATGCGGTCAAGCAACGCGATGTCCTGCGTCTGGTAAGCCCTCGGCCAGTCGACGGTCTTCAGGCGCCTGAGCGCATCGTGGTCAGCCGTCTGCGCGTGTGCGGCAGCCGACAGGAGCGCGAGGCCGAGGCTCGCGGCGTGGAGGCAGGTGCGAGGAGTGCGTGGCATTCATCGAATGTGCGGTGCGGTTGGCGGGAGCGCTTGAACGTTTCGGACATGTCGACCGGGTCGACCGGTTGCCGAGACACTCAAGGGGCCGCGCCGTCTCGCTGCGTCTGACCGCAGTGACATCATCGAAGGCGTGATCGAAACGCTCGCTCCGCACGACGGACGACTGGTTGCGCCACTCGCTCAGCGTCCGCCGCCCCAACTCGAGTGAGTGCGTGCGCATACCGCTCGAGCGCCCCGAAGTAGTCGGGGATGGTGCGCGACCGCGCGCGTTACTCGCGCGATACTCGCGCGTGAAGCCGAGTGCGAAGCGGTGTCGAAGCCATGCCATGAGCATACACGGGACCTCGTGTGTCGCCCCGACCTCAGGTTGAAGCCTGGCCGTTCACGTCAGATACGGCTTGGCGGCTGGGCTCTGGAGCTTCCTCATTCCTGGATGAGTCGTGCGATCATGTGCGCCACCCCGAACGCCGCTGCAATGCCGCCTATGGATCCCGTGACGACCCTGATACGAACCGCTGGCGTGACGATGGTATGACGCGCACGAATGACGAGTGCCATTCCGCTCACGGCCGCCACCGCAACGACCGCGGCTGGCAGCAGCAGGCTGAGCACGAAGAGGACGATATCCGACGCACAGGTCAGACTCTGCAGCAGTGGTAGCGCTCGAACGAGAAGAACTGCGAAGGAAAAACCCGACCAGAGCGCGAATCGACGCGAACCCGACGCGCGAGCGAGTGATCCACTCGCGAACACAGCAACGCCCGTGAAGAGAATCGCGAGCCACCGGATCGACAAGAAGCCGGAGGGGCCATCGATGTCCATGCACATCTCAGCACCTCGTCTCGGGCGTCGCCTGTCTGTTCAAGGTGAGACTGTGCTGTGGTCGTAACTACGGGCCGTGGCACCGCTGCCGCTTCCGCACCCACGACCGTCTCACCAACCGGCATTGGACGGACACGACCCGCATCGCGATCACTCTACGCGTCGTGTTCGTAATGGTCCGGATCCACGTTGCTGGCGATGTGGAGCCGGGTCCCTCGAACGGCACGCCAGAGGTGCCCGAGCGCAGCCGCACCGCTCACGGCGCCGAGCTACACACTGCGGAACGAGAGTCCTGCGCCAGCGTGATTGAACCATCCGGGCCGGTGGGAACCACCAAGGAACGCAAAGAGAAACCCAGGTCCGACACCGAGCAGCATGAGTGCTGTCCATCCGAGGGCAACGACGGCGAGCCTGCCGACCAGGAACATCACCAAGGGGTACCGGCCAGCGAAACGTCAGGTTGCGCAGCGGCCGGCCAACCAATTTCCCAATCGCGCCCGTCCGCCGCCGCTGCCGTGAGGCACTGGGCGTACCGATCGTCACATCACGGCGCCGGGGAGCCCTCAATTGCCGACCGCCTAGCGCACGGCGACCAGGTCATCCCGTCTAGGCCACATCACCGCCACGGAACGCAGAGCGGCGAAGGGTGCGAACCTGTAGGTCTGCAAGCAGCCGTCACACTCGCTCAGATGAGCGCCTACTGTTCGGCGAGCCATCGACACACTCCTGATTGTCTCATCGAAGGTGCGAGCCGACCGGTAGCTGCATGTTCCGGGGCCAAGTCGGTTCCATGACAGATGCGAACAGACAGCAAGAACAGGCCAGCCGACTGGTCGGCTGGAGCGGCCTCGCGTTTGTCGGTCCGACACCGGGTTCTCCTGCAGGCAATTGCTCGCCCTGTTCGGGCGAAGACTGCAAACCCGCGCAGCCCTATGCAACCGTATCGCTGCCGGACAACTACGCCCGTGTGCGTCCCTCGTTGACGACCCATCCACACCGCCGTGTATGGCTGCTGCACTCGCCATCAGGCCCGCCAAGGCCTGACGTCTACTCGCCGCGCTCGCGACGGCCGATGCGCTGCCATTGAACGTCTGCGTCGTGGTGTCGATCCAGGCTGCAGCGCCCTCGCGCTTGCCTGCGCCACCGCCGCGGCTGGCGTCGTAACCCGCTTCACCGTCTGCAGCGGCAGTCCGGCGGCCTGCAGCTCCCACGGCACCGAGTGTGACGCTCGCGCGTCTGGCTGCGTGGCAATGTCGGCTGCCTGCGAGTTCCGGCCGCTCGCTTGCGAAGCCGCGTGCGTGGCCCGCGCAATCCGAATGGCTGCCTGCGCATCCCGGTGGACGGCGTGCGCATTTCAGTCGGCGGCGTGCGCATTTCAGTCGGCGGCGTGCGCATTCCAGTCGGCGGCTTGCGCCTGCCGTTCGGCGGCGCGCTCACTGAAGCTCGCCGCTCGCACGTCCCACGCAGCCGCCTGCGACTCGCCCGCGGCTGTACGCGGCACGCGTTCGGCCGGCTGCACTTCCCGGTTGCTCGGCTACGCGCCGTCGCCGGCGGCTTGCGCATTGCGCTCGGCCGCGCGCGCATTCCGTTCGGCGGCCCGCGCAACGAAGTCGGCTGCATGCACGTCCTGTGCGGTCGCCCGATTGACTTGGTAGGAAATGGGGTCATTCCGGTTGGAGACCTGGTCATTCCGGTCGGCGACGTGAGCGTCACGATCAGTCGGCTGCGAGTCGTGGTGGCGCGCACACGACTCGCCCCGCGTCGCTCACCCATCGAGCCGGTCCGCCCCGACAAGGCGATCGACGGCCCTGTCTCTCGGCTGGCGGCGTGCTGCTCCAGATTCGCTGGCTGCGGCAATTGCTCGGCCGGCAGAGACTCACACGCGGTCGGCGGTTCGATCCCTTCTACGCACACATCTTCACCAGACCCACGATTCCTATGAACGCCCGGATGGCCGAGTTCGGCATGCCGGTCTGGCGCTCACAGAATCCCCCGTTCGCAAGTTGTAGCGGAACAGTGGCGCGCTCCGACCCCCTAATCCGCACCACCAATACAATTGGCACGCGACTGGTTCCAATCACTTCCGGGCACGGCCATGGTCCGTCGCCCAACGGAGCCTGCCGCGACCGTCGTCGACTGCGAGACTGCATCCCTTGGTGTGGACACTACTCGAGCACAGAGTGTCGACGGTCGCGTGGTTCCTGGCAGTCTCCCCTCGCGGGGCCGACCACTGACTCGCCCACGATTCAAGCCAACTCGTCCACACGATGCCGGCTGCGCCCCCAAACCGGTGAATGCCGTCGCAAGCCGACGAGACCGAGCTGCGTCGAACGCAGTCAGTTCGCTTGTAGGGCCCGTCTGCATGTCGGTTCTCTGGCGAGTCTACGCTGACTTCGTGACCGAGTTCGAGGTGGATCCAGCGATTGCCGCTGTCGCAGAGCACGTACACATCTGCCTTGAATCACTGACGCGGAAACTGGCAACCGCTGTTCAGCATCCAAACACACCCGGACAATAGCCACAGTGAACAGAAGACGGGCTCGATGCGCTCGCCGCGCATCAACTAGAACAAGAGTTAGAGCACGTTTCAAAAGGTAGCGTGAAATCGTCTGGCGGGTATGAAGCCCCTCGTCAATGACGCGCTCTGGGCGGTGGTCGTGCCGCTCCTGCCCAAGGAGCGCAAGCTCGGCAAGAGCGGTGGTCGCCCGCGGGTAAGCAACCGGCAGGTCTTCACCGGCATCTAGTTCGTGCTGCGCACCGGCCTGCCGTGGCAGTTGCTTCCGCTCGAGATGGGCTGCGGCAGTGGCTTGACCTGCTGGCGGCGCTTTCGTCAGTGGACACGCCAAGGCCGATGGAAACACTTGCACGCCGTGCTGCTGCAGGAGTTGGCCTGGGCCGACGAGATCGACTGGAGCCGCGCCGCGATCGACAGCTCGACGGTCGCGGCGAAAAGGAGGGCACTGTCACCGGCCCGAATCCAACGGACAAGGGCCATCCGGGCTGCAGACGCCATCTTGTGGTCGAGGCCCAAGGCATCCCCTTGGCGGTCCGGCTGACGAAGGCGAACGTTCACGACAGCCAGCCGTTCACGGAACTGCTCGACGCGCCCCCGCGCTGCGCCGGCGCGGCGGTGGCCGGCCCCAGCGGCGCCCGATAAAGGCGCACGCCGACAAGGGCTACGACTCCCGGAAGTGTCGCGCGGCGTGCTGGGCGCGCGGCATCCAGCCGCGCATCGCGCGCCGCGGGATCGAAGGATCGCCTGGGACGTCACCGCTGGGTGGTCGAGCGGACCTTCGCGTGGCTCAATCGCCAGCGACGCCTGCTCATCCGCTTCGATCGGCTCGCGTCGCAGTATCTCGGCTTCCTGCATTTCGGCTGCGCGCTCGTGTGCTGGTCCTACCTCAAGAAGTTATGAAACGCACTCTTGGATGGCGCAACGAAACTAGTTGACAACGGCGATGCCATATGACCAATGTTTAGTCTCAAAGCATGCCGCAAAAGTCCAATTCGAGGATACGATAGCCATGACTACTCGCAGACGCCTAAGGTGGAACTCCGTGCTTGCGGTGTATACGCTCCTCGTTGTGGCAAGTTGTCGAGACGCCGGCCTGACGGCACCCATGCCATCCACCTCTGACTTCCGTCCGCTGGTCTTCGGTGCACCCGCTCCGCCACAGATGTCGATTGAGGATGAGTTCTTGGCTATCGCCGACGCGAATCCGGGGTTTGGAGGCTTGTACGTTGACGAAGCAGGAAATCCGATAATCTTGAACAAAGGAGAGCCCGCGAACCGAACTCTGCGAGCGGAGGCGGTGTTGCGGGTCGCGGCCAGGTCAGGGGCGTTCTCCGGGGTGAGCGTCAGCGGAGTTCGGGCCGTCAAGTACAGCTTCTTGGATCTCGCCGCCATTCGCCGAGAGTTCAGGACTCTGGTGGGTACAACCGGCGCGCAAGTCGGGCTCGGCATCGACATCAGGTCCAACCGGATCGTCCTCCGTGGAAGCTCGTCCGAGCTCAAGAGATTGGAGGCCGCAGCAGCTGCTGCGGGACTTCCGGTCGACGCGTTCGAGCTCGTTGTCGACTCCATCGCGCAGGCCGTCTCGCTCCGTGGCGTTGTTCGACCTGTCACGGGCGGGCTAGCGATAAGCTTCGGGTCCGATCCGGACTCTTGGTGTTCTGCGGGCCTCCAAGCCTGGCAGAACGATGCGAGTGGCAATCCGGATCCGAGCCTTGGCCGATTCGTTCTCACTGCAAGCCACTGCACCGACAACACCGGTGCGGTGACGGGTGTCACCTTCGGTCAGCCACATCGTGGGCACGGACTGCACGCGACAGAGGTGTGGGATTCACCCTTGTTCACCGGACCAGGTTGCCCCTACGGGGCAACGCCCTGCCAAGTCGCGGACGTCGCTGTTCTCCAGATGTCCGACTCAGTTGGCTCCACCTGGCAGAGAGTTGCGAAATCCAACACTAGTAGCCCGCCAACCTACTTGGGACAACTGAGCTTGAACACGTCTGTATGGAGCGCCGTACAAGGACAACCGGTCCGGAAGGTTGGTGCCACTTCGGGTCAACGAAATGGAACTGTGGCCAGCACCTGCTTTGACATTCTGGTCGCTGGTCGATACATCCTCTGCAACGTTGAGGTTCAGGGCTACTCGAACGGCGGGGACAGCGGAGGGCCAGTATATACTCCATTGGTAGCCGCATACCCGGGTTCGCCATGGCCATCGGGCATCTACCACAGCTACAATCTTCCCCAACGCTCGCACTACTGGTTTTCCAGCGTCGGAGCCATCTATGCGGCTTTCGGGGGGCTGTTCACAATCTGAGACCCGCCGTTCCTGCGCGCTGTGACACGCAGGAAGCACCGAGGGTACCAGAGGTGGGGACCATCTTCGCCAAGCTGGAATTCGAAGACAGGGAGGACCGATGCGAGACAGAACTGCCGCCGTGCTCGTGGCTGGGCTCGTTGTTCTAGGAGGATGTGGGCTGCTGGAACCCAATCGTGAAGACCTGAAAGCGACCGCGACCATCGTGGCTGTTTCAGCAACGCCGGATGGCTACTCCGTCACAGTGGAAGTGCGGAACCAGGGCGAAGCCGATCTCTTCATGCGAACCTGTCGTGGAGTAGAATCGAGGTCGTCTGGATCGTGGGCTGCGGAGAAGAGGATGAGCGGGGGCTGCTCGTCCGCGGCCCCGGTCCGCGTCTTTGCGCATGAGTTCACGCGAATCGATTCGGAGTTCCACAGTTCAAGTCTTCCACTTGACAGGATGGACAAGGAGTTCCGGCTCGTCTTCGTTGTGTCTGACGAGAACGGGGTCGCTCCGCGCCTTGAGCGCGTGCTTCGCACGGAGCCATTCTCACTGAACTGAGCGCCACTAACTCCGGCGGCCGTCTACCTGCCGACGCCTGCAGGTGAATAGCGACGCGAGTACCCGTTCGTTACAATCGCGGTGTCCGAGCAGCCTCTTTGACGAACGGTCGGTTCACGACAACGCATGCCGGAGCGAATCAGCTCGAACATGTCGAGCGCGACGCATCGCGCGCGCGGGCCTTGGCCTCGTAGTAGGTCGAAGGAGCGATCCGCAACACCGCGCAGATCGGCTCGTCGCCGTAAGTCCCGCTGTACGCGTCGAGGAAGCGCAGCATCGACTCGCCGGTAGTCGGGCTCCGTCGTCGGCAGGCCGGGCACCGGCCCGCGTCCCGTTCCTGCGCCTCGGAAGAAGACAACTGCTGCGTGGCAAGACTCCGACCCCTCAGAGATCGGAGCCGCCGACAATCCCGGTGCGGTTCCAGCGCTCGATTGATTCACATCGAGCCGGACGTACGCGAGCAAGCAGTCACGAGTAGCATCGAACACGCCTGGCCGGACAAGCGCCTGTTGCTGCTTACCGTCTTGCACGAATCTGCGCATCCGCTCTTTCCTCAGGTGTCACACCCCTGAGGCATGCAGGGCTCCTACAGTGGAATCCCGTTCCGGTATTTCAATCGCCCCATTCACGAGTCTCCGACCACACCTCGCTCACCCTGCATCTCGTGGTGACACCGTGAAGGCCGACTTGTTGCGTCCGCTTCCCGCATCACTCGCGACTGCGCTGGCGCTATTATGCGTACCCGCCCTCCACGCGCAGGTACTTCCCGACATCCCCCTGCGCGCAAAAAGCACCGCCATCCTCAGTGCCCTCGCCGAGCGAGCGACCAGGGTCGGAAAGGAACTCCCGGTCTCGACTTGCTCGGCGCTCAACGCACTAGGCTTCGAGGAGTTCGCGCTGCGCGAGGCGCCGGCGCTCCGCGCGCGGCTGGTTGATGATCCCGCGTCGCTGGAATGCAGGTTCAAGCCGAGTGACCGGTTTGCCGCACCTTGGACCACATCTGGCGAGGTCACACACGTCGCCATCCGCTCGCGACCGGTTGGCCCGCCGCTGGCGATCGTGGAGCTTAAGGTGTGGAAGGGCCCGCGGGAGTACGCGAACGAGACCTTTGAGTTCGTCGTTTCGTCCGATTCGCTCTGGTCACCGACGCGCTACGAGGAGCTCTGCTGCACCGTCATCCATCCCCGCGCCGAGCCCGCGTGGCGTCCGCTTGTGATCCTGAACGGAGCGCTGCTCCCACTGGGTGTCTCGCCGGACTCGGCGCTGCGACGCGTCAGCGGCCATGTCGTCGATAGCATTCGGGTCTATCACGCAACGGAGGGTGGCATCGCTGCCAAGTACGGACCGCGAGCTGCCGCCAACGGTGTGATCGTGATCGGGACTCACGCTCCCGCGGGACGGCGATAGCGCCACTCAGGACCGCGACTGTACGCTACCCTGCAAGGCGCGTACGACCCCAGCGCATCGTTGACCAGGCGTTTGCGGGGTACGTGCGCCAAGATGCATCAGTGCCCACCCGCCCGCACCCGATAGACCTCCACGCCCCCCGTCCGCGTGATCAACTCCAGGCACCGCCCCGCGAACTCCGGGAACCGGTCCCACGACAGCAACGCCAGGTCCAGCCCCCGGTACCGATAGTACGACGCGATCGCCTGGTTCACGTACACGTGCGTGATCCCGGTCCCCGCGAGGCAACGGTCGGTGGCTCCCGTCCCCACCAACAACGGCCAGTTGGTGAGTACGTTGTCCTGGATGGTCGTGCGCTCCCAGTAGAAGCCGCGGGCGTCGAACAACATCAGCATCTTGGCATCCGCCGGCGCGGCCTGGTTGTACCAGCGCGCCACCGCGTAATGTGTCTCGCGGCCCAGGAACTCCTCGGTGGGCACGAGTCCCAGTGCCGCACGCACGCGCACTGCGTACAGCAACCGGTCCACGTCCACCCGCAGCGCCGGCAGGGCCGCCAGCGCCACGGCCGCCACCAGCCACTGCGTCATGCGCGCCGGAGCTGGGAATCGCCCGGGGAGCCCACCCACCACGCGCCGCAACGCCTCCACGGTCACCAGCGCCATCGCCGGGATGGCCGGCATCAGGTAACGCAGGTTGGTCTTGGCGAACGGACCCAACGCGAACGCGAGATACCCCAGCGCCGGCAGCAGCAGCGCGAGCATCAACCGGTCGCGCAGGAAGAAGAGTGCCAGCGGCGCCAGGAACAGCACGGGGTTGCGCGTATACGCCAACGCCTCGCCTTCGACGGTGAGCGAGGCCGGGCGCAGGAGCAGCGCGGTCAACGACACCGACTCGCGCGCGCGCCCCAGCGCCCCATAGATGTCCTGCGTCACGTTCGCCGGGTGCGCGGTGCTGCCCTGCAACTCGGCGATGAACGGCGGCACCACACGCGCCGACACGAACGGATACAGCGGCGCGCCGAAGAACACGGTGTTCTTCACGAACCAAGGCGCCGCGATCAGCAGCGCGATGCCCGCGCCACCGACGGCGCGGCGCAGGAGCACCGCGTCCACCCGCCGCGCGTTTCCGAGCCACAGGCCGTACACCGCGAACGGGGCGAGCACGCCGAGGTAGGGCAGGGCGTGGTACTTCATCGCGATGGCGACACCGGCGAGGACGGCCGCCAATCGGACGGCCCAGACGGCACGCTCCGCCACTGCCAGGAGCACGGCATGGTGCGTGAGGAACAGCACCAACATCAACGTGACGTCGATCCGTGCGGTGGTCGCCACCAGTGCGATCGACGAGCTGCCCCAGAGCGCGAGGAACGCGGTCACGCCGCTGCTGCGCGCGAAGAATCGGTCCCCGGCCGCCAGCAATGCGAGTGCGAGCCCCATCGCGAGCACGGCGTTGAGCAGCGCCGGCCCCGCCGTCGCACCGGCCGCGAGCAAGGGCAGGTAGACGAACTGGAACAGTCCCAGGTACGCCACGTGCAGCCCGTCCGGCGGCACGTGCAGGCGCCCGACCTCGAGGAAGGTCTTGGGCAGCTCCAAATGGTACATCAACGAATCCCAATCGTTGCCGGGAGCCAGCGCGCCGAGCACGAGGAGGATCGGCAGCACCACGAGGGCGACCGAGAGCACGATGCGCTCCACGGGGCCGTCCGGGTGCAGCGTGCCGCGCAGCTCCCGCAGCAACGCGGGCAGCCGACGCCACGACTCGCGCGCGGCGAGGGCGGGCAGCAGCGCCACGGCCCAGAGCAGCCCCACGTGCAGCACGCCCGCCGCCGCCAGCGCGAGGTACATCGTGCCCAGTGCCCCCACGCCCAGCGCGGTCGCGAAGAGCAGCGTCTCGAGCGCCCGCAGCGATGCCGCGGCACCGAGCCAGCGCAGCAGCTGCGCGCCGATCGCGTAGGCGGCGGCGAGCAGCACGACCACCAGCGCCACTGTCGATACCACGGAGAGTGGTGAAGCCATCGGCGAAACCGTCGGCGAAGCCATCAGCGCCCCGATGGATCCCTCCGCCGCTTGTCATCGAGCGAGCGCACCTGCCAGTCGATCCGCTCGAGCAGGTTGCGGTTCACCGAGATCAGGTCCGCGAGCAGCCCCACGATCACCAGGAAGAACCCGGACCCCAGGAGCAGCACGGCGAGCAGCAGCGACTGGATGTGCCCCGAGCCGTCCCCGCCGAAGTAATGGAAGAGGAACCGCACGCCGATCGCGAAACCCACCGCGAAGATCGTCGCGCCGGGCACGGCGAAGAACACGAACGGCCGGTACGTCATGAAGATCCGGATGATCGTGAGCATCTGCCGCGCGACGTAGCTCGTCATGGAGCGCGCCAGTCGCGACGGCCGCGTGGGGGCGTTGACGCCCACCGGCACGGTGGCGATGGCCATGCCCTTCTGCCCCGCCTGGATGATGGTCTCGACGGTGTACGTGTAGCGGTTGAACACGTGCATGCGCATCGCCGCCTCGCGCGACAGCGCGCGGAAGCCGGACGGGGCGTCCTCCACCGCGGTGCCGCTCGCGGCGCGCGTCACCGCACTCCCGAAGCGCTGCAGCAGCTTCTTGAGCGGCGAGAAACTGCGGATCTCGGTCACCGGACGCACGCCGATCACCAGGTCGGCGCGGCGCGCGACCACCGGTGCGACCAGCGACGCGATGTCGGCGCCGCGGTACTGGCCATCGCCGTCGGTGTTCACCACCACGTCGGCGTCCATCGCCAGCGCGGCATCGATGCCGGTGAGGAAGGCCTTGGCCAGCCCGCTCTTGCGCGGCAGCGACACCACGGCGGCGCCCAGCCCCCGCGCCACCTCCACGGTGCGATCGGTGCTGCCGTCGTCGATCACCAGCACCCGGATGTCCGCGATGCCGGGCAGCGCACGCGGCAGGTCCGCGATCACCGCCGGCAGCGTGGCCTCCTCGTTGTGACACGGGATCTGGATGACGACCCGCATGCCCGCCGTCGGTGCGTTCACCACGAGATCCCGTAGTCCTCGCCGAAGTTGCTCGCCGCGCCCCAGAGCGAGCCGTGCTTGCGATCGACCCAGATGGCCGTGATCGGACCCGAGGTCCAGCGCGCGAACTCGGTCGCGTAGCCGCGGCGCCGCAGGTCCTCGCGCACCCAGTCGGGGATGCGCTCGTTCAACTGCAGGCGACCCGGCCGCGCATCGTGCGCGCCGAAGCTCGAGCGCATCTGATAACTATGGAAGCCCGGATGTTCCGCCGCCTGCTGCACGGTCTGCCCGAACTCCACCATCGCGAGGAAGAACTGCAGCAGGTCCTGGTCCTGCGTGTCGCCGCCCTGCACGGAGAACGCCATCCAGGGCTCGCCGTCCTTGAGCGCGATGGTCGGCGTGAGCGTCACCCGCGGCCGCTTGCCGGGCTCGATCACGTTGAACGGACCGTCCTCCGCGCGCGTCACGAACGACTGCGCACGCTGCGACAACCCGATGCCGGTCTTGCCCGCGATCACCGCCGGCACCCAGCCCCCGCTCGGCGTGATCGACACCAGCCAGCCGTTCTTGTCCGCTGCCTGGATGCTCGTGGTGCCACGCGTGAACGCGTCATCGAACGCCGCGGTCCGCTCGGCCTCCGTCTGCGGCGGCTCCTGCATCCGCTGCCGTGGGGTGCTGTCGGCCCGCGGGCCGGTCACCGACCACGTGGCGAGCAGCTCGGTGAACGGATTGGTCCCGCCCTGGAACGGATACGGGTCGCCCGGACGCACCGCAGGGTCGTTCCGCTCCTTGTTCATCAGTTCCCAACGCGTCTTCGCGTAGGCCTTGCTCATGAGGCCCTGCACCGGCTCCTCTGGCGCGAAGTAGGGATCGCCGTAGTAGAAGTCGCGATCCGCGAACGCGAGGTTCATCGCCTGGTACACCGTATGGATGTACTGCGCGCTGTTGTAGCCCATCGCCTTGAGGTCGGCGTGCTCGAGGATGTTCAGCGCCTGCAGCATCGCCGGCCCCTGTCGCCAGATGGGCAGCTTGTAGACGTCGATGCCGCGGTAGTTCGTCGAGTACGGCTCCTCGATCATCACCTTCCAGTTCGCGAGGTCGGCCTTGGTGAACAACCCGCCCTGCTCCTGCACGCTGCGCACGATCTCGTCGGCGATGTCGCCCTTGTAGAAGCGGTCGTACGCGGCGTAGATCGCCTCCTTGCGCGACTTCTTCGCCTTCTTCGCCGCGCGCTCGGCCTCGATCAGCTTGCGGAACGTCGCCGCGAGGTCCGGCTGCCTGAAGATCTCGCCCGCGTTGGGCGCCTCACGCGCCTCACCGGGGTGCGTCAGGAAGACCTTCGGGGAGTACGTCCACTGCTTGATCTGTGCCTTGTTGCTCTCGATGCCGTTGGCGAGCTGGGCCTCGATCGCATATCCCTCCTCGGCCATCTGCAACGCCGGCGCGAGCACCTGCTCCAGCGACATCGTGCCGTACTCGGCCAGCATGGTCATGAGGCCGCCCGGCGTGCCCGGCGTCACCGCCGCCAGCGGGCCGAACTCGGGTGGGAAGCGCATGCCCTTCGACTGATAGAACGCCGCGGTCGCCCCCGTGGGTGCGACGCCGAGTGCGTTGATGCCGATGACCTTCTTGAGACCCGGGTGGTAGATGAGCGCCTGCGTCTCGCCGCCGCAGCCCAACGTGTCCCACATGGTGCAGACCGCAGCGAGCATGGCGGCGGCTGCGTCCACGGCGTTGCCACCCTGCTGGAAGATCATCGCGCCGGCGGTCGCGCCGAGCGGCTTGCCGGTCACCGCGACCCAGTGCTTGCCGTGCAGCGGGGGGCGCTCGGTGCGCTGGGCGTCGGCGACGCGGGGGACCCCCGCGAGCACGAGGGCACAGGCCACGGCCACAAGTGGTGCGGACGCGAGGGCGGAGGAGAGCGGACGGAGGAGGCGGGCGAGGCGCATGGGGGATGGGAAAGGGGCACCGGGACGATATAGTCCCGACGCCCCATGGGCCACCTCGTCACAGCCGGCACACCCGGTCCCCGGCGGCTACTTCCGCGCGCGTCCCTTGCTCCAGGCGTTCGCCGCCTGCGGGCGCCGGGCGGGGCTGGCCGCGGCGGTCCCGGGCCGCAGCGCCCGCGGGTCCTCGGTGAGCTTGAAGCGCGACACGATCTCCGACAGGCTCGTGGCCTGGCCGGCCAGCTCGGTGGAGGCGCTCGCCGTCTCCTCGGACGCCGCGGCGGTCCGCTGCGTCACCGAGCTGATGCGGTCGAGCGCACTGCTCATGTCGGTGCTGCCGTCCCGCTGCTGCTGCGACCCGGCGACGATCTCCTCCATCATCGAGCGCACCTTGCCGATGCCGTGGTTGATCTTGGCGAACTGCTCCACGACCTCCGCACTCACCGCCACGCTGGCGGTCGCACTGGCCTGCGACGCGGCGACGATGTCCGTCGTCTGCTTGGCCGCCTCCGCCGAACGGATGGCCAGCGACCGCACTTCCTCGGCCACCACCGCGAAGCCGCGACCGGCGTCGCCGGCCCGGGCCGCCTCCACGGCGGCGTTGAGGGCGAGGAGGTTGGTCTGGAACGCGATCTCGTCGATGGTCTTGATGATGCGCGCCGTGCGCTCCGACGACTGCTTGAGCTCCTGCACGGCTCCCTCGAGCCGGTGGATCGCCTCGTCGCCGGTGACCGCGGCCGAGGCGGCGGAGGATGCGACGCCGTTGGCGTCCACGGCGCGGTCGGTGTTGCTGGCCGAGAGCGAGGAGAGTTCGTGCGTGCTCGCCGAGATCTCCTAGAGGTGTGCGGCCTGGTTCCCGGCGCCGGTGGCGAGCTCCTGGCTCGCGGCACTGATCTGCTGCGACGCCGCGGCGACCTGGTCCGCCGCCTGCGACACCTCGACGAACGCCGCGCGCAGCGTCTCGATCGCGTCGTTGAACGCCTCCGCGGCGGCGGCGTTCTCGTCCATATAGCTGCCGCGCACCCGGACGGTGAGGTCGCCCTCGCCGAGTGCGACCATCACCTGCGACACTTCCTTGAGGAAGCGGGCGTTCTCGCCGCGCAGCAGCTCCTCCATCCGCGCCTGGCGCGCGTCGGTGAGTGCGGTGATCACCACCGCGATGTCCACCTGCAGGAGGCGGGTGAAGGCCTCGGTGAACCGCTCCTTCTGCGCCGCCGTCGCGCCGCTGCTGCCCACCGCGTCCACCATGTGCCGGCGGATCACGTCGTACATGGCGACGAACCAGTTGGAGTCGAGGTCCACGCGGTCGTGGATCTGGCCCACCTTCCGGCGATACCCGATGTACTCGTCGTCCACGCGCCCCGTGAGCATCGTCGCGAGGTAGCGTGTGATCATCGGCTTCTGCCGCTCGATCGTGGTGTGCTTGCGGATGATGTCGGCGGTCTGCCGCTCCTTCATGATGTGACTATAGAAGTCCTCGATCATGACCGCCGATCGCGACTGGCACACGGCGCTCCAGCGACAGATGACCCCGAGGTCGTCCTCGCTGAGGCCGAGGAAGCGGAGGCGGGTCATGACCTCCGGGTCAGAGACGGCGATGCTGCCGGGCGGGATGACCTCGACGGGTTCCGCGTGCGGCTTGAGACCGAACCATGAGAACGCCATGACGACTCCAGATGCGTGGCTGCGCCATCCGTGGTAGTGGCGCTAACCAGTGTGCATCTAGCTTCGTCTGCCGAGCGGTCAGGTTGAGATTGTTACACCCCGCGCGGCAGAGTTCAGGCAACTCCCTACGAAGTTCAGCGATTCCCCTACGGGAGACCTCCTCAGGGCAACGCGAAGCGCGCACGGTGGAGTGCAGACCCAGCGCACTACGACCGTGTTGTTCCCACGCAAGGCGTTGGCCCTGCGGTAGTGGTCGGCGATGGCGGCGAGCAGCGGGAAGTCGGACCGGGGGGCCAGGACACTCTTCGCGCGCTCCTCATGATGACCGACGCTTCGCGTTCCACGACGTCGTCGCGCACCGGACGCACGGGCGCGACAGCCAGCCGTGGATCGAGCGCTCGCGCCACGTGATCTCGACCCGAAAGCGCTGAAGCCGCCGATACGCGCCACCGGCACGACCTACCGGGACGCGTGATACCGGAAGGCCCACCCCAGGTCGAACACGTTTCCATCTACCCCCGGATTCTCTGGAGCGGAGTAGACGTTCGACAGGTGATGAGACCTGTAACCGAGCCGAAGTGCGTGTGGATGCGCCACCGCGACGTCGAGGGACAGATGTTGACGGTCTGCGGTGCTTCTCCAGTCGTTGCCGACGGGCGAGCGCCACGCCACGTGGACGGCAGCGGCGAGCCACAGCACTTTGCCAGGAGTCACGCGGTTCTCACTTGCTGGCGCCACTGAGAAGTCGTCCGGCGATCTTGCCCACGCGCAAGACGATCGAGGTCATTGCGCGCCCGATCCATGGGAAGCATCCGCCGCGAGAATGCGCCTTTGCCGCCGCTACATCACGAGTCGCTGACCGCAAGGGTTGCCTGCACGGACCACAAAGGCGAGAAACGGTCGAGGAACGGAAGGGCACTCCCCGGACCGCGTCCGCAAGTGCGCAGTTGAATGTCGCATGAGGTGCCCGAAGTTCGAACTCCCATTGACAAGGGCCGACGTGCTCCAGCCCGGTCATCTGATGGGCGTTGTACAAGGACGGCCTGAAACACTGATGGAGACATGTGCTCAGTCGCCCTATGGGAACCAGCTTCGCCCACGTGCTCATCCAGCGCGGCCGTCTGCACCAACTGCCGTAGGCCGCACGGCTCCTACTCCGTCGCGTCGGGGTCTGGGTGCCGGAAGCTCGGAAACGCGACGGCCACGGTGTTCTCGTCGCATGCCGAGAGTACCGCGTCGACAGCATCGAATGGTACCTCCGCCGGGACATCGATTGCGTAGCACCCCAATGACGCGGCGTCAGACGAGTAGCAGCCGAGATCCCTCAACTGCTGCGATATGACAGGAATACGGTCTGACTTGGCGAGGCGAAGGAGCCACACAGTGGTTCGTGGTGAACGCACAACGTGGGTCCATGACGTGACCTGTCCATGCACAGCGTCGATGGTGGGCGCGATCACGTCCTGTACGGAAAGGTCCTTCACGAAGAGAGGGACTGCGAGTGCGCAAAACCCGCTCGGCACGATCTCGAACGGAAGGCACTCGGCGGCGACTGGCGGCCATCCGTCCTCAATGTCGAGTGCAAACACAAGACTCGCGATCGGCGGATCTGACATGAGCGATGCGAAGGAGAGCGGAACTGTGCGTGTCGGCCTAGCGCGTGGTTCCGCAGCAACGGTCGCTCGACATCATCGACGCGCTACTGAATGGCGGTCGTCCAGGAAGTCCACAGTGGACTCGCGTGCGCATGCGATTGAATACCCTCCATGAACGCGTCACTGAGCGCGGGGGGAACACTCTCGAGGATCGTGCCTTCGAGGATGAACACGGGCTGTCCCAACAAGCGAAAGCCGTTCGCCGCATTGGAGCGCCTGAACTCCAGAACGGCAAATGCGGGCGGCATGTCGCGCGCCGCGAACTCCACGGAGATCACATCTTGGGGCGGATCGTCCGATCCATGGAGCCGCATCGCACCTTCGCGCGCAAACGCCCAAGCCTCGAGTGCAGCCGCCTGTTCGGCGATCGTCTGCTTCCCCACCTCGATCGCCTGCAGTTGAGTGTC
>Ga0268299_1002532_pt1 | contig 21298 bp, 21 predicted proteins | sample NOBtaG_FD_193484 | JGI IMG/M metagenome (GOLD analysis project Ga0268299, IMG submission 193484) | Activated sludge microbial communities from bioreactor in Nijmegen, Gelderland, Netherland - NOB reactor | ecosystem: Engineered > Bioreactor > Aerobic > Activated sludge | place: Netherlands... | reverse complement strand
CCGGGCCTCGTGGCCAGATTCAACCTCGTCTCGTTCACCAGGCCGGCCGGTTTAATACCGACCCACGCCCCCCAATCCAGCCGGATCCGCGCACGCAGGAGAATGGGCATCCCTCGCGCATCCTCGCCCCATTCGCATTCGTGGAGAGGATGCCCCGCCGGGTCCGCCGCAAGAAACCTTCGTCCGTCAGGACGATAAAATACCAAGTGACCGGTGGATCGACGGACGATCCGCCCACCTGCACGCTCGACACCGTCGATGAATGTTTGGTTGCCGGAAAACTGAAGATGGCTCTGCGTCCTGAGAGCCACATGAACCGGATCTACAGTCATCTATTGCGGGGGAAAAGGAACGGTCTTGTACAGCCTGCCACCATGCCTACGTGTCTACTCGCGGACCTGACCGCTTCCCAATACGACAAACTTCGAACACGTGAGTTCCTGCAATCCCATCGGTCCGCGCGCGTGGATCCGCGACGTGCTGATTCCGATCTCCGCCCCAAGACCGAACTGATAGCCGTCGTTCAATCTGGTCGATGCATTGACCAGGACAGCGCTGGCATCGACCTCCCGAAGAAATCGCATGGCTTTCTGATAATTGCCTGTCACGATCGCTTCGGTATGGCGCGAACCGTAGCGGGCGATATGCTCCAATGCTTCGTCGATATTCCTCACCACCTTGACCGCCAACGTCAGATCCAGAAACTCCTTTCCGTAGTCCTCGTCGGTCGCCGGCTTGGCAAGCGAGGAGAGCTGGCAGGTCTTCGGGCAACCACGCACTTCCACCTTCGCCGCCGACAGCTTCTCGACAAATCCCGGTAGCCATGTGCGCGCGATTCCATGATGCACCAATAACGTCTCCATCGCATTGCACGTGGACGGCCGTTGGACTTTGGCGTTGAACGCGATCCGATCGGCCATCGCAGCATCCGCATCGTCATCCACATAGACATGACACACACCCGCGTCGTGCTTGAGCACCGGAATGGTGGCATGCTCCGCCACCGTTCGCATGAGCGACTCCCCGCCGCGGGGAATAATAAGGTCGATGAACCGGTCCTGTTTTAAGAACACGGGAACCGCGTCGCGTTCCGCCCGGGTGATGAAACCGATCGCGCCCGCCGGCACACCGGATTTTTCAGCCGCTTCCGACAGCACGGTTGCAATCGCCGTGTTGGAGTGAATCGCCTCGCTGCCGCCCCGCAGAACGCAGGCATTGCCCGACTTCAGGCAGAGTGCCGCCGAGTCCGCGGTGACATTCGGACGGGATTCGTAAATAATGCCGATGACCCCGATGGGTACGCGAACTCGCCCGACCTGCATCCCATTAGGTCGGGTCCACATCTTTGGAGTCTCACCTAGAGGGTCGGCGAGTTTTGCCACCTCCCTGATCCCGTCGGCCATTTCGGATATCCGTGAGGAAGACAACCGAAGCCGATCTGCCATCGCCTTGCGCTCCGGTGCCGTACCGAACGCCTCGAGATCCTGCTCATTTGCAGCGAGGATCGACCCGGATTGCTCCTCCAGAGCCTCCGCCATGGCCAGCAATGCGCGGTTCTTCACCGATGTCGAAAGGGTGGCGAGTTGTCCCGAGGCTTGCCGGGCCCGCTGCGCCAGAGCCTGCACATATTCTTCGACGGATTGTTCGGGGACCTCGGAAGCTTCAACCGGCTCTTTGGATCCAACGGGCAATGTGCTCTCTTCGGAATTGTCAGCCATTACTCTCCTGCCTTCTTCAGGGAATCGACAGTGGGTGAAACAGGATACCGTGGGAGTTTCCAGGGGGTCAAGGCACTTGACCGGCCTTGTCACCGGGACATAGAAGCTTGGATTCTCGCGGCAGTCCCTCCTAGGGAGAGGACGGCAAGGCTGGAGAAATTGCCGCATCATCCGGCGGCCGGGATGAATCTGAAGGCTGGGAGCCCATTTGATTGGGTCCGGTCGGAGCCGGATCGAACCCGATTGGAGGCGACGTGTTTGCGGGTGAAGTGGGCAGGAATGACCCGGCCATCGATGGGTTCGGAAACTGGAACACCCACTCTCGGTAACTCCGCTTGCCGTCGAAGTGGCGCACAGGCAAGGGAAACTCATGCTTCCTGATTGGCTCCGCCACGCTCTTGCTTCGAACGCCCATGATGCCGCCGTAAGGCCCCTTGAGATAGTCCCACTCACCATGCGTCATGGGATCGCGATACGGTTTTCGCAGGAATGGCTTGGGCAAGCGTGTCAACTCGGCTAAGGATTGGGGATACACTTCTGCTTGTGTAACGCGACCGGCCTTCATGGTGGCCGAATAGAGCGCCAGGGCGTTCTGGATTTCAATGCCCTTGGTCAGCAAGTCCGCTTCTTGTTCCCGTTGAATCATGCCTTTCCATTGTTTGGCGGCAGTGGTGGTCGTAATGCCGATCAAGACGATGGCAAACATGAGAAACAGGTAGGTGATACCGCGCTCGTTACCGCGAAGCCTTGCCATGACATGCTCTAGGGTTGAGACTCGGCCTCTTCGGACAGCGGGACGGCGTATTCGAGGTGAGAAGGTTGATCCTGCAATGTCACACTGTCCGGCGTGATCGCTTTCACAACGACGCGGTTTTCAAGCGTCTCGCCCTTGCGGACGACATGGACGTCGTCGTTCTTCGTCAGCACCGCAAAATCATGCGCCTTCTCCCGATCCCCCCCTTCCTTGCGTACAAAGCCCAAGTAATGAAATTGCGACAATTCCGTCAGAATCACTTGTTGCTGTTCAGCGATGTCCGGAGCGACACTCGACGAGCCGGCTGCCTCGGCCGTCCTCGGCAAAGAGAAAATGTTGCGCGGCATGGCGAAGGAGAGACTTCGCTGATCCCGCGAGGCGGTCAAGAGATCAAGTTGCACGTGCAGCCCGCCGCTATGACCGTTCGGTCCTTGTTGAATCTGCTGGCTACCCGATACGTTCGTCAGAGGAACGCGAACCGGTTTGTCTGCTGCCGACCACAGCCACATCCCGGCCCCTCCCCATATCGCCAGGAGAACCGCCAACAGAGCCAACTTGTGATACGTACCGTTCATGGCTTCCTTGGTCTTTTATTGTGAACTCCCAACCGAAGCCTCACCGGACTTGAGATATGTCGCAATCCTGATGTTAAACGTCAGCAATTGATCCTGGCGCTCCGTCGCACGCACCAGATCCACATCTTCGATGTAGACCAGTTCTTCGGCGGTCTCGAGATCATAGAGAAACCGCCTGAGATCCTCATACTTTCCGGTCATTGTTCCCTGCAGAATTCCGCGGGTAATGTGGGAAACGGATGTGCTCTCCGTCTTATAGGACAGGGCGGGCAAGGTCACGTTGTTTCGCTTGGCTTCGTCGGTAATGCCCAGCGCCAAGGGGGCGAAATCACGCTCATCAGGAAGGGCTGCCCAAACCTGACCCAGATCCTTTTTTGCCTGCCGAGCCTCCAGGTGAAACTGATGCGCTCTGCGGGCCTCCAACCACTCCCGTTCGAGTTTGGCGAGTTGAACCTCTGTCGAGTCGACTCCGAAAGATCTGGTCAACCACAAGATCCCCAATAGCAGCACGGAAAGCCCCACCCAGGGAAGCAACGTCCCATACGGACTCCTGAGCACCTCGATCAATCGATTCATGCTCCGGCTGCCCCCTGCGGGTTGTACTTCAACGAAAGATCAAACTCGACCAGTCCGTCCCCACCAATATGATGCTGCCCCAGGACCGGATCCCGAAAGACCGGGTGGTTCTGGAATTTCACGGTCAAGGCTGTCATGTCCTCAACCGTGATGGCCGCACCCGTCAGATGTATCATCCCGCCGACCGAGTCCAGTCGAACGCTCTTGATCGAAGCGCGCTGTGGTATGGCCTCCTCCAGGCCGGACAGGAACTGAGTCCACGAAAATCTGCGCTTGGCCAGCAATTCATTGGCCAAGCCCACCTCAGCCGGCAACGTTTGCAGGATCGGAACCGACAAGTCCATCCCTTCTTGCTGCGCGCCGGCCACGAGCTGGCGGTCTTGCTCCCGAACTTGACCGAGACGGATCTGCATCTCTCGCAGTTCTGCAAGTCGGTCAGCCGCAAGCGTGACGGTCCATGCGATCCACACACAGGCCAGGACACAAAGCGCGGCAAGACCAATCCTCATCGGTTTGACGTACCATCGGTACCGGCTGGAGAGGTCCAGATGAAAATATCGCGCACCAAGGGATCCAGGGAGGGGAATGCCGTCGAACGACATGGCCGATGAGAGCTTCCGCATGTTCATCGCTCAGATCATCCCCGCCACCGCCGGCAGGGCCGCTGGAGACGTCGCCCCGCCGCTACTCTTCCATCCCATCGAATCGATATGATTCCACGTCAGGTATTCCACGGTCAGGCCCAGCTCCCGGTTTAGGATCGATTCCCAATGGCGGCCAGAATCTGCCGTCATCAGGATAATTTCTTTCACTTGCACGTGGGGATGCTGTTCCTGGCAGGCAACAAACGACGCCGAGATTTCCCGGACTACCCTTTCCTCCGTTTCGTCCCTCTCCTCGGACGGATGCACTTGCTCTTCGGGGAGGAGCTTCGTTCGGACGAACACCGGTCGCCGATGGTGAAAGATAAAACAGGTCAGGGCCCCGTCCAGCACCGTGACCCAGGCTAAGTCATGGTCCAGTCTGCGGGCGCCGCCCGCGGCTCTCAGCCAGAGATTAAACGAGCTGAAACTCGTCACACCCACTTCCTGGGGAATCAAACCGACCGCCTCACAGACTGTTTCGTATTGATGCAGGATGCCGTCCTGGATGACGACGACCAAGACCAAGTGAGAATGGTCATCCACCTGGGAGGCTGGAAAGACTTGCCAGATCAATTTGGTTCCGGAAAGGGGAAGACGCTGTTCCTGTCCAAGCCTCCATCGGATGAGGGCCTCGAGTTCTTCGTTCCGCGACGGCACGTGATCGAGTGAGAGGACGATCGTACGTACCGCCAAGTCGGGCAGCAACAAGGTGATGGGCCGGGGCAATTCCGCCATCCCCATGCGCACGGCCAAACGGACCAGCCCTGACGAGCCCGCAAGCGAACGAAGCCGCTCCTCCACCGCGAGATGGCCGATCACATTTGGTTCGATTGGCGACAGCCTGATCGAGTCCGCCGGAAGCGGCGACACATGACATCGGTAGCGATGCCGACCCCGCCAGGTCCGGATGTGTTCTCCCCAGACCAATCCACTGCTTCCGACTTTCAGACAGAACCGGGGTTTGCCACCGACGAATCCGAACATCCTAACTTTCCTCGTTGAAGGTGACGCGATTGATCTCTCGCAACGTAGTCGATCCGTCGATCACCTTTCGCACGGCGGACTGCCGCAAGGTAATCATGCCCGACGTGACCGCTCGATATCTGATCTCGGACAGTGGTCGCTCAGCGAGAATCATTTCCTTGATCTCATCGGTCAAGTCCAAGAATTCGGTGATGCACTTTCTTCCTCGATAACCGGTTCCCAGACATTCCTGGCATCCTTTGCCTTGATAGAATGGAAGATCCTTGTACTCTTCATAGTCCAGCCCCGACTCTTGAGCGAGGGCTTGATCGAGCTTTACCGCCACCCGACAGCCCTGGCACACGATGCGGATGAGACGCTGAGCCAACACACAGTTGAGCGCCGCCAAGAAGTTGTAGGAATCGATGCCCATTGACGCGAACCGGCCGATTACGTCGAACACATTGTTCGCATGGACCGTGGTCAGAACAAGATGTCCGGTCAACGCCGATTGAATGGCGATCTGAGCCGTTTCGGCATCACGAATCTCACCGACCATGATCTTGTCGGGATCGTGCCGCAAGATCGACCGCAACCCGCGGGCAAAGGTCAGGCCTTTTTTCTCGTTGACCGGAATCTGCACGACACCGGACAACTGATATTCGACGGGATCTTCGATCGTGATGAGCTTGTCCTCTTTCACGTTCATTTCGGTGATGGCCGCGTAGAGCGTTGTCGTCTTTCCGCTTCCGGTCGGACCCGTCACGAGCACCATGCCGTAGGGCCTCGTAATGGCGCGCCGGAAACGCTTGAGATCTTCTTCGTTGAATCCCAACCGGTCCAACCTCAGTGCGGACACGCCGGTTGTGATCGCTTCGCGGTCCAGAATACGAATGACCACCGACTCTCCGAAAACGCTGGGGAGGATCGAAACCCGGAAATCGACCGTCTTCCGCTCCAGTCTCATCCGAAAACTACCGTCCTGCGGCACGCGTCGTTCCGCGATATCGAGATCCGACATGACCTTGAGCCGGGAAACCAGGGGGGCATGCAATCTGATGTCGAGCGGTTCCATGGCCGGCACGAGGATCCCGTCAACGCGAAACTTTACTTTCGTCGCGCGATCGGCGGCTTCGATATGGATGTCGCTTGCACGCCGCTGCATCGCGCTCAACATGATGGAATCGAGCAGCTTGACAGCGGGGCTTTGATCCTCCCCGCCTTGGTCGATCGTGAGAATCTCATCGCCCCGTTCATCTTCCTTTACAAGAACCGATCGATACTCCGCTTCGAGCTCGCGCAGGGCCTGGCTCGACCCTTCGCTTCGGTCCAGCGCGACAAGGATCGCGGTGCGCGGGCTGACCACGAGTTCCAATTCGCGGCCGAGCAGCAACTCCAACTCATCGAGTCCCAGGAGGTTGTGCGGATCTGGAATGGCGACGACAAGCCGGCCCCCTTGTTCCGCGATCGGAACAAACGGATGCCGCTGCATCAACTTCACCGACATAGACTCATAGAACGATTGGTCCACCCGGAAATCCGTCAAAGGATCGAAGGGGAGCCCGAATTGCACCGCCAGCGCCCGCGCCAACTGCTCTTCCGACAGAGAGCCCTCGCTCACCAGAGTCTGTCCCAGTCCGGCCGATACGCCCCGCAGCCGGCCGAGCGTCTGCTCCACGGCTTGCCTGGACAGCAGCCCTTCGTTGACAAGCACATCGGCCAACGTCGGTCTTGACGCGGACTTGGTCGTTATCCCCTGTTTGGAGCTCACTTACTTCCTCACGCTCTGGACAGTCTCTCGTTCATACCGTCCCGGCCATCTGGAAGACGGGCAAATACATGACGATCACGATTCCTCCGACCAACACGCCCATCACCAACAGGAGCACCGGCTCAATCCACGTCGTCAGCTGGGTCAACCGAAGATCGAGGTCCCCCTCGTAGAACTCGGCAACGTCGTGCAACATCGCCTCCAAGGATCCTGTTTCTTCGCCCACCGACAGCATTTCGATGGCGAGTTTTGGAAACACACCCGGTCGGGCCAAGGCAGCGGCCAGTGTGGAGCCCTCGCGAATGTCGTCCACGGCCTCCCCGACTCCCTCTGCGATATAGCGGTTGGAGACTGCCCCCTTGGTGATGTGCAAGGCGTCGACGAGGGGAGTTCCCCCGGCGAGAACGGTTCCCAACGTTCTGGCCAGCTGGATCGTGTGGTGCTTCACGAAAATTTGGCCCAGGAGAGGGGCCCGCAACAGCATGCGATCCGCCGTCAGATGCCCTCCTGGCGTCGCATAGTACGCCCGGCCTGCAAGGAGGAGAGCGACCAGGGATACTGTCATCGGAATCAGATACGCTTGAGCCGCCGAGACGAGATCGATCAACGCCTGCGTCGCAGCCGGCAGGGTTTTCGCCGTTTCACTGTAGACAGAAATGAACGTGGGCATGACGTAGGTCAGCAGAAATCCGATGACGCCCACGCCGACCAGGATCAAGAACCCCGGATAAGCCAAAGCCTTTGCAACCTTTTGGCGAAGCCCGATCATCAACTTCAAATAGGAGATGAATCGTTGCAACACATCTGCCACATTTCCCGACTGCTCCCCGGCTTTAAATGTGGCGATATAGAGTTCGGAAAAGTAGGCGGGGTGTTTGGCCAGCGCTTCGGAAACGGAGGCGCCGCCGCGAATATCCTGGCGCACCATCCGAAGTACCTGCTGAAACCCCGCATGACGCGCCCGTTCGATCAAGAGATCCCATACTCGAAGCACAGGAAGCCCAGCTTTTACCAATGCCAGCAACTCCTGATTGAAAATGAGGAACTCTCCGAGGGGAAGCCCGCGGAACGTGGGAAAATTAAGTGTGGGACCACCGATCGCCGCGCTTCGGCGTTGCAGCTTGAAAACGAGATACCCCTGCCCTTCAAGCTTGGCGCGTACGAGTTGCTCCTCCTCGCCGTCGATCTGGCCGTCCAGGGTAGATCCATCCGGGCGAGCGACTCTGTATGAGAATACAGGCATGGTTCGATACGCAGCGCGGGTTGAGGACCGAAGGCCTTAGCGAATCGACTCCGCAGAAGCCGATGCCGCCATTCGTCCGCTCTGACCTCCTGGGATCCGGAGCGCCTGACCAATTTCGATGGTATTATCCGAAAGCTGGTTGATCGCGCGCAGTCGACTCAACGAAACGCGATGTCTTCTGGCGAGGCTCCACAACGTATCACCGGGCTTCACGAAGACCGTCCGCAGTGAAGCATCCTCTTCATAACTGGGAGTCCCGCCAGCATCGTCGTCCAGCAACGTATCCATCAACGCGGTGGGCGTCGCCACCATTGCCGCTTTTTGCGTCCTGCGAGCAGATCCTTCTCGGAGCGCAGGCACGATGTCCTGAACTCCGTCCTTGGAAATACCCGGCTTGGACAGATGCTTTTGCAACCGCTTCAACTGGCTTTGCAGTTGGACGCTGCCGCGAGAGAGACGCTCCCGTTTCACTCGCGACGCCACCAACTCCTCGCGCTGCAGCTCGATCACCTGCTTGGCTTCGGCAACGCGGCGTTCCGCTTCCCGGACCCGACCTTCGAGTTGCGCACGAGCAACCTGCGCGTCCGCCAGCTCCTGCCGGCGCACGTCCAACTCAGTGCGCAATTCCGTAATCGTGCGTTGTGTATCCCGGATCTGAGTCTTGAGCGTGTCGACGGTCAGCTGAAGGTCAACCACTTCGGGTTCCGCCATGGGCTCAAGTTCTCCGCATGCGACATTCACCAACGCCGCTAGCGTCAAAACGAGTCCGACGGCAAACTGCATCAGGTTCCCGGATCGGCACATCCTGCAGCTGACGAGCATCATGACCCTACCATCGATTGTAGGGGACCCCGTTGGTTCCCACGAATTCAGACCCGGAAAAAACGTCAATGACACCTTCCTCGACACCCCCGGTGATCTCCTGCCAGGTGGTCTCGGAATTGGTAAACGGGTCTCTGGGAACAGCTCGAAGATACCCGGTGGCCACCAATGCTTGGAGGGAGGTGGGAAATTTTCCCTGATCCGCCCGATGTTGATCGAGAACGTCCCGAAGGGTGAACAGATCTTGGCGCAGCGCCGCTTCCCTGGCCTTGACCACGGAGGCTTGATAGGTCGGTATCGCCATTGTCGCCAGTATTCCGACAATCGAAACGACGATCAACAATTCGATCAGCGTAAAGCCGTTCGGGATCGGCGCTGCACGACTACCAGTCCCGATATTTGGTTCCATCGAGCGCGACATCATCGCTTTTCGTCATCACGTCGTAGATGTCTTCGCCACACCAGCTTGATGTGTCGGGCGCATCTTTGTAACACCGGAACTGCCAATCTGCCTTGCCGGTTAGCGGATCAACAGGAAGGTTCCGCAGATAGCGACGAATCGTCGTCCCTCGAATCGTCGCCTCCTCTCCCGTGAGAGTCACGCCCAGCAACACCTTGAGGGATTTTGGATACCCATAGCTGCTGGTGACCTCTTTGCACGTCAGTTTGTTCTTGAGACACACGGGGCCAACGAGCACATCACCGTCGCGATTCCATTCCTGCTTGAAGGTATCGATAGCCGCCCGCACAATCCGCAGATGCTGCCGTAATTCCACTTCGTGCGCTCGTTTGGCCGACAAGCGGCTCAACGGAAGCGCGACGGCAGCCAGGATCATCACAATCGCCAACGTCACCACCAATTCCAGAAGCGTGACGCCGGACTGCCTCACCTCACCCTCACGATCCCCCTTCCGTCGAAAGACGGTGGAGAAGAATCTCCGGCTGCCTCCTTGAGCGATACGGTCACAGGAGACACTCCGGGAGCCTTCGCTACAAACGTCGCGGTCATGACACGTCCGCCGCCAGCCGCCCGCGGGGCGGCGGAAGAAATTGTAAACTCGACCGGGCCATCACCCTCCGGTGCGGTGTCGGAATCCTGCGTTGACCGATCGGTCGGAATGACGTCGCCGTGGCTCAGCGACTTGAGCTGTAGGATTTTGGCGTCAAACCGAAGCTGGAACACACCGTCCGCGGCAGGTCGCAGCCGCTCATCATTGAAGGCCAGCTTGAATTCCTTTCCGACGGACACGATAGAAGTTTCAGGTTTGATCGAGACGATCTGGCCAACGGTGGCCATGCGGGCCAGTGAAGCGATCCCGGACTTGCCCGACCCGCTCGTCTTGGCAATCCCGGCCCCCCGCACGTCGGTCACACCCGAGTTCAACAGCTTGGAGCCTGAATTCATCTTGCCCTGCGGGGTAAACAGGGGATTCGTCGCATAGGTGGAGTCAGTCCCGGACCAAAAGGTCTGTTTGCTCGGACCAGGCGGCGTCATTGATTGCACGATATGCGGCGTCAACGTCAAAATCACTTCCGTCGTTACCCGCTGTGTCTTGAACGAGCTGATAAGATTGCCGATGAACGGGAGGTCTCCGAGCCAGGGGACCGTGACTTTCGTGCGACGATCCTCTTCCTGAAGCAACCCGCCCAGGATAACCGTTTCTCCATCCTTGACGCTGAGCATCGTTTCCGCCGACCGATTCCCGAACTTGAACTGGGTAATCGGAGGATTGGCTTGCAGCACCACCTGCTCTCCCAATCGAACCACCTCGATTTTCATTTTCAACGAGAGCTCATTGGCCAGATGGATCGTCGGTTCAACTGTCAACTTGACGCCGGTATCACGGAACTCGATGGAGGTCACCGTTGACGTAGTGGGAACTGCTCCCGTCGAGGCCTGACCGGGCAGCACGTTGGTGGTGGAGAGAAGAATCGGCTGCTTGTCGCCGATGTTGATTTCAGCCTTCTTGTTATTGACGACGCGAACTTTCGGGGAAGCCAGTGTTTTTGCGTCCGTCACCTGCTTGAAGAAATCCAGCTGAACATTCGTAGGCAGCTTGAAGATATAATTGCTCTTCCCGAGGCTCGTCAATTGCTGCAGCGTAAACTGCTGGGCAAAATCACCGGCGATGACCCCGGAAAATCCCGGCGGCACTATGGCCGCCGCCGCATTCTTGGGATAGGTCAGGCCGTACGTCTGGTCCGTGGTTCGATCGACCTCCAACACTTCGACCTCGAACAGCACTTCTGAATCCAGGCGATCATTGGCCATGATGATCTTCTCGGCCATTTCGATCTTTTCCGGTTGATCCCTTATGACAATCGTGTTCAATTGCTCGTTGGCATGCATGCGCTTGGAGTCCAGCATGCTCTTCAACAAGACCACCATATCCTTGGCTTTCGCGGTCGACAGATAGAACGTTCGCACCATGAGATCCTGATACTGTTCCTGCTTCTGCTTGGTGTTCGGGCTGATGATCATGACTCCCGGCGACACCACCCTCGAGAACAGGCTGTTGCTATTCAGGATCAAGTTCATGGCGTCATCGAACGGAGTGTCTTGAATCGCGATAGTCACAGGATCGTTCCGGACGTCCTTATCAAAGATCAGATTCATCCCACCTGCTTTACCGATCCCCTCCAATACCTCCTTCAGGCCCGCATTACGAAACCGAAGCGTGATAGGCTGCTTGCGGCGATCATCTCTGGTCATCGCCTGCTGCTCCTCGGTAAGCCTCGCGATGCTTTCCAACGGATCGGCAAAAGAGGGGTCGAGTTCGGCGGCTTTGGAGTAACTTTCCATCGCCTCGTCAGTCCGACCGAGTTGCGCGAGGCGATCCGCCTCCTTATATTGCTGCCGCGCCTCCTTGAGCCGATTCGCTTCAGCAAATCCCGATTGGTGCTCCACGTTCGCCGGCTCAATGGCCAGCGCCCGTTTGAACTGTTCGGCAGCCAAATCAAACTGGCGTTCCTTGAGATAGGCGCGTCCTTTGTCTCCGTATTGCGCGGCCGCCCTGTTCCTCGCCATCGCGTACTTTTCCAGAAGACTCGGATTAAACGGATCGTCTTTCAGAGCCTGCCGATAGGCGAGACTGGCTTCTTCCCACTGTCCCGCGGCGAGTTGCTGGTCGCCACGCTTCACGTCGGACGACGTGAAATAGGCGCAGCCTGCCAGCGATAGCAACACCACGGACGTGACAACTCTGATGGGTGGACGAACGCGGGAAACGGTCCTGAAAATAAACTCTTTCATAGCCCTAGAAGGAACCAAAGAACGGAGAACTCTTTGTGAACAATTGGGAATGGCGATGCCAATCGGAGTCTAGCCCAACTCCAACATATTGTGGAGCAAAAGAGACTTTCCGACAGCCTCGACAATGGCTGGCAGTGGCTTGTCAGGGGGTGCGGAGTGAGACAGGAATAGAATGCAGCGGCAACTCTTTCACAAACGCCAATACGTGATGGATGCAGGAAACTTCGTTTGATCGAGTACACACTTCACATCGATCACGACGCCATCGCGTTGGCTTCTAAGGGGCGACAGCAGTTTCTGAGTGTCCATCTCCGCATAAGCCCGGTGGGCGACAGCCAGAACAATACCGTCCACATCCTTGAGCTGTTCCCACTTACTGAGATGAATGCCGTATTCTTCAACGGCTTCCTCGGACTCGGCGATAGGGTCGTGGACCAGGACCTGCAAACCGTATTCTTTAAGTTCGTGAATGATATCCGGAACCTTGCTGTTTCTCAGATCCGGGACGTTTTCCTTGAAGGTCAATCCCAGAACTGCGACTTTCAGGTCGTTGACGGGACGATTGAGCTGACTCAACCGCTTCATTGTTTGTTCAGCAACAAACTTGCCCATTCCATTGTTGATACGCCGCCCCGCCAGGATCACCTGGGGATGATAGCCGACAGATTCCGCCTTGCTGGTCAGATAGTAAGGATCCACGCCAATACAGTGGCCTCCGACGAGCCCTGGTGAAAACTTAAGAAAGTTCCATTTCGTTCCGGCGGCTTCCAATACCGACTTGGTATCGATGCCGAGGCGATTGAAGATGAGCGCCAATTCGTTCATCAACGCGATGTTCAAGTCCCGCTGTGTGTTCTCGATAACTTTGGCCGCTTCGGCCACCTTAATACTCGACGCCCGATGAATCCCGGCCTTCACGACCAGCGCATAGGTGTTTGAGACGATTTCCAATGATTCAGCGTCTTGGGCTGAAACTACTTTGACGATCTTCTCGAGTGTGTGCTCCTTGTCACCAGGATTGATCCGTTCCGGCGAATAGCCGAGCTTGAAGTCCACACCGCATTTCATTCCAGATGTCTTCTCCAAGATTGGCTGGCAGACTTCCTCCGTAGCGCCGGGATAGACGGTAGATTCAAAGACCACGATGGAACCCGGTGACAGATTGGCACCGATCAGCTCTGATGACTTGCGTAGCGCGGTCAGATCCGGCTGCAACGCTTCGTTAATGGGCGTCGGCACTGCGACAATGATGAAATCGGCCGCCTTCAAATCGGCAGGTTCAGAGGTAAATTGAATGCGGGCACTCTTGAGATCGGCCTCGGAGACCTCGCCCGTCCTATCGAAACCTTTTCGCAGTTCATCGATCTTGACCTTGTTGATGTCAAAGCCGACGACCTCTCCCCGCTTACCGAACGCCACCGCGATCGGAAGACCTACATAACCAAGTCCGACGACAGCCACCTTTCTCACTTTCACTGACTGACTACCCATGTGGATATTCCTCCTTGCAGGATTTTTACAGAATGGCAGAACGGCCGATTTCCGTCAACGAACTCCAGCGAATGGATCTGATAGGTGCGGAACGTTGACTGGAAAGACCTGCGGCAGTGTTCAATTTCTACGCTTCTGTTCGGAGAGATCCAACTCGTTGTGCCATTTGATAGCATTCTGTCCGAGGCTTGAATCGCCGACCGCCGAGCAAGAAATTCACAAGTGATTGATTCCCGTTACCCTCTCCCAATCACCCCTAAAACCTAACCCGAACAACCGGAAAGGCATTGCTTTTGCTTTGTCCTCCGTCCCTGGCTATCGGCAGACAGAAAGAGAATTCGCCGGGCAATTCATGTTGGCACGACCTCACTGCGGATTGGCCCTCGCTCCAGTGAGACGCGGTAATACGGAGGCCTCGACCATGTCCCATCCAGTGGCATCCTTCTCGACAATTCCTAATAAGACGAGACTATCTGCAGTACCCTTGGTGACGCTTATTGGGACTTGCTTGTGGGGAATCTCTTTAACCCTGGCCACACCTGAAGCAGTCTTAGCTCAGAATCCTCTGCTTGCCGCGGCCCAAATAAAAGAATCCAAGACTACAGCAATAAAGCCTGGGCGATCTCATCGATTGATCAGAAAGCCGGTTCCGTCCGTCTCTCCCATCAAAGAACAGGCCCGATCGGCACAGCCTCAGCAAGCACCTCAAAGTCAGGCTTCCCAATCGTCTTCCCTTCCTTCTCGGACCGACACTCCTCCATCGGTCATCACAAGGACTGAAACCGCCGTCGTCAAGGGCACCGCCACACAAACATTTTCCTCTTCCATTGCCGTGACCAGCGGTCTGCCCATTGCCGCAACAGTTCCTTCATCGAACAGTACGACAGCTGTACCATCCAGCAGCAATGCGCCTACACCATTAGCCGCTCCAGTTTCAGGACCAGCTAACTCTGGGAATAAGCGTGGCCGTAGCCTCCAGCAAATCGCCGCAGATACTCCTAACCTTGCTCAACTCGTTTCTCCACGGCCTGCGACGTCAGTTCCCCCATCATCCAGACCATCGCCCGCCCCCGTGCCCCCGGCGATCGGGCTGAGCCCCACCAGTCTGTCGTTCACCGCGCAACAGGGCAGCAGCAACCCCGCTAGCCAAACCGTTACGATCAGCAACACCGGTGGCGGCACCCTCACCTGGGCGGCCAGCGATACTGCCGCCTGGTTGGCCTTAAGCCCGGCCTCCGGCTCCGGCAACGGCGCCCTCACGCTGACCGCCGCCACCGGCAGTCTCACCGCCGGCAGCTACAGCGGCAGCGTCACCGTCAGTGCCACCGGCGCCAATCCCGTGACCATTCCGGTGGCCTTCACCGTGACCCCCGCCCCCGTGCCCCCGGCGATCGGGCTGAGCCCCACCAGTCTGTCGTTCACCGCGCAACAGGGCAGCAGCAACCCCGCTAGCCAAACCGTCACGGTCAGCAACACCGGTGGCGGTTCACTAAGCTGGAGCGTCAGTCATGACGCCACGTGGCTATCGCACACTCCGAACACGGGTACTGGACCTGGCACTGTGACTATAGGCGTAACTACCGGAACCCTGACAGCTGGCACCTATAGTGGCCAGGTCACACTCTGGCCCACAGGAGGTTCTTCTGTCACTGTCCCCGTATCGTTCACCGTCACGGCTCCGCCTCCTCAGCCTACGATCAGCTTCAGTCCTTCAAGCCTGGGATTCAGTGGAACGGTTGGGAGCTCCAACCCAGCATCCAAAACTATTGCGGTAACGAACAGCGGAACCGGTACGCTGACGTGGACGGCTACGGATAATGCCAGCTGGCTGACGGTGTCACAATCTGGCAGTTCGCTAGTAGCCGCTGTGAATACAGCAGGCCTTGCCGCCGGAGACTACAGCGGAGTGATCACGATCACTGCAACCGGTGCGACCAATACCCCGCGGACTGTGCCGGTCACTCTGACCCTCACTGCTCCGACCCAGACAACCGCCACCTTGAGTTGGCAACCGAATACTGAAGCGGACCTTGCCGGATACAAAGTCTATCGCGCAACTTCCTCGGGTGCATATGGAGCGCCGATCGCCACGCTCCAGGGAAACGTTACACAGTATGTGTCCAGCGGTCTGCAACTAGGAACGACCTATTTCTTCGTTGTAACGGCTTATGATCGAGAGGGCAACGAAAGCGCCTTTTCAGTCGAGGTTAGCAAAAGCATTTATTAAGCATGACGGCGTAAACGGGTACGCTAAGAAAGAGTTGCGCGGCTTCTTGTAAGCTCCCCACGGCCACCAAGTCCGATACGGATCGTGAAAACCTGTGTTTCTTGCAATACGGTTCAGATCGATTAGCATGAGTGATCAGCTATGTTCTGGCGCCAAACTGAGGTCGTCCTAACTGAGCGTATTGATCGCCTTCGCACCGATCTCGGCGGAGACGGCGATGATTGGGCATAGCATCGCTTTAGAGGGAGGGATTGAAGTGCACATCATAAGGCCTATCATGCTAATGGTCGCGCTTTTCTCAACGCTGTGCCTGCCAATCGCATCGGCGAAGGTTTATATTAACAGCGGCTTTGAAGCGAATCCCATTGAAGGTGAAGGGTGGACGTATGCGGGGGGATGGTGCAATTGGGACCAGCCGGCGCGCACAAATCCGTGCCCGTGGAACGACCGATCTACGGACATCGCATTTAGTGGGTCGGCTTCACTGAAGCAGGTCTTTGACGCCGCGTGGTCTGACCCGAATCCACAAAGCCATACGCAGTCCATTGAGCAGAGGCCGGGGGTCATCGCCAGTGCGGGCCGCGATGTGTGGACGAAATACCGCTACCGCACCGTGGGGTTTTCCTATACCGCCTGGACCTCAACCAAACAGACCTACATCAAGAACACTCAGACCACAGCTCCAACCTGGATCAGTCTCTTCTTTAACGGCTCGAAGGAACTCGGGTTTGGCTCACAAGGACAAGCGAGTCCTTGCCCGCTGCATCCTGAGCTTGGTCCGTTCCAGAGCTGTAACTACTACCCAAACATGGCGCGCATCCCGATCCTGGACAATCAATGGTACTGCATCGAGGAGCACGTCAAATTCAACACCGTCGGGCAGTCAAACGGGAATGTAGAAATTTTCGTCAATGGCGTGCAGACGCTCGGCTACTACGGCATCAAATGGGTCGCCGACGTGCCCTCGCCCTCCAATGCCACACCAGCAGGTGGCGCGTGTTGCTTCGGGTGGAATCTGCCGACGACGGTGGTCAATCTGATCGCTCTGTACAAGCAGAACGGGGACGGGGTGCGGTACTTCGATGATTTCGTCGTCGCCGATACGCGCATCGGCTGCAGTGGGACGACGCCGCCCGCCGACACGACGCCGCCGTCGCCCCCTGCGAACTTCCGTGTGACGCAATTGCTCGGACTCTATGCCTCTCTAATGCACCAATTGGGCTTGGCTCCATTGTTGGGCGTGTAAGGAGGATCGATGCGAATTGGACTTGCGCGCCTACTCGGTCTCGTGATGGTGCTCCTGACCTTCCCCCATTTATTACACCAAAGCTGAGGAAGTTAACTCCTGTGTCTGAGACCTCCCCAGAAACTAGACCGCAGAGACTTGGGAATTTGGCCCTTCTGAGACCTCTCCAGATCGATCCCGATCGATGTCGTAACTTTGAGGCTCAAACATATGTGGAATGTCGTACAGAGATACAGGCTGTACCGTTCGCATCTGGCCCCCAATAAAATCGCACATATCCTGCAACTATTTGTCTTGTAGTGTTAATCTCTGCTACAAGCTTACGTAATTTAACAGCGAGTTCCGGGCATTACTCTTGCCGGAGTCCGGCTTCTGATTCGGACATCCGAATTGCAGCGCAACAATACTACATTGGGCACTGGAATTCGTTTCGGAAGTCTGTCGAGATCACACGCCGTGACTGTAATTGGGGGTGGCTATGCGTATGTGGGGGAGCAGAACGAAGGCGGTATTGAGTGGGGGCGTTTTGGCCGGATTGTTACTGTTCTGTGAAGGTCGGGCACAGGCAGCTGTATTCTTTGACGACAGTTTTGAGGGAGCAACTCCGGAAGCGTCAGGCTGGTCATTTACTCAGGGCTGGTGTTACTACAACGCTCCGGCGAGAACAAATCCCTGCCCGGAGATCGATATTTCAACGGATGTCGCGTATGCCGGGTCGAAATCCATTAAAGGGACATACAAAGCAGAGTGGAGCGATCCCAATCCACAACAGCATACCCAGGCGATCTTACGGAAGTTCCCTGCCACAACCGACATTTACGTTCGTTACTACTATCGAACTAATAAGTTTACCTATAGCGCCGCCGCAGGTACAAAACATATCTATTACAAGAGCATACCCAATACAAATCCTAATTTCTTTTCAATTAATTGGTTTGGCTCACGAGAATTGGGGTTTGCAGGTCAAATTGTCGCCGATACCTGTCCAAATGGCTCCCCACCTTATGGCTCGTGCAACTATTACCCAAATGTCGCGAGTGTCCCCTTGAATGACAATGTATGGTACTGCATCGAAGAACACATCAAGATGAATACACCCGGTGTGGAAGATGGCGCGTTAGAAATTTGGGTGAATGGGGTTAGAACACTGGGTTATTACAGTGAACGTTTTCGCGGGTCCCAAGTGAACGGCCCTAGTGGCAACTCATCCAATACTTACTTCGATTTTATTGAAATATACAAACAGAATGGCGACGGCTTGATGTATTACGACCAGGTCGCCGTGGGAAATACAAGAATTGGATGCACTGCAGGATCAACTCCGCAAGACATCACTGCTCCAGCATCTCCAACGGGTATCACGGTCCGCTGAAGGAATAGCGAGAAGAGCCTAGTGACGTTGGTCCCGTTCCGAGACAACTCTTAACCAGAGCAGACGGCCTCTTCAATAGTCTGTAGAGCCTGCCGTTGGTTGACAAACTCACTCGGGGTCAGGTGCCCAAGTGAGCCGTGGGGCCGACGCTGGTTATAGTCCAGCCGCCACACTTCCAGAATCGCCTGCGCCTCCGTCAGGGAGCCGAACTGATTCACATTCAAACACTCATCGCGTAGTCGTCCATTAAACGATTCAATGAAGGCGTTTTCGACCGGTTTCCCCGGGCGAATGAAGTCGAGCTGCACCCCGCGACGATAGGCCCAGTCCTCCAGGGCACGAGACTGAAATTCCGTCCCATGATCCACCGTAATCGAGCGCGGCCCCGCTTGAGCGCCGAGCACCCGATCCAGGATCTGACTCACGAGCGCTCCCGTCATTCGAAAGCCCGCCTCAACTACCGGACTGGAGCGACTCCAATTATCCACGACGGTCAGGATGCGAAACGGCCGTCCACCGGCGAGGGTATCATGCACAAAGTCCATGCTCCAGCGTTCAGTCGGCCCGACTGGGATCGGAGCAGGCCCCCGGTGTAAGGCGATATGCTTCCGCCGTCGCACCCGCATCCGGAGTTGCAGTCCATCGAGACGATACAGGCAGCGCACCCGTTTGCGATTGATCACCCACCCTTCACGCCGTAATAAGACCCAGATCCGCTGATAGCCGAAGCGGGGGCGCGCGTGAGCCAGATCACGGATGCGCAGCCGCAGCGCCGTCTGGTCTTTCGCCTGACTTTTGCGATACCAGGATGCCCGGCCAAACTGGGCCAAGCGACAGGCCCGCAGACAACTCACCTGAAACGTCCCGCGAAACCACTGGGCCAGTTCCCGGCGACGAGCGGGCCTCAGACTTTTTTTCGCAGGGCTTCCGACAGCATGTGTTTATCGAGCGAGAGATCCGCCACCAGCCGCTTCAACCGCGTATTCTCTTCCTCCAGTTGCCGGAGGCGGCGCAGTTCACTCACCCCGAGATGCGCATACTTCTTTTTCCAGGCGTAGAAGGTTTGCTCGGCGATGCCGAGCTGCCGACAGACATCCCCAATCGGGGTGCCGGACTCGGCCTGCCGGAGGGCGTAGACAATCTGCTCTTCGGAGAATTTTGACCGCTTCATGGGTCCACTCCTTTCGTCGAGGACCGTCGAAGCTGCCAGCCTACTCCAGTTTTAGGTTGTCGTTGTTTTCGGGGGAGACGTCACAGTTGAACGGTTTCACTGTCCTGTGAGAAAAGCATTCTCCGCGCCCCCTCTCCAGATCGATCTGTAAGCTCCCCGTAAATCGAGGCAGTCAAATGGAGAACGTTCTGGCAGAATAGTCCCCCAAGCCAGGAGGTTCTCATGCGCCAGTCGAAGTTCACTGAAACCCAAATCGTCAGCATGCTCAAGGAGGCCGATGCCGGACGCCCGGTCAATGAGATCTGGCGGCACTACGGCATTAGCTCCGCGACCTACTACAAGTGGAAAGCCAAGTACGGAGGCCTGGAGGCCTCCGACGTGAAGCGATTGAAGGAACTCGAGCACGAGAACAACCGGCTCAAGCGCATGTATGCCGACCTCTCGTTGGAGAACGTCGCACTGAAGGACGTCATCGCAAAAAAGCTCTAGGGCCCGCGGAACGGCGGGAGGTCGTGAGGCACCTGGTGACGGTGCATGGCCTTCCGGTTCAGCGGGCCTGTTGCGCGGTAAAACTCGGACGGGCGACGTACTATCGGCCGCTCGTGGATTGGGCCCACCGGGATGCACCGGTCATTGCGGCGCTCACGACGCTCGTGGCCGAGAAAAATCGGTGGGGGTTCTGGAAATGTTGCGATCGGCTCCGGAACCTCGGGCATCCCTGGAATCACAAGCGCCTGTGGCGCGTGTACTGCCAACTCCGGCTGAATCTCCCGCGTCGCATGAAGAAGCGTCTGCCGGTTCGCCTGCGTCAGCCATTGACTGTGGTTCCGCAGCCCAATGTGGTCTGGGCCATAGACTTCATGAGCGACACGCTCTATGGCGGGCGACGGTTCAGAACCTTGAATATTCTCGATGAAGGCGTGCGTGAAGGGCTGGCGATCGAAGTCGATACCTCCCTGCCGGCCGAGCGGGTCATTCGTGTGCTGGAGCAGGTCGTGGCCTGGCGGGGGCGGCCGCAAGCGATTCGCCTCGACAACGGTCCAGAACTCCTGGCCGATCGGTTTCTCGTTTGGTGTGCAGAACGTGGGATCGAGCTACGCTACATCCAACCGGGGAAGCCGGATCAGAATGCCTTTATCGAACGCTTCAATCGGACGTACCGGACTGAAGTGCTCAATGCCTACGTGTTCGAGTCGCTGGAGCAGGTGCGCGAGATCAGTGCCGAGTGGTTACAGTCGTACAATGAGGAACGGCCCCATGATGCGCTGGCCGGCCTGCCGCCGGCCACATATCGGGCCCACCTTGCAGCCGGAAGTTCTCCTTTGACTGTGTCTCGTTGACTGGGGAGCTTACAGATCCCGATCGATGTCGTAACTTTGAGGCTCAAACATATGTGGAATGTCGTACAGAGATACAGGCTGTACCGTTCGCATCTGGCCCCCAATAAAATCGCACATATCCTGCAACTATTT
>Ga0268299_1002531_pt1 | contig 21308 bp, 16 predicted proteins | sample NOBtaG_FD_193484 | JGI IMG/M metagenome (GOLD analysis project Ga0268299, IMG submission 193484) | Activated sludge microbial communities from bioreactor in Nijmegen, Gelderland, Netherland - NOB reactor | ecosystem: Engineered > Bioreactor > Aerobic > Activated sludge | place: Netherlands... | reverse complement strand
GTGCGAGATGGAAACGAAAAGACCTACCGCACGTACTCGCCCTCAGAACCGCCCAGTTCAACAACGATTGGGAGCAGCTCTGGCCAAAGGCCGCATGACCATCCCGCGAATTCGGGAGATGCACCCGGGTCTGTGCTCGCCCGCCTTCAGTGTTTGACAGAGTGCCTCAACGATGGCAGTTTCGCGGTCTTCGGGACTGAGGGGTTCCAGCTTGGGCAGGAGGCTGTCCACGACGGGCGCGCTGAAAAGGGCGTTCATGTGTTCACGCACGCAGGTGTTGTTCAGTCCCATGTTGATGCGGTTGTAGTTGAAGAAGAAGATGCACTCGCAAGCCCAGTCCTTGATCACCGCGTTCACCAAGTCCAGGGAGAGGCCTTTGTACCCCCAAGGGTCCACGAAGAACAGTGCAGGGATCGTCTTGATCTCGCGGAAAATGGCAGCGGTCGACGCATCCACTTCCGAGCAGAACACTTGGGGTCGATGTTTCAGCGTACCGATGCCTTCAAGCTGTTCGAGATGCCGTTCCAGCGACTTGGTGTTGTTCGAGTCCTTGTCGTTGAACGTCGCAACAAGCGCCTTGGCAAGAACGGGATCGGCAATGGCTTTCCTGAGCACCGCCAGCGGTGTTGACTCGGTACCGTCCTCGTACCGCCCCGGACCGGCGAAGAAGTCGATGTAGCCGATCTTGCCGGTCCCATGCCTCTGAACCGTGGGAAGGATCACCCGCGCCCATGCATCGAAGTACTTCGAGACGATCTCTGCCTTGATGAGCGACTGCTCTCGGGAGATGGCGAAGAAGTTGTCGGACATCGATCAGGCTCCTCTGGTATCGGCTACCCCGCGATGAAGGTCCGCTAACGAGCCGAGACCTGTCAAGGGCGAGCTTCGCCTTTCGTTCGCCCTATTTCGCCCTATGGTCTTTCTCGTCGCCCGGCAGGGCACGAGATCAACTCTTTCCTGCCCCCTTCGCCGCATTGCAGGCCGGGCAGGCGACCTGGCCGTTCTCGACGATGGTCTTTCCGCCAGCAGACCAGGCCACCACGTGATCGGCCTCCCAGGCGTCCCATTCGCACTTCGTTCCCTCGCACCGCAGCTTCAGCCTGCAGATGCCGCCATCGCGACGGAAGATTGCCAGGCGCTGCTCGTGCGTGAAGAGCCGCTGGTTGTCCAACTGCTCGATGTCCGGCACGGCCTCGAAGAACTTGCGGAGCAGGAAGTCGTGCCTCCACTGGATCGAGTCCTGCGCGTCGGTGCTGTGGCTCGTGCGCTCCTTGTAGGCGAGCAGTTCGGGATCGCACAGGTCCATCGCGACAGCGTCTTGCGCGGCGCGGTTCGCCTCGAACGCGAGGAACCACTTTCGGAGGTCGTCATGCCTTCCGTGCATGTCGTATCTCATCATGCAGTGCGAGACGAGCGCGTAGAGCGAGAGCACGCTGTATCGCTCCAGCTCCGGCGTCTTTTCCGTGAACGCCCACGACAGGTACTCCAGCACGCGCCTGATCCTTCGCGCCCTGAGAGACTTCGGATCGAAGTCCACATAGTCCGCGTACATCTTGTTCAGGTTCGAGTTCCTGACGTGGCACGGACCACCATTCAGTTCGATCGCGGTCATCTGGGCCGCGACGAGGTCGTGGGTGAAGCGGCTGTTGGAGAAGCCCACGCGCGTGAAGAACGGATGCTCGGCCAGGTCCTTGATGAAGGTTCTCATCTTCCCCGGCATCGCATTGCGCTTCTCCTGAGCCTTGAGCGTCGTGCCGTTCTGCAGGCGCAGGAACATCTCGCGAACTTCGTCTTCGCTCGTATCGCTCAGGACGATCACGTCGAGGTCGTAGTTGTCGAACCGGAGCCGAAGGTCCTCCGGAAGATCCTCGTACTTCAACTTCGCCACGACGACGCCGTCGATGTCATCGGCATCCTTAGGCAAGGCGAACTCGCCTGCGTGAAACTCGAAGATCGTGCGGAGCCGCTGCTGGCCATCCACGACCTCGTACTTCTCCGGCGACTTGCTGGTCTTCCGCCAGTAGAGCTTCGGGATGTCATAGCCGCGCAGGATCGTGTCGATCAGGAGCTGCTTCTGACCAAGGCTCCAAACCGCTGGTCGCTGAAAGTCCGGGTTGGTGTCGACGCGGCTTTTGTATCCGCAAACCGACGAGATGGACCAGGGCTTCTTGTTGATCTGCATCGCTATGTCTCCGTCTCTTGTCGTTCGGCCCCGAGGCCGTCCTGCTCAGCGTTCACGGGCTTCATCGCGGCGTCGCCCACCTGTCTAGCCATCTCTTCGATCTTCATGGAGGCCATCCACGACCGCACGGCATCAAGTTCGTCCGCCTCCTTCGATACGGCGCTCTCCTCGGGAGTCAGGATGTAGTCTTCCAAAGACACGTCGTGCTCGTGGCGGACGGATGGCGGCACGACTTGGCCCTCAGCAAGTTCACGAAGGGTCTTCTCGTCGACGACGTGGATCGGGACCACACTGATGCCGCAGTGGTCATGCGCGGCGCGCAGCATGGCCTTCAGTTGCAGGCGACTCTTCGGGTAATCCCACAGCCATTCCTCCGTCAGCGGGCGAAACCGGACCAGCTCACCGCCGTCGTCCCAGTCCGCGATCTTCTCCGCGAAGACAAGCACCAGCGGCTGGCGCTTGCCGCTCTTCCTGTCGAACTTCGGATCGACGCAGAAGGCTCGGACAGGATGCCAAACATGAGGCCGCGAGAGTGCCGCGAGTTCGTCGAAGAACTCCTGGGGGCACTGGTAGGCCGCACGGCATCGGCACATCCGGAGATCAACGCCGTCGAGCCAAGCGCGCTCAATGCCGAAGAGCTTCGCCGTTCTATCGAGGACATCGTTCGTCAGCGCGGGAAGCATCGCCATCGGGTCGGTCACCTTCTCCAACGTCACCTCTGGGATCAGCCGCTGGATCTGGGTGTTCTTCACGCCATGGTCGTTGAAGAGTTTCAGGAAGCGATAGGCCACCGTCCGCACCGGTGCCTCCTTGAACCAGCGCACAAGCGCGTTTACGTCGAGGGTGGCGTTGCCGAAGCCGAAGCTGAGGTTCACTGGATCGCTCATGTCGCGGTCCCGGGTGCCGAAGACTTCTTGTCCGGAGCGGCTTCGCTTCGTGTGCGGTATGCTTGGGCGCGGGACCGGGGTTTCTCTGGGAAACGCATCTCCAGCTTCCCTTCCTTGACCATCCTGACGAGGTAGTTGTTGCGGAGCGTTTTCTCCGCCCGACCCAGTAGTTCTTCAAGCTGCCCCTTCGTGAGGAACCGTCCTTCGCAGAGCCTGAGGATCGTCGGCTCCAAGTCGGCCTTCTTCTGGTCCCGGACGGCTTTCGACTGCTCCATCAACGATAGCCACTCCGGGTCTCGCGGCGCGGCTGCTGCGGGCACGGACGAGCCGCCCTCGGCGACCGTATGAGGCATGTCGCCCGCCATGTGAGGCATGTCGGGGCCCGAAGGAGGCATGTCGAGCGGCCCTTCATGCTCCTTTTGCCTATCCTTCGCGGAGGAAAGCCTAGCCTCCTGGGTGAACGCGGAAAAGTCGATCAGGTCGTCCTCGGCGGCGGAACCGGCTAGCTGATAGTACGTTCCCCGCCCGACCCCGTGGGGCTCCAGGAAGTGGTCGTGAACCAGCTCTTTGAGGCATGTGGACACGTCGGCGGGATGGTCGGTGGACATGCTCGCCAGGCGCGAGTGAGTTACCCGCCCGTCAAGCTCGGCCATGGCCAGCGCTAGACGGTGAAGATCAGGTAACCCAAGGTAGTCTTGGCCGAACAAGTCCACCAGCTTCTTGCGTGTCGTATCGGGGATAAGGGACACTTTTAGGAGCGTCAACAGCGTCTGCTCAGGTTCCGCGCGCTCTTCGAGCAGCGGCAGCCTGAAGTGCTGGTCCCTGGTCCAGTTCCTCAAGATCGTCGGCACCCCGGACCCCGCCTTGTCACCCAAGCCGACTCCCTGGAACATGGTCTGCAGGATCCGGTTGCGGCAGTCGCTCGTCCCGCCCGCCAGGGCTTCGCGAAGGGGGACGCGCATCCTGCCCGGGTTCCTAAAGCCGAAGAGGTCGGGGCGCTTGACGACGAGGATGCTGGCCCGACCCGTGTAGTCCGCGTGGATCAGCGTGTTGGTCAGCGCTTCCTGCAGAGCCTCATGGATCGGGGTCTCGTAGCTTCGTGACAACCCGTCGTGCGTGAAGGGCACGCGGAGGTCTCGGAACAACCGCTGGATGACCAGGCGGTAGAAGTCATAGAGGTTGCCCGACCATGAGCCGTCCGTGGTGACACGATCAACCCACCTCGCCCGGCTGTCAGGTTCCAGGCGCTCCTGGTAGTCCAGCTCGTAGTGGTTGAAGTGCTCGCGGATGGCGGGAAGCCGACCGAACATCAACAACCCCGCCGCCGTGAGCCCTTCCTCTCCGGTCTCGCGATCGCGGCGATACGCCCCGAGGTTCCGCAGGAACTCGCCGTCCTCCAGGTTCGCCCACACATGGGTGGAGCGCTTGTTCGCGTACTCGACGCGGTACTGGCGAAGGCTCGTTGGATCCAGGTCGCCGATGGTGAAGCCCTTCAGGACCTTGTTGTCCCGCTCGTCTTCAACGCGTTCTGCGATCATCCTGCGAACGGCTTCATCGTCTGCACGGTAGTCGCCGTCAGCGCGGCGAAGGTACGTGTTGCCGAAGGGGTTCTTCGTGGTGTGGACCGGGCGTTCCTTCCGCGAGCCGCGCGGGACCGACACTCTGAGCACGGCGCGAACGCCGTCTTTCGTCTCGACATCAAGAACCTCGACGTCGCCGTCTAGAAGTAGGTTCCCGCTGACCTTGTCGCGGTCGTTCAGGCAGTCCCAGAGCTGCTTCCTGACGCGGGCTGGATCTTCGAGGCCGAGAACGCGATACTGCCTCTTCGGCTTCTCCTCGATGCCAAGGAGGACGACGCCGCCCGCCGTGTTCGCCATCGCCGAGTAGCTCTCCCAGAAGGCCTGAGGAAGCTCTCCCTTGCCGTCCTTGCCTTGGGCGGCCTTGAACTCGACGTCGGTGTCCTCGGCGAAGAGGGCGCCCAGGAGATCGGCTTCGGTGAGTCGCTCGTTGGCCATGCTACGTCCCCGACTTCCCGTCGCCAGCAGGCGCGGCGGCAGTCCCCGGCGCCAGCGCCTGCACGGCCTGCAGCGCCCGCAAGGCAAGGACGAGCTTCATCAACTCTGCCTGCCCGTGGCCATCCATCTCGCGGACTACGTCGCGAAGCGACCGTTCCAAGTCGTCGATGGCGAAGATCGCGTCCTCGATCTCCTGTCTGTACTGGGCGGCGTCCTGCGAGTGGCTGAGCGGGTTCAGTACCCGGGTCACGGCTTGTTCGACGCGCCCGCCGAGGTCAGGAGCGACCAGGGAGACGTCTTCCGGAGCGACGTGTTCGACGTTGGCAACCTTTCCCGTCTTGGTGTTCATGTGGACGATGGGGGCGCGTGGTCGCTTGAACGTCCCCTGACGCAGCGCGTTCCAGAACTCGCTCGACGAGACCTTGTGCGGCTGCGAGGAGTAGCGCACGGGCAACCTGAAGGTCTCGCAGGCCCACTTCAGGACGCGCTCGAACTTCGTGCGTACATGGACGGCGGCAGCCTTCACATCCGGGGCGTGTCCGCTGGGTGGATAGTTGAGGTAGGCGAGGGCTCGGAGTAGATGGTCCTGATCCGCACCTACGACCGGCGCCTCGTGGTTCCCGACGCGAACGGCATAAAGCTCGCTTCGGGACCAGGACGCGGCGTCTAGCTTCTGCTTCGCGACCTCATACCAGGCCTTGTCGAACGTCAGGAGGACGATCTGCCAGTCTCTCGCAAAGCTGTGTTCAAGCAGGTTTAGGAACGGTCTCCGGTGTACCATATCCAGCCCCACGAGGACGTCATCGAAGACGAGTAGCCGAACTGGGTCGCCCGTTTTGTCCAAGTTGCTGAGATGCACCCCGGCGAGGTACATCGAGAGCGCCAACGCCGACAGGCGGGCCTCGTTCAGGAACTCGTTCCACTCTGGCAACGGAACCCCGTTTAGCTTCACCTCGCAGTCGAGCGAAAGCTGTGTCGCCCCGGAAAGGAGACGGCGGTTCATGAAGCCCCGGTCGCGGGTGCTCTTGGGCCACCAGTCGTACTGAACGCTCGGCAGGTCGAGCGTGAGTTCCAAACCGTGTCCCACGAAGAAGGAGAGCAACTTCTTCATGACTCCTTGGACTTCGGGCAAGATGCCTTGCACGCCGTCGTTGAACCGTTTCACTGCCTCTGCGAGTTCTCGCTCCGTGCGTTTCGTTTTCCGTCTGGGTTCTGCCTGCTTCGCGGCACTCCATCGCGAACCAACCGTGCCGCCGCCGGTAAGGGGAACGTTGGCGAGAAGCGAACCGACGGCGAGTTGGAACAGGCGTTCGCCAGGCGTTTTCAGGTCAAAGTTCGTCCGGAGCAGGGAGCGGTAGTCGAGGAACGCCGACCTCATGCGCGCCTCGTTGAAGAACTGACCGGCGGGACGCGCATCGTTCGCTCCGTGGTTCCAACCCTGCGTGGAGCCATCGACAAACGTCACCGTGACGTGCCCATCGGTGGCGGTCGGCGCACCGGGCGTCCCGCCCACGAAGATGTTCCGCAGCTTTTCGGGAGGATGTGTCGTGGCGCCCGCACCGAAGAGCTCCCTCAGCGCGTGAAACAACGACGACTTGCCGCTGCCGTTCTCGCCATAGAGGAGCAGGTTCTTGCCGCCCTGCAGGTCGAACTCCGTCACATGCGCGAAGGCCCGGAAGTCCTTGATGGTGATCTTTGCGATCCTCACGGCTTCGGCTTCTCCGTCGCCGCAGACTGGTCACCCGCCGTCAGCGAGTGCCGGTCCTTCAGGTGCTCCTGCTTACTTACCTCGAACAACTCCTCTTCCTGCACCGCCTCCAGGCCGTCTCGAACACGGTCGAGCCGCACCCAAACTCCCTTTTCGTTGATGATCCAGCCGTGCTTGAACACGTTGCCGCCGAAACTGCGGCGCTTGGGCTCGTAAACTTGGGAGATCACCCTGAAGGCCTCGTTCAGGCTCGACGCCTTCGCAATCAGCGCCGGGATGTAGCACTTGCAGGAGGCCAGCCGTGCCTTCTTCGTTGATCGCAGGATCAGATCCAAGTCCTCCCGCAGGACGACGACCACCAGGTCGCGTTGTCCTGTCGTGAACCCGTTCTTTCCAGCCAAGTCTTCGGCGAGGAAGTCGGGCTTCGGAGCATCGACGGACCGAGCCTGGTTCATGTCCACCTCGAAGTAGACCTGCGTACCCTTTGGCAGGAACAACTCGAAGCGCTCGCTGGTCAACTTCCTGAGTACGTCCTGCTCCTTGACAGCCCACTCGGGCATGATCAGATCCCCGATGGCGCCGTCTTTGAGTTCAACGGGCTTGTTTGTGTAGAAGCCCACCAGGACGCCATCCTTCACGATGACGGGCACCTGGACACGCTTCGCGAGGTCATCGGGGTGCATCATGCTTCCCCCTCGATGATCCGCACCACGTCGAGGCTGCGGAGGGTCTGGAGGGCGCCGCGAAGGGGGTGCTCCAAGCCGTACAACTCCTCGAACTTCTTCCTCAGTGTGTCGAGGCGCTTTGGCTCGGGGATGGACTCGATGTCGGGGATGTTCGCCTGGGTGACGAGGTCGAAGAAGCGCAGCCCGCGCGCATGCAGGTCCTCCGGGAAGTACAACTCGTACACCAGCGCGTTCAGGATCTGCTCGAAGTATCCGAGCATCAGGGAGTCGCGGGGAGAGGTCGCCTTTGGAGAGTTGTACACCCAGTGAACCAGCTTCGCCAGCTCATTGATCTTGCTCGGAAGTCCTCTGCCAAATGGTGGGATCGGAAGCTGCGAGGAATACCGTGGTTCGAAGTCGCGAAAACCCGCATCCTTCGTAGCGAACACGTTCATCGCGAAGTAGTTGCCGATGGGCGAGTTCGCCAAGGCCGTGATGAAGTGGGGCAACTCGGTGACACAGATCGTGGACTTGTTGTTGCTCAAGAAGCCCTCGACGTCCGGAGCGAACTCCGTTCTGCCTGCGATCGCGGGGATGAAGACCTTCGGCTTCGCGAACTCCTCGAAGTAGGCGATGTTGTCCTGTATCTCGTACCACTCGTAGGAGCCCGCCTTCCGACCGCCCCACGGCTTCCCCTCCGGCCAGCCACGTGGCTTCGGCTCAAGCTGCTCCCGGAACTTCTCAAGGTGGCGCTTTACCGACCTGTACTTGCTGATGTCGATGCCATGGCGCGTGAAGATCAGCCACAGGTCGTCATACTCGATCCTCCACCGCTTCACGTCGCGTCCGCGAAGGAAGGGCTTCAGGATCGCCTCGCACTTGGGGTCCTCGGCGATGAGGCGGTCGCGGGTCGCGCGGTCCACGACGAACGCCTCGTTCAGGCCCGTCTTGATGCCGTAGTAGAACCGGTTGTCCACGAACTTGCCGAGGGGCGTCCCGGCCTTGCGGATGCGCGCGAGGATGTCGGCGGCGCCGCTGTCGATGAAGCGCCATCCGTCCGCCTCCAACGCGGTCTGTGGCATCGTCGTCGCGTGCTCGGCGTAGAACGCCGCGAAGTTGTCGATCTGCTCCTTCGGCGTCTTCGGATCCCAGTTCAGCGTTCGGAACGCGTGGTCGGGCGGCGGCGGCGCCTTCCTGCCGACGACGATCGTGGGGTAGGCGATGGCGGTGAAGACCTCCGCATCGCCGAAGTCGATCACGTTCAGGAGCGTGGTGGTCTTACCCAGATGCTTGCGCAGGCCCGCGCCGTAGGCGGAGCGATACCACTTGTTCGACGTGATGAAGGAGAACGACCCGCCGGGGCGCAGGAGCTGTAGCGCGCGCTCGTAGAAGTACACGTACAGGTCCGCCGTGCCGCTGTAGGTCTCCGGGTAGTGGGGCTTCAGCGCGGCCTTCTGGTCCTTGATCTTCTCCTGCCGGACGTAGGGAGGGTTGGCGACGACGATGTCGAACTTCGCGTCCTCCTCGGGCTCCCGTGCCTCGTCCTGGACGGTCGGCGTGTCGTCCTGGCGATCAGGGAGGGGAAGCCGGAAACCATACATCCAGGACGGGTCGAAAAACGAAGCGCTGGAGTTCTGGTCGTAGGGGTCCCAGCCAGCCAGCGCCGTCGCGCTCTCGGAGGGGAGGCCGCTGGCTTCGAGAAGGCTCGCGATGTCACGGCGAAGCTGCGCGTCGCGTTCGCGCAGCCGCTTCTTGCGCGCGGGGGTGCGGGCGTCGAAGTGCTCGTGCCGGACCTGAAGGAGTTGCTGCCTCAGCTCGTCCACTTGCCCGGCGGAAAAGATGTCCAACTGAGGCAGGTCTATCGGGAGTACCGCGTTGGCGGCGACGACCTTTGTCTCCAAGTTCGGCATGGGCCGCACGCCGAGGTTTGGGGCGCTGCGCTTCACCTTCTGGTCCACGATGAGGGCGATGAAAAACCGGAGCTTTGCGATCTGGCAGGCGACGGGCTGGATGTCCACGCCGTAGATGCACTTCTCGATCAGGAAGAGCTTCCTCGCAAAGTCCAGCTCGTGGAACTTCGTGTCGAACGACCGCTCGATGTCTTCGATGCGCTCGGCGACCTGCGCCAGCTCATCCTCGTCCGCATCCGTCATCCTCAGTGCGTCGTGGTACTTCTGCGCCTCGGCGAGACGGTCTCGCTTCCAGCTCTCGTTGTTCGGGTCGAGCTTTTGCAGAAGATCCACCAGCCGGTGAAGGGCACCAAGCAGGTAGGCACCGGAGCCGCATGCGTGGTCGATGATGCGCACGGTGCCGATGGCACGGACGAGCGCCTGAACATCGGCGGCGGGGATGCCTTCCCGCGCGTCGGCGTCCTCTCGCACCGGCGCCATGAGCCCGTGCAGCCTCTCCGCCGAGACGGTTTCCACCTTCGTGCCGAGGTAGCTGACAAGAGACTCGTCCACCATGTAGCTGACGACGGCGCGCGGGGTGTAGAACGCTCCGAGGGCCTTGCGGGCGGTCGTCTGCGTGTCGTCGTTGAAGCTGGCCAGGAGGTTCTCGAACACCTTGCCGAGAAGCTCGGGATCGAGGGCGATCTCCTCCTCCAGCGGGGTGTTCTCCTCGACGGTGAACTTGTAGCGGGCGAGGACGTCGATCAGGCCGAAGATCCTGACCTTGCTGAGCTTCTTGTCATGGAGTGGGATGCTGAGGTCCACCAGCCGACCAACATGATCGAAGAAGAGCCGGTTTGGGAGGTGAAGCGCGTTGTCCTTCCGCTCAGAGAAGCCGTCGAGGAACACTATCGGCTTCGCGATCTGGTCGTCCAGGCAGTCGAAGAGGCCGCCGTTCACGAACGGAACCTGCTCGCGCAGAAGGGCCTCCAGCTTCGCCGGATCCTTCAGGCCCTCCTCGTATCGCCAGAGATTGGTGATCCCGACGTTCTTGTCGTACTTGTCCTCGTCCTTCGACTTCTCGCGCCAACCGCGCTTGGGCTGTTCCTGATTCAGCGTCGCGAAGAAGAGGTTCTGGAGGAAGGCCTTGTAGTAGGTCCCGGCGCCCGCAGAAGCATCCTTGAGCGTCGCCTTCATAACGCGCTCGCGGAAGAGGTCCTTGGGCAAAAGGCGCTTCTCCTGCAGGAACCAGCAGAAGATCAGGCGCGTGAGAAGCCGGATGAGGAAGAGCGAGCGCTGCTTGTCGCGTTCGCGTTCGTCCCGGATCTCCTTGATCGACTTCGGCATGACGACGCTGGGGTCCTGCAGGGCGTCGAAGTACCAGTACGCGATCTCCTTGTAGAACTTCTCGTTGAGCTGATACGTGGCCAGACGCTTCTCCCACGCCGCATGAAGGCCGACGAAGTTCGTGAAGCGGTATTCCTCATGAAGCGCTGTAAGCGACAGGTCGTTTAGGATCTCGATGTGGGCGCGGATCGGATCGGCGTAGGAGACATCCTTGACCAGCGTGACCTTCTCGGCCACGTCCTTGCTCGCGTCGCGCTTGTGCATGCGCCGATTGATGACGGCGATCGAGAGCGTGTCGCCGTGGCGGAAGAGGACCTTCACCGGCATGGGAAAGATGCGGTTGATGGCGCGCGTGGCCCCGGACAGATCGGTGCGCGTGTAGGTCCGGCCTTCGGTTCGCGGCTTCAGGTCGATGGCGACGAAGAGGTAGGACTCGATCTTCTGGTTCTCGATCTGGTCGTTGCTGCCGAACATGTCGCCGAAGCCGATCCCCTCGGCAACCTCGTCGTCGGTGATCTGGAAGAGGAAGTCGATGCTCTTCCATTCGGCGGCCAGCGCCCGGTCGAGGTTCAGCTCCGCCGCCTTGGGGAACTTGTCCTGGAACCCAGCGAGGGTATTCTGCTTCAGCTTCAGGCGCTTCTTGCTCTGATAACCCAAGGCAGAGAACAGCCCGAGAGCAGCATCCAGCATCGTGCCGGACGCGAAGGACTTTAGGGAGGACTGGATGATGTCTCTGCGGTCGCTCATGCGTTCTTCACCACCAGCCAGGTGACCAGCTCGAAGTCCTGGGCATCGTTGACCTGTTCATCTTCATCGGGCAGGACGAAGCTGCGGCTGTCCTGGAGGGCAGCGCCCATGCGGCGCTGGAAGGTCGCCGTGATGGCATCGACGCAGCGCTGGAGAAGGCGGGCGTACTGGGTCATGTCCTTGCCGTCGTTCGTCTCCTGGTCGAACAGGGCGCAGAGGTCGTCGTAGGGGACCTGCTCCCCGGAGCACAGCAGACGGTAGATGTTGAGGATCTGCTTCGGGTGGACGAAGTTCAGCCGGACGTTTCCGTCGGCATGGACGTACACGAGGAAGTGGGGCTGAAGCGGGTTGATCTGCTCGCCGGAGGCTTTGCCCGAGGCGCCGGACTTCTGGCGAAGGCAGTACACGACGCCGGGCTGGATCGTCGTGACGAGATCCTCCTGCGCCGGAACGACGGTGTAGAGACCATCCGGGGCCTCTTCGAGCAACGCCCGGTTGTTCTCCAGGAACTTCAGAAGCTCCAGCCGGAAGTCGTCGAGGTTGAACTCCGTGAGGCTCAGCGTCTCGTTGAGGTCTTCGAGGTCCAGGACTTCGTCCTTCAGGCGCTTCAGTTGACGATCCCGGTAGCGAAGGTCCTCGGAGATGAGATCCTCCAGCCCTTCGGTCAGCAGGTTGTCCTCCTGCGTCGCGGAGACGTCCACCAGGGCCATGCGGGCTTCGACGCGGTGCTTCAGGTTGATGTAGTTGTCGAGGTTCTTCGTCGGCCAGAAGTTCACGAGCTGGACGACGTCGTTCCTGGAGCCGATGCGGTCGATGCGTCCGAACCGCTGGATGATGCGGACCGGGTTCCAATGGACGTCGTAGTTCACGATCAGGTCGCAATCCTGAAGGTTCTGGCCTTCGGAAATGCAGTCCGTGGCTATCAGGAGGTCGATCTCTCCTTCCTGCGGCATGCTGCTGATCATCGCGCGCTTCTTGGCGATCGGCGAGAAGTTGGTCAGGATCCGGTCGAAGTCGTCGAGCCGCGAGAACCCTTTCGGACGGTAGGTCGTCTCGCAGCCACCGCCTCCGACGACGAGCGCCGAATGCACGCGAAGTTCGTCCAGCGCCCAGCCGTGGAGTTGCTCGTAGAGGTACCGGGCCGTATCGGCGAAGGCCGTGAAGACGAGGACCTTGAGGTTCGGCTTCCCGTCGCGGTTGCTGCGTGGAGTACGGACCTTCTCGGCGATGAGGGACTTGAGGACGCGGAGCTTCTCATCGCGGTCCGGCGTGACGTCTTTGGCCTGCACGAAGAGGGTGTTGAGCTGCTGCTTGTCGTGGTGCAGGGCATCGAGCCACTTCTGCACGTCGAGGTGCGCGAACTTGTAAACCAGTTTCTTGCCGACTTCCAGGGCATCGCGGACTTCCTCATCTTCCTCACCGGCCAGCTCCTCGGGCTTGATGTCCGCGAGATCGAGATCCGGGTTGGCTTCCTTCAGCGCCAGGAACCGGCGGAGACGATCTTCGAGGGCCTCGATCTTGCCGATCGTCCTCTCCATGGTCAGCGCGAAGGCCGTGACGGAGCTTTCGAGGCGCTTGAGAAAGTTCACCTTCATCATGCCGATCAGGAAGTCTTCGCGCTGGGCCTGCGTGAAGTTGCCAACGCGCTTCGCATAATCGTCTCGGACGGCCTGCGGAAGATCGGCCCGGAGAAAGTTCGACGGCTTGAACAAGGAGAGTCGGTAGTTGTCGATCTCCTTGCTGAGCTTGTCGTAGGACATGAACCGCCCTTTGGTGTCGATCTCCGGCGACTCGCTGCGGGGCTTCGACCGCTTCGGGAAGCCGCCGAGGCGCTCCATCTCGTGGGCGTAGTACTTCTGCACATGCTTCCGTGCCCGGGCGATCGTGAGACCGTCCAGGATCTTGAAGAAGTCAGCTCCAAGGCGTGAAAGAAGTTCTGCAACCTTGCGTTCCTCCGGCTTGAGCTTGGACCAGGCCGTGAAGTGGCCCTGAGCCTTGCGGAGGGTCTCCTTCAGGTCAGGGATGCCCGATCCTGCGAAGTACGCGTCCTCCCCGGCGGAGATGAAGTAGAGCTGGTTCCGCAGGTCCTTGAGGTCGTTGTTGACCGGCGTCGCGGACAGGAGAAGAACCTTGGTCCTGACGCCCTTCTTGATGATGTCTTCCATGAGCCGCATGTACCGCGACTTGCGGATGACATTGCCGTCCTCGTCCTTCTTGCCGGGCAGGTTGTTCCTGAAGTTGTGGGACTCGTCGATGACGACCAGGTCGTAGTTACCCCAGTTGATCGTCTCCAGATTGATGTCGCCGCTGTAGCCATGCTCGCGGCTGAGGTCCGTATGCGACAGGACGTCGTACCGGAACCGGTCCTTGGTGAAGGGGTTCAAGACGTCGTTGCTGCGGTACACCGTCCAGTTCTGGCGCAGCTTCTTCGGGCAGAGCACGAGGACGCGTTCGTTCTTCAGCTCGAAGTACTTGATGATCGCCAGCGCGAGGAGCGTCTTTCCGAGGCCGGTGGAGTCGGCGACGATGCAGCCGTTGTGGCGGATGATCTTGTTGATGCCGCCCTTCACGCCGTCCTTCTGGAACTCGAAGAGCGTCTTCCAGACTTCCGTGTCGAAGAGGGTCGTACGGCCCAGGTCGAGGTCGGTCTTGCTGGCGTCGTCGAGGTACTCCTTGAAGATCTCGAACAGGGTCTTGAAGTAGATGAACTCTGGGCTGTGGTTTTGGTAGATCTGAGCCAGGTAGCGAAGGACCTCGTCCTTGACGTCCTTGGTCAGCTTGTCGTCGCGCCATAGGTCGTCGAACCAAGCCTTGAGGTCCTGACGGTCGCGATCGGAGTCGACGATCAGGTTCAGCTCGATGTTTCCACCGCCGGACGACAGCCCCAAGCCAGCAGGAGTGAAGTTCGAAGAGCCGAGGATGGCACGTTCCGTCCGTTCATGGGCGATGTGGTACATCTTCCCATGGAGGAAGTTGAGCTGGCGGACGGACCTGACCGAGACCTTGTCTCTGATCCAGTCGGCGCATTCGCGGGCGACGCGCTTCTGCTGGAGGACGTTCGCGAGCTGGAGCCCCTTGGCGTCGATGATGAAGGCCTTCTTCTCTGTGCGGTCGGGATCCAGACGCTGGATGAAGCGCGGTTCGCCGAAAAGGAAGTCCATGTGACCGATGGCATCGAGTTCATCCTTCAGCGCGTCGTAGGCATGCACGGTGAAGAACGCCGAGACCACGGACATGTGGCAGCCGGGCTGAATGTGGTCTCTCAGGTAGTCGCCGACACGGCCTCTCGCATGGTTGTCGCGGATGCCCGATAGCATCAGGGTCTGGTTCATCGCTTCGCCTTCCTCCCGGACTTCCTCGTGGACTTCGCTTTCGTCGATGCTGTCGCCACGGATGGCGCCGCCGCTTCGCCCGACCGAACCCAGTCCTCGACCTCGACGGGATCGAACCGCCAGTTCCTACCGAGACGATGCCCCGGAAGGCCGCGCTTCTGGATCCAGGTGTAGACCGTGTCGGGCTTCACGCCGAGCTTCTCGGCGACCTGCGCGACCGAAAGCCACTGGGTAGTGGACATGTTGAACTCCGCTTTGCCGAAAGTGCTCGGACCAAGAAGCTCTTGGGTTCAAGACAGGCAACGGCAGGTAATGATAGGCAACGGAAGGGTAGCAAGGGGTTCTTCCTAAGCCATCTGCAGACGTTCGCCGCCTTCCGTCCTCTGGAAGGAGGCACGAGCAAACAACCTCGGCGACGAGATGCCTCGTCGCAACCACCTGCCAGCTGCGCGCCAGAAGGCACGATCGCCCGGCGTCCCGAACCTCGGATCGCCGGGCGAAGGTCCCATAAATGTCAGAACTCCGACAGTACGTCACTCCAGCGAGGCGGACTCTTGAGCTGACTTTCGGCCGTTGACGGGAAGCTGACTCAGCATCTCGTCCACATAGCCGGGCCTGGAGATCTCCTTCGGCACCAACTGGTAGACCCTCTTGTCCTGGACGACCGGGACCACCACGACGGTGTATCCGAGGATCGTAGTGCCTTGAATGCGCTGCATCCAGACTGTGACGTCGAGCCCTGAGGAGCCAATCTCCCGCGCGATCTGACGCATGCTGCTGGTGCGAACGGCGTGCACCGTAAACCTCTCCCACCACAGCAGGATGAAGCGTTCGGCATCGGTCTTCGGCTCAGGTACCAGAAGCTGGCCGATCGGCGATCCATCGCGCCTCTTCTTGCCGGTACGCAGGCAGGTCGCTTTGCCAACAGCATCGGTCGCGACGACGAGTGCTTCGTGACGATCTGCCGCAGGCTCGGGCACGTCTCCGTCGGCATCACGGAGGAGATCGCTGATCGCGTCTTGCCCGTCGTACACAGCTTCGAGTCCTTGGTAGGCAGCGTGCAGATCCTCAACGCCATCAGCACATTCGGCTGCGTCGACGGGCTGGACGGCTTCGCGGTCGGAGGCCACGGTTGCCTCGGTCATCGTCCTGCATGGCGTCTCTTCCTCGGGGAGGTCGGCCTGCACATTTTCTCGCCGGATGTGCGTTCGTCGCGGCGAACATCGGCCTTGGGGCTCACATCGAAGTTGTTATTCGCGTCGTGACTACCCGACGGACTCGACTTCTGCTTTGCCTTTCCGAGCTTCTCCTTCGGTGCGGTACGCTCTCCGCGAAGGTCCTTGGAGCCGCGTCCCTGAAGGATCATCTCGGCGAGCCTGCGCGTCTCCTGAGCGTTCTTGGCTCTGGCCACTTGGAGGAGCGACTCCGTCGCCACCTCGGAACAAACCGGAAGGAGCATCGCCCTGATGGGCTCCGGCAGTGTGCGTAGCCTGAGTATGGACGTCACCTGCGACCTCGATTGTCCCAGGATCGAAGCCATCTGATCGTCCGTCCATCCATGGCGCTGTTTGAACCTGAAAAGCTCGTCCGCCCGTTCGAAAGGGTTCAGGGACAAGTGGTTGAACTCGGCGCAGAACTGCACGTCCGCACGATCCATCCCCGACATGACGCATGCGATATCCTCCCACTTCAGTTGCTTCGCTGCCGTGCAGCGGCGCCAGCCGTCGACGACCATGAATGTCTCGGGGTCCTCCGTCCGGCACACTAGGATCGGCGTCGTCTGCCCGATCTTTCGCAACGACTCGACCAAAGCGTCCAAGCCTCTCATGACCTTCCTCGGTTGCTCGGGGTCTTCGACCAGCAAGTCGAGCCTGATCCTGCGGACATCATCGATGTGGCCTTTGTTCATCGCAGTTGTTCCTTTCGTGGTTTTGCGCCCATGGGCAGCCAGAACCACAATAGCATGTAGCCCGTGGTTGGGAAACTTGCCTGCGATCAGCCCTGATCGGGACTCAGGATGCTTCGCAGTTGATGGTCGTGGATCCTTCGGCGCACGTTGCGCGACAACGGTGCGGTCTCCTCGCCGTCACGAAGGACATGATCATCTACTCCTGAATGTTCTCCGCTTCGGTCGTGACGGCAAGAACACGCTCGACGATCCGACCAAGCGGATCGGTAGCGTCAGCGATCGGGAAAGGCTTCACGTCGAGGTCGGCGTAGGCCGCGAGGAGGCTATCGCGACGCATCTCGTCCACACAGACGGCGGGAATGGCGCCTCTGACAATCAGGCCGTCGTGCTCCAGGTGCAGGACGACAACGCCATGATCCTTGCAGGACTGCAGCAAGTGCCCGATGGCGTCCTGCTCGATCCCAGTCAGCACGTGCGAGAGAACTCGTCGGGCGGCAGCACGACGCTCGGCATACGGCGTGTCGTGACCCGTCAGCACCGTGATCGTGGTCCTGACTGCGCTGGTGACGTTGCCATTGTAGCCGATCATGATCATGCTCCGCAAGCGACCGCGACACCGGCGCCACCACTGCGGGTTCGTCATCGTCAGGGTCATCGCCCTCAGTAGGCCTTCGGCGAACCGGACGATGTTCCTGAGCTTCGGATACAGGCGCTTGTGGCTCCTCCGTGCGGCGCTGATGTCACCGCCGTGGTGCTCCAGTAGGGTCTCCATGACGGCGGTGGACCTACGGACCCTTCCGTCGTCGTCGACGTCCATCCAAGACCCCGCACTTACGCCGTAGAGGCAGGCGATGATGCAGGTCTTTACGACCCTGCGGGGTAGGTTCACGGCCTCAGCGATGACGTCGTAGGACTTCTTGGACTTCAGCAGGTCTCGGACACCCAGGACGCCTTCCGCCATTTCCTCAGGTGATGCATCAAGGCCACAGATGATCAGGTACTCGTCGCCGACGTACATGGCGTGACTGTTGATCTCTCCGGCCAGCGCCACGGCGGCGGCGACGTGGCATGCGCGGAGGTCGTAGTTGGCCTGGTCGGTGCCTTGGATGAGGGCGGCTTTGACTATCCCGGGCAGGCCCTGGAATGCAGATCCTTGCTCGTACCATCGTCCACCGCAGTCGACTTGATGGTAGACGGGGACGTAGCTCGCGAAGCCAGGCTTCTTCCGCATCAGGCGGAAAGTCAGGGTCGCCCGGATGGCGAGAAGGCACCGAATGGCCTAGATGGCTCGTGCTCGGTGGTGTCTCGACGTGACCGCCTCGGCCTTGCGGAGCATATCGTACGCGACCTGCTTTGCCTTCAACCAGTTGATCTCGGCGCGGCCAGTCGAGCGTGGACGACCGGCGGTCTTCTTGGGGACGGTCTTGCCCTTCTCGAATGCCCTCGTCCTTGTCGCCATTCCATCGATCACATTGCACCAGGGTCCATCGATGTCCCGCAAGGCGACGCCGAGGAGACGCAGGACGAACGCAGGATCCACGACGAACCGGCGGCACTGACCATCTCTGGCGTATTCCCATTCTGGCCTGAGGATACCAAGCGCCTCGACGTCGCTTGGACGACAGCCTAGCTCTTCCCAAGTTGCGTACGGAACGGCTACAGGGACTTCCACGCGGTCGAGGACGCTGTCGTGGGCATTCTGCGTGAGAGTCCCGAACAGGAGGTGGGCTACGGCGTGAGCCACATGGAGGTCACCTTTGGCTGTCTGCATGATCAACTCCATGACGGCCTTCCGCTGGTACCAGTAACGAACGATGGCTGGGAACAACCTCGTCTGAGCATCAAGGGCGCTCCTGGACAGAAGGATGGCCACCTGCTGGGTGATCATCAGCTTGGTGCCGACGGGAAGGTCGTAGTCGCGTCGGTGGGCGAGCAAGTCGTTCCGGGTTAGCTCGTTCGCCACTTGGTACGCGTAGGCGCATTCGTCTCGGGAGTCGGACGTCCAGAGGATGTTCGTTCGACCGTGCAGAACAAACGTCGACCGCCACTTGCTGTTACGATCATCACGGTGGGTCCCGGGATGACAGGCATTCGCGTCGAGGCGACCTGCGGAGTTCGTCCTGATGGAGGAGCAGCGCAGGTTCGCGATCCGGTTATTGGTCCGATCCTTGTCGATGTGGTCGAAAGTCTCCGGGATGACCCTATGGACGATGTAGTATGCGAGACGGTGTACGGGACACCTGACCGCCGAGACGGACACGAAGACGAGGCCGCCAGACGTGAAGATGGAGCCCTTGCCGAGCTTCTTCGCAAACTCCCCAGTTTCAGGGTCATAGTCGAAATGTCGGGCAAGGAAGTCGAGCTTGGCCTGGTCTGTGGAGAAAGACAGCTTCATGGAGTGCCTCCGGTTGGAGAGGCGGGAACCGGCGACCAACCGTTCGCCGGTTCCCTGGGGTCGTTTGCACCCTCTCAGGGAGATCAGCCCTGAGCCTTCACCATTATACGTAGTTGCCTGAGGGTGAGAAACTGGAGCCCAAGTTCAGTCCAGCAGATCGACGAAGAAAAAAAACGACAACAACGACCCTGACGTGTATGTTCCGGGTACATCGGTAACACTTTGTTCCGGGTACATCGGTAACACTTTCCGGCGACATGGGTGACGCACTTGCGAACGGTAATCGGAGTCCTCTCGGAGGTTCTCGCGATGCCGTGGAAGGAGACGTCGCCGAAGATGCAGAAGGTCGCCTTTCTCGCCGCTTGGCGGGAGAACACGGAGTCCATGACGGAGCTGTGCCGTCGTTTTGGGATCAGCAGGAAGTCGGGCTATGCGCTTGTCGAGCGTTGGCGCGCGGAGGAGGAGGGAGCGCTTGTTGAGCGTTCACGGGCCCCGCGTTCATGTCCTCATGCCACGCCAGCGGAGGCGCGGGATGCCGTGCTTGCGTTGCGGCGCGAGCGGCCGACGTGGGGGCCGGCCAAGCTGCGTGCTCGGCTTATGAGCATGTGGCCGGATCAGCATTGGCCGGCTGTCTCCACCATCGCAGCGATCTTGTCGCGGGAAGGTCTTGTCGAACAGTCCCGGCGTATCAAGCGCCGTTCCTGTCCCATCGACGCGCTTCCGCCGCTCGCGCCGAACGATGTTTGGTGTGTTGATTACAAGGGGTGGTTCCGGACGATGGATGGCACGCGTTGCGATCCATTGACGGTGACAGATTCCTTTTCGCGGATGATCTTGCGTTGTGTGGCGCTGACGCCGCCGATCGCGTCTCAGCGGGTGAAGGGCATCTTCGCCAATTGGTCTGCCCCCCAAAAACCGCTCCACTTACTATGAGAGTTTCCGCACCTTCGACGGGCCACGAGGAGGTCCATCATGGGACGACGGAAGAGGCACACGCCGGAGGAAGTGATCGCGCGGCTTCGCGACGCGGACAGGCTGCTGTCCGAGGGCAAGTCGGTCGCGCAGGTCTGCCAGCAGTTTGGCGTCAGCGAGGCTACTTACCATCGCTGGCGCGTGACGTTTGGCGGCATGAAGCAGGACGACATGCGCGAGTTGAAGCGGCTCCAGGAGGAGAACCGCCGGCTGAAGAAGGCGGTCGCGGACCTGACGCTCGACAAGATGATCCTGAAGGAAGTGGCGGAGGGAAAATGGTGAGCCCGGCGCGGCGGCGCGACGCGGTCGGGCACGCGCAAGAGCGCCTCGAGGTGAGCGAACGCAAGGCATGCCGCGCGCTCGGGCAGCCGCGGTCGACGCAGCGCTACGAGCCGAGGCGGTGCGCCGAGGACGGGCGGCTGGAGAAGCGCATGCTGGAGCTGGTGCGCGAGCGCCCGCGCTTCGGCTGCCGGCGGATCCACGCGCTGCTGGCCGCGGAAGGCTTCCGCGCGAACCACAAGCGCGTGCACCGGCTGTGGAAGAAGAACAAGCTGCGCGTGCCGGTGCGGCAGGCGAAGATGCGGCGCCTGGGCAGCGGCGCGAACGCATGCTCGCGCCGCAAGCCGGAGCGCCGCAACCATGTCTGGGCGTGGGATTTCCTGCACGACCGCACGGAGGACGGGCGCGCGCTGAGGCTCCTCACCATCGTGGACGAGTTCACGCGCGAGTGCGTGGCTCTGGAGGTCGCGCGGCACTTCAGGGCGGCGGACGTGAGGGCGGTGATTGACCGCGCGATCGCCGGGCGCGGCGCCCCCGCGCACATCCGCTCGGACAACGGAACGGAGTTCGTGGCCCGCGCGATCCGCGAGGCATGCCGCGAGCGCAACGTCGAGACGCTGTACGTGGAGCCGGGCTCGCCGTGGCAGAACGGCTACGCCGAATCGTTCAACGCGCGGGTGCGCGACGAGCTGCTGAACGCCGAGCTGTTCGCGTCGCTCGCGGAGGCGAAGTACCTGGCGCGCGAGTGGCGCCGCGACTACGACACGAAGCGGCCGCACTCCTCGCTCGGGTACCTGACCCCGGCGGCCTACGCGGCATCGCTGGCGAAGGAGGCTGCGGCATGAACGCGCGCACGGCCTGTGGACTTGCCGCCCTGCTGGACAGCCCGGGGAAGCGAAAAGCCGCTTCCCCCGCCTGCCCACAGGGCTTGAAGAACCGGGCAGAAAGCCGCCCGGTTCTTCACAACTCCACAGGCCCGAC
>Ga0268299_1002530_pt1 | contig 21316 bp, 13 predicted proteins | sample NOBtaG_FD_193484 | JGI IMG/M metagenome (GOLD analysis project Ga0268299, IMG submission 193484) | Activated sludge microbial communities from bioreactor in Nijmegen, Gelderland, Netherland - NOB reactor | ecosystem: Engineered > Bioreactor > Aerobic > Activated sludge | place: Netherlands... | reverse complement strand
GCAGCGGACGGCGGAATCGGGGCGTAGTCACCGACCCACCCTAAAAAATCGGTTTTCGAATGTCCCGCCAATTATCAGACCTGACACCACACCAGCTGTTTAGCCGGGAGGACGGACGGCCCCTACCTAGGTCCCAGAAGTGTTGAAAGCTTTCCTTTGAGGAGTGCGGCCCGGACGGCGGGCGTGGCCGCGCAGGCACCTGACGCCAACGCGGGGCCGGCAAGTGGTCCGACAAGGTTCTGCCACTGGCGCGACGTTCGTAGTTCCGAAGGATCCGACTGAGCCACGACGCTGGTGGTACCAAAGTGGACACCAAAACGGTTCTCCCGGGGTGGTTCGGATAGGAGAAATGTAGGATTGAATTCGCCGGAAGTACTGCATATTTGCCTCGGGATACGGCACTTAGGAGCCAGAACCCGACCACCGGCTCCAGATTCCCCACGGATTTCGTACGATTCCTGCCGGCAATTCACAGATCCTCTTCAAAATGTTTCCCCTGGCACGATTCCTGACCTGGAGCTTCGTGAGGGACTCCCTGATACGGAGGTCGGTCGGGGTGTGCTCCCACTGAACTGCTCCAGATGGTATGGGAGAGTCCGCCGGTGGACCAGAACGAGAGGGGGCGACGCGATAAGCCTGGCCTCTGGCCGAAGCCTCCGACGACGTCGTCCGCCAACGCGGCGATTCTGTTGAAGCGGCCTGGATGGCACCCACTCGATGACGAATCCCATGCAGTGAGCATTGGTCCCGACCGGGACAATCCTCCTTTGGCACCTGAGAGTTCTAGAATTCCCGCCGAAGGATGGGGACAGTCTGCGCGATGACTTCACGATGCATCGTCTGGCGGTGGTGGCCGGATTGGAGAATCTGGCTGTGGGCGGGCTTGGCTTGCAGCGGGTGCGGTGCGTGGGTCGCGAGCCTGGGGCTGGGAACGGCGCTGGCGGCCGACGCTCAAGATCCTGCCGCCCGTGCCGCAGCCGTGGCGGCGACGGTCTCGCGCGAGGTCGGCTGGCATCCCGAAACCAACTACCCCGCGCTGCCACCGGAAGTCGCCCTGCGTACCATCGAGGTGCCGGCCGGCTACCGGCTCCAATGCGTGGCCAGCGAACCCCTGGTGGAGGACCCGGTCATGATCGCCTTCGACGGGAACGGCGCGCTCTACGTGTGCGAGTGGCGGACCTACATGCAGGACGAATTCGCCACCCGGCAGCTCGCCCCGGAAGGCCGGGTGGTCAAGCTCGTGGATACCGACGGCGACGGCGTGATGGACCGGCGCACCGTGTTCATTGACGGTGCCATTCTCCCCCGGGCCGTCCTGCCATTGCAGGACCGGATCCTGGTCTATTTCACGGAATCGACCACCGTGTATGCCTACTTCGACGACAATCACGACGGGGTGTCCGACCGCCGCGAGGTGGCATGGCAGGGAAAGGACGATCACGGGAACATCGAGCATCAGCAAAGCGGTCTGCTGTGGAACCTGGACAACACCCTCTGCACCAACGACCGCCGGTTTCGCTGGAACCGGGGCGATTGGGAAGCCCTCGGCCACGACCGCGGCCGCATCTCGCAGTTCGGCCTCGCCCGGGATGACGATGGCCGGCTGATCTGTAGCTGGGGCGGAGGGGGCAACCCCGCTCATTCGTTCCAGCTCCCCGCCGGCTACCCGATCCTCGATCTCAACGAACACGGACCCGACTACGAGCGCACTTGGGGGATCTGTCCCGTGTGGGATCAAAGCGACGGCGGCTACGACCGCGAGCGCCGTGCGGTGCTGACCCACTTCAGCGCAACTTGCGGACAGACGGTCCTGCGCTCGCATCGCATGCCGGAATGGTACGGCAACGCCGTGACCTGCGAACCCGTGGGACGACTGATCCGCATGAGCCGCTTCGAGTGGAAGCCGGACGGCGTCGGAGTGGTTCACAACGCTTTTTCGGGAAGTGAGTTCATCCGCAGCACCGACGGCTATTTTCGTCCGGTCTGGACCGAGAACGGTCCGGACGGAGGTCTCTACATCGCCGACATGTACCGCGGCATCATCCAGGAAAAGGAATGGTTCCCCACGGAGGTGTCGAAGGAACTGCAGGACCGCTACGTGGAGGACTACCGCAAGTACAAGCTGGGGATGTGGGTGGACCGCTATCACCGCATCAAGAAATGGGGAATGACCAAGGTGGTCCGGCACGGGCGGATCTACCGTCTGCTGCCCCAGGAGGGCCCGGCGTCACGGACACTCGCCCCGCGGATGCTGGAGGAATCGCCCCAACAACTGGTCGAGCACCTGGCTCACGATAGCGGTTGGTGGCGCGACACCGCGCAAATGCTGCTCGTTTCACGCGGCGACACCTCGGCGGTGCCCGCGCTGGTGCGCATGGCCCGGGAGCATGCCTCACCCAATGCGCGCCTTCATGCGCTGTGGACACTGGAGGGGCTGGGGGCCTTGGACGAAGCCATGGTGCTCGGCGCGACGAAGGATCCGCATCCGCGGGTTCGGCGCGCAGCGGTGCAACTGCTGGAGCCGCGCCTGGTGCAGGGCGGAACGGCCGCCGCGATGACCCTGGGGACAATGGCTGAAGACCCGGACCCCCAGGTGGCCACCCAGGTGTTCCTCGCCTTTCGCGCCTCAGAAAAGGCGGGTGGCCCCGCCGTTCCGGCCTCCTTCCGAGCCCCGACGCGGTCGCTGACACTGGTAAGCCTGATCTTCGACCGCGACCGCAACGAGTCGCAGTTGCGTCTCAGCGATGTGGCGCGGAAGGGCAAGTTGGTTTACGAAAACCTGTGCATCGCCTGCCACGCGGCCGACGGTCAGGGCGTGACCGTGGGTGACCGTCTGCTTGCGCCGCCGCTGGCCAAGTCATCGTGGTTCGCCGACGGGGGCCATTTGCCGGTCCTGGCACGAATCCTGTTGAAAGGGCAGACCGGTCCCATCGGCGGAGAGACGTACGGGGAGGGGCTGATGGTCCCGCTGGAGAACACCCATAGCGACGGCGAGCTTGCGGACGTCCTGAGCTACATCGGTGAAGTGTGGCATGGTTGGACGCGTCCGGTGCAGTCGCGAGAGATCGCCGCGGTGCGGGCCGCCGTGGCGGACCGCAGCGAGCCTTGGACGCATGATGAGCTGCTCGCTTGGGATCAGGAACGGCGCCGCGCCTTCCATCCCATCCCGTTGGGATCCGCAGCCTCCGCCGATGGCCGGAAAGGGGTCTATTTAGGATCGGAGGTCACCAGCGACCAAGTTTTGCTCCGCCGCTACGGTGAGGTGGCGGTGAACGGCGTGCCCTTTGTCCTGCCGGATCCGGGACTCCTTGAAGGAGGCCGCAATGTCGTCGTCCTGCGCGGAGGCGCGGACCCGGACGCGGTCAGCAAGACCATGCCGCTCTCGGCAACCATTCCGGTGAACCAACCGGCCGGCCGCCTGCATTTGCTTGGTGCCGTGGCCGGGTGGGGCTGGCCGGCGACGGCGGCCCGCGAAACGGCGCTGACGGTGGTGGTGCATTATGAAGGCGGAGCCGAGGAGCGTATCGAGCTGGTGAACGGCGTGGACATCGCCGATCACGCCGATTCCACGGACGTGCCCGGCTCGGTTCGCACCAGCCTCGTGAGCCGGGGCCAGTTGCACTATCTTTGGCGTGATCTCGGCCAGCCCGGACGCCAGATAGAACGGCTGCGTCTGGTCAGCGCCAACGGAAACCCGGTGCCCCTGGTGGCAGCCCTGACCATGGAATGGCCGGAGCCGACGGGACGACTCGCGCCGCCGCCGCTGCTGGGTGGACCCGCCCCGAAACCAAATTGAGCCCAAAGGACGTTCCACAACAGGCTTCATGTGCTCTCGGAAAACTGGACCATTGGAGACTGGTTCCCAAACTGGGGCAATGGCTGGGACTCTTCGTTGGTCAAAATTGAGGTCCCGTACTTCTGATTTGTACGCTCCGTAGTGGACACCAAATTGGACACCAATCGACCAATTCCGCTACCGCCAGGTACGCTCAGGATAGACTTGGATTCCTCGAAAAATGAGACATCTTGTCTCCGCGAACACCACGTAGGCGGACGATTCCGACCCTCGCCTCCAGATTCGGCCGGGATACATTCCGATTCGCGACGGCTTTCGTTGGATTCCGCTGGGATACGTTTTTCTGGGACACTTCCTGCTGAGTGGCGAATCACTGCGAAGTGAATTGTGGGGCAGAAGCCCGCTCCAACCCCGACCGTGAAATCTTTGATCAAGAATAAATGAGTACACTCATTTTGTTTGACACAACCCGCCAGCCCCTCCAAACTTGAGCGCACTCAAGTTCAAGGAGTCTCATGAGGAATCCAAAGCCGAAGACTGGCAAACGCTCGGAAAACAAAGCCCGCACCAAGCGCAAAATCCTTGAGGCTGCGCTCGAACTCTTCTCGACCAAAGGCTTCTACCAGACCACCACCAAACAGATCTCGCTCAAGGCCAAGATCGCCGAAGGAACCCTCTTCAACTACTTCAAGACCAAGGAAGAGTTGGCCCTGTACTTCTTCGAGCTAGAACTCGAGGAACTCATCGATTGGTTTGAGCGGCAAAAGCATCTGCAATCGGCCACGTTGCCGGAGAAGCTCTTCGCCATCGTCCACCATCTTCTCGAGCGGATCACCCCCTATGAGGAATTCATCGGCGCGGTATACCTCCGTGCGCTCCAACCGGTATCGAAGCTCAATCCGCTGAGTCTTGAACACCAGGCGCTCAGTGTCCGATATCTCCGCTTCATCCGTGGCGTACTGGAGGCTTCGGAAGCGGCTCAGGAGATTCCCCCACTTGGCGATCTCGGGGCCTACGGGTTTGCCCTCTTTCAGATGGCGATCATCACCTACTGGCTCCATGACCAGTCGGCGAACAAGGAGGCGACCCTCGCCCTCCTGGATCGCAGCCTCAAAATGGCGGGTGCGGTGCTGCGCAAAGGAGGTTGGGAATGGTAAAACACAATCAACCTCAAACCCAGTTCGCCAGAGGCTTCAAGCTCGGCAAGCTAGGGCTGAAATTGACTGGTAGCTATCTGGGCTACCAAGTGCAAAATCTCTTCGCGAACGCCGCGGCCAAGGACGAACGGCGAAAGGTCTTCCAGAAGCAGGCCTCACGCAGCATCCGGGAAGAGCTTCAGTCGCTCAAAGGTGCGGTCATGAAAGTCGGGCAAGCAATGAGCCTGCAGACGCACCTGCTTTCGCCCGATGCGACCGCCGAGTTGGCACACCTGCAAATGCGTGCACCAGCCATGCACTCGACCTTGGCCCGTGCTCAATTCAAGGCCTCAATCGGAAGGTACCCGGAGGAAGTCTTTCGTGAGTTTGAGTCCGAACCCATTGCTGCCGCATCCCTGGGACAGGTTCATCGTGCCGTGACCCCGCAAGGAGAACTCGTTGCGGTCAAGATCCAGTATCCGGCGATCCGAGCCGCCATAGAAAACGACTTCAAGCTTCTCCATTCCACCACACTGCCGGGACGCATATCCGGTCATCTCCCCGCAGAGGTTCTGAAGGAGATCGAGAGCAATATCTTGAAAGAAACCGACTACGTGAGTGAGGCCGGCAATCTCGAATTTTTTGGTCGCGCTTTGGCCGGTCTTTCGTACATCACGGTCCCCCGCCCATTCCCCGGACTCTCAACCGACCGCGTGCTCACCATGAGTTTTCTTCACGGGGTGACGATGGATGAGTTTCTTGCGGAAAGCCCGGCACAGACCCAGAGAAACCTCCTGGGACATCGTCTGGCCGAATTGTTCCACTTTCAATTGCGCAGGGTTCACGCGCTGCACACCGACCCGCATCCGGGAAACTATCTCTTGGATGCAGAGGCGAACATCCGGATGGTCGATTTTGGATCCGCGAGCAGGTTCTCCCCCAAACTTGTCGAAATCATCCAATTGTTTACCGACCGTGTCTGGGAGAGCGGAGAACAAGGATTGGCCCGGATGACGCGGGTGATCTGCGGTGCCCAGACGACAAAGGCGCCACAACGGGCGCGTCAAACCGTCGCTCTTAGCATCGAATTTTACAAGACTGTGTTCCCCGGTGGTCCGGTGAATTTTGGCGATTCCAAGGTCATATTGACCCTCACGGAACTCTGGAAGGAATTCTTGCGCAATAAGCTGACTTGTCCCGACCTCATCTTCGCTTCTCGGGCAGAAATGGGGCTCTACAACCTTCTCCACAAGCTCGGTGCCACCGTCGATACCACGGAAATCCTCAATGCGGTCACGAAAATGCCTACCATTGATCAGCGAGACTGACTTTGAAGTTCTATTGACTGCATCGTGATTCTCTGCTGCAAGGCACCTGCTCCCACGATGGAATCTATGACAACAGCATGGGAAGGCAGGGTGGGTGGGACAGATCTGAGTCCGGCTTATCGCAGGGGCCTCACCGAACACCTCCCCAACGTCCAGATCGTCTTCGACTGGTTCCATGTCATCAAACTGGCCGGGGAAGCCGTGGATCAGATTCGCCGCCGAGAGGTCCAACGCGCCGCAGAGTTGCTCAGTGGCACTCGCTATCTGTGGCTCAAACGCACCGAAAACCTGACTCCGGGACAAGAACAGCGTCGCCACCAACTGCTCAACTCCGGCCTGGCCACCGTCCGCGCCTGGCAACGACTGGAAGCCCTGCGCCCTCTGGCCCAAGAGCCCGATCCGGGGCAGGCCGAAGCCGCCCTGCGCTGGTGCTGCACCTGGGCCTTGCGCAGTCGCCTCCCCGAACTCAAGCGTTTGGTCTCCACCCTCCGCGCCCACTGGGAGGGCATCCTCGCCTACTTCCGCACCCGCATTACCAACGCCACCGCCGAAAACCTCAATGGCCTCTTCCAGACCATCAAACGCAAGGCCCGTGGCTTCCGCACCCTGCGTTGGCTGCGCACCATGATCTACCTCGTCGCTGGCCATCTCGACCTCCATATCACCCGCGCCTTTCCGGCCTAATCCTCCTCCACCCAGTTCTGTTTACATCCCTCTACCCACTCCAAATCATCTGGTGCCGCAAATTCGACAGGGTCACCGGACGGCTAACTTTGTCGGTGAAGGTGGTGGCACTGAAGTTCACCGTCCCGTAAGTGGGCTGCGATGCACGGTCGGGCTGGGCGGCGACGACGGCCCGGGCTTGGACGAGCAGCCCGCTCCACGACTTGAGCCGCGGTTGGTACACGGTAAATGTGACGCCGTTGTTGGAAAAGCTCCGCGGCCACCCGAGGTCACCACCCTGAGGTCCACTCTGCGACCTTTGATGCGCGCAGGAGGTGAGCAGGGCCAAGGCGACCGCGCTGAGGAATGAGACGAGGCCTCCGCGGAGAATGAGTGGTAATTTCATGGAGCTTGAGAGGGACTGAGGATCAGGCGGATCAGGGACTGGAATGAACAGCGATTGAAGCCCGGCGCGGTTCAACGCCGGCCCCTTCACCGATGGATGCGGGTGCTGCCAGTTTAAGGTTCGAAGTTGAAGATGCGCTTCCAGTCATTCTTCATGCTGATCACCGTCCAACCTTGGCGCCTGGCTTCGTCGAACAGCGCGGGAGTAAAGGTTCCCACCTTGGTGTTGGGCAGGCCTTCGGCGGGACCATAAGCATATTCGCGTTGAGCGTCGTTATGCAGGACAATCATCGAAAGGCGTGTCCCGCCGCCGGCTTTGGTGTATTCCAGCATCTGGCGGTCACCGGTCGAATTTCCAAAGGCGGCATAGGGGCGGCGTCCAATCATGAGGTGGATGCCCTCCGGCTTCCCTGCGTCATTGTCGTTGAGCAGCAGCTTGGGTTCCTTGGCCAGGAATGGCCGGCCCTGCGCATCATAGCCGTAGTGTGTGCCGCCGGCGGTGCCGATCACCTGCTCCGGTGGTATGCCATACGTCACTTCCGCATACACGCGGACAAAATCCTGTCCGCCCCCGGTGACGATGTACGTTTTGTAGCCATTGGCCCGCAGGTAATTCAGGACCTCCCGCATGGGCAGATAGGTGAGATCGCTGTAAGGCCGCTTCCATCGAGGTTCTCTGGCTTCCGCCATCCACTTCTTCACGTCGGCCTGGAACTGCTCCACCGACATCCCGCTCAACGTAGCCACCAAAATCGTTTCCAGATCCTTCATGGACAGCTTGGCGATGGCCTGGCGATTGCCCGACAGGACGGTCTTGAAAGGTTCACGCCTCCCCAAAGCCGGGCGTTCTTTCGCCAGAATTTCCACCCGGTCCAGGCAGTAGATCACCTGGGTGTACATGGGATGTTCCACCCACAGGGTGCCGTCTTGATCAAAGGTGGCGATTCGCTCGGTAGCCGGAACAAATTGGGAACTTCCCGGCAGGGTGGTGGCCTGCACAAAGGCGATGATGGCCTGTTTGGCGGGACCATCGTTCCACGATGGCAGCGGATCCTGGGCGTGAACCCCCGGCGCCATACCCAACCAGAAGAGAAACAAACAACTCAGCATTAACTTGATCGCATTCATCATCGCAGTCTTGATTGGGTGACATGTTCTTGAGATAAGTTAGCAGCCCCAGTCGGCAGGCCGCCGGACGGCATACCCATGGTTCACCGCATCAGCGTGGCCCCGTCGGTGGGCCGTTGGCCTCGCAGGTCATTCGCTCGGGCTCTTGCTGGTTTCGGCCTTGAGTTGGTCCATCACCTGGGTGAGGTTGTAGCTGGCCGGTGCCTGCATGGGCGGGAATTCCTTCAGGGTCTCAAACCACTTGAGCCATAGTTGCTGGCCGATGGGCAGCAGGTTCCAGTCGTATTGGAAGGCGGTTACCGGAGCCGCAATGGCGCCGCCAATGCTCATCGCCGACTTCTGCTCGATGCCCACCGCCTGTTCGAAGGGATCCCGTTTGATGTTCTGCACCAGGGTGAAGTGGAAGGGAACCAGCGGCATGATCCAGCCGGCTGGCCCAGGCTGCGACATGGTATAATACATCTTCCAGTTTTTATACCGGACGGCGGACGGCGTGGCGCCGGAGAAATAATAGAAGAAATCCCGCGGTGATTTGTCGGCCTTGCCCGTCAGGTATTCGGTCTGGTTCAGGCCGTCGAGGGTGGTCTTGACGATGTCCGGATAGCTCCCCGATTCCAACCGTTGCTTGAGTCCATTCCCCTTCGGTCCCCCGGCGATCTCGACGAAGGTGGGCACCCAGTCCAGGGCGGCAAACAGGTCGTTATAGATCGTCCCCGGCTTGATGGTTCCCGGCCACCGAATGACGCAGGGAGCGCGGTATCCTCCCTCCCATGCCTCGCCTTTCTGCCCTTTGAACGGAGTGATGCCGCCGTCGGGGAAGGAAATGGTCTCGGCACCGTTGTCGGTGGTGAAGACCACAATGGTGTTGTCGAGTTCACCCATGTCCTCAAGCTTCTTCAGCACTAGGCCGATGTTGTCGTCCATCTGCTTCATGCCCGCTTCATTGACGCCCCAGTCCTTGCCACCCCGTTCCCCGACCATGTTGAGATACTTGTCGGAAAGGACCGTGGTGACGTGCATGCGCGCCGGGTTGTACCAGCAGAAGAACGGCTTTCCCGTGGTCTTGGGAGCGTTGCGGTCCAGCCAGTCGATCAGATGGGCGGAGATCTCCTCATCCACCGTCTTGGATCGTTCCAAGGTGAGCGGCCCCTCGTCTTTGCCCGTCTGATTCTTGGCCGTCCCGTCGGATGATTTCATCCAGAGAATGGGACGCGGCGGGGTCAGACAGACACCGGTCTTGGGATCAATCGCCCCGGCTACGGGCGGGATGCCCGGGATGGGAATCTGCTCGCAGGGCGGCGCCACGGTCTGATCGGTAGGGGTCTTGTTGATGTCGGGGAAGCTGACGCCCTGCATGGCGTCCAGATGATAGAGATAGCCCCAGTATTCCTGGAAGCCGTGGGCCGTGGGCAGCGAATCTGGATGGTCGCCCAAGTGATTCTTGCCGAACTGCCCCGTGCTGTAGCCGAGGTCGAGCAGGAATTTGGCAAGGCAGGGCGTGCCGGGCTTCAGATAAGTCGGGCTACCGGGCAACTGCGGGGGGATCATCCCGGTGCGCAACGGATACATGCCGGTAATGAAGGCATTTCTCCCCGATGTGCAGCTCTGCATGGCATAATAATGCATGAATTGTCCGCCCTCCCTCGCCAGCCGGTCAATGTTGGGTGTCTCCCCGACCATCAGGCCGCGGTGGTAGCAACTCGGCTGCATCCAGCCGATGTCATCACCCATGATGAACAGGATGTTGGGTTTCTTGTCGGCCGCCCGGACGGTGAATACCGAGCCCAGGACGGTTGCCAGAACGGCGAGAGCGCCAGCGGCTCGGCCGAGTGTTTTGCGGATCATGGTTGTTTCCTTCCTATTGTTTTAGCTGGTTGCATTGAGGGCCGCGGCCAGGGACCTCGGCGAAAAGTGGGTTGATAAATCATGGGGGGCCGGACGTGTCACCCAGAGCCCGGCTGACGGCAGCGACCAGGCTTCGGCCCTGGAATGGCTTGGTCAGGTAGGCAACCGCTCCCGCGGCTCTGGCCCGAGCGGCCGCGTCGGGATGATCGAAGGCCGTAACGAATACCACGGGACGGCTCCGCCCCTCCTCCAGCAGCAGTTGCTGCAACTGAAAGCCCGACCGGCCAGGCAGATGAACGTCCAGGACCAGACACGCCAAGGTGGCGAACGCCTCGGACGAGAGGAGCGCCTCGGCACTCGCGAACCCGATCGTCCTGAATCCGGCCGCATTCAACAGCCTCTCGATAGCCTGCTTCATGGCCGCATCGTCATCTACCACCGCCACAATTGGGTCCTGGTCTGGCATTCGGCGCGTCACCCGCCTCCGTCGCCTTGAATGCGGACGTTGGGGGAACGCGGACGGGGGCAGAATGAGCGAGGAACGGTGGAGTGGGAATTGTCCCTTGGGGCAACGCGGATTGCCCTTTGGTGCAATCAAGGAAGTTCCTGCGCTTCGCTTGGAGTGCGCCGGCAGAGCGGAGCGGCGACGGCGCTTTCAGTGGTCAGACGGACGTGGGAAAGAAGAGGGGCCTTGGGATGTCACGCGCCGGTCCAAAGCGGGGTCGCGCTTTGCTTTTTGCCCCCGCACTCCATAAGGTGAGCCCGCGGGATTTCCCAAAAATACTTTCGCAACGATTGATATGATCCGGAAGCGGAGTCGGTCCCCGCTCGGGCCGTTCTCAACCGACGATCAACTCGCCGCGCGCAGTTGCTCCGCGATCTGGACCAGTTCCGCCAGCGACGCGACGCGCATCTTGTCCATCACCTGGGCGCGATGAGCCTTCACTGTACGTTCCGCGGCACCCAGTTCGGCAGCGATCTGCTTATTCAGCTTGCCCGCCACCACCCGGTCAAATACTTCGCGCTCCCGCGGGGTCAGGGAATCGAACTGGTCACGCCATTTCCGTCGTCGTTTCTTCAGGGCGCGCGTCTCCGCATCACGCTCCAGGGCGACGCGCACCGCCTGGAGCAGGACGTTTCCCTTGACCGGTTTGGTCAGCACATCCACGGCGCCCATCCGCATGGCGCGGACGGTCTGGGGAATGTCTCCATGACCCGTCAGAATGATGACCGGCAACGGCTCACCCTGCGCTCGCAGTGCTTCCTGAAGCTCCAGGCCGCTCGGTCCTGGCATCCGGATGTCCAGGACTAGGCAGCCTGGATCGCGCCCCGCGTCGGCCAGCAGGAACGCCCCGGCCGAATCGTAAGCCCGCACCTCATGCTTTGCGGCGCGCAGCAATCGCGTCAGTGCCGTCCGCAGGGACTCATCGTCATCCACTACGTGGACGATGCCTGGAGGCGCTGGGCTGGTTGCGGCCGACATGGTTTGGTTCGTTATGCCTTCGGATGCGGTTCAACACCGGCCTGGGCTGGCAGGACAAACCGGAAGGTGGCGCCACCGGCCGGGTCGTTCTCCGCCCAAATCCGTCCGTGATGCGTCTCGATAATCGAACGCGCGATGGAAAGGCCCAGACCCATGCCGTCCTTCTTGGTCGTGTGATAGGATTCGAACACCCGCGATAACTGGTCCGGCGGAATCCCGTGGCCGGCATCGGTGACACTGACTTCCACGCCCTCCCAAGTATGCCGGGTGCGAATGGAAAGCCGGCGATGTCCGGTGGGGGTGCCGCACATGGCGTCCATCCCGTTTACCGTGAGGTTCAGCAACACCTGCTGGAGCTGCACCTTGTCCCCCACCACCGGTGGCAATCCGGGTCCCAACTCGGTGGATACCCCGACTTCCCGGCGGCGAGCGTCCACCTCAATGAGGCGCTGCACCTCGGAGACCGCGGCATTGAAGTCGAGCGACGCCATCTCGGTGTCCCGTTTGCGCAGCAACGCGCGCACTCGCTGGATCACCTCGCTCGCCCGGACATCATCCTTGCGGATGTCGGTCAGGATCTGCCGGATCTCGTCCAAATCGGGATCCCGGGAGGTCAACAGCATCTCCGCGGCGTCGGCATTGCTGAGGATGGCACCGAGCGGCTGATTGATTTCGTGAGCGATGGAGGCGGCCAGTTCGCCCGCAATGACCAGGCGGAACGAATGGGCGATCTCGGCCCGCTGACGGTGCAATTTCAGTTCTTCCCGATGCCGCCTCAGCTTGTTCCGCATGGACCACCAGACCAGGCCGGAACTTCCGCCAACCACGGCCGTCAGCCCGAGAAAGCGGAACCAGGAGGTTTCCCAAAAGAAGGGCAGCACGGTGAACGCGAGCGTGGCAGCGGTTTCATTCCAATGGCCGTCCTGATTGGCCGCGGTGGCCTGAAAACGGTAGTCCCCCGGAGGCAGTTGCGAGAAGCGAGTGGAACGCTGCCGACCCGCGTCCACCCACGATGAATTGCGACCCTCAAACCGATGCCGGAACCGGATCTGTTCCGGCTTGGCGAAGTTGAAGGCGGTGTAGCGGATCTCCAGGTCACGCGATCCGGGAGGCAATTGAAGATGGCCTTCCCGCCAGTGGACTGGCCGGCCTCCGAGCGTCACGTCCTCAATCAGCACCTTGGGCGTAATGGATGGGCCTGTGAACGTTGCGGGTTCCACGGCGGCCACCCCCTGCATCGTGGAAAAATACAGCGTGCCCGAGCTTCCCCGGAGTCCGGATGGCGAATAGCCACTCGCGCATTCGGGGATGGGCAAACCGTCGGATTCGTCCAGCGCGAATGGATGGACGGCCCCGGCCCGGCCCGCCACCACCTCGCGAATCTCCTGCTTCGACACCCGGAAGATCCCCCGCTGGCCGCCCAGCCAGAGGTTGTCCGCTTCGTCTTCAAGAATTTGTGAAACGAAGTTGTCCACCAGGCCCTGGCGGACATCGAGGAAATGGATCCCGCTCCCTTCCATCCAGGCCAGCCCTCCGCCCGCGGTGCCGATCCATAAGGTCCCCGCCTGGTCCGTATACAGGGCGTTCAAAACTTCGGTGGGCAATCCCTCGGCCACCGTCCAACGCTGTACGTGCCCGGCTTGCCAGAGAAACAAGCCCGCGCCCTGGGTGGCCACCCAGACGGCCGGGCCGGGGCCGCGCGCCAGAGCCGAAACCGGGACCGGAAACGATCCGTTGGCCAGCGGTTTCAATTGGTCGTCCTCCAGCCGGAACAGTTCGCCCTCCCGCGTCGCCAGCAGCAGTGAGCCGTTGGCTGCTTCCAACAGGGAGGTGATGGTCTCCGGAGTTTTGATCACCTGGGAATTCGTTCGCCCTGGTGGAACGCGATAAAAGCTCCGGGCTCCGGCGAAGCACAGCGTGCCATCCCGCATCCGCAGCGCCGCGGTGAAGAACGGCCGCTCCCCCAGGGCGGGACCGTCGAGAACGTGCTCCAGTTGATCCAGCGGCCCGCGGTGCAGCCCGCCTCCATAAGTGCCCACCCAGAAACAATCGGGCGATTCCTCCACGAGCCCGTTGACCTGTCCCCGCCATTGCCCACTGCCCACGGGGTAATACTGCAGCTTTCGCGGAGTGAGGCGGGACAGGCCGCCAGCCCGGGTCCCCGCCCAGACCAGGCCGTCGCGGCTCATGCGGAGCGAGCGGATGGAGTCATCCGCGGTGGGCACCGGCTGAAACCGACCGTCGCGGAAGACCACCAATCCTGCCTCCTGCGTCCCCGCCCAGATTTCCCCCGGCGCACCCTGGGCGAGGCAGTAAACGAAGCTGTGGGGCAGTCCGTGCTGTTCGTCATACTCGGTCCATCCCTGATGGTGACGGCGCAGGACTTTTCCGCCGCCAATGCTCATCCACAGGTCCCCTTCGGAATCCACCAAGAGGGCATGCCCGTGAAAGCGACGATTCGGCGGTCCCTCCACCCGCTCACAATGGTCTCCCCTCACATGAAACAATCCGGTGGGCTCGACGGCCACCCAGACTCCCTGTTGGTGATCGGCGGCCATCGAGACGACTTCCTCCCCCAGCCCCTCCTTCCACCCGACCTGCGTGAGCCCCAGGGAACCCAGATGCTGCAATCCCCGCTTCGTCCCGATCCACACACCGCCCGGCTCGGCAGACGCCAAGTCCATGACGTAATTGTGCGCCAAGCCTTCGGCGTCCGTCAGGGTAGTGATTTTTCCCGACTGCCAGCGGCTCAACCCGCCTCCGGCCGTGCCAATCCATAGTCCGCCGAGGCCGTCGGAAGCCAGGGCCTGAATGGCGAGGCTTTTCAATCCCTCGGCCAACCCGAAGGAGGTGAAGCTGACACCGTCGAACCGCGCCAATCCTCCGGCCGTGCCCACCCAAAGGTAGCCGTCCTCGGTCTGGGCGATCGCCCGGACCGTGCTCTGAGGCAAGCCGTCCGGGGCGAGCCACGATTGTTCGAGAAATGAAGTTTCCGGGACGGTTGCTGCGAGCGTCCTCGTGAAGTCTCCGTTGCTCATCCAGCACAGCAGAACCGCCAGCCCCCAGCGAGCCGGCGTTGGCGAAGGAATCTCCCGCGCGTACCGCATTTTGGACGTGAGGCGCACTGCAGTCCTGGCACCGAGTGAACCGAGACCGGCGCGCGAAGTAAACAGAGAGCACAGAGTCGGAGACAGGACACCTTTTTGCGCTGTGCCGTCGGCTACGGCTCGGGAGATCGCCACGAATGTCGAGCAAGGCACTCGATCTCTCTTGCCTGCCATTGGCCGAGCTTGGCTCCAAAATATGGAGACCAAAGTGGACAGCAATCCAATCCTCCAGGGTGCTGTCGGATAGCCAGGGTGTAGGCTTGAATTCGCCGGCTTTCGCTGCATATTTGCCTCGGGATACGGCAGTTAGAAGACCGAACCCGACCACCGGCTCCAGTCCCAACTGCATACGCATTAGGGATTTGGGAGGAAGGGAAGGGCCACTGCCAGTGAATTGACACCGGGGCCTCTGACTCCGGAACGATTTTCAAGGAACTCCACTGAAACTCGCCCACCGCTCGCTAACGGGCAGTTCTCGAACTGGTTCAAGCTCTCGAACCAGCCTTGAATCACCGGTTCCTCCTGTTCAGACGCGGCCTCAACTACTACTGCGAAGACACCACCACCGGCCGCCAGACCAGCCTTCGCACCAAAGACGCGCGGGAAGCCCAAAGCCTCATCAACGCCCGCAACGAGTCCGTTCGTCAACCGCTTCTCAACCTCCAAATCGCTCTCACCTACCTGGCCGCCAGCGACTCCGGAGTCGCCAGCCGGACCTGGCAAAGTGCCCTCCAGGCCTTGATTGAAACCAAGCGCGGTTCGACCCGGGAGCGCTGGGGACGGGCCGCTCGCGACTCCGCCTTGGCGTCCCTTCTCCCGCGGAAGGTGATCGAAACCCAGGCGGAACACTTCCTCACGGTACTCAACGCCGGCTCAGTGAGCACCAATGTGCATTTGCGCAAACTGCACAACTTCTGCCTGGATATGGGCTGGCGTCCCTGGCCGGTTCTGCCCAAACGGCAGTGGCCCTCCGTCGAATTCAAGGAAAAGCGAGCGATCACGGCCCAAGAGCATCAGGCGATCATTGCCCGGGAACCGAACGAGGAAACTCGAAGTTTCTACGAACTTTTGTGGCACCTAGGGGAATCCCAAACCGATGTCGCCACCCTGACGGCCGAAAACGTGGATTGGGGGAATCGGGTCGTGACCTACACCCGCCACAAGACAAGCGCCCTGTCGCAACTCCACTTTGGGGACCAAGCGGCCGCCGTTCTTTCCCGCCTGCCTCGGAATGGCTTCTTGTTTCCCCGTCTGGCCCGCATGCACGAAAAGCACCGGGCCAAGCAGTTCAAATGTCGTTGCACCCTCTTGGTGTAGACGTCCTCGGCAGGCGCCCAATACTACTAATTGGGTGCTTCAAAGTGACTTGAACTGTGAAGCCCTCGGAATCAACTCCTCGCGAACCGTGGTTGGCTGGTCAGGGACCAGCTCGACCGCCAGCGATCAACGGGCGGTCATCCATCTGTTTCCCGGCGTCAGTGGCAAAACCTGGATTGATTTGAACGATCCGCACTTTGTGCGGTCACCCAATGGGACCTTGCGCAGCGCGACTGCCATCACCGATTCGAGGGTGATCGTGGGATCTGGAGTCCTTTCAGGATCACCTCGAGCATTCCTGTTGATTCCACGGACGCCCGGTCAATAATCCTTAAATGAATTGCTCCATGAGAAAACGTTTTTGTGGTCCTTGCAGGACTTGTGGCTCTGACGTGCGTGAGCGAGCTTCGGGCCATTGAGACCCCAATTCAGGGAAACAGATTGGTTATTAGCACGGTGTCAGGTGACGCTGAGACCGGGGACGTGTTCGAGTATTCGATTGTACAAGGCTCAACGATCCGAACGGAGCCAGATTATTATGAAGAGTACAGAATAAGCTTTGTCATCATCGGAAGATTTAGCCATGCGGTGTGCTTGCGCCCCACCAATAGTCCGATTTCCTTTCAAAGAGAGGCATCCATCGGATCCGCCAACCCTGTTTATCTCACCGATGGTGGAAATCCCTGGCTGGGCCTCGCGGCGTTTCGTCAGATTCGAAACTCGCCTGTCGCCCCATGGCGCTATCTCGATTTTCCGTCCAACAGTTCCGTTGACAGATTCCTAAGGAATCAGACAAACTTATGGATCGGATTCCGGTTTCTCGGAGAGGCCGGCCTGCACTACGGGTGGATGCAGTTTGCCCGCACCAACACGCACTTCACCACGCCCTTCGAACTGGTCACCCACCGATGGCATCCCATTCCCGACCAGCCCATCGGGGCCGGGCAGCCGCCGGTCGTCCCGGTGGAGACCCACATCACCGGCCGGGGGCAGCTCCGACTGGCTTGGTCCGGGTTCGTGGCCACCTGGATCCTCGAGTATTGCGACGTGCTGGATCCGGAGGCGGTGTGGCTGCCGGTCCCCGAGGCGGGCAGCACCGAGGTCCTGTTGCCACTGCCGGAGGGGCAACGCTTCTTCCGCCTTCGGGAACCCCAAGCACCGTGATGCACTCGGTACCGGAAGAGGTTGCCTCGCGTGAAGATTCCTGTTGATTTGGAAATCGTTCAGGAGCTGACGGGCCCCAATGGGATTGTCCATGCAACAGACCCTTCCTGCGATCTGGATGACACTGATGGCTCTGGCGCACGTCGGAGTGCTTCGCGCCATCGAGACCCCGATTCAGGGAGACAAACTGGTGCTCAGCACAGTGGTGGGTGACGCTGAGACCGGCGACGTGTTTGAGTATTCCATCGTGCAGGGCTCAACCATCCGAACCGAGCCGGACTATTATGAGCAGTATCGTATCAGTTTCTATATCATCGGGCGATTTCACCAAGCGACGTGTTTGCGGCCAACGTCGAGCCGGGTGGCGTTTCAAGAAGATGAGCCGATTGGGCCCGCCAATCCCATCTACCTGACATCAGATGGAAGTCCTTGGCTGGGCCTCGGGGCGTTTTCTCAAATTCGAAACTCGCCTGTCGCGTCGTGGCGCTATCGCGATGACTTGGCCAATTTCCCTCCCGCAAGATTCCTCCGGGATCAGACGAACCTGTGGATTGGATTCCGGTTTCTCGGAGAGGCCGGGCCGCACTACGGATGGATGCAGTTTGCCCGCACCAACACCCTCTTCACCACGCCCTTCGAACTGGTCACCCACCGCTGGCATCCCATCCCCGATCAGCCCATCGGGGCCGGGCAGCCGCCGGTCATCCCAGTGGAGACCCTGATCACCGGCGATGGGCAGCTCCGCCTGGCCTGGTCCGGGTTCGTGGCCACGTGGATCCTCGAATACTGTGACGTGCTGGACCCGGAAGCGGTCTGGCTGCCGGTCCCCGAGGCGGGTGGCACCGAGGCCCTGTTGCCGCTGCCGGAGGGGCAACGCTTCTTCCGCCTTCGGGAACCCCAAGCACCGTGATGCACCCAGTAGCAGAACAGATTGCGTTACGGGCGGAGACCAACCGACTCCCCAAAGCTCCGGCATGGCCCGCCCGCCCGGACGGCTTCACGCTGATCGAGCTGCTGGTGGTCGTCGCCATCATCGCCCTCCTGGCCGGCCTGCTGCTGCCCGCCGTCTCCAAGGCCCGCGCCCAGGCCCAGGCCATCGCCTGTCTCAACCACCTCCGGCAGTTGCAGTTGGCCTTCCAGCTCTATGCGGACGAGCATCGGGACTACATCACGGCCACTGAGACAGAGATCAGCCTGGACGGCGCGCTCCGCTGGGTGGATGGCATCATGTCGCCCTCGCACACCGACCGTCACAGCGACATGACCAATCGCCAATTGTTGATCGCCCCGGGACCCGGGCATCTGGGGCCCTACGTCAAGCGCCCGGAGATCTTCCACTGCCCCTCGGACCGCAGCCGGACCAACCTGACCCGGAACCGGGGTCCGCTGCGCGTCCGCAGCTATACCATGAACCCTTACATGGTGTTGGGGGACGGGATCGCCCTCGGGCCGGGCGACCACTACACCTACGATCCCAATGCGTTCGTGCGCACGGAGGATTTCCAGCGCATGGCGCCCTCCGAACTGTTCATCTTCATTGATGAGCATGAGCTGACCATCAAGAACGGGTGCTTCCGGCTGGCCTGGCCGATGGGTCCGCGTTACGAGTGGGTGGGTCACTGGCCGGCGCGGCGACACGGGGGACGGGCGTCCATCACCTTTGCCGACGGCCATGCCGAGCTCCACAAATGGGTGGATCCCCGCACCGGCCCGCCGGTGAAGACCTGGGACGACGCCTTCGCCTTCGGCTTCGGGGCCAGCGACAACCCCGACTACCAGTGGCTGTGGGAGCGCACCAACGGCGGCATCCCGACCGCAGCGCCGTAATCGGACGGCGAGGACGAAGAAGGGCCGCCGGAGCACGACCAAGTCACAGGTCCTCTGTCTCAACATTGCGGTCCCTCCCGTCCCATGATCGAAATTCTTCGCCTCTGCGCCCTTCGCGCCATTGGCGTGAGGCTCACGCAAAGGACGTAGGGGCCGCAAAGGGGAGCGAACAGAGTGACAGGTCATTTGTTCGCCCGTCCATGATCGAAATTCTTCGCCTCTGCGCCCTTCGCGCCCTTGGCGTGAGGCTCACGCAAAAGACGCAGGGGCCGCAAAGGGAAGCGAATAGAGTGACAGGTCATTTGTTCGCTCGTCCCATGATCGAGAGGGATGGCGGGGCTTGCCGAAAATTCGTGGTGCGCCGTTTGAACGTCCGATGGGTTACAGACGTCCACAACGGGTGAGATGGTTCAACCGGCGGCCTTCAAGTGTTGGCAGAGGGATCCTGCTGCGGCAGTGAGGGTTCGCCGGATGTCGTTGGTGCTGCCGCAGAACTGAGCGCGCTGGTGAGCGCGTTAAGGATCCCATCACCCGGGGGCCGGTCGTTTGACCGGCCCCCGCCGTTTTTTGAATCGGGAGGGGGGGAACCTCGGATCGGTGGCCCCAACGCCAATGACGGCGCCGCCCCACAGGTCGAGGTTGAAGTTGAAACGGCGGAGGCGTGGATGGGCGCGGACTTTCCCCCGCTGCGCGCGGGGAAGCGCAGCGGGGAACGCGAGAAGCGCCGGAGGATAGGGCTCCCCGCGTTCCCCGAGGGGTTTGCCGGGATGATGCGGAGGAAGATGGGGACTCGGAACCCTCGCCCCACCTGTTGCCCCGCCTGCTGGTGGCTCGACGGAAGCAGGGGCGGTCCGCATGATTCTCGTGTGGTTTCCAAGACAAAGGCGACGTGGCGGCTCGCGGCTGGCTGGATGCTGGTTTGCAGCGGCATTCTGGCCCAGACAGCGGCCAGCCGGTCTGTTTGGAAACCCTTGGCGCCGCCACAAAGCACTCGCCCATCGGGATTTGTCAGCATGGATCCGGTGGCCGCGGGACTCCAGTTCACCAACCGGCTCCTGCCGGAACGCTATCTGACAAACCATATCTATCTGAATGGTTCCGGCGTGGCGCTCGGGGACGTCAACGGGGATGGCAGGGCGGATCTCTTTCTGGCGGCGCTGGAAGGCCGGAGCGAGCTGTTCGTGAACGGGGGGGACTGGAAGTTTATTCAGGCGACCCGGGAGGCTTTCCCTGAGGGATTTCCGGCGGTGGATGCCACCGGGGCGGTGCTGGCCGATCTGGATGGTGACCGGGATCTGGACCTGGTGGTCAATACCTACGGCCAAGGGACCTGGATTTGGAAGAACGACGGCGCAGGGAGATTCCTTCGGGGTCCGCTGCTCAATCCGGGGCGGGCCGGAACGAGCCTGGCGCTGGCCGATGCCGATGCCGACGGAGATCTGGATCTCTACATCGCCAACTATCGGTCCAGCAGCATTCGCGACGATCCGGCCGGGAAGTTCACCCTTCGAACCGAGAGCGGCCGGCAACGGGTGGTCGCCTACAACGGACGCTCCACTTCGGAGCCGGATTTGATCGGGCGTTTCTACGTGACGCCGGCGGGGGTGAAGGAAAACGGGGAGCCCGATGCGTTTTACCTGAACGATGGCGCGGGGCGGTTCACGGCGGTGTCGTGGACCGGAGGAGCCTTCCTCAATGCGTCGGGCCAGCCGCTGACCGCGGTGCCTCATGACTGGGGACTGAGCGTGCTGTTTCGCGATTTGACGGGCGATGGACGTCCGGATCTCTACCTAGCCAACGATTTCGAATCGCCGGATCGCCTCTGGATCAACGAGACGCCCCCCGGCGGCGCGCCGCGTTTCCGGTCCGCCGGCCCGCAGGTGCTGCGACATACGGCGGCATTTGCCATGGGCGCGGATGCCGCGGACATCAATCGCGACGGCGTGGACGATTTCCTGGTGCTGGACATGCTCAGCCGCGACCACCGGGAACGCAACGTACAGACCGACGGGCTGCCGACGACCCCGGTGGATCCGGCGTCGTATCCGGACGTGCTCCAGTTCTCGGCCAATGCGCTCCACCTCGGGCGCGGGGACGGCACGTTCGCGGAGATCGGC
>Ga0268299_1002529_pt1 | contig 21327 bp, 16 predicted proteins | sample NOBtaG_FD_193484 | JGI IMG/M metagenome (GOLD analysis project Ga0268299, IMG submission 193484) | Activated sludge microbial communities from bioreactor in Nijmegen, Gelderland, Netherland - NOB reactor | ecosystem: Engineered > Bioreactor > Aerobic > Activated sludge | place: Netherlands... | reverse complement strand
AGGTGCACGAGGTTGGCGTCGAGGTCGCCGTCGTGGGGGAGGCTCCACACCACGCCGGCCGGTCCCGTGGTGTCGGTGGCCCCCACGTCGACCACCACCGGCTCCCTGTCGGTGCTCATAACCTCTAGTCCCACACTTGAAGACTACTGGAAAAGGGCGGCGGCGTGCAGGTCCGGAGTCCGGGTCCCGGGCCCGGGTTCAGGCCAGGGGGCGGACGACGGCCACGACCACGAGGCCCTGATCGGTGGTGCAGGGGCTGAGCGAGATGTCGAGCCGTAGGGGGGAGCCGTCCTTGCGCTGGCCCACCAACTCGAGGCCCGATCCCATGGGGCGGGGGCAGGGGTCGGCTCCGTAGCGGGCCCGCTGGCGGCCGTGGGCGGATCGCCGGGCGGACGGTAGGAGCTGCTCGACCGACGCGCCGGCCAGCTCGCCCGGCCCATAGCCGAAGAGGTCGAGGACGCACTGGTTGGCCTCGACGATGCTGCCCGTGTCGTCGATCGCCAGGACCCCGTCGGTTCCGTTGGCCCGTACCGCCGCCAGGAGGCTCTCGGGCCAGGTCCGGGGGGTGGCGGCGGTGGCGCCGACGTCGTCGGCGTAGGGGGTGAGGGCCAGGGCGGCGATGTCGGCCAGGGCACGCACGAAGTGCCGATCGTCTTCCTCGATCGGAAGCGGCGTCTTGAACGACAGGCCGAAGGCCCCGAAGATCCGGCCCCGGGCCCGAAGGGGTATGGCAACCCAGCCATGGGAGTCGGGCGAGCTGACCACGAGGTCGGGGAACCGGCGCAGCCCCTCCTCCCGTCCGGTGAGCCAGATCTCCTCGCCGGTCCGCACGCAGGCCGGCAGGGGGAGGGTGCGGTCCAGGGTCATGGGGCCGAGCCGTGGGATGGAGCGGGCGGCGCTCCCGGCGGCGGCCGCCAGCACCAGGGTGTCGCCTTCCAGCAGGGTCACGGCCCCGCTGGGTGCGTCCATGCCGGCCATTCCCTGGTTGACGAGGATCTCGACGATCTCGGTGGCCGAGGCGTCGCCGGTGAGCGCATTGGCGATCATGGCCAGCCGCTGATACTTGTCCATGTCTGACGCGGCGGACAGTTGCTTCATGTGCGGTACCCCCGGGGAGGCACGGCATTCTAGTTGCTTGGTCGGGTGATGGAGGTTTCGCTCCACGCGCCGGCCCGGGCCGCTGCTCGCCGGTCCCGAAAGCGGTCGAGGCGGTGCATGGCCGGGGTGGCGGCCACCCCGTGCACGAGGATCGACAACAGGACGGTGAAGGCCGCCATGGCCCACACCCGATCGGGCTGGTCGAAGTCGTGGGACGTGGTGGCGTAGGCCAGGTAGTAGATCGAGCCGATGCCCCGTATCCCGAAGAAGGCGATCGTGCGCCGTTCCCGGGTGGTCGCCGGGCTGCCGATCAGGGCCACCCGGCAGGCCAGCGGGCGGGCGATCAGGATGCAGGCCAGGGCGACGGCGATGCCTGCGGCGTCGAGCCCGGCGAGGAGCCCGCTGACCAGCGCCCCGCCGAGCAGCACGAGGAGCCCGACGACGAGCAGCTGCTCGATCTCCTCGGCGAAGTTGTGGAGGACGGCGTGGTAGGTGTGGCCCCGCTCGGCGGATCGGATGGTGAGGGCAGCCACGAACACGGCCACGAAGCCGTAGCCGTGGACCGCTTCCACCGCGCCGTAGGCCAGGAGGGTGGCCGCCAGGGACACGAAACCGGTGGCGGTCTCGGCCAGGCCGAGGTGGCGGCGGGCGGGGAACATCATGCGGGACAGGGCCTTGCCCACCAGCCAGCCCACGGCGACGCCGAGGGCGAGACGCAGGACGAGGTCGGTGGCCAGCCAGTCGGCGACGCCGGCCCAGGTGATACGGCCCTCCGACTCCTGCAGGGCCAGGGCGGCGTAGACGAACGGGAAGGCCAGGCCGTCGTTGAGGCCGGCCTCGCTGGTGAGCGAGAAGCGGACCTCGTCCTCGTCCTCGTCCGGGTCGCCGGTGGCCGGTGCCTCGTCTTCGCCCACCGTGGGCTCGCCCACCTGCACGTCGGCCGCCAGCACCGGATCGGTGGGGGCCAGGGCCGCGCCCAGGAGCAGGGCGGCGCCGATGGGGAGGCCGGCGGCGAGGCCGAGCCCGGTGATCAGGGCGATGGTGAGGGGCATGCCGATGCCGAGCAGCCGCCACGTGGTCGACCACGACCGCCAGCCGATCGGGCGATCGAGCTTGAGGCCGGCTCCCATGAGGGACACCAGCACGCCGAGCTCGGCCGCCCGCTCGAACCACTCGCCCTGGGTCTCCACGTCGGGCGAGAAGCCGACGGGTAACGAGAACACTGCGGCCCCGATCGCCACCAGCACGATGGGCAGCGACAAGGGCCGGTCGGCCAGCTTGACCGGGAGCCAGGCCGACAGCAGCACGATCAGGCCGGCGCCGAGAAGGACGACCTCATAGGAATCCACCCCGTGCCCTTACCCGATCGGGTCGGCCGCGCCGCCACGTGGCGGGCGTCACCTCGGCGGCGGCGGGCGTCGGCGTGGCCGAAGCGTCGCCGGGGTAACTCGTCGGCAGGGGAACGAACGAACGGGGGAGTGCCATGACGTCCGGGGGTGCTGGGGACGAGGCGGCGGCTGCCGTGGTGGCGGCAGCCGGGGGGCGGGGCTTACGGCTGCCGGTGGTCTACCGGCGTTCGGAGCTGTTCCAGGCGTTGTTCAGCGCCGATCACGGTGCGGTGACGGCGATCCTGCCGTCGGCCGCGCTGCGCCCCCTGCGGCTGGGCCGGGGTCGCTGCGTCTACACGGTGACGGTGCTGCGTCACCACGAGGCGGTCGTCGGTGACGGGGCAGGGGGAGTGCACCTGGTGCGACCCTACGGGGAGATGGTGCTCGGCCCGGCGGTGACCGACCGGTGGTTGCCGCCCGGTGCGCCGCTGGTCGTGCCCGGTCCGCCCCCGGCGTCGGTGGGGGTCTTCGTGGCCCACATGCCGGTCACGACGCGTGAGGCCCGCGACCTCGGACGTGGGCTCTGGGGGTTCGCCAAGTTCGTGGCCGACATGCGCTTCTCGGACGGCCCGAGCTCCCGGTCGGCCCGTCTGGCCGAGAACGGCGCCGAGATCCTGTCGGTCGAGGTGGCGGTGCGCGGCTCGGTGCGCTTGGAGCATGGTGCCTCGACCCTCTACTCCACCCTCGATGGCCGCCTGCTGCGGACCCGGTGCCCTACGATCGCGATCGTGCGCCGCTCGATGCGGGGCCACGGGCGATTGACGCTCGGCGGGCATCCGATCGCCGACGAGCTGCGGCGGTTGGATCTGCGCGAGCGACCGTACGCCACGCAGACCTCGGTGTGGCAGCAGTTGCTGTTGCCCGCCGGGGCCGACGCCGGCGCGGCCAGCGGGTACGAGGGCCACCGTGGCCTGGATCGGGAGCTCGGTCGGTACCTCGTGGAGGCGAACGGTGCTGACGTCGACCTGTACCAGGAGATGCCGGCCGTCTCGCCCGTCTCCGGCCTGTGGAGTGCCGAAGCGCCGGGCCGCTGACCCCGCGCCCGGGTCGGATCCCTCGCCCTGGTCGGGCCCCCGTCGAGCTGTCAGCCGAGAACGAGCTGGGCCAGGTAGGAGAGGAGGTTGAGGGCGATGAATGCGGCGGCGATCGTGGCGCCCACGATCGCCGGCAGGCGGCCGCCGGGGCGGCCGAGCCTCATCGCCCGGCGCCCGAGCACCACGGCGGCGGCACCGGGAAGGGCGAAGACGACGAGCGCAGGTAGCCCCGCGGCGACGATGGCCCAGATCGGCGCGCCGTCCTCGTCGCCGCCGACCCAGGTGTACAGGCCTTCGCCGACCACGAACGCGGCGACGAACGAGATCGGGTAGGCGCCGAGCGCCCACCATGCCCGGCGATAGGCGCGGGCGGCGGGCTGGTCCGGGGCACCGGTGCCCCCCGACGTCGTGATCCTCGGACCGTTCACGTTCGTGACCATGTCGACAGCCTCCGTTCGGCTGATCACAGCATGAACCGTCGGCGCCGACGGGGGGAGGGCCGTTGGACCGTTGGCCGTCGGCAGCGCTGACGGCTGCGGCCGTCGTCCTACTGGGGAATGAGCTGGACCGCCAGGTCCACGGTGATGTCGTCGCTGAGGATCATCGACGGCACGTTGGGTGCCACCCCGAAGGCGTTGCGGGAGACGGTCCCGGAGGCGACGAAGCCGATGTGCTCCTTCTGGTCGAGCGGGAACAGGGCCCGTCCGGTCATCGTGGTGTCGATGGTGACGGATTGGGTGACGCCCCGCAGGGAGAGGTCGCCGGTGACGCTCCAGGCGTCCTCCGCCCCTTCGATCCGGGTGCTGCGGAAGGTCATGTGCGGGTGCTGGGCGGAGTGGAAGAAGTCTTCGCCCTGCAGGTGCTGCTCCCGGCCCGCATGTGAGCTCTGGAGCGACAGGAGGCCGATGGTCACGTCCAGCTCGCTGTCGTCGGCGCTGTCGCCGACCGTGAGCTGGCCCGAGAAGTCGGCGAACAGGCCCCGTACGGGCGTGAGGCCGAGGTGAACGACGGTGAATCCGATCTGAGAATGCGTGACGTCGAGTAGGTAGGTGCCGCGGGCGAGCGGTAGAGGCATGAGTGCCAGTTAGCGCTGCTTTCGGCCAACGGTCAACCGGGCAAGGGGACCCGGGTGCCAGACGTCCACGGGCCGATGCGGCCCATCGTGGCTAGGTTTGTGCGTGGTGGACGTCGAGGTGCGGCTGCTCGGGGGCTTCGAGATCCGAGTCGACGGTCGGCCCGACAGCGGGCAGGACCTGGTGCGACGGGACGCGGCCCGGCTGGTGAAGCTCTTGGCGCTGGCGCCCGGTCATCGCCTGCACCGGGAGCAGGTGTTCGACGCCCTGTGGCCCGATGCGCCGTTCGATCGCCTCGCCAACCGGCTGCACAAGGCGGTCCATTTCGTGCGCAAGGCCACCGGTGCCGTCGGCGCCGTCGTCCTGAGCGGGGAGACCGTCGCATTGTTCCCCGACGCGGACCGTCTCGTCGTCGATGTCGAGCGGTTCGAGCACCAGGCGTCGAAGGCGCTCGATCGCGACCGCACGGGGCCCGACCGCGCCGCCGCGCTGGAAGAGGCGATCGATGCCTACCCCGGCGAGCTGCTCCCGTTCGACATCTACGAGGAGTGGACGGCGGCCCGCCGCCACCATCTCCAGAGCCGGTTCCGGGACGTGCTCCGGGCCGCCGGTCGGTTCGATCGGCTCGTGGCGCTCGACCCTACCGACGAGCAGGCGCGGGCGGCGGTGATGCGGGCGATGCTGGCGGCCGGAGACCGAGCCGGTGTCCTGCGTCAGTTCGACCTGCTCCGGGAGGCGCTGGACCGGACAGTGGGCGTGGAGCCGGGGCCCGAGGTCTGCGCGCTGCGCAGCGAGGCCGAGCGGCTCACGGTCGGCGCCCCGGGCGGGGCTCCGTCTGCAGCCGCGGGTTCGCGGGGCGGCGACGGCCGTGGGGCGAGGGGCACACCGCTGCCCGTGCCGCTCACCCCGTTCGTGGGACGGGTGGAAGAGCTCGGCCGTCTCCTGGCCGCGATGGCGGGGCAGCGGCTCGTCACCGCCACCGGGCCGGGAGGCGTGGGCAAGACCCGGCTCGCCCTGGCGGCGGCCCAGCGCCTGGCGGCCGACCATCCCGACGGTGCGGTGTTCGTCGACCTGGTGGCGGTGACCGAGCCCGCGCAGGTGGCGGCGGCCGTGGCTGATGCGATCGGCCTGCCCGAGGAGCGGGCGGGCGAGGACCGCCAGCAGATCCTGCTGGCTGCGCTGGCCGACCGGGACGGGTTGTTGGTCCTCGACAACTGCGAGCAGGTTCTCGATGGGGTTCGGCCTCTGGTCGAGCGGATACTGCGGGCGTGCCCGCAGATCAGGGTGCTGGCCACGAGCCGGATCCGCCTGATGTTGCCGTTCGAGACGGTGCTGGCGGTGCCCGGCCTGTCGCTGGGGGAGGGGCCGGACCCGGAGGGCGGCGTGGCGCGGGCGCCCGAGGGGGACGCGTGCACCCTGTTCGTGGAGCGGATGACGGCGGCCGGGGCGGGCCCGCCGTCGACCCCGGAGGAGTGGGCGATCGTGCAGCGCGTCTGCCGCGTGCTCGATGGCGTGGCCCTCGCCATCGAGCTGGCCGCCGCCCGGGTGCCCGGCATCGGTCTCGACGGGCTGGCCGGCGCCCTCGACGCCCATCTGCCCCTCCTGGAGGTGGGTCACCGAGCCGAGGAGCGCCACCGCTCGATGCGGGCGATGATCGACTGGAGCTACGACCTGCTCGACGACGACGAGCGTCAGGTGCTGCGGGCGGCCGCCGTGTTCGCCGCCGGCTTCGACGTCGGGGGGTTGGCGTCTGTGCTGGGATGGGAGCGCGCCGCGGTGCTCGACGCCGTGGGCCGGCTGGTGGACTGGAATCTGGTGGCCAGGGTGCCGGGCGGTGTCGGGCGGTATCGGATGCTGGAGACGATCCGGCAGTACGGGGTGGAGCTGGTGGCGGGGACGGCCGAGGAGCCGGTGCTGCGGGCGGGGCACCGGGCCTGGGTGGCCGGCCGGGTGGCGCAGCTCGGAGCGGGTCCGGGGGTCGGGGGTGACGAGGGCGGCGATGCCGCCTGGTGTGCCGAGGTCGACGCCGTGCTCGACGAGGGCCGGGCTGCCCTGCGTCGCGTGGGCGACGAGCCGGGCGAGGCCGGGCCGGCCGGACGGTTGTCCGGGTCGATGGCGGCACTGGCCTTTCAGCGGGGTCGGCCCGGCGAGGCCCAGCACCGCTACGAGGAGGCGGCGGCGTGGGCCGGCACCGCGCCGGAGCGGCAGCGGAACCTGCGATTGGCCTCCGGTGCGGCGGCCGCCCGGCTGGCGGGGGCCGAGGCCGTCGACCTGCTCCGGGCGGCCGCCGACGCGACGGGCGGCACCGGCGACGAAGCGGCCGAGGACCTGGCCATGATCGTGATGTACCTCTACCGGTGCCCGGGGATCATGGGGCGGCCGGTGACCGTGGAGGAGGCCGAGGGCTATCTGGCCCGGGCCAGGGAGGCCAGCCGGGGTGGGGCCCGGGCCCAGGCGGCGGTGGCCATGGCCGAGGGCTGGGCGCCCGACTTCAACGCCCGGTCCCAGGCTCACACCGAGCGGGCGCTGGCCCTGAGCGGGGCCGCCGGGGATCCGCTGCTGCACAACATCGTCCTCGACCAGGTGATCGCCGGTGAGATGGCCAAGGGCGACCTCCAGGAGGCGCTGTCGGTGGTCCGGTCCCGGGTGGCACTGATCGAGCCCTGGGTGGCCGACGCCCGGACCGGGTTCGAGATCTACGACGCCTCCCACATGGCGTGCAGCCTGCTCCTCGGGTCGGGTGAGCTGGCCGAGGCCCGTCGGTGGGCCGATGTGGTGGCGGCGCTGCCGTTCTTCCGGGAGCAGCGTCACGTCGGGCTGGCCCGCCGGCTGGAGGTCGACGCCGTGGCCGGGGAGCCGGAGGCGGTGGTGGCCAACGGCGAGCTGTTCGAACGGGACTGGATCCGGGCCGGTCGGCCACGGGCGAGCAACCTGTCGATCGCCGCCTTCAGCGTCTCGGTGGCCCACCGGATGCTGGGCGACGACGGCGAAGGCAGCCGCTGGCGGGGGATCGCAGACCTGTTGGGTGCATCGTCGGGGCAGGGGCGGCGGACCGACGTCGGATGGTTGCCGGTCCTCGACGGGCTCGCCCTCCTCCACGTCGGGCGGGCCCGGGACGCGGTGACCAGGTTGGCGGTGGCGCCCGACGACAGGGTCAGCTGGAGCAACCAGTACCTGGCCATGTGCCTGCCGTGGTACGCCGCGCTGTGGGCGGAAGCGGCGGTGCTGGCCGGGGAGCCCGACGCCAGCGAGCGGGTGGCTCGGGCGATGGCGGTGGCCAGCGGCAACCCGATCGCGGTGGGGATCCTCGAACGGTGCCGGGCCCTCCTGGCCGGCGACGGTGGGGCGTTGACCCGGTTGGCCGGGGCGTTCACTGCGGCGGGTTGCCCCTACCAGGAGCGGCGGAGCCGATCGCTGGGATGAGCCGCCCCAGCCCCACCTGATGAGTGAAGTCCGCCCATCGGGGGTATCGCTCGGGCCAGGGACGACAGGACCGGGCTCTCGGTGCGCGTCGACTGCGCGAGGGGGCGGGAGCGGAGAGGGGAGAAGGGGTGAGCCAACTGGCGACGATCGACCGCCGGGCGGCGACGTGGGGCGTGCTGGCGGTGCTCGTGGCGGTGGCGATCGCGGTGCTGGGGAGCGGCAACCTCCGGTGGTTCGACGCGGCGCTGGTCGGCTACCTGTTCGGCACGCTGTTCGCCATCTTCGCCGTGGTCTACCGGTATCTGATCTGGTTGCAGCGTCCCCCGACTGCCCGCTTGAACCGCCGGGGATGGGAGGCGTTTCGTCGCCCGGGCCGCCGGGGCCGAAACGCGCTGGCGCTCCCGGGCCTGGTGGTGAGCAACCTGCTGGTCCAGTCGTTCATCCGGGGCCGGTCGCGCAGCCGATGGTTGGCCCATCAGCTCGTGTTCTGGGGCTGCGTGCTGGCTGCGCTGGTGACGTTTCCTCTGGTGTTCGGGCTGTTGCACTTCGAGTCGGTCGGGCAGAACGGTCGCCGGTACCGGGCCTTCGTCGGCCCGGTCGGGACCTTGGAGTTCGACAGCCGCAGCGTCGTCGGCTGGATGACGTTCCACCTGCTCGACATCTCGGCCGTCCTCGTGCTCGCCGGGGTGTTCGTCTTTCTGGCCCGTCGTGTCCGCGACCCCGGTGCGCTGGCGGTCGAGCGGTCGAACGACTTCCTCGCGCTCGCCGGATTGTTCGCGGTGTCGGTGACGGGGTTGGCACTGACGGCGTCGAACCTGTGGATGGAGGGCCGGTTCTACGTGTTCCTGAACACGGTCCACGCGCTGACGGTGATCCTCGGTTTGATGTACATCCCGTTCGGCAAGTTGTTCCACATCTTCCAACGACCGGCGAACCTCGGGGTGGCCTACTACAAGCGGGAGGGTGAATCCGGCCCGCAACAGGCATGTGCCCGCTGTGGCCAGGAGTTCGCGTCGCAGCTCCAGATGAACGACCTGAAGGATGTTCTTCCCCAGGTCGGCTTCGACTACCGCATTCCGTACTCCGACGGCAGCTATCAGGACCACTGCCCGCGCTGTCGACGCGCGCTGGTGGCCCTGGCGCAGTCGCGGGCGGTCAGAGGATTCGGCTGAATGGCGCGCCGCCCGATCAGCGAAGAGGAGCTCGTCGCCCGGTACGGGCCCCATCTCAACCAGGCACCGCCGGGCGGATGGAACGCCGGGATCGACGCCGACCGCGAGGTCAAGACCCACTGCTGCTTTTGCGGCCAGCAGTGCGGCATCGTCCTCAAGGTGAAGGACGACGAGGTCGTCGGGTTCGAGCCGTGGTACGAGTTCCCGTTCAACGAGGGCAAGCTCTGCCCCAAGGGGGTGAAGCGGTACCTGCAGAACGCCCACCCCGACCGGATCCTCGATCCGCTCGAACGTGACCCGTCCCGCCCCGGTGGCTTCCGCCCCGTCTCCTGGGACCATGCGCTCGACCGCACGGTCGGCGAGATCCGCCGCATCCAGGCCGCCCACGGCAACGACGCCTTCGCCATGCTCTCCGGCGTCTCGCTCGACAACGAGAAGTCGTACCTGATCGGCAAGTTCGCCCGGCTGGCGCTCGGCACCGCCAACCTCGACTACAACGGCCGGCTCTGCATGGTCTCGGCCGGGGTGGCCAACAAGCGGGCGCTCGGTATCGACCGGGCGGCGAACCCCTGGAGCGACATCCCCCTGGCCGAGGTCGTGTTCGTGATCGGGGCGAACATCGCAGAGTGCGCTCCGATCACCACGAGCTGGATCTGGCGTGCCCGCGACAACGGCGCCAGGCTCATCGTCGCCGACCCGCGGGTCACGCCCGGAGCGCGCACCGCGGATCTTTTCCTCGGGCTGCGACCGGGATCGGATTCGGCCCTGCTCGGTGCGATGCTCCACGTGCTCATCGAGCGCGACTGGCTCGACCACGACTTCATCCGGGAGCACACCACCGGCTTCGACGAGGCCGCTGCCGCCGTGGCCGACCACACGCCGAAGTGGGCGGAGCAGATCACCGGCGTGCCGGCGGCCCGCATCGAGCAGGCGGCCGAGTGGTGGGGCACGTCGAAGACCGGGATGCTGCTGCACGCCCGCGGCCTCGAGCACCAGAACAAGGGCGTCGAGAACGTGTGGGCCGCCATCAACCTCGGCCTCGCAGCCGGCAAGTACGGCAAGCCGGGCTGCGGCGTCACCACCATCACCGGGCAGGGCAACGGCCAGGGCGGCCGCGAGCACGGGCACAAGTGCGACCAACTGCCCGGCAACCGCGACATCACCAACCCCGAGCACCGGGCCTACATCGCATCGGTATGGGGGTGCGAGGTCGACGACATCCCGGGCAAGGGCCTCACCGCCGAGGAGATCGTGGAGGCCATCCATCGGGGCGAGATCAAGGGCCTGCTGTCGATCTGCTTCAACCCGGTCGTGTCGCTGCCCGACACGACGTTCACCAGGGAGGCGCTCGACAAGCTCGAGTTCTACGCCGTCATCGACTTCTTCGTGTCGGAGACGGCCTTCCATGCCGATCTGGTGTTGCCGGGCTCGCTGCACGAGGAGGACGAGGGCACCTCCACCAACGTGGAGGGCCGGGTCATCAAGCTCAACCCGGCCAAGACGCCACCGGGCAACGCCCGGCTCGACTGGGAGATCCTGTGCGACCTCGCCCGCCGCCTCGGCAAGGGCCGCTGGTTCCCCTACACGAGCGCCCGGCAGATGTTCGAGGAGCTCCGGGTGGCGTCGAAGGGGGGCAGCGCCGACTATTCCGGCATCACCTGGGAACGGGTGGAGCGCGAGCTCGGCGTGTTCTGGCCCTGTCCCTCCGAGGACCACCCCGGCACCAGGCGCCTCTACGAGGGGGGCCGGTTCTACACCGACGACGGGCGGGGCCGGTTCAACCCGGTCCCGTACCGGCCGCCGGCCGAGGTGGTCGACGACGACTATCCGGTGTGGCTCACCACGGGGCGGGTGGTGAGCCAGTACCTGTCGGGCACCCAGACCCGCCGGATCGGCCCGCTCGTCGCCCAGTACCCGGAGCCGCTGTGCGAGATGCACCCCCGGCTCGCCGAGCGGCACGGCGTGGCCACGGGTGACCTCGTGCGGGTCACGTCGCGGCGGGGGTCGATGACGCTGCCGGCCAACGTGGTGGCCACCATCCGGCCCGACACGATCTTCATCCCGTACCACTGGGCGGGCCGGCAGGCGGCCAACCAGCTCACCAACCGGGCGCTCGATCCGTTGTCGAAGATCCCGGAATACAAGGTCTCCGCCGTCCGCATCGAACGGGTGGGGCCGGCCGGCACGGCGGTCGTCGACGTGCGGGACATGGCGCTGCACGAGCGGGACGTCCGCGGGGGTTCGCCGCGGACCCCGCGGTCGGAGCCGGGCGAGGGCGGTGGCTGATGGCCAGCGTCCCGGTGTCGATCGGCGTGAAGCGGACCCCGGCCACCCGGCCCGTGGCCGGCGCCTTCGGCGACAGCATCTTCGTCATCGACCAGTCCCGCTGCATCGGGTGCCGGGCCTGCGTGCAGGCCTGCGAGGAGTGCGGCACCCACCGGGGGACGTCGATGATCCACCTCGAGGAGATCGACCGGGCGGTCACCACCCAGACGGCGCCGATGGTGTGCATGCACTGCGAAGACCCCACGTGCGCCGAGGTGTGCCCGGCCGACGCCATCAAGCAGAACGAAGACGGCGTGGTGCAGTCGTCCCTCAAGCCGCGCTGCATCGGCTGCTCCAACTGCGTGCTGGCCTGCCCGTTCGGCGTGCCCCGGTACATGGCGGAGCTCGACCAGATGATGAAGTGCGACATGTGTTACGACCGCACCGCCGTGGGCCAGAAGCCGATGTGCGCGTCGGTGTGCCCCAGCGAGGCGTTGTGGTTCGGCACGCCGGAGGCCTTCGCCGCCGCTCGACCGGGCGCGCTGGTGAACGAGTGGTGGTTCGGCAACCAGTACGTCGCCACCAAGGTCCGCGCCGTCGCCGACGCTCCGGGGTCGATCGACGTGTTGGCCGCCGGGGCCGCCCGTCCGTGGCAGGATGATCCCTTCGGTTTCGACGAGCTCGGGAGCGGGGCGTGACCGGCAGCCCGCCGTCCGCCGGGGACCCCGGGGGCGAGGTCGGGCCGGTGGGAGATCCGGTGTGGCGGCAGGACTTCCCGCTCACCGCCGCCGGCGAAGACGCGGTGACCCGCCGCGAGTTCGTCCGCTACCTGGTGCTGGCGTCGGGTGGGTTCGCCGTCGGCAACGTGGGCATCGCCCTGTGGTCGTCGTTGCGGTCGATCAACGAAGGCGAGCCCCGGGCGATCGTGGCCCTGGCCGACGTGCCGGAACGTAGCGCCTACCTGTTCGACTACCCGACGGCGGCCGACCCGGCGATCCTCGTGCACCTGGCGGACGGCGAGTTGCGGGCCTTCTCCCAGAAGTGCACCCATCTCGGTTGCGTGGTCTACTACGAGCCCCAGCGGGGCGAGTTGGAGTGCCCCTGCCACGAAGGCCACTTCGACGCCACCACCGGCGAGGTGCTGGCTGGACCGCCCCAGCGTCCGCTGGGCCGCATCGACGTGGAGGTGCGCGACGGGATGGTGTGGGCGCTCGCCGCCCGAGGTGAGGGTTCCCAGGCGGAGAGGCCCCGGCGGTGACCACGGGCGATCGCATCGGCCGTCAGGAGCCGTCGGCCACGACAGCATCGCAGCGACCGGCGCGGGCTGGTCGCGAGGTGCCCGCCGCGCTCGGCCTGTTCGTCGTGGTGCTGTTGAGCCTGCAGGTCTTCCTGCTCACGGTGGGCCTCGACGCACTCCTCGCCGACGACGACGGGCTCGCCTGGGTGACCGCGGCGTTCTCCGTCGTGCTCGCCGCGGGTTCTGCCGCCTTCTACCGCTACCTGCGATGACGTCGGGGGACGGGCCGCGCCAACCGTCGGGGCCCGGCCCGATCGGCGGCGACATGGCGGCGATCGTGTTGGGGCTGGCCCGGCGGGCCCGGCTCCACTCCCTGACCGAGCGGCACGACTCCACCACGGTCCTCGGCCTGTTCGCGCTCGTGAACGGCCTGATCGCCATCGCCGCCATGGCGGCGGTGGCGTTCGTCACCGGCGAACCGTTCGTGTTCCCCTCGCTCGGTCCCACCGCGTTCCTGCTGTTCTACACGCCGCTGCTGCCGGCGTCGTCCCCCCGCAACACCCTGGGCGGCCACGCCATCGGCGCCGCCGCCGGCTACCTCGCACTGGTGCTGTTCGGCCTGACCGAGGCGGCCCCCGCGCTGGCCACAGAGGTGACCGCCGGACGGGTGGGCGCCGCCGCCGTGTCGCTCGGCTTGACCAGCGGGGCCATGGTATGGGCCCGGGTCCCGCATCCACCGGCGGGAGCTACCACCCTGATCGTGTCGCTCGGCATCCTGCGCGACCCCGGGCAGCTCGCCGTGCTGATGCTCGCCGTCGCTTTGCTGGTGGTGCAGGGGTTCGTGATCAACCGACTCGCCGGTATCCCCTACCCCGCCTGGTCACCACGGTCCTGACGGCGCTTCCCGCGCTCCCTGGTGCAGGTCACGATGTCTACTGGGGCAGGGCTCAACCGGGCGCTTGCCTCCTCACGATGGTATCGATTACGATACCATCGTGAGCTTCGCTCGAGCGCTCCTGGCCATGAGGACGGCTGCGGGTTTGACGCAGGCCGACCTCGCAGCGCGGAGCGGCATCGCCCGGCCGAACATCGCCGCGTTCGAAGCGGGCAGGCGCGAACCGAGATGGCAGACCGCTGCTCGTGTGATCGAGGCAACTGGCGCGACGATCGACATCGTCGAGCCGGTGGTGTGGACATGGAGCACCGACCGGCGGCCCTACGCGGTGGCGTCGCACCTGTGGCGGCTGCCACTGAGGGAGGCCTTTCGCACGTTCATCCCTGGGCCGGAGTTGTGGTGGAGTGGGTCGCCTCCGCAATTCGACCTCGCCGATCGCCGGGACCGGATCCGCGCCTATGAGCTCGTGTTGCGGGAAGGCGGGCCCGGCGACATTCGATCGATCGTCGATGGTGCGCTTCTCGTCGATGCGTGGCCCGAGCTCGTTTTGCCCGCCGGGCTACGCCGAGCGTGGCAACCTGTCATCGATGGGTGCCAGAGCGATGTGGCGGAGGCGTCGTGAGCGAACTGAATCCGTTCCAACGGCAGGTCGCAGAGGTCCTGTTTGGTCTGCCTGAGGCCGGCGGGTACGCGCTCGCTGGCGGTGCAGCGCTCATCCTCCGTCAAGTCATCACACGGGACACGGCTGATCTCGATGCTTTCGTCGCGGCGCGCCCCGGGTTCTGATCCGGGGGCGGTGGATGCGCTCGCCGACGCGTTCGCCGTAGCGGCCCGAGGTCTTGGTTGGGCGGTCGAGTGCGCCCGCCGTAGCCCCACGTTCTGCCGGTACTTCGTGACGCTTGGGAATCAGAGAACGGAGGTTGACCTTGCGGTCGACTCGCCGCCGATCGAGTTGCCCGAGGCCGTCGATGGCTTGGCGGTGCTCACCACGCTCGATCTCGGCGGTCGCAAGGTGCCCACGATCGTCGACCGGCTCGAAGCGCGCGACTACGCCGACCTCCGCGCCCTGGCCGGCATCCTTGGCCGATGGACCTGCATCGAGGCCGGCCTTTCCATGGATCCTGGAGCACGGGTCAGCGAGGTCGCCGATGCCTTTGCACGAGTCACGTCGATCCTCGATGAGCGTTTCCCGCCGGGCCCGGAGGATGCCGCAGTGATCAAGCGCTACTTCACCGATTGGGCCGACGAGCTGCGTGCGAGATGAGCTGGTTGGTGTCGACCGCTCGCGCCGCTCCGATCGCGTCGAGACTCGCAGTGAGCAGCTGCCGTTGGGACGGTCCGCCGCCGACGATCCTGGATCATCCCCGGGATACGGACCATCACCCGATCTGGAGCTGGTCCTGACCATCGGGCCATCCAACGGCGACGGTGGAGGAACCTCTGGTCAACCGCCTGGCTCGATTTGAAGCGGAGGTGGACGGGAATCCGCTCTGACACGCATTTATCCAGGTAGCGGCGCCATCTTGATGCCGGAATCTCAGTCTGAGAGCTATCGTGAGAGCCAAATGAAGCCTTTGGTACCACGGCCACCAACCTCATCAGCGGATAGGTGAGGCACGAACGTGATCGGCCCAGCAGCTGCGCGGGAAGGCGCTCAAGGTGCTCGATCCAGGACGGCAGCTTTAGTTCCGCAGGCCTCGGAAGGTGCGTCGTGCCCGACTTGTCAGCTCCCGTCCGACCTGCACGGCTGAAGCCGGTTCGCCGTTGAGGCGCCGGAGGTACCGCTGGGACTCGGGGGAGTCGGCCAGCGATCCCATGGCCCGGAACCGGTTACTGGGCTGATTCATCGGGAGGCGTCCCATTCCTCGTTGGTCGGCGTCTCGGCGAACTCGACGACGTGCGCGCTGAGATCGACGAGGGTGTCACGGACCTGTTGAGGCGTGGCTCGGAAGAACTCCCTGCGTCGATTCACTCGGTTCACCCGGACCGCTTCGAAACGGCGGTGTAGTTCGGCTTCAAGGGTGACAGCGTCGCTGGAGAAAATGAGAGCGTGGACGGAGAATCGGAACGGAACCGATGCGTCACCCAGCTCGTTGATCCGGTCCATCGGGTCCAGACGCCTGGTCATCCCGATCTTGACCATGTCGCCCCCGAACGCTCCTGGGTTCGAGATTACGTAGACGTGCCCGGCCCGTGTATTCGCCGCTCGCATCATCACGTCCGCCTGGGCCGCCTCGACCTCGGCGATCTTGACCCGTAGGGCCTCGACCTCCTCGGGCGTAGCGTCGGGATTTGCCTCCATAGCTGCGAGAGCTTGGAGGTAGAGGGTGGCCTCCTTGTCGAGCTTCTCCTGTTCACGCCGAAGCTCAGCCTCGACCTTGGCCTGCTCGCGCAACTCCTCGCGTCGAGCCCTCTCGGCTTCTTTCTCCCGTAGCTTGGCCGCCTGGAACATGCCGGTCTGGCGGATCTCGTAGACGGCCAGGTCGTGGTACTCCGGGTGGATCTCGATGTTCATCGACCGGCCGAGCTTGCGGATCTGATCGCGCTTCTTGCCCAGGGCGTCGATCTTTACCCCCGAGTTCGTTGCGTTCGTGGTCTTGACCAGGGCATCCAGTTCCGAGTTGTAAGCCCGCAGCATCAACTTCGAGAACTCGTCGACCATCTTGCGGCCCTCGGTAACAGACCCATTCACAGTCCAGCTCGTCGAGCCGAGCACTGCATCCTTGCGCTGACCCATGGCCTTGCGTCGTGTGCGAGCGACTTCGACCGCTTGCTTGAACTCTACGGAGTCAGCGACCGGATGGTCACCGTCGTCGAAGAACCCCATCTCCTGAAGGTCGAGACGTTCATGGCGGTCCACCAGAGCCGCCTCCACCGCCGCCACCTGCTTCTCCAAGGCCGCCCGCTCTGAATCAAACGCCTCCACCATCTCCCAATACTCGGCCTTGGCGAACTGCAGCCAACGCTCACGCTCCGACTCGAGCTCGGCCACCGGCTCCACCGTCGACGTGCTGGGCCCGATTGCCTGCCTTGCAGCTGCGATAGATCCAGGCGGGGGCGACGGCGTTGGGGGAGGTGGGGCGGCGGGAGCGGCGGGCTGAACATGTGTCGTCCAGGTTGTGCCGTCCCACCACCGCTTCACGTCCGGAGCGCTCGGATCCGGATACCACCCCGCCGGGACACTCTGCGTCGTCATCTTCGCTCCGTCAATCAGTCGGCCCTGGACCAGAACTGAGCATAATGAGACATCGGGCCTCCTCCTCTCCGTCCAACCTTGGCGCAGGCGGGACCAACCCACATCGCCAAATGGGGTGGTTTGGGCTGGACGGGAATCCGTTGGGAAACGCGTTCAGCCAGCTAGCGGGTGTTCGTAGCACCGACTCTCGCCGATGAGGGCGATCGAGAGTCAAACCTAGAAATAGTGGCACGGTCGATCTTGATTGTGACGAGGTGAGGGGTCCGCAGGTTGGCCAACGACGAGTATCGACGCGGGGTCATTCGCCGAGAGCCGCACGCCGAGCCACCTACTAGTCGTCCATCGATGGCGAACGCGATGGAGGTTGCGTTTCCGGCGATCCAGTCCGGCTTTAGCGGGCTCGTCTTATCGTCTCTACTCGAGGGCGGATATGTGCACAAGTAAAGCGGCCATGCCGAGATCCATCGCGGTCGCTTTAGCTTGTTGAAGAAGAGCTTGTGCTCGCTCCTGGTCCCCCGACTGTCCGCGTGCCAAGAGCATGCGGGCATGATCGTAGTTGGTGTGCGCTGTCCAGGTACGAGCGCCGGCACGAGCGTGCACATTCTGAGCGGAAACAAAGTGGCCTTCGGCGGCGTCCCAGTCCCCTGTGGTGGTGGCGGCGAGTCCCAAATAATGGTCCACCGCACCCTCAAATGTGCCACCCCAACCCGACCAAACGCAGCGGCCAGCGTAGGGCTTGAGGCGTTGGTAGAGGACTGCAGCGCGGGTCGCGTCGGCGAGCGCAACGCAGGCATCGGTGAGCCAGGCGAGCATGAGCTGGGTGGCCCAGTTACCTGTGGGGATGGCGGCGAAGTTGTCCGCCGCAAGTTCGTCCAGCTCTCTGGTTGCCGTTTCTCGGCTGCCGCATTCAGCGTTTAGGCGGAGGAGGGCTGACCGGAACATGGGGGTGTTGGGCACTTCGACGACTGCTGCGAGCACCTGTTCGACTTCTGCTTGACGATCTTGCTCGCGTCGAAGCATTAGTAGCTGGAGCCCGAACTGGGCGCCGGCCACCCATCCACGAGTCGGCTCGCCGACTTTTAGGGCCTCTTTGATCAGTGGCTCAGCGTCGCCGAGGCGTCCGTCGAACAACGCCCGCATCGCCTGCCATCCAATAAGGAACCACTTGAAACCTGGCAACTGGAATCGGGTGCACAACCCGGCGTAGTTGTCGAGTGTTTCGTCGAGAGTTGCGAAGTCACCCGCCTCGAGAAGATCGATGACACGCTGGACGTGCGCCCAGAACTGGCGATCAGGATCGCCGCTCTGCTCTGCGAGCGCTATCATCTCCTCGGATAGCGCCAATCTTGCTTCCAGGTCCGCGTTAGCGAAGATCTGGTTTCTGTGCCACACCTCTAGCGCCGCCCCGAGAAGGGCCGGATCCCCGAGGCGGCGAGCCATAGCCACTGCCTCTTGGCCGGCGGTCGCGGCTTGATGACGGTCTGCGAAGATCGCTAGCCAGGAGAGCAACGCCAGGAGCCGGCAACGCAAAGGCGAATCGGGAGGGGGCAGGGCGTCAAGCGCCTCGGAGGTCAGCGCTGCGGCAGCCGCATCGAAGCCTGGGGCTTCTCCCCATTCGGCGAAGCCGAGAGCGGCTTGGCCCAACGCATCGCTGTCCGCGATCTTCCGAGCGGCTGCAGCAGCGGTTTCAAAGGTGTCTCTGGCGACAGTCATGGCGCCGGAGCGTCGTTGAGCCCCGCCTAGAGCTATCAGTAAGTCGAGGCGCTGATGGTCGTCCATTGGCCGGGTGCGGCTGTGTGTGTTGAGGGCTTGTTCGTAGGCGGTGGCCGCCTCGTCGTAGGCGAGGGCTGTCAGGGCGTAGTCTCCCGCAGCTCGGGCATAGGCGACGACTTTGCTAGGGTCGACGCCCGACGCGGCAAGGTAGTGGTGCGTGAGTTCAGCTGCGTCGGCGCCACTGGGGTCGATTGCGCCTGCCTCCAACGCTTCGCCTATCCGGCGGTGCAGATGTGCGCGTCGATTGGCCGTCAGGGTTTCAGTAAGTGCCGCTCGAACCAGGGCGTGAGAGAAGCTGTAACGGCCGATGACTCCGGGGACCTCGCCCACCAAGCGAGCGCTCACGGCCTCGTCCATGGCGTCGAGTAGCGCCTCGGAGGAGTCGTCCAAGGCACGGGCCAACACATCAATATCGAACTCGCGTCCGATTATGGATCCGACCTCGAGCGCATGGCGCGTGTTGTCCGTCAGGCGGTTGAGACGGCGCCCGATGACATCGGTGACGCCTTCGGGTAGACCGCCTGAGGCCACGTCGATGGGGATGACCCATCTACCGTCGCCCGAGCGCAATGCTCCGACTTCTCGCAGGTGGGCGAGGACTTCACGCACAAAGAGCGGATTGCCATTAGTCTCAGTATGGACCGAGTGGGCGAACTCGGCGGGGGGCCGTTCGCCCAGCAACTCCTCCACCATCATCCCGACTTCGGTCTCCCGCAAGCCGGCAAGGCGCAAGCGTTGCACGACGGTCTCCCGGAGCAGCCCGGGCAGCGCTGCAGCCAGCGGACTGTCGGGATCGAGTTCGGTCTCACGATAGGTGCCGATGATGGACAATCCTGTTGGTTCCGGGTGGCGAACTACATGGCCAAGTAGCCATAGCGTTGAGCGGTCAGCCCAGTGGAGGTCTTCCAATACAACGAGCAGTGGTCTCGACGAGGCCACGCCTGCGAGCACTTGAGCCACGGCCTCGAAGAGGAGGTAGCGCTCCGTCTCAGGCTCTGCCCGCGTTGGCTCACCGAGGCCGGGCAAACGCGAGGAAAGCTCTGGCAGAATCCGAGTGAGTTCGGCGCCGCGCCTATCGAGCAAGGACGCTCGTAGCCTATCGGGAGGGCTCATTGCGATATAGTGCCGAAGCGCCTCAACGAAAGGCTGGAATGGAACGGCGTTTTCTTCGATGCAGCGGCCATAGAGGACCAGTACACCCTGTGCATGAAGTTCATGAGCCAGTTCAGTGACGAGCCGGGTCTTGCCAATTCCGGGATCTCCGGCCAGTAGCACCAGCCGAGGATCACCGGTCGGTTCAGCGCGAAGACTAATACGCCGCAGGCGAGCAAGCGGCTCCTCCCGCCCGACAAAGGGGCCCTGCGGTGGGCCGGCGACCGCTCCTGGGAGCACGATGTGTGGTTCGGAAGCTTGTTCAATGGCCGGGCGGTGCTCGGCCTCGGCGGTCGGCCGGGTGGGCCGTACGGAGTCGTCGAGAGGTACCGCTAGGAATGGCTCAGTCAAGCCCTTTAGATGCAAGGCACGACCTGCACCGAACTGATGATTGCCCCTGCCACCGATAAGGCGGCGGGCAACGTCAGCGACCAGCACTTCATCGGGAGCAGCGACGGCACACAGGCGCGCAGCTTCGATGACTGGTCGGCCAAACCAATCTCCGTTCTCCCACGCTGCCTCACCTGCGCTCACTCCGGCTCGTATCAAAGGCAGCTCTGGAACCTGTTTTCTTCGTTCGCTCATTCTTTGGCGGATCTGACCTGCGGCCGTAACAGCGTTGAGCGCACTGCGGAAGGTCGCCATGATCCCATCGCCCAGGCCCTTGACAACTACTCCGCCAGCCATGGTCACCACCTCTGACATCGTCGAGAGAGACCAACTGCGGAGCTCGTCGGCGCGCTCTTCGCCGAGCCGTTCAGCGAGAGCGGTGGATTCAACAAGATCAACGAACAGCAAAGTCACCACGGACGTAGACGGCCCTCGGCCTTCCGACCCCTTCCGTTGAGAGAAGTCGTCACCTGTGCCCGACACGACGATTGGGCCGTGCGTCGTAGTAGCGGCGGCGATCCCGGTGCTAGCGGCTTGCGCTCCGGCCAACAGATGCTGCCTAAACCCTCGTTCGGCGGACGCATTCACGAGATGCTGAAGTATTGCTGTGACTGCCGAATGCTCGCCGCGAGGGTACCATATTGGTAAGATCGACATATCGGACAGGAACCTGTTGCGGGCGAACAGTGTGTCATCTGTTTGGGGTCGCGGCAAAATCGCAAAATGATAGCTCGACAACGTGTGCGAACTCGACCACTCGCCGATCACTTCTACGGTTCGGTCTGTTTCTAGGCTGCAACCAAGAAATAGGAGAGGGCGAGTCAAGAGAAAAGCCAGTACCCCCCTCAGTGGATTGTCTGAGCCATAGTGTCGCTCGTAATCGGTTGTAGTAAGTACACGATCGCTGCGATCGCTCGTATCTCCATGAATCTTGATTAGGACACGTTCGTGCCGCATATATGCATCTCGTACCGCATCAACTCGGCCAGCGAAAAGCACGGTTTCGAACGGTAACCCTTGAGAGCGGTAGGCGGCTTCGAGTACTTGATCGTAGTTGGTAGTGATAACTGGACCATCAAATATCGAGGGTAATACTGTGACGGGTCCTACCAGTTCGCTGTCGGCTATAGCTCGCCCATAGGTCGCTCGCAGCTTGACCTGGAGCTGATTGGCGCCGCGCGCCTGTAATACCTCCTCGGCAGCGGCCTCGTACAACCCGTTGTCGAGGAGC
>Ga0268299_1002528_pt1 | contig 21328 bp, 18 predicted proteins | sample NOBtaG_FD_193484 | JGI IMG/M metagenome (GOLD analysis project Ga0268299, IMG submission 193484) | Activated sludge microbial communities from bioreactor in Nijmegen, Gelderland, Netherland - NOB reactor | ecosystem: Engineered > Bioreactor > Aerobic > Activated sludge | place: Netherlands... | reverse complement strand
TCCTGGCGATTGCGTTTGATTCCCTTGCGTGCTGGCCGGAAACGGCGAGCCGGAAACAATCAAGGCGACGCACAACGCAAACGCAATCGAACGGGTAAACGACGAGACGCGAGTTTTCATTACACACTCCTGCAAACAAACTTGGCGAACCAAGTCCGGCTTGGCTGTCGGAAGAAACTTCGGGGGTGGCCAAAGAGGCTTCTGCTGACGACAAAGGATCAATCGTCGTTGCAGGTCAGACTTTCCAGCTTTCGCGGCAACGAACGATCAATCGGATTTGGAATTGAATGAACTTGGTAGAGTTGAGACGCGCGCAAGGTACATCGCTTGCGGGGGGCAAGAACTTTTTACCGAAGGCCTGGAAAATAATGTCGCGTAAGAAATTGCCTACAACGTGGGCTGTAGGTAGATTGGAGGCAAAAATCGGCTGTTTGCTCGTGGCCGCTGAAGCCATCGGCTTAAATCGTCCTGAAAAAATTCCGCCTGTTGACAAGTCCGGTCGTTGGCTATTCAATACCGGACTTCTTTGCGTATAATTCGTCGCCTTAAAAAAATTAGCACTGCAATCTTGGCAATGTAGGTCGTTCAAAGTGCGTGCTTTCCGGCGTTCCCCGCGATGGGAATTGTCAGGCACTGTCTGAAAGCCGCGTAGCTGCGTGCGTGCGGCTCAAAGTACCGACAACATTCGGACAGAGCCAACTCCTGAACGATTTAACATAGGTGGAGAAGCTTCATGACCAAGCGCATTACCTTTTTGGCAAGCGCATTTTTTCTTGTTTTCGTCACCCTCATTTCAGTTCGTCCGGCATATTCACAAAACCAGGACGTGTTTGTTGAGGACGTGGAAATTCGCGGCAATCGCCGCATTCCGCGCGAGTCCATCCTTTATTATGTGCAGAGCAAACCGCAAGACCGGTTTGACATCAATCTGGCTCAACGCGATCTGCAAGCGATTTTACAAATGGGCTTGTTCGATCCGTTGGGAACCCGACTGTATGTGGAAGATGGGCCTCGCGGCGGCAAAATCATCATCTTTCAGGTCAAGGAATACCCGATCATTCGTGACCTGCAATACCGCAATCTGAAATCCGCTACGGAAAGTGAAATCCTGACACGTTTCAAAGAACGCCGAGTTCAGGTCAGCAAGGAATCTCAATTTGACCCTGCCAAGGCCAACGGCGCTCGCGTCGTGTTGAAGGAATTGCTGGCGGAAAAAGGGCATCCGGACGCCAAAGTCACTATTGAAGTCGAAGATATTTCTGCGACGACCGTGGCTTTGATATTCAGCATTGACGAAGGGCCGCGAGTCCGCGTCAAGGAAATCGTTTTCACCGGCGAACGCGACGGATTTTCCCAGCGCAAATTGCGCGGCGCGATGAAGCTGGTGAAAGAATCCGGGCTGATTTCGACCTTCACCTCGAAGGACATCTACTTCAAGGAAAAATTGCAGGACGACCTGGAAAGGGTTCGTTTTTTCCTTGGATCGAAAGGATACCTGCAAGCCAAGATCGGCGAGCCTGAAGTCGAAGATGCCGGAACGGTTTCGGGCGGTTTTCCGCTGCCGATTCCGGGGCTTCGAAAAACGGGGCCAGGCAAACGTATCAGCATTCCGGTTGAGGTCGGTCGCCGTTACAAGATCACCAAAGTCGAAGAAAAAGGCGTAACGATTTTCCAACCTGGAATCGTCAAAGCCGTTTCCGGCTTGCGAGAAGGCGATTGGGTGGACGCCAAGAAGATTCAGGAAAACGTCTTCAAAGGCATCAAGGACGTTTACGGAACTCAAGGTTACATACAGGCCAGCGTGGATTTCATTCCCAAGTTCATTGACAAGACTCAGGAAGAAGGCGAGATCGAAATTACGTTGGAAGTGGACGAAGGCCGTCAATTTTCGTTGCGCCGTTTGGAATTCATCGGCAACACCAACACCCGCGACGTGGTGTTGCGCCGCGAAGTCGCCTTGAACGAAGGCGACCCGTACAACAAACGGCTGTGGGATTTTTCGATCCTGCGTCTGAACCAATTGGGGCTGTTTGAAGAGGTCAAGGAAAAAGACGCCATCACGCGAACCGACGACCGCAACCAGACCGTGGACATTGATCTGCAGGTCAAAGAGCGCGGACGCCAGGAAATTCAGTTGAACGGCGGCGTGTCCGGCTTTGCGGGCAGCTTCTTCGGGTTGACGTATTCGACCAACAACCTGCTGGGTTACGGCGAATCCCTGAGCGTTTCATTGTCTGGTGGCAATCGCCAGTTGTCCGCCCAGTTCGGATTCACCGAACCATATTTGATGGGAAAACCCATTCAACTGGGCTTCCAGTTGTTTGCGTCGAAGTTTCAATACGTCGGACAGGGCTTCAACTTCGCTCAGGCCAATCAGGTTCTTCAAGCGAGCTTTTTCGGATTGTCTTCGATTGACGCCGACACGCTCTTCACGCAGCGTTCGGCTGGCGGCAGCGTCAGCATCTCTGCGCCGATGGCTATTTTCACGAATCGGTTCCGGGAATTTGCGCGCGCCGCGCGACTTGGATTGTCGTATTCGCTGTCCACCAGCAGCATCGAAGACCCTAAGGTCAACACCGACGGCGATCCGACCAACGACATTCCGGTCACATTCACACAGCCCAAAATTCTGACCAGCCGCGTCACGCCCTCGATCTTTTACAACACCAAAAATGCTTCGATGGACCCGACCAACGGGCAAAGCCTGTTTTTGGGCTTTTCGTTGTCCGGCGGCATCTTGGGCGGCGACGTGAACACGTTCTCGCCGTCGCTGGAATACCAGCGATTCATGCCGATTTTCCGCAAACGAACCGACAAGCCGCATGTGCTGGCAATGCGCGTTCGTGCGGATCACATTCGTACTTTCGGCACACCGTTCGATACGCAAACGCTTTCGTTCGTCGGCGGCATTCCGCTGTTCGAGCGGTTTTTCCTGGGCGGCGAATTCGACATTCGCGGATACAACTTCCGCTCGATTTCGCCTGTGGTTCCGGCTGATTCGTTTCTTTCGACCAAAAACGTGACGGCGAAAGTTATTGACCCGGCGGATTCGACCAGGCTGATTGACGCGCCCGCAGGAACGGTTGCCGCCAGCGTGCTTCGCAATTTCACATTTGAAACGCCTGGGACAGTGACTCCTGGCGGAACATGCACTGAAACGCCCAATTCTTCCATCGGATGCAACGTGATCAATGCACGACGATTTTTCACTCCGATTGGCGGCGATACGCAGTTCATTTACAACCTGGAATACCGCATTCCGATTTTCAGTGTTCTGTCCATCGCCGCATTTGCCGACGTCGGAACGGCGTTCAATGCGCGCAAATACCAGAATCAACTTTCAACGACGAATTTCATTCGGCAAACGATTACGCCCAGCGGAGTGACACTCAACCCGGCAGGCCGTGTGGCCACCGCCGAAGAATTGGCCAGCGCGCCGCGCGACCTTTTCGGCAATGCCATTGGTTACCGCACCATCTTCCTGGAAGGCGAGTCGCGTGATTACAGCATCGTCCGTTCCTCCGAACAGAACGTGAAGTTTCTGTCCGATCTGCGAACGTCAACAGGTCTGGAATTCCGCGTTCAGATGCCGGTGATCAACGTGCCGTTCCGATTGATCTTCGCTTACAACCCGCAAGCGAAAACCGATATTACCGATCCGACGGTGCTGTTCATCGAGCGCCGCACTGTTATGCGCTTCAGCGTCGGACGAACTTTCTAAATGGCGCTTGGTGGTTGGCGATTGGTGATTGGCAGAAACGGTTTTGCCAACCACCAATCACCGGTCACCAGCTACCAACACCATCGCACAGACTGGAGATTTTTTGAGAATGAAAACCAAGCTTTTACTCACCTTCGCGTTGACGCTTCCGCTGTTGCTGGTTTCGGCGCAACGCGCGCAAGCGCAAGCTGGCGGAGCAGCGCCGGCGCAACCTCCCAAGCTCAAGATTGCCATCATTGACGTGCTGGCGTTTCGGGACGGCGTCGCCGAGCTGAAGGTCAAATTCGAAAAGCTGCAAACCGAATTTGCTCCGCGGTATCGCGAAATTGAGTCCATGCAAACATCGTTGGCGGCGAAAGAAAAAGTTCTGGCCGAAAACAAAACTCTCACTCAACCTCAAGCCGTCAAGCTTCAGCAGGAATTGGAAGAAGGCAAAAGGGTCTATAAACGTTTGGTTGAAGACTCAGAAGCTTTCGCTCGCAAACGCGAAGAAGAAGATACGGGACCTATCAAGGAAAAGCTGAGCAAGTTTCTGGAACAGTACGCTCAAAAGCACAACATTACCTTCGTGTTTGATGGACGCGAATTGCAGGAAACCGGCATTGTCATTTACGCCGACGGCAAAGCGAACATCACCGAAGATTTTATGAAGGAATATAACAAGGCGAATCCGGCTCCGGCAGGAGCTGCCAGCGCCAAGTAATTGTATTCGGGCGGCAAAGCCGAAATGTTGTCTTGCCCGCAACCAAATATATTTAAGAACACGTTTTACCGATCTTGTAAGGAGTCAGAAGAACATGAAGAAATTGTGTCTCACATTTGCAATCGTTGCCGCCCTGACTGTCGCGGCATTCGCTCAAACGCCTCCGCCGCCAAAACCGGCATCCGGCGGAACTACTCCCGCAGCCGCGGCCTCCACTGGCGGAACAGGCGCGGAAGGAAAACTCGCCTACATCAACACGGCGCGCTTCGGTCCGGGCATCAACGAGTTGAAAGAAAAACTGGAAGCTCTGAATGCCGAATTCGAACCGAAGATGAAAGAACTGGAAGCTCTGGAAACCGAACTCAACAATCTGAAAAGTAAAATTCAGAACCAGGGCAACACCGTCAGCGCTCAGGTTCGCAATCAATGGGTGGAAGAGGGCGCCGAAAAAGAGCGTCAATTCAAACGTAAAACGGAAGATTACCAGGCCTTGGGCAACAAACGTCAGGCCGAAGTCACGCAACCGGTTTACGAAAAGATCGGCAAATTTCTGGAAGGTTACTGCCAGCAACGCGGCATCATCATGGTGTTGGAAGGCGGCGCGGTTCAACAAACCGGCGTGGTGCTTTATGCGGCCACTGCCACTGACATCACCGAAGATTTCATGGCGCAATACAACAAGGCCAATCCCGGATCAGGCGCTGCTGCAAAGAAACCCTGATTCTGACAAAGCTGCCACCAACGGGCGAATCTCAAAAAAGGCAAAAGTGCGATGGCTATCTCACTTTTGCCTTTTGACTTTTGCCTTTTGATTTCTTTTATGACGTTAGCCGAACTCGCTCAATTCATTTACACGGAATTACGCGGAAATGCCGAAGCCGAACTGACCGGCGTCAATTCGCTCGACGCTGTGCAAGCGGGTGAAATCACCTTCGTCGCCGACACTTCAAGGTTGACTGATGCCGTGGGATCACCCGCCGCCGCGCTCATTGTTCCGGCCAAACTGGCGGACAATGAAAAACTTGCTGGCCGAAATCTGCTCGTCGCCAAAGACGCCAAACTTGCCTTCGCCCGCGCCATTGCAGCGTTTTATGGAACCGTTCCCGAACCACGCGGCGTCAGCAATGATCTGGCGCTCGGCGAAGGTTCGCGCATCGGCGTTGATTGTTCGATTCATCCGCGCGTCACCATTGGCCGCAACTCCATCATAGGCGACCGCGTCACGCTGCATCCCGGCGTGGTGATTGGCGACAATTGCCGCGTTGGCGACGAGACGGTTCTTTTCCCGAACGTTTCCGTTTACGACGACACGGAAATCGGAGCGCGATGCCGCATCCACAGCGGAACCGTCATCGGTTCTGACGGTTTCAGCTTCACACCCGACGAACAGGGACGGCAATTCAAGCTGCTGCAAATCGGTCACGTCGTCATCGAAGACGATGTGGAAATCGGCGCGAATTGCTGCGTTGACCGCGCGGGCTTCGGCGAAACGCGCATTCATCGCGGAGCCAAGTTCGACAACCTGATTCAAATCGGCCACAACGTAGAAATCGGCGAAGACACCGTTGTCGCCGCGCTGGCCGGATTTTCCGGCGGAACCAAAATTGGCCGTCGCTGCATTCTGGCCGGACAGATCGGAACCAATCAGCACATCACCATCGGCGATGGCGCTATCATCACGGCGCGCACCGGCGTGACGAAATCCGTTGAAGCTGGCAAACTGATGGGCGGCATGATGGCCGCCATGGATTATCAACAATGGCGCAAATCGCACGTGCTTTACACGCGATTGCCTGAACTTTTCGACCGACTCAAAAAACTGGAAAAGAAAGTCAGCGGTGGCGAAAGTTGATTGACCGACTACAGGCTACTGACTTCCGACTACTCAAATATGGACATCAACGAAATTCAACAAATCATCCCGCACCGTTACCCAATGCTGTTGATTGACCGCATCGTCGAATTGGAGCCGCTGAAACGAATTGTGGCGATCAAAAACGTGACGATGAATGAGCAGGTCTTTCAGGGGCATTTCCCCGGAGCGCCGGTTTTTCCCGGCGTCTATATTATCGAAGCCATGGCGCAGGCTGGGGCAGTGCTTCTTTTCCGCGAAGTTCCCGACCGCGAAAACAAACTGATGTTTTTCACCGGCATCGAAGAAGCCAGATTTCGTCGTCCTGTGGTTCCTGGCGATCAGCTTCGTCTGGAAGTCACCGTGCTGAAATACAAACTGGGATACGCAAAATTGACCGCCAAAGCTTATGTCGGCGATCAGTTGGCTGCTGAAGCTTTGCTCTCGTCCGCATTGGCCGACAAACACAAAAAATAACGTTCGGAGTACCGGCTTCAACTGGAATCTTCCGCTCATCCTGCCTTCCGCCTGAAGGCGGGAACTCCAAACCTTATGCTCCATCATCTCCATCATCTTCATCACCCTACGGCAATCATCAGTCCCAAAGCCGAGCTTGGCGCAAACGTCAGTGTCGGCCCTTATTCCATCATCGGCGATCAGGTCACAATTCATGACGACGTGGAACTGGTCAGCCATGTCGTCATCGAAGGGCCTTGTGAAATTGGCCGGGGGACAAAGATTCTTCCTTTCGCATCGCTCGGCCAATCACCGCAGGATTTGAAATACAAAGGCGAAGACACCCGATTGGTCATAGGCCAGCGAAACGTCATACGCGAATATGTGACCATGAATCGCGGAACGGTTGGCGGCGGAGGTCTGACTTCAGTCGGCGACGATAATCTGTTTATGGCGCAAACGCACATCGCGCACGATTGCGTTGTCGGTTCGCGCAACGTGTTTGCCAATCTGGCTTCGCTGGCCGGACACGTCACCGTAGAAGACGACGCCATTCTTGGAGCATTCGTCGGAGTGCATCAGTTCTGCCGTATCGGTTCGCACGCCTTCATCGGCGGCATGTCGAAAATCGTCAAGGACGCGCTGCCTTACGCTCGCACCGATGGAACCGAAGCCAGATGTTATGGCGCAAACACCATCGGGTTGCGTCGCAAAGGTTTCTCCAACGAAGCCATTCGCCGCATTCAACAAGCCTTCACCTGGCTGCTGAATTCCAAACTCAACACGACGCAGGCGCTGGAAAAAATCAAGGCTGAATTGGCCGGAACGCCTGAGATGGATTACCTGATAGCCTTTATTGAAAAGTCGCAGCGTGGGATTACCAAATGAACATCAGCCGAGAGTTTCGATTGCCGCCAGCGCCGCTCGCGCATCCGGCGAAGTTTTGTAACTGACTACATTCGGCGGCAACGACGTGGGAAGTTCGCGGCTGCCGCAAAGCTCTTCGGAAACCAGAAAGACAAAATTGCGAAAGCCGCCGCGCTCGAATTCCGCCAGCCGATCCTGCAAATAACGCGGCGTCCAGAAACCGAATAACTCGACAAACACCTTTCGCCCATCGGCAGCTTCCAGAACCACATCGGGCACAAACGCCGTTCCGCCCAGATCAATCACTTCGGTTGAAACCAACGCCTGCCATTCGCTTTGCAACCGCGCCCACGCCGTCAAAAACTTATCCAGAGTTTCCGATTGATTCGCGCTTTCCATCCAGTTGAACGCTTCGCGCGGCAACAGGGTTTGCTGTTCGCTGCTGAGTTCATAAAACGCCTTGCCACGCTTGCCTTCGATTTCGGCGCGCATTCGCCAACCGCTGCATTCCAGCAATGCGGGCAGGAAAACCGCCATCCGAACGCCGTATTTCTGCGAACGATGAAACAACGACAGCGGGCCGCTGACCGTCACCAGATACCCTGTGGCAGCGTTACCCTTGATCGTGTGAATCAGGTTGTAACGTTTAAGCGCGGCAAACAAGCGCCTGTAACCGGCGGCGTCCTGCGGAGCAATCGTCAGCCGCATTTCCACACAGCGATATAACAGCGCCTGTGCCTGCGCCAGATTGTATTGCGCGATCAGTCCTGCGGGCGTTGGAGCTTCAAACGAAATCAACCGCTGATTTTCACTGAGGTCGGCGTACAGTCCATCAACAATCGTTTCCTGTTCGACCGCCAATTCTGCGGCAAGCTCGGCGATCAATTGCTGGCGAATGGCTGGCGTGACGGGATGATGCTCTTTGGCTTTCAGAAATAGTTGTTGGCGAAGTTCACCCGGTTCAATCGCGCCGCCGGTTTCAAATTCACAGGCGTCAAGCAACAGTTTGATCAGCCCGCGCAGAATGCGGTAATCGGTTCCGGTTCCGACGTATTCATTCAACTCGGCGTCAAGCTCCGAACGGCGACGATGAAGCTGTTCGGCGAAAATGCCAATCAAGTCTTCGGCAATCTGAAGACTCGATTCGTCCGGCTCCATGCGTCGCGGATGCACATTGTCACCGCGTTGAAAACTGATGGCTAAATCTGCTGTGAGCATGTTTTCTTTCGACAGGATGCTAAGGATTTTTCAGGATGAAACAGAATCAAAACTGAATTTCCATCCTGAACCATTCTGTAAATCCTGTCCGAATTTGACCCCTTGTCACTCCAACCAATCATCGCCCAACGCCTGATCGCGCTGGAATTGCCGAGCGTCAGTGCGGCGCTGGCTGATGTGTTCTTCGGCGGTTTGCGCTGTGACGACTTCGTACAGCACTGCTTGCTTGTCGGGCTGTTTTCTCAAAATCCGCCCCAGCCGTTGAATGTGCTCGCGCGAAGAACCGGAACCGGACAACACCACTGCCACCGAAGCTTCGGGAATGTTGACTCCTTCGTTCAAAACTTTTGACGTAGCCAGCGCCAGCACATCGCCTTTGTTGAAAGCTTCCAGCCACAACCGCCGCTCTTTGATCGGAGTTTCGTGCGTGATGGCCGGAATCAAAAACTGTTCGGAGATGCGATAAACCATCTCGTTTTCCGCCGTGAAAATGATCAGCCGTTCGCGGCGATGGCGTTGCATCAACTTTTCCAGCGCATGAATTTTGGCCTCGGTGCCGAGCGCAATGCGTTTGGATTCGCGGTAAGCCTGCATGGCGCGGCGACCTTCCTGGCTGCGCGCGCTGAGCATGATGAACTGTTGCCAGCCACTAGGATCGCTGAAGTAAATTCCCTTTTCGCGCGTGAACTGGCGAAAGATGTTTCGCTCGCTTTCGTATAACTCGCGCTCTGCGGGCGACAGCACAACGGAAATCTTTTCGGTTGTGTAATCGGCCAGAAATTCTCCGGCCAGATGCTGAGCTTCCTTGCGATAAATGATTGGCCCTATCAATGGTTCCAACAATTCTTCGCCGCCGTCTGCGCGTTCAGGCGTCGCCGTCAACCCCAGACGAAACGGAGCAATCGCCATTTCCGCCGCCCAGCGATAAACATCGCTCGGCAGATGATGGCATTCGTCAAAAATGATAAAGCCGAATTCGCCGCCCATACGCTCCATAAAACGAAACGCCGAAGCGTAAGTCGTGACGATGATCGCACCGCGTTCAAAGTATCCGCCGCCGATCAATCCGATCTCGGCGTTGAACGAAGACAACAGCAAGTCGTACCACTGATTCATCAAATCAATCGTCGGCACCACGACCAGCGTCGAACGCCCGACCATTTCAATCGCCATCTGCGCGACAAAGGTCTTCCCCGCTCCGGTCGGCAAAATCACAGTTCCGCGTCGTCCGGCTTTTTTCCAAGCGGCTATGGCTTCTTCTTGGTAAGGGCGAGGTTCGGCAGTGAGTTCGGCTTTGAATTGAAATTCGATGTATTGGCGAGCCTTGTCTTCGTGAGGAATGTTGCGGCGAATCAGTTCGGTGACGATCTGCCGATAAGCTATCGCCTGAGCGCGCCAACGCCGCACGCGCTCATCCCATTCAAACGGCGGCGGAGCTTCGAACGAACGATCCGCGCCTTCCAGAACCAGCGTGCCCGCGTCGAATTGCAGTATGATTTCCATTCAAGTGTGATTGTAACACCGGCCAACAGGCGAGCCGAACGGCTTGAACTATCCTTTGGAAAAACTTGAGCGCGATTCCATTTGCGACTATGCTTTCGCCCGTCTGCAGCAAAAACAATTCCAAGCCCCTGCCTCAAAACAATAATTACAATTCCGGAGGTACTGATGACGGCTGAACCGATTGTGAATAACTTTTTCCGCGAGTACGACCTAACGAAAGAGCGACGACTTTCCTCTTCCCGAATCCCTGCCGCGCATCAACGATCCGCCCTTGAAAGATTGCATTACTGGTTCAGTAAAAATTCCGCACCGGAAAAAGGCGGCATTCTGGTCTTGCCGACTGGTGCGGGCAAAACGTTTACGGCCATGCGGTTCCTTTGTGCTGGGCCGCTCTCGCAAGGTTACAAAGTGCTCTGGCTTGCGCACACACACCACTTGCTGGAGCAAGCGATGGAGAGCCTTGAACGAGAGGTTGGGCAGGTCGCCGAGCCGAAATCGAGCCTGACCACGCGCGTCGTCTCCGGTACTATCGGCCACTGCCGAGTTCACGAGATAAAACCGTCCGACGATGTGTTGATCTGCACGCTCCAGACCATCACTCAAGCGTCCCGCCTGCATCACCCGCAACTCAACGATTTTCTCAAAGCGGGTTCTGACAAGCTCTGCGTCGTCTTTGATGAAGCGCATCACTCTCCCGCCTACAGCTACCGCGCCCTGATTGGAAGCCTGCGCGAACAGAACCCCAAGATGCTTCTGCTTGGTCTGACAGCGACGCCCACCTACACGGACGAGAAAAAACGCGGATGGCTCAAAAAGCTTTTTCCGCAAGAGATCGTTTTCCAAACGACCGCGCAGGAACTGATGGCAGCAGGGATTTTGGCCAAGCCGATCTTCGAGGATCACCGGACGGACTTCGGCGTAGAGTTCGATGAACGCGAGTTTCAGAAATGGCGCGGCACTTACCGCGATCTGCCCGAAGAGATCATCACGCAATTGGCGCAAAGCCGCGAACGCAATCAATTCATCGCCGACACCTACGCGCAGCAGCGTGAGCGTTACGGCAAAACGATCATCTTCGCCGACCGCTGGTTCCAGTGTGAACAGATCGGCGAATTTTTAGGGCAGCGCGGTGTGCGCACAGGCGCCGTTTACACGCACGTTGACGCCGACCTGGGCGGCGTGGCTGCGCGCCGACGCCGGACGGCGGACGAAAACAGGCAGGCGCTGGAGGCGTTTCGCCGCGATGAATTGGACGTATTGATCAACGTGCGGATGCTGACGGAAGGCACCGACGTGCCTGAGGTTCGCTCAGTTTTTCTGACGCGACAGACTACCAGCGGCATTCTGCTAACGCAGATGATCGGGCGTGCTTTGCGCGGGCCGAAGTTTGGTGGGACGGCCGAAGCTCATATTGTGTCGTTCTTCGACAACTGGAAACACCTCATCAACTGGGCCGATTACCAGCAACTGAGCGAAGGCCTAGCCGATGAAGACACGCCAGAATACGCCAAGCGCCCGCCTCTGCAATACGTCTCGATTGACCTTGTGCAGCGCCTGTCGCGGCAGATGGACACCGGGCAAAACATCACGACGGGACCGTTCCTATCGCTTCTACCAGTGGGTTGGTATCGCGTCGAATTCGAGGCCCGCGTTGCTGGAAGCGATGACCGAGAGACTATTAGACACCTGGTCATGGTCTTCGAGAATGAGCAGGAGACTTACCGGCAATTCATCGGTCTTCTGCGTGAATTGGACTTGGCAGCGTTTGAGCCGCCCGAAGCAAATTTCAGCCAGCAGATCGAAGAATTAACCGCTTGGCGGCAGAAATTCTTCGCGAATTTCGACGGGCGCTCTGAAAGCGACCTGCTAAACAACATCTTTCACATCGCCCGGCACGTAGCGCAGAACCAGGCAGCGCCAGATTTCTTTCTCTTTGATGAGCGCGAGCGGCACGACCTGGATCGCGTCGCCCGCCAATTCATTGAAGCTGACCTCGGCCCTCGTAGTAAAAATCAGGCATTGGAGGCGGAATATTCTCGCTTGGACTCTTACTGGAATGTGATCTACCCAAACTATCTACTCTTCAAGTCGCAATATGACGCTTGCGAAAACCGATGCATGCTAGGCGATGTCACACTTCAACAAGCCCCTTCGCCTTCCCATCCAGAACTGCGCGTAGAGCGCGAGCCTTCGGAAGAGTTGAAGGAACAAGTCAAAGCGCGTGATGGATACCGTTGCTTGTGCTGTGGCGAAACGATTCGCCGTTCATTACAAATTGACCACGTCTCCCCGGCTTATCTCGGAGTCCTTAACTCACTAGAGAACCTGCAAACACTATGTCGCGTCTGTAACGGGCATAAAGGGGGCATTAACGAAATCAACTTCCGCAGTAATCGCACACTGCTCGCTCTGCCGCCGCAGTCCTTCACTGAGTTTGACTTGCCGCCTAAACGCTATGCGGGTGAGCCGGAGGAATGGGAGAAATTCCTGCAACGCAGTATCAACTTCTTTTACCGCTGCGCGGCAGTCGAATATGTCAAGATAGGCCGGCGCGGGGTAAACTTTTATCATTGGCAAATTTACCTTTACGCTCACAACAATCCGCAGTGGCTCGAATCGCATCTTCCAAAGCTTTTGCAAAAAATTCGAGGGCGCCGTACGGAAGTCGGGAAACTTGGTCCCGACAAGATCACTGTTGCAGCACCTGATTCATCATCGGTGAGTTACCCGTTGTGATTGGAAATGGAAAGAGCAAAATGAGTGTGCCGCTAAACCATTGTGATTTAGTCTTGGAGCTGAATGCTCATCTACTGATTTCGTCCATGCTATTTTGCTTTTACTGCAAGATGAGATATGGCGCAAAGATATTTGGTTCAGAATGGAGGTTGAAACCTTATGCTGGAAACAATGGCGGACAACCAGATCACCATCACCGAAGAAGGCGCGTTTATTCCGCGCAGCCTGTTCGGCCAAGAAGCTGAAATCGTCGAAACATTGCGAAAGGCTGCTGAACAAATCGCCGCCGCTGATGGCACTCGACCGGAACAACCTGAGCGAGTGGAAATGCCTGATTTTTCTCGTGAGATGCGATGGATCAAGGAGCACAAGCGCGAATACGCCGGTCAATGGGTGGCGTTGGACGGCGACCGCCTGCTTTGTCACGGGATGAACCCCAAAGAGGTGTTTGACGCTGCAGACCAATCCGGTGTTGAAGACCCGTTTTTTGTCCATCTGGAACCAGCGGACGCATTGCCATTTGGAGGCTGGTAGATGGATTTATCTTTGCGCTTTGAAACTTTGCATCAATATGATGCCGGGCAACCCGGTATCTCGATTCCGATTTATTTAATTGGCGAACGACGAGTAAAGCTGGAAGCGAAACTCGATACCGGCGCCGCATACTGTATCTTTGAGCGTGAAATCGGAGAGCGACTTGGGTTGGATATTGAAACCGGTTCACCCGAATGGTTTGGCACAGCGACAGGACGCTTCAAGGCGTTTGGCCACAGCGTGACGTTGCTGGCATTCGGTTATCAATTGGATTTGATTGCTTACTTTGCCGAACACCCCAACTTTGGACGCAACGTGCTTGGGCGTCACGGATGGATGCAGCAATTGAAACTCGGCATTGTGGATTATGACGGGCGGCTTTACGTCGGCAGATACGATTCCGAAGCGTAGCCCAAATCGAATTCAAGAAAAGCGCGAGCCTTGAGCCTTCATCAACGCTCGCGCTTTTTGTTTGCTCAACAATCTTTCATTTGCCTTTTGCTTCGGCGGTTTTCTTCAGCGTTTCGCTTACGCGCTCCAGGTTGGTTTTGTAAACCTGCAAATTCGGATCGCTGGTTTGCGAACCGAGTTCGACGGCTCTGGCGTAATTCGGTTTGGCCAAATCTGGCTTGCCGTTCTTTTCGTAAAACTCGGCCAGACTGTCGTAAACGTTCGCCGATTCGGGGTAGGTTTTGACGTTGAATTTGAACACCGCCAGGGCTTCGTCCAATTTGCCAACGCCCATCAGTTGATACCCGAACTGATTCATCATCGCTTCGGGCGGCAGCACGTTGTAGCCAAACTTCGCCGAAAGTTTTTTGTAGTGTTCTTCGACTTGAGCCAACGCGGCGATGGTTCCCGTCAGTTGCCAGCCTTCAAAAACTTTACGCAGACCGGCGTAATGGCTGGGCATAACGACCGAACCGTGGTCTTCGTCTTCCATCAACGCACTGCCAAATGAAAATCCTTTCGGCGAGTTCTTCGCCAGAATCGCCTTGAAGCGCTCAAAACCGACTTTGGCTTCGCCGCCTTCGTTGGCCAGCGTCAGATACAGCGTGCGATGGAGTTCTTTTCGATCTTTGAAAAAGGTTTCGGCTTTGCGCGACAGCAGATGATTGTCCCAGTGCATGGTCGGACTGACGGCGACGTATGCATTGAAGACTTCGGTACGCGTCAGCATTGCGTGAAGCGCGAACAATCCGCCAAAGGAATGCCCGGCGAAAATGCGATACGGTTCGACGCGATAGCTGCTTTCGATTTTCGGGATCAGCTCGGTTTCGATGAACTTCAGAAATTTGTCAGCTCCGCCCGAAGTCGGCAATCTGAGCGGCGAACCATCGTCGCGTTTCATCGCGGCGTTGGTTGGCGTCAAATCGCGCGTGCGATCGGTGTTGGCGATGGCGACCAGAATCAGGTCTGGCATGCGTCCGGCACGCGCCAAAAATTCAACCGTCGCGATGGTATGCCCCATATGCGCCGCTCCATCGGTCAGATACAGCACCGGATACCGTTGTTTGCCGTTGGCGTAATTGGCAGGCGTATGCACCAGAATGACGCGCTCTTCGCCCATCACTTGGGAGCTGATGGTCAACTGGCTCACCATCTGGTTGTTTTGTCCCAACGCGACAAACGTCAGCGTCAGGGTCAGCAAGACGAACAGGAATACTCGTTTCATAACATCTCCATTGGGAAAATCGGATTGGTCGCGGCTTGGTTGCATTTGAGGCTGGAGTATACGCAAAAGCCTGCCGACCAAGAGGCGCTCTTTGCGGTTTGAAAACGAGTTTTACGAGAATTTACAACTGCAATCTGGCTGAGCCTGTGCCATAGCCGAAGCTCAATCTGACAATCGCAACGCGCCGTCTTCCAACCATTCCAGCACGATGGTTTCCGCCTGAGTGGTTTTGGTTTTGGCGGAATGCCGTGCAAACAGCGTGTTGATTTCAATCGGGCGTTTCGTGTCGTACAGCACCAGATACGCGGCTTTGTCCAAAGTGGTCATCGAAATTCCGCTGGCGCTGGGGTGAAAGAGGAAATAGACCTTTCGCTGCGAATCCACAGGCGGCAATCCGCTGAGTCGCGGCGCGTCTTCGCACAAGGCCATTGCCGGCATCAGGTTCAGTTCAAACAGGTATTTTTCAACGTGCTGAATGGTTTCGATGACGTTGGCTTGAAAACTGGCGACATCATGGCCAGCAGTGAGTTTGACGCGCGAAAGCGGATTTATCGTCGTGGGTAATTCCGACGGTTCCTCGTTCCCTTCTCGCGCCAGTGAACGACGACACCCAACCATCACGTTTTCCAACCGAACGACATCGGCAATCTGCGGCGAAGTCCACGCGCCGCACTGACATCCATCCAACAGAAACTCTGCAAAACCACGCGCCAGCGAACCTCGATCCTGAATCGCTGCATGAAAAAACCGACTGGAAAAATAGGCTTCCAACGAAGCTATCGAACGAGTTTCGGCCAAAATGATCGTTGTCGAAATCTTGAACTCTTCGGCCAGCGTTCGCAGCATTCGCCGCTTTCGCAACGCATCGTACCGCCACGCGCGACGATCCACGCTGAGCAATTGCGCTCGCTCTGTGTCCGTCAGGTCAAATCCGGCCAGCGTCGTTTCCGGTTCGGCATAAACTGCCGCCGTAAACTCTTCGTCAAAAAGCATGCGGACAATCAATTTTTGCAGCGTGTGATGGCTCATCCGGCGGACGCCCTCGATTCCAAGTTGGCGGGAAACAGCGCATTCAATCGCTCGAACACCGACACGCATTCTTCCGGCTGGTTGTGTTCGCATTCAAAGACAATGGCTTTCAGGTTCTTCGCGCGCGGCAGCACGTATTCGACAATTTCCCAAGTCGCTGGAAGCGGTTCGGGCGAATGGCTGTCTTCGATGTACGCATAACCTTCGACATCGGCGAAGGCTCCTCCCGCAACATGAATTTCCACCACGCGATCCAGCGGAAAGTTGTCCAGCGCCGCGAGCGGCGGCAAATTGCGCGTTTGCTGGAAAATCGCCAGATGCGCGCAATCAAGCAACAATCCGCAATCAGCCGCTTCGCTGACCAACGCGAAATAATCCAGAATGTGCAAATCGCCCAGATAAATCACAGCCGGAGGATTTTCCGGCAACACTGACAAACCGGTTGCGGTTTCGATTTCAACAATGCTTTCGGCTGTTTCCATCGCCGATTCGCGGCATAGTATCGGCGGCATCAATACGCCGTGTCCGCGTTCGCGCCCGGCGAAATGCCAACGCCCGGCGTCGCCGCACAACCACGCGGCGTTGATTTCGTTTGCCAGCCTTTTGGTCTGTTCAATCCAGCGCGCGTCCAGATCAATCTTTTCTTCCAGGTTGATGTCCAGAAAGTGATAAGTCGTCGGCAGACCATTCACCGCCCATTGGCGAACTCCATCGTCCAGTCCGCGTTCCAGATCGCCGCCGTATTCATAAAAATGAATCAGGTCTGGGTAATTCGCCTTCACCCAATTCACATCCATGCCTTTGGCGGTAATGTTGAATTCGCCCGAAAGGCCAACGCCCAGACGTGGCAACCGGCTTACTTTTTCTGCAAATGTAATCATCAGTGAGCGAGTCGGAACACAAACAATCAGATAAACAAATCTACTGATACTTTGAAGTATTCAGCCAAAGCTTTTGCCTGAGTTTTGCTGATTTCGCGCTTGCCAGCCAAAACATCAGAAACGCGGCTGCGCCCGCCAAACAGCGGAGCAAGGTCTATTTGTTTCAGTCCGCGATCTTCCATCAATTTCTTCAGCGCTGTTTCAGGAGTCACGTCGTCAATTGGATAAGCTCTTTCCTCAAAATCCTCTATCAAGCGCACCAGCATTTTCAGCAACCATCGTTCCTCATCAGTCAGATTCTTTTCGCCTTTGGTCATTAACCCATTGACAATTTCCAGCGCGCGCTCGTTTTCCGCTTCCGATTCAACAGGCTTCGGCAAAACAGTCGCCAGCAAATCCGCATAACGTCGCGCCGTCGTTTTCCTGGTTTTAGCAACTGCAATCATCTTTCCACTTCTCCTTGTCGTATTCAGCGTGAGTCAACACAAAACGAATCAAAATGGTCTGGTCTTCGTAATAGATTTTGGTGATCAACCGATAATTGTGGTTCTTTGGGAATCGCTGTCCAAGCATCCCGTATCTTGTGGCCGCCTTATGCGAATGCGGCGCGTCCTTTCAGGTCAAGGCTAATGCGGCGGAAGAGGTTGCCAATGTTGTTCAGGCTGTGACCACCTCAGTCGCCTCAGCGAAACGCCATTTCTCCGGTGTTGATGGATTCACCAATTCCTTGCTTTTGCCTGCTGCCAGTTTCCAAACTGGCCAAGCCTTCTTCCGCCAGAGGGCGAATTGCCAGCGTTTCGTTATCAGCTTTGTAAATTTCGATCAGCGATGAGCCGGTCAGGCGGCCTTCGATCAGGGCTTCTGAGAGCGGGTCTTCGACGTATCGCTGCAAGGCTCGGCGCAAGGGGCGTGCGCCGTAGCTGCGGTCGGCGCAGGTTTGTTCGACCACCCAGCGTTTGGCTTCGTCGGTCAGTTGTATCTGTAGTTGGCGGTGTTGAAGCGTCTGGTTCATCTGGCGGACAAGCAAGCCGACGATTGCAAGCAGGTCGTCGTCGCTGAGCGGTTCGAAGACGATGATTTCGTCCAGCCGGTTGATGAATTCCGGGTTGAAGGTTTCGCGCACCGACGCCAGCACGCGGTCTTCGGTTTTGGACTGAGCGTCGCCCCGCGAAGAATGAAAGCCCATGTGCCCGCCTTTGTTGACGAAGCGCGCGCCGATGTTCGAGGTCATGATGACAATGACGTGTTTGAAATCCACAGTGTTGCCGAGCGCATCGCTGAGCATTCCGTCTTCAAACACCTGCAACAGGATGTTGAAAATGTCCGGGTGTGCCTTTTCGATTTCGTCCAGCAACAGCACCGAATACGGGTTGCGGCGAACACGTTCGGTCAGTTGGCCGCCTTCTTCATAACCGACATAACCCGGCGGCGAACCGATCAGCTTGGAAATCGAATGCTTTTCCATGAACTCGGACATGTCGAAACGGATCATTGATTTTTCCGAGCCAAACAGAAATTCGGCCAGGCTGCGCGCGACTTCGGTTTTGCCGACGCCGGTCGGGCCTAAAAACAGGAACGAGCCAACAGGCCGATTCGGGTTTTTCAGCCCCGCGCGCGAACGGCGAATGGCGCGTGCCAGAGCGGAAAGCGCCGAATCCTGGCTGATGATTCGTTTGTGCAGTTCCTGCTCGATTCTCAGCAACTTGGTCGCTTCTTCTTCCTGAAGCGCGGAAACGGGAATGCCCGTCCAGCGCGAAATCACGTCGTCAATATCCTGTTTGGTGACGTGAGCGGCGATGTTTTCGTATTCAAGCGGTTCGTAATACTGCGGAGCGCGTCGGCTGCTGGAATAAATCCGGTCGCGGTCGCGTACGTCGCTGCGAAAATCGTTGCGGTAATCGCGCGGCTCTCTATGCCAGCGCGGCGGCGGCGGAACGTAACCGCTTTCGCGTTGCACTCGCAGTTTGACGCGAGCGCCCGCTTCGTCAATCACGTCAATCGCCTTGTCGGGTTGGAACCGTTCGGAAAGATAGCGGCTGGATTGATAGACGGCGGCGGCAATCGCTTCGTCCGAATAATGCACGTTGTGATAAGACTCATAACGATCCTTGACGCCCTCCAGAATTTCGATGGTTTCTTCTTCGTTGGGAACCGGAATCTTGATGGCCTGAAACCGGCGTTCCAGCGAACGGTCGCGTTCGATGGATTTCCGATACTCCGCCGGAGTCGTCGCGCCTATGCACTGAATTTCTCCGCGCGAGAGCGCCGGTTTCAGAATGTTTGCGGCATCCAGACTGCCTTCGGCTGAGCCTGCGCCAATCAATGTGTGAATCTCGTCAATGAAAACAACGTAGTGCGGGTTTTCGATCAATTCGCGCATGATGGTTTTCATGCGTTCTTCAAACTGTCCGCGATATTTCGTTCCGGCAACCACCAAGCTAAGATCAAGCGCAAGAATGTGTTTTTCCACCAAGAACGACGGCACTTCGCAATTGACTATGCGCTGCGCCAGACCTTCGACGATGGCGGTTTTGCCTACGCCGGGTTCGCCAATCAGCGCCGGATTGTTTTTGGTACGGCGGCAGAGAATTTGAATCACCCGGTCAATTTCTTCTTCGCGACCGACCAGCGGATCGAGCTTGCCTTCCAGCGCGTCGGCAGTCAGGTCGCGACAAAATTCAAACAGATGCGGAGTGTCTTTGCGCGAATGAGCGTTGCGTTCCATGTTGGCCTGTCGCATCAAATCCTGGCGAATGTCCGACAATCGCAAACCGCGTTCGTAGAGAATTTCCGCCGCCACCGAATTTTCTTCGCGCAACAAACCCAGCAACAGATGTTCGGTTCCGATGTGACGATTTCCCAGTCGTTCGGATTCTTCCGCCGCAAACGCCAGCACGTGTTTGGCCGCCGTTGCCAGCGGCAAATCTATGTTGTTCGGGATGCGTTCATGCAGGATCGTGCGGCCTTCGATTTCGCGGCGAATGGATTCCACAGTGGCGCGCGAACGATGAAAGAATCGGTAAGTCAGATTTTTATCTTCGCGGATCAGCCCCAGCAGAATGTGTTCGGCTTCGATTTGCGTGGCGCCGAACTGACTGGCTTCGTAACGGGCGAAGAAAATGACGCGACGTGCTTTTTCGGTATAACGTTCGAACATGGTTGAATGCCGGATTCTGAATCATGAATTTCGGAACCGCCATTGTCAGCATCCAAAATTCAAAATTCATTGAGCTTGCCGTTTTCCAATCGCAGCTTGCGATCACAGGTCGAAGCCAATCGTTCGTTGTGAGTGACGATGATGGCGGTTAATTGTTCTTCGGTTTGCAGTTGACGTATCAGTGAATGAACCGTTTCGCCGGTGTGTTCGTCCAGATTGCCTGTAGGTTCGTCGGCCAGCAGCAGCAAAGGCCTGTTGACCAGCGCCCGCGCCAGCGCGACTCGCTGGCGTTCGCCGCCGGACAATTCGCCGGGACGGTGGTCGGCGCGCGATGCCAACCCTACACGTTCCAACAATGCCGCCGCTCTGCCCGCGGCTTCACGTTTGGGCGAGCCGTTGATGAGCAACGGCATCATCACGTTTTCAAGAGCGGAAAATTCCGGCAGCAGATGATGAAACTGGAACACGAACCCGATCTGTCGGTTGCGAAAGCGCGCCAAGTCTAGCTCAGTATTTTTTACGAGGTCAAACTCGCCTGCTCCTGCGCTTATCTTGATGCTGCCGGATGTGACGCGATCCAATCCGCCGAGCAAATGCAGCAGTGTTGATTTGCCCGCGCCTGACGTTCCGACAATCGCCACCATTTCTCCGCGCGCGACTTCCAGATGCAAATCGCGGAACACGACGACTTCTTCCACACGACCGGAATAAACTTTGGTCAGGTTGGTGGCTTTCAGAAGTGATTGAGGATGTTTCATTGATTGGTTACTTTTCTATTGCCCAAATGCGTAACCACAAAAGGCGCAAAAATCACAAAAGAGCATTGCAAGGAAGCTTCGGCAATTTTGTGTCTTTTGAGCTTTTTGTGGTGTTTTTTTTCTACCGCTGTAAAAGTCACTCAATTGTTGCTGGGAAAGGAGAAGGCGAACTGGAGGGTTCCCAATCCTGCTCCAAGTGAGTGAGGTAAAGCAGTAAATCGCGCCGAATTTTCCACGC